>Ga0335397_10013025_pt1 | contig 10148 bp, 6 predicted proteins | sample MAT04_FD_205740 | JGI IMG/M metagenome (GOLD analysis project Ga0335397, IMG submission 205740) | Freshwater microbial communities from Lake Fryxell liftoff mats and glacier meltwater in Antarctica - MAT-04 (spades assembly) (version 2) ...
CAGCGGGAGCACGAATGCCGCCAACGTCAACCGAATTCGTCGAGATGCGCGCACTGGCCCCATCACTCATAGACGCATCACACGGCGGTTTCGTTCAACTTTCTTCGGGATTTCTTTTCTGGCGGGTCAGCCAGGGTGCACGCCGCGCAGCCGCTTGTCGGCAGCGAGAGCGCCGAGCGCGAGTACGAAGAACAACACGGCCACCAACACGATGTTGACCGCGACGCGTGTAGGGGTAGAAGTTGCGACCGGTGCGGTCTTCGACCTGGCAATTTGCCCTCCAGTTCGCCGCGCTGGCGGTTTGCATGGCGTGAGTTCCCATCTACCCACGGAAAGTGGCACCTTCCGCTACCCATGGGTGAGTAAACGTGCCGCATTTGACGTGTCTACCCACCCTTGGGCGGAGGAAGGTGCCACACAGACGGCGGCGGGGGTGTCGGCGACGAGGGACCGTGCCCTGGTCAGGCACAACCCGGCTCGGCGGAGCTCGGCGCCGCCCATGCCGCCTGAGGGACGTCAGCTGGTGGTGAGGGTGAGGTGGGTGTGGTCGTGGGTGGTTGCGACCTCGACAGTGACGGTGCTGCCCTCGACGGCTGTGCCGCTGAGGATCAGCAGCGAGGCCTGGTCGGCGATCTCACGTTGGATCACACGCTTCAGCGGGCGGGCGCCGAACGACGGGTCGTAGCCCTCATGTGCAATCCAGGCCAACGCAGCCTCGGTGACGACCAGCGTGATGCGGCGATCGGCCATCCGGCTGCGCAAACGCTCGACCTGGATGGTGACGATCCGCAGCAGGTCGTCCTGGGTCAGCGCACGGAAGCGGATGATGTCGTCGACGCGGTTGACGAACTCGGGCTTGAAGAAGCCCAATGGGTCGCCCGGCAGGTTCGACGTCATGATCAACACGACGTTGGTGAAGTCGACGGTGCGGCCCTGTCCGTCGGTCAGCCGCCCATCGTCGAGCACCTGCAGCAGCACGTTGAACACATCGGGATGGGCCTTCTCGATCTCGTCGAGCAGGATGACGCAATAGGGGCGGCGGCGGACCGCTTCGGTGAGCTGACCGCCCTCGTCGTAGCCGACGTAACCGGGGGGTGCACCGATGAGGCGAGTGACGGAGAACTTCTCCATGTACTCGCCCATGTCGATTCGGACCATCGACTTCTCGTCGTCGAACAGATACTCGGCAACCGCTCGTGCCAGCTCGGTCTTGCCGACGCCGGTGGGCCCGAGGAACATGAACGAACCGATCGGACGGTTGGGGTCCGACAGCCCAGCGCGTGACCGACGAATTGCATTCGCGACAGCGGTGACCGCGTCGTCCTGCCCGATGACCCGCTGGTGCAACTGATCTTCGAGGTGGATGAGCTTGGTCATCTCGCCCTCCAGCAGCCGACTGACCTGCACGCCCGTCCACTTGCTGACGACTTCAGCGATGTCTTCAGCATCGACCTCTTCCTTCAGCATGCGGTTGCCCAGCTGCAGCTCGTCGAGGTGCTCGGTGGCCTCGGAGATCCGCCGCTCCAGCTCGGGAATGCGCCCGTAGCGAATTTCTGCGGCGATCGACAGATCTGTCTCGCGCTCGACCTGCGTACGCAGCTGCTCGAGCTCTTCTTTCAGCGAGCGAATTGCATCAATGGCCTGCTTCTCGTTCTCCCAGTGGGCCTTCATCCCGTGGACCTGCACGTTCAGCGTGGCCAGCTCGTCGACGATGGTCTCCAGCCGTTCCTTGGATGCGTTGTCGGTCTCCTTGGCAAGTGCGACCTGTTCGATCTCGAGCTGCAGGATGCGACGCTGCACGATGTCGATCTCAGTGGGCAGCGAGTCGATCTCGATGCGTAGTTTTGCCGCTGCTTCGTCCATCAGGTCGATGGCCTTGTCAGGCAGAAATCGGTTGGTCAGGTAGCGGTTCGACAACACGGCAGCCGACACCAGTGCACTGTCCTGAATGCGCACGCCGTGGTGCACCTCGTAGCGCTCCTTGAGGCCGCGCAGAATGCCGATGGTGTCTTCCACACTGGGCTCGCCGACATACACCTGCTGGAAGCGGCGCTCGAGCGCAGGGTCTTTCTCCACGTACTTGCGGTACTCGTCGAGCGTGGTGGCGCCGACCATGCGCAGCTCACCACGCGCCAGCATCGGCTTGATCATGTTTCCTGCGTCCATTGCGCCCTCGGCAGCACCAGCACCGACGATGGTGTGGATCTCGTCGACGAAGGTGATGACCTCGCCGGCCGCGTCGGTGATCTCCTTGAGGACTGCCTTCAGACGTTCCTCGAACTCGCCGCGATACTTCGCGCCGGCAAGCATCGAGCCGATGTCGAGGCTGATCAGTCGCTTGTTCTTCAGCCCTTCGGGCACGTCGCCGTCGGCGATACGGCGAGCGAGACCTTCGACGATGGCGGTCTTGCCGACACCGGGCTCACCGATGAGTACGGGGTTGTTCTTCGTACGCCGAGACAGCACCTGGATGACGCGACGAATCTCGTCGTCGCGACCGATGACCGGGTCGATCTTGCCGTCACGTGCACGCTGCGTGAGGTCCTGCCCGTACTTCTCGAGTGCGGCGAAGCTCTCCTCCGGATTCTGCGAGGTGACTCGATGGCTGCCGCGCACTTCCTTCAGCGCAACCAGGAGCTCCTCGCTGCCGATGCCCAACCGCGAGTTCATGGCCAGCAGCAGGTGCTCGACCGACAGGAAGTCGTCCTTCAAGTCTTTCTGATATGCAACCGCGTTCTGCACCACGTTGTCGAGCTCGCGATTCATCCGCGGGTCGTTGGTGCCGAATGCCTTGGGCAGTCTGTTGACTGCTTCGTCGGCCTTGTTGCGCACCATCAGCGGCGCTAGGCCCAGCTTGGCCAGCACGGCAGGGACGATGGTGTCGTCCTGCCGCGCCAGCGCTGCCATCAGGTGGTCGGGCGTCAGCTCGGGGTTGCTGAGCGCCTTTGCCTGGTCAAGAGCAGCAGCAAAGGCTTCGTTGGTCTTGACAGTCCACTTCTTGGGATCGAGCGCCATGTGGTCAGCTTAGCCCGACATAGGAAAGTTGCTACGAGCTGTATCAAGTCTGAGTGGTGACCTCAGCCCTGGTTGACGGCGATCACGTTGCCTTGCGCATCCGCATCGAGGTAGCCGCTGCCGCGTGTGCCGGTGACGAAGACCCGGATCTGAACCGTGTCGGTGAACGGCAGGTTCCGTTGGACGATGACATGCGTGACCTCAGCACCCTCGATCGGGATCTGTGCCAGCGCAGTCGCGACCAGCGCGGGGATGGCGGCCCAGTTGACCTCGGTGTCGGAGAACAGGTTGGCTTCCAGATCGCCGTCGCCGGTGAGCGTCACGGGTGCCGGGCTGCCGAGAGTGTCGCGCCACTGGTATTCGTCGACGTTGGCGGGAATCGACGGATCTTGCACCTGTGCAAATGCGTAGCCAGGGTAAATGATTGCCTGCAACAGCCGCAGCGGTGCCGCGCCTCGTGCGGCGCCGATCTCGGTGATGACGGCGGCGGCCTGCGTGCCGGTGAACAGGTTCGGCGCCTCGACGATGACGGCGACGGTGGTTGCAGGCACGACAACGGCAGGCACGGTGGTCGGAGCTTCGGCCGGTGGTTCGGTGATGGTCGGAACGGTCACGGTCACCACCGAATCCAACGACGGAGGCGCCGTGGCGATGGTGACAGTGCTTGCGGGGGCGACCGAGGAGGAGTCGTCGCCGCCTGAGACGAGAACGACGACGGCCGCGGCGCCACCGATGGCGACGAGTGCCATCACACCGAGCGCGACGTTGCGGCCCCGATTGCTGGGTGGCGTCGCCGGGTCTTGTGGCATCCAGCTGGGGGTGGGCGATGATGTTCCGAATGGGCTGGTTGGCGGCCCTGCGACGGGTGCTCCGTACGGGCTGTCCGGCGCAGCGCCAGCGGACGCGCCCGTGGACGGGTTGGTCGGGAAGGACGGGTTCGGGAATCCCTGTGGCGTGTTCATTGCGTGCTCCTGTGGCTGTCGTGTCGGCGACGGCTGCCGACATGCCCCATGATGAACCCTTCAGACATCCGGCGAATGAGTAGTGGCTACTCATCGCGCGTCGTGTGAGCTACCCGCCTGGAGCGTTCAGTCCAAGAGCGCTGATCGATAGATGGGCACGCCGATCTGTTCGAGCCGCTGCGTGTGGACCGCGAGGCGCGGCCGAAAGGCATCCCAGCTGCGCAGGGGCTGCGCGGTCCAGCCAACTTCGCCGAGGCACGCCAGTCGCGGGAAGCAGAGTTGTTGGACGTCATCGAAGGTGGCGACCTTCTCGGTCCAGAGTGGCGCCTCTACGCCCTCGATACGGTCGTCGGTGATGCCGTCGATCAGGCTGGCCGGGTCCCACCCATAGGCCTTGTCGACATCGATGAAACCAGCCCATCTTCTGCCGACGCTGCAGTTCGACGTGTGCTTCATGTCGAGATATGTGTGTGCCGACGGCGACATCACGAAGCGTGCACTGCCTGGAGCGCGGCGAGCAACATCGCCGTGTAGCCAGTGCTGTACGAGGGCTCCCGGGAGCAGCGCTGCGTTCGCGACTTCCTCCCAGCCGACCATCTGTTTGCCGTGCGAGTGCACCTCACGCTGCAAGAGTTCGATGAACTCGCGGTACTCAACGGCATCGGTGGCGTTGGCCTCATCGCCACCGATGTGCAGGTACTTGCCCGGGGTGTCGGCAGCGAGCTGTGCGATCACGTCGGTGATGAAGTGGCGAGTATCCGGGGCATCGAGATGCAAGGAACTGAAGCCGATACCGGCCAGGTCGCGAGGCATGTCCGTGTAGAGCGGCGGCGACTTGCCGCTGCGGTTCAGCGCGGGCACCGAAGCGAGCGCAGCGTTCGTGTGACCGGGCATGTCGACCTCGGGCACGACGGTGATGAAGTGCCGGGCAGCGTGAGCGACGATCTCGCAATAGTCGGCGCGACTGAACCAACCGCCCGAGCTGTGCCCAGTTGCCGTACTGCCACCGATGTTGGTGAGCGTCGGCCAGCCATCGATGGCGAGCCGCCAGCCCTGGTCGTCGGTGAGATGGAGATGCAACCGGTTGATCTTGAAGCGAGCAATCAGCTCGATGAATCGCAACACCTGATCGACGCCGAAGAAGTGCCGTGCAACGTCGAGCATGGCGCCGCGCCATACGTAACGCGGACGATCGATGATTCGCATCGACGGCACGGTGGCGTCACCCGGGACGTGTGCAAAGAGTTGCACGAACGTGCGCGTGGCATTCCACAAGCCGTGAGGGTGCCCGGCGCGCAGCGTCGCACCGGTGGTATCGATGAGCAGCTCGTAGCCCTCCTCTCCTTGCACGGCGAGATCGCCGTCGAGCTGCAGGGTGACGTCGCCTTCGGTGGCCACGGCTGCACGCGCGAGGTGCAGGCCAGTGGCCCGCTGCAGATCGCCGATCAGATGGTTGACGGTGTGATCGAAACCACCGATGCCAGGACCGATGGCAATGCGCGACCGTGCGGTCAGAGTGAGCGAACCCTCGCGGGGCTCGATCGAGAGCGGCAGCGGGAGTAGTCGGCGCCGCGCGCTATCAGAGGCGTCCACAACGATCGAGTCCGATTCGGAGGTACCCATCCGGCGTGCACCTTATGCCCGTGCTAGGAACACACGATGACGACAGATCAGCAGGCGACCCTCGGCGTCTTTGGCGGCTCCGGTTTCTACGAGTTCTTGGATGGTGCACAGGAGATCGTGGTGCAGACGCCCTACGGCCCGCCTGCCGGCCCGGTGGTGATCGGCTCGGTCGCCGGCAACCCGGTGGCCTTCATGGCGCGCCACGGCCGCAACCATGACTTCGCGGCACATCGGGTCCCCTACCGGGCCAACATGTGGGCAATGCACTCCGTGGGAGTGCGCTCGATCGTCACGCCGTGCTCGGTCGGTTCTCTCCAGCCTGACATTCATCCCGGCCAACTGGTGGTGATCGACCAGGTGGTCGACCGGACTTGGGGCCGGCCCGACACGTTCCATGATGCCGGTGGGCCGACCGACCAACCGGGTACAACCGGTCCGGTGCACCACCAGACGTTCGCCGACCCGTACGACGCAGTGCTGCGCGCCGAGCTTGTTGCCGCCGGTGGCCGTACAGGCGCCGAGATGGTGGGCGGTGGGACCATGGTCGTCATCAATGGCCCACGTTTCTCCACTCGTGCGGAGAGCGCGTGGTTTCGATCGATGGGTTGGCACGTGGTGAACATGACGGGCTATCCCGAGGCCGTGCTCGCCGCCGAGCTGGGTATTCGCTATGCCTCTGTCGCACTCGTCACTGACTACGACGCAGGTGTCGACGGCCATGAACCGGTCACGATGGATGCGGTGTTCGCGATGATGCGTTCCAATGTCTCGCGGGTTCGCGACCTGATTGTCGACGCAGTCGAGCACTCCTACGCGGCGCTCACTGCCCCTCGGTGAAGGTTCGCTCGTCGAAGCTCGGTGAGTCGAGATGTGAATGGTCCGGCCGAGCGACCGGCAACCCGGCGGCAGCCCACGCAGTGTGGCCGCCGATGAGATCGGCGACGTTGCTGAAGCCCAAGCGAACCAGGTTGGCTGCGGCCAACGAAGAGCTGTAGCCGCCGTTACAGACCAACACCAGCGGTTGATCGAACGATCGCATGGCAGGGTGGAGGTATCCGTTGGCAGGGTCGAAGTGCCACTCGACAACGGTGCGTGGCACGTGGACTGCACCTGGGATGACCCCGAAACGCTCGCGATCGGTGTGGGTGCGAGTGTCGAGAACCAGCGTTCCGTCGCCGGCGCGCATCCGCTCAGCGAGCCGGTTGGGCGACAGTCTGGCGATGGTGGCGCGGGCCTCGAACAAGAGATCGTGCACCGTCGTACGGTCGCCGCGTCGGTAGAGCGACAGTGTCGCCACCTCCAGCGGGTACGACCCGAGCAGGTACAGATCGTTCGCCCAGAAGCCGTCGCCGAGCACGGGCGCCGCAGCCTCGTGCAAGACGATGAGATGGCCGCCGCGATCGAGGTGTTGCATCGCTGCGTGCATGAGCGCTCGGCGGTGTCCATCATCGGTGCCCGCGAGAAGGTGGGTGCCGACAACCACGAGATCGAAGCGACGCTCGAGCTGCAGCGTGATGGCGTCGTTGACGCAGGCGTTGGCGACGTGAGCGGCGTCGAGAGTGAGCGCATCGATCAACGCGACATCGTCGTCGCCGAGGTGCAGAACCGAGTTGCGCGTGAAGTTGGGGAGCTGATCGATGAGCGTGTGCTCGAGGGCGTTCCGCTCCACGGCAGGTCCATCCATGTCGTGGATGGTACGCCGCGAGCAACAGGGCGGAGATCGCTCCCTGCGAAACTTTCGAGAAACTGGACGGAGTGCTCCTTTGCGCCTGTCATGCTTGGCCGCATGACGACGCGAGCAGGGGTGCAGCAACGGGCTCAGGGCTACACCATTGGCGGCGTTCGCATCCTTGCCGGCCTGATGTGGCTGGCGAACCTGCACTGGAAGGTGCCCTCTGATTTCGGTGAGAGCAACGGCCGCGGTCTCTACAAGTACATCGCAGCAGGTGCGGAGAATGCGCCGCTGGCTCCCTATCGCTGGGTGCTGCGCGAACTTGTGCTCCCCAACTTCCAGGCGTTCGGTTGGTTCACGCTGATCAGCGAAACGATCGTCGCCGCACTGCTGCTGATCGGGTATCGGTCGCGCTGGGTGGCGCTTGCCGGTGTGGCCTTGGCCGTCCCGATCGGGCTGTCGGTGCTGTACTACCCGGAGGCCGACGAGTGGGCGTGGGCCTACCTCTTGATGATCGGCCTGCATCTGCTGTTGTGGGCCGTGCCGTCGGGCGATCACCTCGGTGTCGACGGTGTACTGGCAGGCCCGCCCGAACGCTCGAACCGAGCCTTGCGCTCCACGGGCATCGTCGCCGTCGTCGTCGGTGTGTTGGGTCTGTTCGTCGCTCGCTCCATCGACTTCAGTGGCCGAGCAGTCGCTCTGTTGGGTAGCGACGCCGGTTTTCGAGACGCAGCACGTGACGGTGCCATTACGCGGCGATGGGAGCTGAAGTTCCTCTTCTTCAACCCGCTGTGGGCAGTGCTCACCATTGCATTCGGTGTGTTGCTGATCCTCGGTAGTCGCAAGGTCGTCCTCGGCTACGCAGCGGCGGGTGGCTTTGCTGCTTTGGCGCTGCTGGTGTTCTTTCAGCAGACGTTCGACTATCTGCGCGACGACGGCGCGGTGCAGAAGATCGCAACTGGGACCAACGTCGCGTTCTGGGGTGGCCTCGCCCTTGCCTCGGCGCTCTTCGCTCGCAGAGCGAGCGCCGTCGTCGTCGTCGTACCTCCAGCTGAATGACCGCCTGGCGTCGCCGGCTCCTTCCGGTCGCGCTGGTGTGCGCAGCGGTGGCGGCGGTGTGGTGGAGCGTTGTCGAGGGTCGCGCCGAACAGCGCACCAACACACGGCTCAATCTCGGTGCGGCACCACTGGTCGGCCGCGACGAGGTCGACGGTTGGGTGTGGCGCTTCGGGTGGAGCTTGGTCGGCGCCGGACTGTTGGCATTGCTGGTGGTCGGTGCCTGCCGCCTCGGCTGGTGGTGGCGTGTTCGCCAACGGTGGGTGTTGCTGGCGACGTCGCTGGGGGCGATGCTGTTCGCAACACTGCTGGCGTTGAGCGACGGGGCTGATGGCCTGCGTTTCGGCGCCGAGGACAAGACCGAGTACCTCGCCAATCTGGCCAAAGCGCCACCGGCGGGCGAGTTCGTACGGACGTTCGTGGACGAGATCGATCGCTACTCGGTGCACGTGCGCGGGCATCCGCCCGGTTTCGTGTTGCTCCTCAAGTTTCTGGATGCAATCGGGCTGAGCGGCGTGTGGCCGGTGGTCGCGCTGTCGATCCTCGGCACCGGCGTCACGGCCGCAGCGGTGTTGCTGACCGTTCGAGCGGTTGCCGGTGACCAGTGGATGCGCCGTGCTGCCCCGCTGCTGATCGTTGCGCCCTATGGAATCTGGATGATGACCTCCGCCGACGCGGTGTTCGTAGCGGTGGGCGCGCTGGGTGTTGCTGCGGTCGCTGAGGGCATCTCGCGTCGCCGAGAACAGGCCGTCTGGTGGGGTGTTGCCGCCGGTGTGCTGTTCGGCAGTCTGCTCTTCCTCACCTACCTCGGCGCCACCCTGCTCCTCGTGCCGGCATTGCTCCTGGTGGCCGGATTGCGGCGGCGCGACGTCGGGACCTCGGCGGTGATCGCTGGTGGGGTGGCCGCCGGGCTGGCGGTGATCGGGGCCTTCTGGCTGGCCGGCTTCTGGTGGCTGGACGGTGTGCAGGCAACCCACGAGCAGTACTACCTCGGGTCGGCGCAGTTCCGTAGGTGGGGCTACTTTGCCGTCGGCAACATCGCAGCTGCGCTGGTTGCGCTGGGCCCGGTGACGGTGGTCGGCCTCGGGGTACTGCGCAGCCGTCGGATGTGGTTGTTGGTCGGTGGTGCGTTGGCTGCACTGCTCGCCTCACACCTCTCGCACTACACCAAGGGTGAGGTGGAACGGATCTGGCTGATCTTCTACCCGTGGATCGCGATCGCCGGCGCTGCCGTCATCGCTCGCTCGTGGCGATGGTCGGGTGCTGCCGCGGTGGGCGTGCAGGCTACGTGCGCCATTGTCCTGCAAGCAGCGCTGCTGTCGAAGTGGTGATGCAGTTGGAGCTAGTCGACGACACTGCGCAACGGGCTGGTGGTGAACTCCCGCATGCCGTCCTCGAAGGAGATGGCGGCGCGGAAGCCGAGGTGTGTCGCCGCACGATCGGCGCTGGCGAACACGTGGCGAATGTCGCCGAGGCGATAGCCGCCCACCACCTGCGGAGCAGGGGAGCCTCCTGTCCGCAGCGCCTGCGCCATGTCGAGGATGGTGCGCGGCGTGCCGGTGCAGACATTGAAGGCACCGCTCGTGGGTTGCTCGTTGGTCAACGCCAGCACGTTGGCGTGCGCCACATCGGCCACGTGGACGAAGTCGCGCCGTTGCCCACCATCCTCGAAGACCCGTGGCGCCTCGCCGCGTTCGTAAGCGCTGCGAAAGAGACTGGCGACACCGGCATACGGAGTGTCGCGTGGCATCCGCGGCCCGTAGACGTTGTGGTACCGCAGCGACGTGACGAGGCACCCTGGGTGTTCGCGCTCGTACGCG
>Ga0335397_10013031_pt1 | contig 10147 bp, 8 predicted proteins | sample MAT04_FD_205740 | JGI IMG/M metagenome (GOLD analysis project Ga0335397, IMG submission 205740) | Freshwater microbial communities from Lake Fryxell liftoff mats and glacier meltwater in Antarctica - MAT-04 (spades assembly) (version 2) ...
GCATACCCTCCGATTGATGGTGACTCTGGTGGTGATTCCATTTGATGCGTTCCCCGCCGGCGCCAGGCGCTCGGCGAAGCATGCACAGTCTGCCGCATCCCGATGTTGTGCGAGCGATCATAATTAACTAAACGGTAAAAGGCAACAGCGATGCCGGTCGCGCCCGGAGAGCATTAAGCGGTCCACCAGCGCGCCTGGCGCAGACCTCCTGAATACCCGTAAATTTACCGAAAATAGAATAAAAACCGCGCTGGCCCAACGCGGTCACGAAGCTGTGCGTCGCCTTTTCGCGCCCGCTTGAGCACGTTTGACAGCCCAATCCCTATCCGCTAAATTAGGCGCTAATTAACCAAACGGTGCATGCCGTACCCAGAACAACACGCCGGGCGACCGGCGGTCGGCACGCGCCCCCATCCGACTTGCAAACGCCTTGAACGAGGGAACAGACATGGCACAGCAGCGCATCGGCATCATCATGAACGGCATCACCGGCCGCATGGGAATGAACCAGCATCTGATCCGCTCGATCGTCGCCATCCGTGCGCAGGGCGGTGTCGCGCTGGCGAACGGCGACCGCGTCATGCCCGACCCGATCCTGATCGGCCGCAACGCCGAGAAAATCGCCGAACTGGCGAAAAAATACGGCATCGCGCGTTCGAGCACCGACCTCGACGCGGCACTCGCCAACCCGGACGACACGATCTTCTTCGACGCGGCGACGACGCAGATGCGCCCGACGCTACTCGCCAAGGCGATCGCCGCCGGCAAGCACATCTATTGCGAAAAGCCCGTCGCGACCAACCTCAAGGAAGCGCTCGACATCTATGCGCTGGCCAGAAAAGCCGGAATCAAGCACGGCGTCGTCCAGGACAAGCTCTTCCTGCCGGGTTTGCAAAAGCTCAAGCTGCTCATTGATTCGGGATTTTTCGGGCAGATTCTTTCGGTACGCGGCGAGTTCGGCTACTGGGTTTTCGAAGGCGACCTGCAGCCGGCTCAGCGCCCCTCGTGGAACTACCGCAGCGCCGACGGTGGTGGCATCATCCTGGACATGCTCTGCCACTGGCGCTATGTGCTCGACAACCTGTTCGGCGAAGTGAAATCGCTTTCCTGCCTCGGTGCGACGCACATTCCCGAACGCTTCGACGAGGCCGGAAAGGCGTACCAGGCGACTGCCGACGACGCGGCCTACGCGACGTTCGAGCTCGAGGGCGGCGTCATTGCGCAAATCAACAGTTCGTGGACGACGCGCGTTCGCCGCGATGACCTCGTCACTTTCCACGTCGACGGCACGCACGGTTCGGCGGTCGCCGGACTCACCGATTGCCTGACGCAGGCGCGTGTCAATACGCCCAAGCCGGTGTGGAGCCCGGATACCAAACAGCCGATCGATTTCTTCGCTGGCTGGACCCCGGTCCCCGACACGCAGGTGCACGACAACGCGTTCAAGGTGCAGTGGGAGATGTATCTGCGCCACGTCGTCGAAGACGCGCCGTTTACATGGGATCTGCGCGAAGGCGCCAAGGGCGTGCAGCTCGTCGAATGCGCGCTCGAGTCGTGGAAAGAGCGGCGCTGGATCGATGTGCCGAAACTCGCCGTCTGATTATCGGAGCCGCTGATGCGCGATTTTTCAACGAACCACGACGGGCTCTCGCTCAATACGGCGACGGTCAGGAAACAGTGGCCGCTCGATCGGATCATCGAAGAGTGCGCACGGCGCGAGATCCGCGCCATCGCGCCGTGGCGCGACCAGGTTGCCGCGCTCGGCATCGAGCGCGTCGCGGCGCTCCTGCGCGAAACCGGCATAGCCCTCTCGGGATACTGTCGTGGCGGCTTCTTTCCGGCCGCCGACGCCGCCGGTCTGCGCGCCGCACTCGCCGACAACCGGCGCGCGATCGACGAAGCAAAGCTTCTTGGTTCGCCGTGTCTGGTCCTCGTCGTCGGTTCATTGCCCGGTGCATTGAGCGGACCGCCGGCCTATTACGATATCGCGCGCGCGCGCGCCGAGGTGCGCGACGGCATCGCGGCGACGCTCGAATACGCAAAATCAGTCGGTATGCCGCTGGCCATCGAGCCGCTGCACCCGATGCAGGCCGCCGAGCGCGCGTGCATCAACACGCTCGAACAGGCGCTTGACCTGTGCGACGAACTTGACCCGCAGCGCAGCGGCGCGCTCGGCGTTGCCGTCGACCTCTATCACGTCTGGTGGGACCCGAAGCTTGCGGCGCAGCTGGTGCGCGCCGGCGCCGACCGGCTGCTGGCGTATCACGTCTGCGACTGGCTGTCGCCGACGCGCGACCTCTTGAACGACCGCGGCATGATGGGCGACGGGGTCATTGAACTGAAGAAATGCCGCGGCTGGATCGAAGCCGCGGGCTACCGCGGTTTTTCCGAAGTCGAGATTTTTTCCGAGCAGTGGTGGGCGCAGCCCGGCGAACTCGTGCTCGACACCTGTATCGCGCGGCACAAATCGGTCGTCTGAGGCGCGCGCTGCGTATGGAGAAAGCAATGATTGAAAACAGGGTCGCCATCGTCACCGGCGCATCACGCGGCATCGGCAACGCGATCGCCGTAAAACTCGCCAGCGAAGGCTGCGCCATCGTCGCCGTCGGCACCTCGGAAGAGGGCAAGGCCGCTGCCAACCTTGACGCTATCCGCGCCTTCAACACGCCTTTTGCTTACGTCCAGGCTGACGTGTCTACCGCCGCTGACCGGCAGCGCATCGTCGATTGCGCGCTGGACCGCTTCGGCCGCATCGATATCCTCGTGAACAATGCCGGCGTCGCGCCGAAAACGCGAATGGACATCCTCGAGACGACCGAGGAGAGCATGGACCGCGTCCTCGGTATCAACTTGAAATCGACTTTCTTCCTGTCGCAGAGCGTCGCCAACATCATGCGTCGCGAGGTCGGCGAGATCGCCGGAATCAGCCCGAAAATCGTCAACATGTCGTCGATTTCGGCCTACACCTCGTCGACCATGCGCGCCGAATACTGCATCTCGAAGGCGGCGATCAGCATGGTCACCCAGCTCTTTGCCGACCGCCTCGCCGACGAGGGCATCAACGTCTACGAAATTCGCCCGGGCATCATCAACACCGACATGACCTCGGTCGTCAAGGACAAGTACGACGCGCTGATCGCCGACGGACTGACCCCGATCAAACGCTGGGGACAGCCCGAGGACGTCGCCAACGCCGTCTCGGTCGTCTGCTCGGGAATGCTCAATTTCTCGACCGGCGAAGTCATCAACGTCGACGGCGGCTTCCACATCCGGCGGCTGTGAGCCGACGCGTGGGAAAGCAAAGTACATTTTCCTGAAGGGACGACAATGACGACGCAAATTCCGCAGCACCTGCTTGACGAACTGACCGACGTGCGCCTGCCGCGCGATATCCGTGAAGGCGAAACCGGCGAAGTCATCGAGGTCAGCGGCGTCAAGATTCCGGTCTATCGCTGCGCGGCGGTCGTTCTCGGCAGCGGCGCCGCCGGTTTACGCGCCGCGGTCGAACTCAAGCGCCGTGGCGTCGATGTGCTGGTCGTGACGCGTAAACTCTTTTGGGGCACCTCGGCGTTTTCCGGGTCGGACAAGCAAACGCTGCACACGGCGTGCACCAAGCACCACGGCGACGATTTCACCAAAATGGCGCAGGCGCTTGGTGGCGGCGGCGCGATGGACGCCGACGTCGCCTACGTCGAGGCGGTCGGTTCGATCGACGCCTTTGCCGGACTCAAATACCTCGGACTGCCCTTGCCGCAGGATCGCTACGGTGCCGTGCTGCGCTACCAGACCGACCACGACGAATACGGCCGGGCGACGAGCTGCGGGCCGCGCACTTCGCGGCTGATGGTCAAGGTGCTGGCCGAGGAAGCGATCCGCCTCGGCATCCCCTTCCTCGACCATTCGACGGCGATGTCGCTCGTCAAAAGCGGTTCGGGCGCGGGCGAGAAAGCGACCGGCCTCGTCATCTTGAAGCGCGACGACCACCGCAACCCCTACGGACTGAGCGTCGTTCTCAGCCCCAACGTCGTCCTCGCCAGCGGCGGCCCGGGCGAGTTGTACCGCGACAGCGTCTACCCGAAGAACTGCTTCGGCTCGCTCGGCCTGGCCCTCGAAGCCGGGATCGAGCTCTCCAACCTGACCGAGCACCAGTTCGGCATCGGCACGCGGCGCACCGAGTTCCCGTGGAACCTCTCGGGCACCTACGTGCAGGTCATGCCCAACGTCTATTCGACCGACGCCGCCGACGGCTCGGGCGAGCAGCACAATTTTCTCGGCGACTACTATCGGACGACGCAGGAACTCGTCTCCAACGTTTTCCGCAAGGGCTATCAATGGCCTTTCCATGCCTCGCGCACGCTCGACTTCGCTTCGAGCCTCGTCGATCTCGCGATCTTTGACGAGACGCGCAAGGGGCGTACCGTCTGGCTCGATTTTTTGCGCAACCCGCAAGCGGTCCCCGGCGACCTGCCGTTCGACCTCGCTCGCCTTGACCCCGACGTGCGCGCCTATCTCGAGAACAACAACGCGCTGCTCGACACGCCGATCGCCCGGCTGCAGCGCATGAACCCGCTGGCCATCGAACTCTACAAGCAGTATCGGCGGGACATCACGCGCGAACCGTTGCAGTTCAACGTCAACCACCAGCACATGAACGGCGGCGTCGACGTCGACATTTTCGCGCGCAGCAGCCTCGAGGGCTGTTACGCGGTCGGCGAGATCGCCGGAACGCACGGCGTCACGCGGCCGGGTGGCGCGGCGCTCAACGCCGGCCAGGTTTTCGGCCAGCGCTGCGCAGCGCACGTGCAGGCGCGCCTCAAGCGGCTACCTCCAGGGGCCCAGATTCCGGGCGAATTACCCGGCGAGTTGACTGGCATACTCACCGCGTCGCTCGGCTGGCTGGCGCGCAACATCGGTAATGCAGAAGGCATAAAACTTGACGCGCTCGGCGAAGAGATCCAGAACCGCATGAGCGATTGCGCGGGCTTTGTCTGCCGTACCAACGAGGTCGAACCGGCGCTCGCCGCGGCGCGCAAACTGAATGAGCGGATCGCCCGTGACGGCGTCTATATCGACGAGGACCGGCATATTTCGGACGGCGTGCTGCGCGTGCAGACGGCGCTTCTGTCGGAAGCGGTGCTCGCCGCGCTGGCCCACTACATCGCGCAGGGTGGCGGCAGCCGCGGCGCGCGCATGCTCTGCGCGCCGGGCGGAACGAAGGCGCCGCTGGCGCGTCTGGGCGCGCTTGACGGTTACCGTTTCCTCGCTGAAAACGAAGCGCAGCGCAGCGAGAAAATCCGCCTGCGCTACGACCCGCAGGCCGGAATGCAGATCAGCGAGCGGCCGCTACGGCCGATCGAGGACACCGGGAAAATCTATTTTGAGAAGAACTGGGGCGCATTCCTGACCGGTGAGATTTACCCCGAATAGTCGTGAACTGAGCTTTCCGAGTAGGACCTCAGGCGCCGTGTCGCGCAGAGAATCTACAGGATTTCGCTGAGCATGCGCTCGACGCCGGTTTGCCAGTCGGGCAGGACGAGTCCGAAGGCAGCACGCAGCTTGTCGGTCGCCAGGCGCGAGTTATGCGGTCGGCGGGCGGGCGTCGGGTAGGCGGCCGTGGCGATCGCGGCAACCGCGTCGGGAGCGACGCGGATCGGCCGGCCGGCGCGGCGCGCCGCTTCGATGACGTATTGCGCGTAGCCGTGCCAGCTCGTCTCGCCGGCGGCGACGAGGTGGTAGAGGCCGGCGAGTTCGCGCCGGGAGGCTACCGTGCGCACGGCCTGCGCGGTGACGTCGGCCAGGAGTTCGGCGCCGGTCGGCGCGCCGAACTGGTCGGTGATGACGCTCAGCTCTTCTCGCTCTTGGGCGAGGCGCAGCATGGTCTTGGCGAAGTTGGCGCCGCGCGCCGCATAGACCCAGCTGGTGCGGAAAATCAGGTGTTTGGCGCAGCGCGCGACGGCCTGCTCGCCGTCGCGCTTGGTCTGGCCATACACGCTGAGCGGGCCGGTGGCGTCGGTTTCCCGCCATGGCGAATCTCCGCTGCCGTCGAAGACGTAATCGGTCGAGTAGTGGATGAGCCAGGCGCCGAGCTTTTGCGCTTCGTCGGCGAGCACGCCGGGCGCCAGCGCGTTGATCGTGCGCGCGAGTTCGGGTTCGGCCTCGGCCTTATCGACGGCGGTATAGGCCGCGGCGTTGACGATCACGTCGGGCGCGACGCGGCGCAGCGTTTCGGCCAGGCCGGCGAGATTCGTGAAGTCGCCGCAGAGATTTTCGCTGTCGTGGTCGAGTGCGACGAGTTCACCGAGCGGCGCAAGGCTGCGCTGGAGTTCCCAGCCGACCTGCCCGCCCTTGCCAAAAAGCAGGATTTTCATGCGCTGCGCCCGGCGTAGTTCGTCGCCAACCATTCGCGGTAGGCGCCCGACTGGACGTTGGCGATCCACCCTGGGTTGTCGAGGTACCAGAGCACCGTTTTGCGAATTGCCGTGGCGAAAGTCTCGGCCGGCCGCCAGCCGAGTTCGCGCTCGATCTTGGTCGCGTCGATCGCGTAGCGCCGGTCGTGGCCGGGCCGGTCGGCGACGGTGGTGATTTGTTCGACGTACGACTTGCCGTCGGCGCGCGGACGCAATTCGTCGAGCAGGCCGCAGACCGCGTGCACGATGTCGAGGTTCGGCTTCTCGTTCCAGCCGCCGATGGTGTAGGTCTCACCAATGCGGCCGTCGGCCAAAACACGCCGGATCGCAGCGCAGTGATCGCTCACATAGAGCCAGTCGCGTACCTGCATCCCGTCGCCGTAGATCGGCAGCGGTTTGCCGGCGAGCGCGTTGACGATCATCAGCGGAATCAGTTTTTCGGGGAACTGGTAGGGGCCGTAGTTGTTCGAGCAGTTGGTGGTCAGCACCGGCACGCCGTAGGTGTGGTGATAGGCGCGCACGAGATGGTCGGACGCGGCTTTCGACGCCGAGTACGGGCTGTTCGGCTGGTAGCGATTCTCTTCGGTGAACGCCGGGTCGGTCGCGCTGAGCGAACCGTAGACTTCGTCGGTCGACACGTGCAGAAAACGGAAAGCGGATTTTTCGCTGTCATTCAGCGTCGCGAAAAACGCGCGCACGCTCTCGAGCAGCGTGAAGGTGCCGACGATATTGGTCTGGATGAATTCGCCCGGTCCGTGGATCGAGCGGTCGACGTGGCTTTCGGCGGCGAAATTGACGATCGCGCGCGGCCGGTGCTTGAGGAGTAGCGCGTCGACCAGCTTCTGGTCGCCGAAGTCGCCGGCGACGAAGGCGTAGCGCGGATCGCCAGAGAGCTGCGCGAGGTTCTCGAGGTTGCCGGCGTAGGTCAGCTTGTCGAGGTTGAGGACCGGTTCGTCGCTCTCGCGCAGCCAGTCGGTGATGAAGTTGGCGCCAATGAAGCCGGCGCCGCCGGTGACCAGGATCATGCTATTCCCTTTCCATGTTGTGCAAATGAGCGGCGGCAAATTCCGGCGAGCCAATCTCTTATAATGCAGCCTTCTTGCCCGCCGCCATTCTACTCGCCGATGCGCATCCTGCTCGTCAAAACGTCGTCGCTCGGCGATGTCATCCATAACCTGCCGGTGGTCAGCGACCTGCGCCACAGCTTTCCCGACGCACAGATCGACTGGTGCGTCGAGGAGGCGTTTGCCGATATTCCGCGCCTGCATGCGGACGTCGCCGAGGTTATCCCGATCGCTGTCCGGCGCTGGCGAAAAGCCCTCGGACAACGCGCGACGTGGCGCGAAATCGGCCGTTTCAGGTCGCGTCTGGCCAGCGCCGATTATGACGTGGTTCTCGACACGCAAGGCCTTTTCAAGAGCGGGCTGATCGCCCGTCAAGCGCATGGCCGGCGCTGCGGCTACGCCGCCGAGGTGGCGCGCGAACCGCTCGCCGCACGTTTTTACGACGAAACCTTCGTCATCCCGCGCAATGTGCACGCGGTCGAGCGCAACCGCTGGCTGGCTGCCGCAGCTTGTGGCTATCCGCCGGACCTGCCACTTGCCTACGGCATCGCAGCTCCCGCCGCCGACTTCCCTTGGCTGAGCGGCGAGCGGCACGCGCTGCTGCTCACGGCGACGAGCCGCGACGACAAGCTGTGGGACGAGGCCAACTGGGTCGCCGTCGGGCGCGAACTTATCGCGCGCGGGCTGACGCCGGTCCTGCCCGCGGGCAGCGCGCGCGAGCGCGAGCGCGCCGAACGCCTGACCGCGGCGATTTCTGGCGTGACTTCCGGCGTGGCTTCCAGCACAACTGCCGGCGCCATCGTCGCGCCGCCGCTTTCCCTGTACCAACTCGCCGCGCTCGCCGGGCGCAGCGCACTGGCGATCGGCGTCGATACCGGCCTGGTGCATCTGGCGACAGCGCTCGGCGTGCCGACGATCGCGCTTTATCTGGCCAGCGACCCCGAGCTCACCGGCGTCTATGGCAGCGGCTTTTCCCGCAACCTCGGTGTGCCGGGGCGTCCGCCGACGGCGGCCGAGGTCATCAATCTAGTCTCCGTCGCCCAAAGCGAGGCGCGCTGATGCCAAGGCTCCTCTATTCCCTGCTTTTCACCCTCGCGCAGCCGCTTGTCTGGCTGCGCCTAGTCTGGCGCGCGCGCAAGCAGCCCGAGTACCTACGCCACATCGGCGAACGCTACGGCTTCTACCCGCAGCCGGCTCCCGGCCGGCTGCTCTGGTTGCACGTCGTCTCGGTCGGCGAGACGCGCGCCGCCGAGCCCCTGATCAAAGCGCTGCTCGAGTCCTGTCCGGAGCATGCGCTGCTGCTCACGCACATGACGCCGACCGGTCGGGCGACCGGCGGCGAGCTGATCGCCAAACACGGCGCGCGACTGCTCCAGGCCTATCTGCCTTACGACCTGCCCGACGCCTGCGCGCGTTTTTTTGCGCACTTCCAGCCCGAGCTCGGCCTGCTCATGGAAACCGAACTGTGGCCCAACCTGATCGCCGCCGCCGCTCGGCGCAGCGTTCCGCTGGCGCTGGTTAACGCCCGGCTCTCGGCGCGCTCGCAACGGGGTTACGCGCGCCTCTCGCCGCTCATCCGCCCGGCGCTCGCCGCGCTCACCGCGGTCGCTGCACAGACGCCGGCCGACGCTGACCGGCTGCGCGCGATCGGCGCGCAGCGCGTCAGCGTCTTGGGCAACATCAAGTTCGACGTCACGCCGGCGCCCGAAAAACTGCAGCTCGGCAGGCAGTGGCGCGCGACGCTCGCCGGCCGGCCGGTGTGGCTCGCGGCGAGTACGCGCGAGGGCGAAGAGACGCTGATCGTCGACGCCTTTCTCGACATCGCCCGGCCCGACCTGCTGCTGCTGATCGTGCCGCGCCATCCGCAGCGCTTTGGCGAAGTCGCCGCGCTGCTCGACGCGCGCCGGCTGAGCTACTGCCGGCGTAGTGCAGCGGCGTTTCCGACGGCGCAGACGCGCGTCTGGCTCGGCGACAGCATGGGCGAAATGCCGGCGTATTTTGCCGTCGCCGATCTCGCGCTGATCGGCGGTACGCTGCTCCCCTTCGGCGGGCAGAACCTGATCGAGGCGGCCGCCTGCGGCTGCCCGGTGCTCGTCGGACCGCACACTTACAACTTCGCGCAGGCGACCGAGGATGCCGTCGCCTGCGGCGCCGCGCGGCGCATCATCGACGCACCAGAGGCCGGCGGCGCCGTGCACGAACTGCTCGACGACGGCCCGGCGCTCGCCACCATGCGCGCCGCCGCGGCGCAATTTAGCCAGGCGCATCGCGGCGCAACCGCAAGAACGCTGGCGCTGATCAAAGAGATGATGTCGTAGGAGCCCAGCTCCGCTGGGCGATGCGGCGCCTGGCACATCCACCGCCCGAATCGCGCAGAAAATCTGCGCTCCTAGTGCGAAAGGCGGCCCGGCGCTCGCCACCATGCGCGCCGCCGCGGCGCAATTTAGCCAGGCGCATCGCGGCGCAACCGCAAGAACGCTGACGCTGATCAGGGAAATGATGCACTAGGAGCCCAGCTGCGCTGGGCGATGCGGCGCTTGGCACATCCACCGCCCAATCGCGCAGAGCATCCGACCGAAGGAAGTGCAGAGCTGCGCTCCTACGAACGGCGATGGAGCGGTGCAGCCCAATCGCGCTATCGAGAAGGCGATGGAGCGGTGTAGCGTTACGGCGCTT
>Ga0335397_10013032_pt1 | contig 10147 bp, 8 predicted proteins | sample MAT04_FD_205740 | JGI IMG/M metagenome (GOLD analysis project Ga0335397, IMG submission 205740) | Freshwater microbial communities from Lake Fryxell liftoff mats and glacier meltwater in Antarctica - MAT-04 (spades assembly) (version 2) ...
GTCTGGAAAATACGGCGAAGTTCATTTTCCAGTGCCGCACGGTTGTACCCATACATAGCCAGCTGCCGAAGGCGCCGAAGCCATCTGGTCAAACGATTGCCTTGTGGGAAAATCATGTCACCACGCTCAATGTAGACCTTGGAGATTTCCTGTGCGGACATCCCTTGACCCAAACCAAGCGCGATGATGCCGCCGGTCGAAGTACCCGCGATAAGGTCAAAATGTTGCCCTATCGGTTGGCCACCAAGGTACCTTTTCTCAATCTCGGCGAGAACTAGCGTTGGCAACAAACCAAGGATGCCACCGCCATCAATAGACAATATCCTGAACGGCTTGTCGGTAGGCCAGTGCTGAGCGATACGCTGAGTTTGCTTTGTTCCGTCCGAACGGCGCGGAACCGTATGATCATAATCGTTGTCACGCGGCATCCTGCGGTTCCTCCTGATTCATGTGTCTCCCCCCGCCGTGCCAGCGGCCGGTGGCCTCCCACAGTTCGTAACACGCCAACCATCTTGCAGCCCAAGGGATGGTGGTCTTGGCAATCGGCATCGACGGGTTCCACTCGTTTGCCATTGGATCAAACAAGCAAAGCGGAGAAAGGCGGTAATCTGGCCCCTCGAAGTAGACATGAGGCAGCGGTGCTTCGTCAGCGGCGTCGAAATTCAACACCAAAGACGGTCGAAGAACGCGAACAACCGGAAAAAGGCGGTGGCGCTGAACAAGCCCAGAAACGGGCAGACCATACTCGATGGACAAGGTAAACGGCCGCTCAAGTCCCTTGAGCGGTCCGAACCAGACGACAGAGTGCGGTCCGGGCCCAAGCGCCACCTCAAACTGCGGCCAGATGCTGGCCATGTCCTGCACTTGGGACAGTAGGGATTTCAGCTTTTTGGCCATTTTGTACCGTAGAAGGTGTTGCGGGGCGCGGCGGGTTTGGCGGACACAATGCTTGGCGCCGCAACGATCCCGCCCGCCGCGCCCAGAAAGTGGCTCCCCGATCTTACGGACTGACCCATTTCGGCGGCGAATTCATCGACGACCTGACGGGCAACCGTTTCACCAAACATGTCCTCCAACGTTTTGGATCGGTCTTTGAAAGACCGACGGTCGTCAAAAAGTTCAGCCAACTGTCGCAAGAGCAGGCGCATATCGCCAATAAACAGATCTTGGTCAGTCTGGTCTACGGGCCACCGATCCGTAAAAATATCTCCTTGGCATACGGGGTTCTCAACATACAGCAACTCGCCCAGACTTTTTGCCTGGAGCAAACGGTCCAGAATATGTTCGGCGATAACCCGAAGATTCTGACCAATCGTCCTTCCAGATTCGGCAACCTCCAGTGAGAGGCAGCTAAACATTACAGATGCGGGCATCCGACGATTCCGAGGCAGCCACCGAATGTTGCGGTTGCGTTTGAGCAGTTGCAGCGCAACGGTTACGGCAGACTTTCCACCAACAACCGTCGAATGGACTGGAACCGGGACCGAGTCAGCGTCCTTCATCATGATTTGCATCTGCAAATCAGCATCTCTCACCAGCCGGCCATAGTCTTCAGCAAAGATTTGATCGATAGGGCATCGCGCATTGTAGTGGGCGACAAACCCAAAGCAATTGGTCAAGATGGTTGTATCTTTCCACCGCGGCTCTTCCAGTTTGGAATGAAAGATGTGGCTGCGGCGCGGATCCCGTTCATCCAGCAGAACTGCTGGCGAAAGGTCAAGATGCATGCCGTCTGCATAGTACACGGTGACGCACCGGCTTTGGCGCTCAGTGCAATCACGGTAGCGCGAACCAGGTTCACCGCGCATTGCTTCGAACATGAGGTCAAGGACCTGGGCCGGCGTCAAATTACCTCTACCAAGCAGCTCAACGATGATGTCAATATCGAAGCCCTCCTGCCGGAACTTCGCTCGGATCGTCGCTCCAATCGCCACCGAGCCTTGCTGGTAGAACAGGCGGATCAGCCCCCTAAGCGGGCTGCCCTCTCGTTCAAGGTGCTTTTCGATGGCTGCCTTCCGCTGCACCATCAAAGCGTGCTGACTTGGCGGCAGCTCGATCTTGATGGCCGTGGACGCGAGCAAGCGCTCACCAATCACGGCGAACGGGCGAAAATTTCCGTGGATTGGCTGGTTCATCTTGTCGGCCTTCGGACTGTTTCAGACGCAGTATGCTGGGATGCGATCACTTAGGTCCCCAACATCTTGCACAGGTGCAGGAAGTGAGAACGCAAACTATCGCTACTCCGAACACGATGCGACTCGATACCCCGCTTGTCAAGGAAGAAAAGTACGCCTAGTCTGAACATGCAACACCGGGAGGAAGTATCTTGACCACACCCATGGGTGAAAGGATCAATGCCGCGAGAAAAGGTAAGGGATTGACCCTAGACCAGCTTGCCGAAAAGTCAGGCTGCAGCAAAAGCTACATCTGGGAGCTGGAGAACAAGAACCCTCCCAGGCCGTCAGCGGACAAGCTGGCATCGATAGCCGAGGTGCTTGGAACAACAGTGGATGTACTAATTGGCACACCTATCAACAACGTTGCCGACCTGAAGCCAGAAGACAAAGTTTTCTTTCGAAAATTCAGCGGCCTTGATCCTGCGAAGCAGGATACGATCCGCAAGATGATTGATCTTTGGGATGACTGAAGAAATGGGCCCGGAGCGTTGGGCGAACAAGATTACCCTCATGCTGAACGCGGTGCAGGGACTAGATCGCTTTCCTGTCGATGTGGAGCGTTTGGCTGTTGAATACTCGAATACGGTGTTCCCGAGCGACCCCATCACCAAAATTGTACCGAGGGATTTCCCTGAATTTGACGGAATCTTGCGGAAAGGTGGTGGAAAGGGGGATGGATGGCGGATCGGATATTCGACGCGAATGACGTCACGTGGGCGTATACGCTTCACAATCGCCCATGAATTCGGCCATTATCTTGTGCATCGGCTGAAATACCCAGATGGCGTCTCGTGCACGCCAGAAGACCTTGCTATCTGGGACAGCGAGTACAACAGAGTCGAAGCCGAGGCTAACCTCTTCGCTGCATCCCTCCTCATGCCGCTTGATGCTTTCCGTAGAACAATTCCTGACAGTATGGATGCTACGTTCGCAGACCTTAATGAAGTTGCCAAGAAATTCGGTGTTTCTCTGACCGCGGCTACGCTTCGGTGGCTTGGCTATACACAGAAGCGTGCCCTACTAGTTGTTTCCAAAGATGATTTCATCCTCTGGTCGAAGCCAAGCAAACCTGCGCTGCGTTCCGGAGCATTCATAAAGACTTCTGGCATTTCGCCTAAGGCCGTTCCCTATCAATCACCGATCCGATGCAATCCGAACTATGCGGATATCGATGATCCGATTAGGCATCGTTCTGGTATTTGGCTGAATGAGGAAGTACTCGAATATCCGCTCGTGATCGATCAATACGAATTGGGCATGTCGCTACTTCTGCTCCAAAATGCTTCCCCTGTTGCAGATATTGACGAAGAACCGGTGGAAGATGCTTTCGATCATTTCATGAAACCCAACCAGAGGTGAGCCTTCGCTTGGTCGCACTGCGACAGCAATCAAACGTCGGCTTACAGGGATGCGGCAGCACAACATCTACTCGGTGCGACGGGTAGCTATGGGCCGATCACGTCGAGCTTTCTGCCACCCTTGTGGCGAGGGATGCCGCGTCGGAGTAGCGCTGCCGGCACTGGAACTCGTTTAAGAGAGATTTCGGAAAAGGGCATAGAGTTCGAGCGACTTCGCGGCGTACGTGACGAACGCCGTGTTCGACCGAATAAATCACAGTTGGCGCCAGACGCCCTATTGTCGGCTTGAATTGGTTGCAATTCTCCTGAAAGCTCAACCAACAACAGTTCTTGGGCTCAAGATTGAAGTGCGACACCGACAGCCCGAAGGGCATAGGATGTCGCCATGGAAAGACACTACAAGCACCTGTGCGCCGAGGAACGTGGCGTGATCCTTGCGGAACATGGGCGGGGATCCAGCCTGCGTCAGATCGGCCGACTTCTTGGAAGGCATCATAGCACCATAGGGCTTGAACTCGTGCGGGGAGCCGTGCCTTGCGGATATGATCCACAGGTTTCGCGTCAGGCTCGTGATGCTGCACGGCGGCGGTCTGGTCGGCGGCGGAAGCTGGTCCCCGAGGCTCCATTTTACGACTGGGTGCGCAACCGTCTGATCCATTGGCGCTGGTCGCCAGAGCAGATCGCGGCCAGACTGCGACGCATGCATCCAGACGATCCCAGTCAGCGCGTCAGCCATGAGACGATCTATGCCGCGATCTACGCGCAGCCTCGGGGCGGGTTGAAGGCGTTGATGATTGAAGCACTACGGCAGGCCAAACCGAAGCGCGGAGCTCGGCGCACTTCCCTGGCAGGGTCTGCTATGGTCCCGGAAACGCTGCGCATTATTCATCGTCCCGAAGACATCGAGGCGCGCCTGGTTCCCGGCCACTGGGAAGGAGACCTGATCAAGGGCGCCTTCAACCGCTCTGCGGTGGGCACGGTGGTCGAGCGCAAGACCCGCTTTGTCATTCTCAGCAAGATGAACGGCTGCACCGCCAGCGCCGCTCTCGAAGGTTTCTCGCGGCAAATGAAACGGTTGCCAGTGGCGTTGCGCCGGTCAATGACCTACGATCGGGGCTCGGAGATGGCCTGCCACCCCGAACTGGCGCGACGCCTGAAGATCGACATCTGGTTTTGCGATCCGCATGCTCCTTGGCAGCGCGGCTCCAACGAAAACACCAACGGACTGCTGCGTCAGTTCTTCCCGAAAGGAACTGATCTCAGTGATCTCAGTCAGACCGCACTCAACGACGTCGCCCGCTTGATGAACGACCGTCCCCGCAAGACCCTGGGATGGAATACCCCCGCCGAAGCCATGGCCCAAGAACTCGCGGCCATCAAATCAACCGTCGCACTTCAAACTTGAATCCAAGGTTTCTCTTCCTTTTTCAAGAAACAATCCGGTGGTCGCATGCAGCTTGCCAGTCTCACTCTTACGCTCGCTCTCATGCTTCCGACAGTCGCCCTAGCCGAAACACGATACGGCAGCTTCCTCTATGACGACGGCCTGCCTAACAGCCTTTTCCTCACTGGGGAAATCCGACAGGGCGACAGTTTCGAGTTGCGCAAGGCCCTCCGTGACCACGAAATTCGGATCGTCATCATGGGTTCGGCCGGCGGAAATCTCTACGAAGGGCTGCAGATGGGATCGATTTTGCGGGACAAAGGAATATCCACCTATGTGCCGCCCGGCGTGAACTGCGAAAGCTCCTGCGCCAACATGTTCTTCGGTGGATCCAACCGGAAGGCCGACGGTCAGCTTGGCGTCCACCAGTTCTACAGCAGCGATGCCGAGCGCAGCGCGCCGCTCGGTGTGGCTGAGCAATCAACTCAATACACCATGGCCGATGTCATCGGCATCATGAACGATTTGGATACGCCGCCCTTTGTCTACGAGAAGATGCTGGGCACGACCGAGATGCATTACTTCTCCGAGGACGAAAAGCGGAGGCTGGATATCAATCCTCTTGAGCCTGAGTTCCTTGACCTTCAAGCCAAGAGCAACAGTCTTATTGCGGCGAACCCGAAGGTTATCGAACGGCCACGGAAAGCCAGCGATTCCGAGATCACGGAAGCCCTCTCTCCAGAAGCACCAAGTCCGCCTGATCCCTTCACGCCCTCAACATCCACACCGGATCGCGCATCGGCGAAGCGATTTGACACAACTGACTTCTTTGGCGCTGACCTCTTACCCAAAGGGATCCGCGGTATCTCGATCGGGGAATGCGAACGCGTTTGTCGTGATGACAGCGACTGTGCTGCGTGGAGCTACGTCCATGCGACCCGATGGTGCTGGCCAAAGTCTGGCGTCACCAATCTTTCGTATGGGGAGGGAATAACTTCGGGGGTCATTGATTGGGAGAGGATCGACCAACGCATCTTTGATCGCCCCTTCCTGGAAATCACAGCCACGGACCTACCGGGCAACGACATCTTGCCACGTGGCATGTCGAACACCACCCTTGAAGAATGCCGCAGCGCCTGCGAGGCCTCCAGCTCTTGCCAAGCGTTCACCTGGGTCGGCAAGAAAAACATCTGCTACCCTAAGTTTTCAGCGGGTCGGCCCACAAAGTTCATGGGGGCGATTTCCGGCGTAAAGCAATAGCTCTCCCGCATTGGCTCTGGCAAAGCGCCAGAACTTCAGCGCAAACGCGATCGGAACTCTCGTGCCAAGGTGATTTGATCGGTGACTGCGGCCGGGGACATGCGGTCCAGGCTGCTGAACAAGGCTGCGGCGACCCGCTCCACTGTATTAATCTTGTCAGATTTTCTGTAGTTCGAGTAGATCAGAAAGGTGTTTCCGGCATTGACGGCGGCTACCGCCGCAGCCTCAAGCGGCATCAAATCTTCGACGGCTGCCATCTGCATGTCATCCGTGATAATCACGCCTTGGAAACCTAGATTTTGGCGGATTTCTTTCACCGAATTCCAGGAAAGGGAGGCCGGCATCCAAGATTCATCCGAAAATCTCGGGTGCATAAGATGACCGTTCATGACGCTATCAACGAGGCCGCCGCGCATCATGTTTGCGAAAGGCTCGAACTCGATTTCCTTCCAGCTTTTCGAGATGTCGGCGGTATCCTTGTGGCTGTCCGTGCTGGAACTGCCGTGGCCCGGAAAATGCTTGAGAGACGTCTTAACCCCAGCAGCCCGATGGGCGCGGACGAACAACTCGGCCATGCGCGAAACTTGTCCGGGTTCGCTGCCAAAGGCACGCCCCAGTTTGCCGATAACTGGATTGTTGGGGTTCACATTGAGATCGACAACCGGCGCATAATTCAGGTTAATGCCGGCCTCCGAGAGCTGCCAGGCGCGCTTTGTCCAATAGGTCTCGATTTCCGCGTCGGACATGCCGCTGCTGGCGATCTCACGCGCCGACATCCAGTTAAGGAAACCGTTTCCACCATCAAGACGCGCCACGCGACCGCCCTCTTGATCAATTGAGATGATCGGGGTCAGATCTCCGGCAGCATCTCGGAAAGCCCGCGATAGAACTGAGATTTGCTCAAGCGAAATGCAGTTCCGCCGCAACAAAATGACCCCGGCGCAAAGCCCGGCCTCCAGCATCCCACGCACCCGGTCCACTTCGGCATCGCCTGGTTTCGTCCCGCGAAACCCGGTTATCAGCAGCTGTCCCGGAGCCAACGACGCACGTGAACTTGCCAGGGTGGGCATCGCTGTTGCCAACGATGCAAGAATGAAGCTGCGTCTATCCAAGATGTCGAGCCTTTCTGGACCATGACCTGGCCCCCGGTCGTCCTTCGTTCATTACGAGAACCCTCGGGTTTGGTAGTCTTCGCTTTCGGGTTGGGCAAGGGCGCCGGGTGCAGAGCAGCGCTGTAAATCTCGTGAACGATTGGTTTGGTGCTATGCTTAGAAGCACTATCTGACGGCCGCGTACCGCAGCTCTGGAACTGCCGTACCCCTCAGTCGGGGCATTTGTTCGTAAAATTAGCGCTTTCATCTGGCGGCTACACATGAAGGAACTGTCGCTTGGTTGTTTGACCTTTGATCAGATTTAATCGCCTAAGCGCCCTGAAACACGCAAATCATGTTGTCAGTTTACTGGTTCTTGATGCAGTTGGCGTCACGCCTGAAAACCGCTCTCTCGCCCCTGGCACCGTTTACCCGGACGTAGTTGCTGGTTTCTCCATATGGTGCCGAGCCGATTTCTATCACAGTGCGGGACCCGGAGGGCCATGTCAGATAGTGGCGAGCCAACGGGCCATCAGGCCCAACAATCAGGATAACGCTCTGCAAGCAAAATTGGCTGTCCGTGAGGGTCTGCGACAAGACGGGCATCGACTGCGCCGTCACGCTGGATGCCGCACTTTGCCCAAAGCCGATGGCAGCGGCAAACCCGGCAAGCCGAATGGCGAGCGCACTGCGCTACATGTCCGAAGTAGCGCCCTGGGCCACGATGGACCCGGACGGCATTCCACCTAAAGGCCAGAAATCCTTTGGGAAAACTTGTTCATCTTTGAAACCGAGATCGTGATTGGCGGCTTCAAAGCCGCGAGATCAACCTCCAGCTCAGGGCCTGCCTCTGACTGCGCCGCTGACACAAGCACATCGGCATTTACTGCTGCCGGTTCAGCGTCTGGCGCAATTTCCTCCCGCGCCACGATCTCAGCCGCCAGTTTTGGCTCAGGCTCGACGGCCGCTTCCGCCTTCACTTTCTCAGGCCGCGCAAAATCCACCACGATCCGGTCAGCCAAACGCCGCTCCAGCGCCTCCATCCGTTGGGTCAAGACCCGGACCTCGGCGACTTCCTTGGGCGGATAGGGCAGGGCGCCTCTCTGTGCATCGAACAACTTCTTGAAGGTGGGGTCCTCGAAATACACGATCCGGTGGACCAGCAGCGGATTTTGCCGTTCCGGAATGAGGATCGCCAGATTGGGGTCCAATCGCCGCACCTCGTCGGGCATCAGCAGCGGCCGTTCTTCCATGCGCCGACTGACCGACCGCCGCTGCATGAAGTCCCTGTCCCGCGACACGCTGTCCGAGACCGAAAGCTTGGTTGTCTTGCCCAAGGCATCCGAAATCTCTCCCGCCGTCTTCTTGTCGTTGGCCGCGAGGTAGAGCTTCATACCAGCTGCGGACTCGAGCGACAGACGAACGTTTTCGCCATAGATATTGTCGAGGCCTGGGATCGACTGAGTGATAATCGACACCCGCGCACCGTGACCTGCCAATTGCTTCAGGGCCTGCTCGACGATGGGCATCGGCCCAAGCTGGTCGAATTCGTCGAGCATGACCATGACCGGCCACGGCTCAGTTTTCGGGTCCGGGAGGGTGGAGCGCATGGTGGCGATCAACTCACCGAAGAACAGCCGCACCAAGGGTGACAGGGTGCGGATGTCATCGGCGTTGACAACGACATAGATCGACATTGGCCGCTTGCGCAGATCCGAGAAGGAGAAGTCGTTGCCGGAGGTTGCGCGATCCACCGCTGGGTTGTTCCAGAGCGTCATGCCCGCGCCACCAAGGACCGAGGCGTGCGAGGACAGCGTGCGGTCGGAATAGCCCGCGAATTTGCGAAAGGTCTGGGCGGCGTTTGGGTGTTTCACCTCCTCGGCATGCTCGCCGTAGACAGTTTGCGTCGCACCCCGGCCAAAGAGGATACGGCTGATCTCGCCGATGGTGGGCTTGCACCTTTCAATCGCAAGCAGCCCTCCTGCCACGAACAGCTCACGGCCCTCGGTCAGGAAGTCCCCAGCGGTGCCTTTGTCGGAAACCGTCAAGAAATAGTCCGAGATCTTGGCAAGTTCGGTGTAACGTTGTTCCATATTTGCAATTCGCGCGACGCGCTCGAGCGGGTTGTAGCGGTGGGTCGGATGTTCAAAATCGAACGGCGAGAAGCGATAGACCGCGTCGCCCTCCGCCTGCCTGTGGCGCGACGTGGCCTCGAAGATCTCACCTTTGACGTCCAGCACGACGATGCTGCCATTGAACAGCAGGGTGTTGGGGATGACATAGCCCACGCCCTTACCGGACCGGGTCGGGGCGACAACGAGGCAATGCGGGAATTTCTGGAAGGTAGCACTGACGTAGCGTGCCGTCTTTGTCGGTGCTGCCAGCTTTCCGAAGACCATTCCTGCGCCCAGAGGCTGCAGAAGGCCGTTGGCTTTCATCTCAGGCTTCGCCTGAAACTTGGCCTGCCCATATTCGGTCAGCTGTTGGCGGAAGGTCAGGGCAACGGCCGCAACTGTGAACAGCACGGTTGAGGCGCCGACGATCTGCCAAGGCAGGACCCAGGGCACCGTGGTCAGCCGGGCAAAGCCAGGGAACTCGGCGATCAGGACAAAGATGCCGGTCGCGTTCGGATCGCGTCCCAAGATCAGGTTGAGGACGAGGCCACCGGTGATGAGACCAACCAACAGGCCGGACGTGAGACCAAGGGGAAGGAGATATGCAATGCGCAGCATGATCAAAACTCCCGGTCGCGATTGCGGTCATGGACATGCGCCCGTGCGTGCTCTGGTGGTCGTGGCGCTGCTTCGGCCACCATCCGGCGTTCTGCGGCTTCCGCTTCATGGGCGCTAAGGCCAAGCGAGGGGTGTTCTTTTGCCG
>Ga0335397_10013035_pt1 | contig 10144 bp, 5 predicted proteins | sample MAT04_FD_205740 | JGI IMG/M metagenome (GOLD analysis project Ga0335397, IMG submission 205740) | Freshwater microbial communities from Lake Fryxell liftoff mats and glacier meltwater in Antarctica - MAT-04 (spades assembly) (version 2) ...
CGCCGGCGGCCGCGTCGGCGTCGGACGCACGTCGCAAGGCCCGAGCGCCCGCGCGTCCGCCGACCGGGCCGGTGGCCGCCCCGTCGCGCCCGGGCCGACGGCGCCGATCGCCGTAGCGGCGCGCTCGGCACACGGGATGGCCGTTGACTGCCGGGCAGGCCCCCGGCACCGTGTCTCCACGATCGCCCCGCACGGGGGCCCCCGGGAGCGGACGATGCGCGCATGGATTCGGTGGGCAGCGATCGTCCTCGCCTGCGGCATCGGCGGCGTCGCCGTCGGCGTCCGGACGTCCCACGCGGCCGAGGGACGGCTCACGCTCGAGTTGCAGGCGAAGGACCGCGTGATGACCGGCCTCTACAAGGTGATCGCGTCCGCCGACGCGTTCCCCGAGGAGTGGCTGGCGGGGGCGGTCGTGAGGAACACGGGGACGGCGCCGCTCGAGGGCGTGGCCGTGCGCTTCCGCGTGGACGGGTGGACGGAGTGGAGCCCGTGGTCGGCCGACGCCCGCGTCGCGCCGGGCGGCGAATTCGCCGTGCCCTACCACCCGCTGTTCGATCGCAGCGTGACCGATCTCCAGACGAGCACGCCCGTCGACGTGCGGGCCCAGTGGCGGTGCCGCGGCAACGACGGCCCGGCGTCGGGCGAAGCGACGCGGCGGGTGACGTTGCTCGGCGGTCGCGAGTTCGTGTTCAGCCGGACGGAGGGCGGGTCCGGGACGTTCGAGGAGCGCTTCAGCAACGCCCCGTTCCTCGCGGCCTGGGTGTCGCGCGACGACCCGATCGTGAAGCAGTTCGCGGGGCTCGCGAGCCGGAACGCGGGCGGCGCGGCCGCGAACCTTGGGAACGAGGCCGGCCTCGAGACGCTGCGCGCGTCGTACGAGCTGATGCTGCTGAACGACTTCGTCTACAAGGCGCCGGTGGCGTTGCTCGACCCGCGGCTGTCGTTCGACGCGAAGACGGTGCAGAACCTGAAGCTGCCCCGCGACGTGCTGCGCGACAAGTCGGGCACGTGTATCGAACTGGCGATCCTGCACGCCGCCATCGCGCACCAACTCGGCATCCGGCCCTACCTCGCGCTGATCCCGGGCCACTGCTTCCCGATCTTCGAGCTGAGCGAGCAGGTGGGCGGCAAGACCGTCACCCTCCGGGTGCCGATGGAGGCCAACGGGATCCGCGGCGGCCTGCGGGCGCTGGGCATGGACCGCGTCGGCTTCCACCGCGCGGTGGAAATCGCGACCGCGAACGAGGCGCGCCACCGGAAGGACGGCACCCTGATCCTCGTGGACGTGCTGGCGATGTGGGCCCACGGCGTCGCGTCGCCCGAGCCGTCCCCGCTGCCCGAGGACGCGCTCGAGCGCTGGGGCATCCGCGCGAAGGGCGTCCCCGGCGTCACGCTGCCGGAGATCGGCAACGGGCCCGCGCTGGCCGACCCGTCCGGCTTCGGGGGCACGTGGGCGGGGTCGGTGAAGGCGAGGCTCGGCGGGCCGGAGCTGCGGCCGTACCGCGTGACGCTCGTCGTGCAGCCGCTGCGCGGGCAGCGCTTCAAGCTCCTCGCGACCTTCACGCCCGAGGGCGGCGGCGAGACCGTCCAGGAAGAGTCGGTCGCGGAGGACCAGGACGGGCAGCTGGTGTTCCAGGGCAAGAGTCGCAGCCGGCTCGACGCCGCGGGTCGGTCCACCGATCTCGCGCCCGGCCGGGGCGCGGCGCGCGTCGAGGACGGGCGGCTCGTGGGCAAGTACGGCGCGGACGGCGAGGGTTTCTCGTCGTTCCGTTGGGAGCGCCGGTAGCGCAGGCAGGCGACGGGCGACGGGCGACAGACGATGGGCCTTCGGGCCCGCGGGAGGCAGCGATGCGCGCGTGGACACGTGGACTGCTGGTGGCGGTGGTGGCGCTCTCGTCGGCAGCTTCGACGCGGGCCGGGCCGGACTTCGCGGGGAAGAACCTGTCGCGGCAGGACCTGCGCGGCCGCGACCTCGTGGGCGCGTCGTTCGCCGAGGCGAACCTGACGAGCGCCGACCTCACCGGCGCGAAGCTCCGGGGCGCGAGTTTCGTCGGCGCCGACCTCACGCAGGCGAAACTCGACGGCGCGGACTGCACGGAGGCCGACTTCACCGACGCGAAGTTCTCGGGCACCCTGGCCCGTGGGACCGACTTCTCGAAGGCCAACCTGACGACGGCCGACCTCGGCGGCTACTCGTCGGTCCGCGGCAGCATCTTCCGCGGCGCGACGTTGCGCGGGGCCAAGGGGCTCAAGGACCTGACCGGGTGCGACCTCACGGGCGCCGACCTTCGCGGCGCGAGTCTCCGCGACGGCGAGGACTGGAGCGCCCCGTCCATCACCTGGACGAAGGCGCGCTACGACGACGACACGCGCTTCCCCAAGGGCGTGGACCCGGTCGCGGTCGGCGCCGTGAAGGTCGCGGCCGATGCGCCCGCCGCGGCGCCCACGCCCGCGGCGCCCACGCCCGCGGCGCCCACGCCCGGGCAGCCGCCCCCCGCGCTGCCCGGCAATTCCGGCGGGCTCACCGGCGGCCTGACCGGCGGGCTCGCGGGCGGCGCGCCCGCGGCGAAGGCGGTGGGCACGGGGCGCAACGCGGCGGGTCAAGACTGGCGTGGGCGGGACCTGCGTAGCGAGAACCTCGACGACGCGAACCTCTCGAAGGCGTTGCTGATGAACGCGCAGCTCCAGGAGGCGACGCTGCGCAACGCCGACCTGCGCGGCGCCGACCTCTGGGGCGCTCGCCTCGACGGCGCGAACCTCTCGGGTGCGGACCTGCGCGGCGCCCAGTTGAAGGACGCGCACTTCACGGGGACGAACCTCACGGGCGCGAACCTCGAGGGGCAGGACCTGTCGGTGGTCTGGGGCCTGAGCGACTGTTCGTTCCGCGGCGCCGACCTCCGCAACCTCAAGCGTGGCCTCCACGGGACGGTGTCGCAGTGCGACTTCCGGAAGGCGGACGTGCGCGGGGCGCACTTGGCCGGACCCAGTTCGGCCTACGTGGCGACGTGCGACTTCCACGGCGCCGTCTACGACGACGCGACGCGCTGGCCGAAGGGCTTCGACGTGGACCGTGCGGGGGCGGTGCGCGGGGCGCCGGAGGCGGAGCCGGGCGAGGACGACGCGCCGCCGGACCGGCTGCTCGCGGCCGACCGCGACCCGGACGCGCCGCCCGAGGGTGTGGTGAAGAAGGTGTTCTCCGACTCCGTCCGCGACCTGGCGGGCGCGCTGATCGAGAAGTACGGCAAGGGGGGCGACAACCACGGCCTGCCACCGATCACGACGGCGGTGCGGTACTCCGTCACGTACACGAAGCTGACCTATCTCGCGACGGAGCACTACCAACCGGCGGACTCGGCCTCCACGTCCGTGAAGGCCTACCCGATCGACATCGAGGGCCAACTGACGAGCGAGGGGCGGGACGGTTCCGAGCGGACCGACCCGTTCCGCTGGGTGGTGCGCTTCTACCGGACCGACAACGACGGCTGGAAGTGTGCGCAGCCCAATTCGAAGCGGCCGACCGCGAAGGAGTGACCTGCCCTCGGGGGACGCGAGGCCCGTCCGTTCCCGAGGGGCGAGCGGGCCTTGCGTCCCCGGGCCGACGCTGGCAGCGGCGGAACGACCGCGGCGGAACGACCGCGGCGGAACCACCGCGGAGGAACCACCGCGGCGAGGCTACGGCGACGACACCGTGATCAGCACCGCGCCCGACGCGCCCGTCGCGGCCGGGTCGCTGTAGGTCCACTGCAGGAGGCTGAGGGCGCCGACAAGCGGCTGCGCCTGACCGGGAGGGATCGTCGTGACCTGGGCCGCGGGGTCGGCGGTCTGCTTCCAGGTCACCTCGAGCGGGATCGAGCCGGTGTTCTTCAGTCGGACGATGATGCCGCACAGTCCGTCCACGCCGAGCGCGTCGGTGTCGCCCGCGGGGCCGGAGGCGGTCCCGACGACGGGGCCATACGGCGCGTCGATGTCGTAGATGTGGAACCCGACGGACGTCGGGCTGACGGCGCGCACGAAGAGGCTCTCGGTCTTCAACGGGTCTTCGTGTCGGCAGACGACCGACCAGTCGCCCGCGTCGATGGCGACAAGGGTTGGGCTGAGGGCCGAGCGAGCCTCGGTGATCTCGACGGGCCCTCCCGTCGCGCGGAACGCGACGAGCCGCCGCGCGCGCGTCTGGCCGCGGTACACGGCGACGGTGGACGCAGCTTCGAGGGTGGCCTCGCCGAAGCCCACGGTGTGGTCCGCAGTGCCCGGCTCGACCGGCGCCCGCAGTTCCCAAAGGCCTTCGGCCGTCGTATCGGGGTCGTCGTCCCGGGGGAGCAGACGCACGAGGTCGTACGCGCCCTCGTACACGCAGTCGATCCCGGCGCTCACGGGCCAGAAGACGACCGAGTCGGGCTCCTCGGGGTCGAGGGCCTTCGTCGTGACCTCGAGTCGCACCTTGCCGTCGGTCACCTTCACGCGCGTGGCCGTTCGGGGCGCCTTGCCGCCGGTCCAGATGTCGGTCGGGAGCGCCCCCGTCTGCGGCATCTTAAACGGGGCGCTCCCGACCACCGGAGCGCCGATCACGACCGAGGCGAGGCCCGTCGCCAGCATCGCCCCCGCGCACGCCCACCACCGTTGGTTCGCTCGCATGGAGACCTCCCAGGGCCGGAAGGCCCCCCAGACGGTACACGACGCGCGCGTCCGGCACCAGAGGGCCCCCCCGCGTCCTCGAACGCGGCGGGGCGGCCCCAGGGGGGACGAACAGCCCCCCCCCGTTTTGGCCCACGGACCGGCGCGCGACCGCTCTCTGGGCGCGTCCTCGGGAGCGGGCGACGAACCCGCGCGCGGGGCGTCGGACGCGCGGCCTTGCCTTCAGCGGACACGACCGGCATCGAAACCCAGGCGCCTTCCCTTCCCCCGCGCCCGAGGTCTCCCGATGCTCCGCTCCTTCGCTGCGGCACGCCCCCTGATCGCCTTGGCCCTCGCGCTGTCCGCAGGCGCATGCGGGGGGAGCAGCGGCGGTGGAGGCGGAGGAGGTCCGCCCCTCGCCGCCGCCGGCACCGTCTACGCGACCACGTCCACCAACGACCTCGTCACGTTCGTCGCCGACGCACCCGAAACGTTCGTCAGCTCGACGACGATCACCGGCCTTCAACTCGGCGAAACGATCGCTGGGCTGGATCTGCGCGCGGGCACGGGTGATCTGCTCGCGCTGGGCTCCACGGGCCGCTTCTATCGCATCGATCCCTCGACTGCCGTTGCGACGGAGCTCGGCGCCGCCGTGCTCACGGGGACGAGCTTCGGCTTCGACGTCGATCCCGACACCGACCAGATCCGCGTCGTGAGCGACGCCGACGAGAACGTCCGCGCCAACGCGGCCAACGGCGTGTTTCTCGGCGCGGACGCGCCCCTCACGTACGCGGGCACCGACGTGAACAGCGGCCAGAACCCCAACGTGGTGGGCCTCGCCTATACCTCCGACGCGGCCGGCGCGTCCACGGCGACGGCGTACGCCATCGACGCCACGCTCGACACGCTGGTCCGCCTCGGGGGCGTCGGCGGCATCCCGGCCCCGGCGACGGGAGCGCTCTTCACGGTCGGCGCGCTGGGTGTCGCGACGACCTCGGCGGTGGCCTTCGACATCGCCGGCGGCAGCGGGAACGCCTACGCGGCGCTCACGACGGTCACGTCCGACTTCTACCGCATCAATCTCTCGACCGGCGAGGCGACGTTCGTGGGCCCGATCGGCCCCGTCCCGACGTCGATCACCGGGATCACGGTCGTCTCCGAGCAGGCCGTCCGGCTCCTCGCGTTGACCGCCGCGGGCACGCTCGTCGAGTTCCGCGCCGACGCCCCCGGCGTCGCGCTGTCGTCGGTGGCGGTGAGCGGCCTCATCACGCTCGGTGAGACGCTCGTCGGCATCGACGTCCGCCCGGCGACGGGCCAGCTCTTCGGCGTCAGCACGATGAGCCGACTGTACCGGATCGATCGCACCACGGGCGTCGCGACGCCCGTCGGCTCCGCGGGGGCTTTCACGTTGTCGGGCACCGACTTCGGCCTCGACTTCAACCCCACCGTCGATCGGATCCGCGTCGTGAGTGATTCGGACCAGAACCTCCGGATCAACCCGAACGACGGGACCCTCACGGCCAATGACGCGACGCTCCAGTACGCGGGGGCCGACGTCAACTTCGGCGTGAACCCCAACGTGGTGGCGTCCTCGTACACCAACTCCGTCCCCGGCGCCACGACGACGCAGCTCTTCGGCATCGACTCCAACGTGGACGCGCTGGTCCTCCAGAATCCCCCCGACAGCGGCACGCTCAACACGATCGGATCGCTCGGCTTCAACACGAGCGGGCTCGTCGGCTTCGACGTCGTGGGCTCCACGGGCCAGGCGTTTGCCTCGTTGACTTCGCCCGCCGCGTCCTCGTCGGGTCTCTTCCGCGTCTCCCTCGGCACGGGCACCACGTCGTTCGTCGGCACGATCGCCGGGGGCGCGCCGATCGTCGGCCTCACGGTCGTGAGCGCCGGGACGGAGCCCGATGGGGCGGCGACGATCTTCGTCGTCGACACGTCGAACAATCTCTACCGGGTGAGTTCGGAGAACCCCTCGGTTCCGCTGGCGCCCGCGGTCGCGATCACCGGTCTGCAGTTGGGTGAGACCGTGCTCGGCATCGACGTGCGTCCCGCGACGGGCGTGCTCTTCCTGCTCGGGAGCTCGAGTCGGCTCTACACGGTCTCGCCGGCCACCGGGGTCGCGACGGCGGTCGGATCCCCGGGCGTGTTCACGCTGACGGGGTCGACCTCGGGCTTCGACTTCAACCCGACCTCCGACCTGATCCGGGTCACGGGCGACGCCGAGCAGAACTTGCGGCTCGATCCGAGCGGCGCGCTCGTCGGGACCGACACGGCGCTCGCGTACGCGGTGGGCGATCCGAACTTCGGCACGAACCCGAACGTCGCCGCCTCGGCGTACACCGGCGGGACGGGGGCGACGACGACGACGCTCTACGACGTGGACTCGAACCTGAACGTCCTTGCGATCCAGAATCCGCCCAACGCGGGCACGCTGCTCACGGTCGGGGGGCTCGGCGTGACGCTGTCGCCCGGGTTCCCGGTGTCGCTTGACGTCGCGCCGCCGGGCGGACGTTCGTACGCGGCCGGGACGGTGTTCCTCGAGGGGACCTCGCGTCTCTTCGTCGTGAACCTGGCGACGGGTGTGCTGTCGAGCGTCGGCACGCTGCCGGGCACGTCGCCCGTCCGCGGCATCGCGGTCCAGCGCTAGGTCGAACCCGGCGAGGGGGAGGGCGGATCGTCCGCCCTCCCCCGCGTTCCGCCGGGGAGGTTGTGCGACGGGTCGTCGGCCGTCGGCGTTCTCGCGTGAAGTCGCCGACGGCCCCAGGCGGCGGGACGCCGAGCGCGGTCCCGCGGGCGAAGTCAGACGAGGTTACGTCGAGCCGGTGTGCGGCGTCGGAGCCGCCTTCCGGTCGCCGTCGGGTCGCGCGTGCGCTGCGCCCTCCGGCCGACCGCGCCTCGCTCGGGGTCGTGGCCCACGCGCCGACCCTGGACGCCTCGAGGATGCGCCGCCCCCGACACTGAAGTGACGTTGCGCGACGCGGACGAGGCGCACGACGCGCCGGAGGCCGATCGGGCGGCGATCGCCGGGGTCGGAGCCCGAGCACCGGCCGTCGCTCGCAGCCGGGCTCGCGGAGGCGCGGGCGGCGGTCCGGGCGCGGCCCCCGGGGGCGAGGAGCGCCGGGGGCGCCCACGGACGCGCCTCTCGCGGTACGGGGAACACTCTCGGACCGTGGTCCCCCCCCGCGGCGGCTCGGACGCCCCCCCGCACGGTCGGACCTCGACACGAGGGGCAGCACGGAAGGCCCCCCCCGGCGGCCGGCGGACCTCGACCGTTGGGAGTCCGCGGCGGGGGACGACGGCCTTGTCGAGTCCCGGTGACCGTCGTAGGTCGTGGCCCGGCCTCTCCGGGAGAGGTTGGCCAGCTGGTGCTCCCCACGGTCTTCAAATGGGGCCCAAGGGTGACCTGACTTCGGCGAGAACGTTGGATCGCGGCGCGAATCCAAGTCGTTGCTGCACTCGAGTTGAATTCGCAAGGCCTTTAGCGACCAAGGGTTACGCCAGCGCGGACCGTCGGAGCCGCCCGCCAGATCTGGTGTCGAAACCGGCGATTTTCGTTCACGCACGTTCACCGTCGTTCACCGAAGTTGCCTTCATTGGGTGCAATCGCAAAAAGTCGGCGGCCGCCGCACCCGCGCGTTCACACCGTAACATATTGCAAGCACACGAGTTACGGCGACATTCGGCGTTCGCAGGCCCCCTGCTTTCGCCGCAGAGTACGACGCCGCGCACCCGGAATGGTCCCGTCCTGCGGGCTCGATGGCGGTAGGTGCCTCCGCGCGCACACGCCCTCTCGTGCCGCAGATGGGCCTCAGGGTGCGGATTCCAGCGTATCCCGCCTCATGGGGCCCCCGGGCATGTGCGCGCCGCCCGCCATGCCCCCCCGGGTGCGGACGCCCTGGAGTGCCAACTTTTGGGGATTGCTCCCCCTTCATTCGGCCCCCGTTTCGGCCCCCGCGAGAAAGGGCTTTCGCAACGCTGCGTGATTCGTCGAACGAAGGCGCGCGACGCTCGCCGGTGCGACAATCGCCCGCCCGATGAACGCCCGCACCGCCATCGTCGTCGTGCTTGTCGTCATCCTCGGCGTCGGCTGCTTCCTCATCCTTTCTCACGGCCCGCCCCCCGCTTCCGCCCCTGTCTCGGAATGCAAGCGCACCGACTCGGACGCAAGAAGTGGCGTCGTCGTCACCGTGACGAGAGCGAACGCCAACGCTGGCAAGCTGGCGTTGACTACTACGATCACGAACAATTCTGATGCCAGCATCTTCCTACTGGAGGATCCAGCCCTTCCGGGGAGAGAGGCAACGCTGTCCACCTTAGCCCTCCACTACGATGTCGAAGACGATCCGCTCGGCGCGGATGCGAACGTGAACATCTTTCCTGTTCCGGCGATGACGTTGCTGGCACGCGGCGCGACGGTAACCCGAAGGGTCGAAATCCACAATCCGACAATCCTGTCGAACTGGCTTCACCTTCACTGGGACAGTTCAACGATCCCGCCAACCTACCTGCGCAGACCGCCGTCCGTCCGAATGGTGCCGCCCCTCAAGGTGAGGGTCGTGGTCGGGTATGGGACTGAAGCCTTCGAGTACACGACGACGACGATCCCCCAGGACGAGCGGCTCGCGTTCCTGGCCTGGCAGCGGCGAGCCGCATCGAGCGCGATTACCATTGACGGGTTGTAGCCCCACATCCGAGTGGCGTTACTGTGGCAGGTGACGGCACCCCGTCCATGGGACCCAACGACCCCCGGGCTCTGGCTAATGCGATCAACTTTTCCGTCGCCCAAAACTTCGTAACCAAATCGCAACGACGCCCGCGCTCACCCAGGAATGAGCCTAAAACCGCCAACTGCCCGAGCTCTGAATGGCACTGAACGTCCGCTATCGGCGTTCTGTCTCGATCGCAGGGGGTGCAACGTCCGTTCTGTAACTTCGCCTCCGTCGCCCCCTCTTCGATCCAGCTAGTGGTCTGATGCAGCCTGTCGGGCCTTTATCAAGGCGAGCTTCGCGCGCCCGACCTTCTCGATGATCTCGGCGGCGGTCTTCGTCCAGCGGAAAGGCTCGGGGTCCGCGTTGTGGGCCGCGACGTAGGAGAGGATGGCCTTCTCGAGTTCAGGCACGCTGCGGAAAGCGCCGCGACGCAGTCGCTTGTCGGTCAGGTCGCGGAAGAACCGCTCGATCACGTTCGCCCAGGAGCTGCTCGTCGGCGTGAAGTGCATGTGGAACCGCGGGTGCCGGGTGAGCCAGCGCTTCACCTTCGGGTGCTTGTGGGCCGCGTAGTTGTCCGCGATGACGTGCACGTCCAACTCGGGAGGCGTCTCGGCGTCGATCTTCGCGAGGAACTTGATCCACTCTTGGTGCCGGTGGCGCTTCATGCAGGAAGCGATCACCTTTCCTTTGACCATGTCGATCGCCGCGAACAGCGTCGTCGTGCCGTCGCGCTTGTAGTCGTGCGTCATCGTGCCGCAGCGCCCCTTCGTGAGCGGCAGGCTCGGCTGCGAGCGGTCCAGCGCCTGGCACTG
>Ga0335397_10013037_pt1 | contig 10142 bp, 8 predicted proteins | sample MAT04_FD_205740 | JGI IMG/M metagenome (GOLD analysis project Ga0335397, IMG submission 205740) | Freshwater microbial communities from Lake Fryxell liftoff mats and glacier meltwater in Antarctica - MAT-04 (spades assembly) (version 2) ...
AATGAAGATAATCTGATACTTGCTGACAGTTATGAATATTGGCTAGGACAGACTATTTTTATTACCTACAAGCTACAAACCTATCAAAAACCAACAAAAAATTCCCTCCGTCAAGTTGCTAATGAATGTTTGAAAAATCTGTTCCCACAGGCATCTGTGCGCCCAACTTTTTGCCGCGATACTGAGTTACTCGGTTCTCCAATTTTTGAGTATAGTTCCCTAAAAAGTCAACTACAAGTCTTTGTTTATCTGGTTGACGATGAGATTGAGGGAAAACTAGGGCAAATTCTTCAAGCTTTATTTGAACTGTTTTATCACCGCCATAAAATTACGAAGGCTTTTCTGGATAGCCGCATAAATTATGATGTCCTGAAGCAACGATATGAACAAATTTATGGGAAAATTGAAAGCTTAGAAACAAAAATTAAAGCAGTAACTCAGAGTGGATCGACAAATGATGTTAATGGCCAGAAAAATGTTAATATTGATGAGTCTTTGACATATCTAAAAAGCACACTAAAATATTTACTTATAGAAAGCTTGAATTATCAAAGAGGATTAAAATATCTAGAAGATTTTAATAATACGATTAATATTCATGTTTACAATTATCAGGAAAAACTGTCTGAAATCTGTGATAAATGGCAAGCATCACCCGAAGATTTAACAACATTCAACTTTTTTATTGATAGAAATTGTCCGTATTTTCAAAGACAAATTCAGGGGGATTTAGGCTATTTTAAACATGGCACTGATTTGATTAAGATTGCGGTGGATTTGGTAGCCGGGATTGTGGATATCGAACAAGCAGAAATCGATCGCTCTTTGGAAAGAACCATTCAAATACTCGGTACTGGATTAGGGGCTGGAGGCATTGTGGTGTCTGCGGTTTCAGCTTATACCGAGACACCGCTACTGTTCAGAATACCTCAAAAAGGGGATGTGCTTCATCCGGCTGTAGCTAGTCTGTTGTTGAGTCTCCTGGTTGTAATCGTGGTTTCTGGAGTGGTGGCCCGGATTAATGGTGCGTGGAAGATTAATAAGTTGGGATGGTTTCGGGGTAAGTCTGAACGTCCCAGATTGACCGATTCCCAAAGTCCACCAGTTAATGATACTTTACAGGAAGCGGCAGAAGTGCGATCGGCGGTTGAAACTCAGAGACTCGGCGGTTGAAACCGCGTCTACACAAACGATGTCCGCCTCCGCGGACTAAGAAATAAGAGAGAATTTAGAAAGACTCGGCGGTTGAAACCGCGTCTATACAAACTCAGAAAGACTCGGCGGTTGAAACCGCGTCTATACAAACGATGTCCGCCTCCGCGGACTAAGAAATAAGAGAGAATTTAGAAGTGTTGAAATCCTCGATCGATCTTTAAGCCAACATCAGGACAAATACCGCTGCTATCACTCAACAAAATATCCCTGTTTTCGGTAGTGATTCCCACGATCGCAGCACCATCACCGATTCGATCGACCAATAGCTTAGCATGGGCGATCGGCAAAAACAACACTAACTCGAAATCTTCGCCGCCGTACAACGCCCAATCTAAAGCAGTTTCGGTTGATACGATTTCCCTTAAAATAGGGGGAATTGGTATTTTGGCGCGATCGACTTTTGCACCCACACCGCTAGCCCGACAAACTTGCACAATCGCATCAGCCAAACCGTCGCTGCTATCCATTCCGGCGATGGAAAACTCACCCGCAGCATCTAAAATTTCCCACAAAATCGGCAAAACATCCAGCCGCGGTTTAGGCCGCTGATGAGCGAGAATTAGAGAAGTTCGATCGCCCTTTTCCAGATTCTGCCCAAATTCAGGATTCAACAACAATTCTAATCCCGCGCGGGAGGCTCCGTGAACACCCGTAGCCACAATCGCCCAATTCGATCGCGCATTAGACCGACAGATGGTACGATCGCACTCAACCTCCCCAAAAGCCGTAATCGCCACAGTCACCACGGGCGATCGCACCACATCCCCACCGACGATCGGCGTATGATACCCTTGCAAACAAGCCGTCATCCCCCGATAAAACTCTTCCACCCAATCCACAGCCGTATCCGCCGCCACAGCCAGGGCTACCGTCACCGCCAGAGGGGTTGCTCCCATCGCCGCGAGATCCGACAAATTTGCCGCTGCGGCGTGCCATCCTGCATAATAAGGGCCTGTGGTGCGATCGCTAAAATGCACTCCATCAACCAGCATATCAGTAGTAATAACTAAAGAGCGATCGGCTTGAACGGCAATGACTGCTGCATCATCTCCCACTATTTCCGCAGGGCAAAATTTCTGCAAAATTGTTAAAAGTCCCTGTTCTCCGATGTCCTTAATTTTCATTAATAACTAAACCCTTCTTCCTTCTTTTTACCTTAAGCAAAGCCTTTCATACCTTCTTATTCCTGCCTTTTTTCTGCTTTCTTCTTCCTGATGACTAATAACTAATTACCAATAAGAGGGCGGGTTTAGCCATTTTTTTAGTCATTTCTATCATAGATTCTTAGCTAAACCCGCCCCTACCAAAGGGCGGATTTAGCCATTTTTTTAGTCATTTCTATCATAGATCCTTAGCTAAACCCGCCCCTACCAAAGGGCGGGTTTAGCCATTTTTTTAGTCATTTCTATCATAGATCCTTAGCTAAACCCGCCCCTACCAAAGGGCGGGTTTAGTCATTTTTTTAGTCATTTCTATCATAGATCCTTAGCTAAACCCGCCCCTACCAAAGGCTAATGACCAATGACCAATGACTAATGACTAATGACCAATGACCAATGACTTCTTCTTACCATTCCTTACCCGAACTCGGCGGCAAGCGCAACCTAGGAAATCGATAAAAAGTATCTCCTTCATCATCCACCTCTAAAATCGCAGAAAAAATCTTTACTTGCCGGTTTAAATACTCCTGAGCAACTTCAGCCTCCACCCTAGCGCTGGCTGCCAACTGAATCAGCGACATCTGACTGTTTTGATTTTCCAACAACTGATAAAATGCCTCATCTAACTGTCGTTTTTGCTTGCTTTCATTCAGATTATTTACAATCAACAAGCCTGCGAATCCACCCAAACCAATCACTAATAAAAATTCTAAAATTGCCATAAAATCGATTTAATTGCGAGCTTTCATAACGATGAATAAAACTAGATGAAATAATGATTTTGATTCAACTTCTACTTATCTAATTAACTTGCAGCAGCCTGCGGAGGCAGGCTTTGTTTGTGTAGAAGCGATTTAAATCGCCGTCTTGATTGATTCTGGCAGCCTGCGGAGGCAGGCTTTGTTTGTGTAGAAGCGATTTAAATCGCCGTCTTGTTTATTTGTTTTTAACTTGCAGCAGCCTGCGGAGGCAGGCTTTGTTTGTGTAGAAGCGATTTAAATCGCCGTCTTGATTGATTCTGGCAGCCTGCGGAGGCAGGCTTTGTTTGTGCGATCGCATTGCTAGCGATTTAAATCGCCATCTTTGTTTGCGTGCCGATCAAACTTGAGGTTGAACTAAATTTTCCTTACCTTTAATCACCTTAGCAGATACAATCTTGTCTCCCTGCTTCAGTTGATCCAAAACCTCTTTTCCTTCAATCACGTAACCAAAAACAGCATACCTACCGTCCAACAGATTCAAACCAGCGGGCGTAAGTTCAGGTTCAAACAAGAAAAAGAAAAATTGAGAAGAACCGCTGTCGGGCTCGGCTTCTGCCCTAGCCATCGCCACAGTACCGAAAGCCGAAAAAGGCAAAACAGGCTCGTCGCGATAGCGCCCCGCATCTTCTAGAGTAATCCCGTAAACAGGTTCTTGGTCGTCACTAACGAGCACTTCTAGCGGAATATTCCGATATTTGCCAGTAGTTGGGTCAATAAAACCCACTTCCTTGCCTTCGGGGTCTCCCGTTTGCAAAACATAGGATTCTTCCGATCGAATAAACGGCAAACCGTCATAAAAACCTCGATCAACCAAATCCACAAAATTACCAGCAGTCACCGGCGCGCTGTAACCGTCAACCACAAGAGTAATTTTCCCCTTTTGAGTTTCCACAGCCACAGTAGCGCGCCCTTTCAGTTGAGGCAGATTAGCATACTTTGCCGGCACTTCAAACGGAAACTCTGTCACCATCAACTCTTCGATTTCGCCTACCGAACCGAGAATTGTGGCTTTCAAATCAATCACTTTTTCCCTGTCTTTAGCCTCAACAGCCTTTTCCAGTTGGGCAACTCCCTCCTTGACTCGCGCGACTAGCGCCTCAGCTTCCGGTTTTTGCGCCTCGGGAATACTTGCTAAAAGATCCGACTCCCGCAGGTTGAGAATCCTCGAAGCCTTGCTGACATCGCTGCTAATGGGCCCCCAACGCTTAGAACGTATGTGGTTGCCAATGTCTTCGAGACTGATTTGCAATTCTCGCACAGTCTGATTGTCAATCGGTAAAGCTAAGCGCAGCAGCGCCCGGCCGTCGGTAATCGCATTCCCCGCAGGCATACTGCTGGGGCGTTTGGCATGGGATACTTCACTGAAACTCAGGGAGAGTGAGAACAGCAGGAGTGCTAAAGCGACGGTTTTGACCAAGCGCTTGCACCTATCGATCGAGAAATTCTGCAAATGCAACATAACTTTAACTTTTATTGCCTCTTTTATCTTCCCACAGCGCTGCCCGCCTTCTAACCGTTACATCCGTTCACAAACTTCATTCCTGAGAGAGCTTTTTAGCTTTCGGTATAGAAGTTGCTCCCTTTCAACGGTAAAATAAAATGCCAATTGCTTTTTGATGCCGTCAGCTAGACTGCGGCTTTAAGCTGACCCCGCTCAAAAACTGATACAATCCCCAGACGACCGTCGTGGAGAGATCGAACATTTTAGACCGAGGTTCCCGCTTTGGTGACTCACCAAGCAGCCAGTAAATCTCAAATCGAAAAATGGCAAATCTAAAATCGACTGACTGTAGTTCCCCCGTGCCCTCCGGCGACGGGATTGCCCGCAAAAATTTATATGATTTCCAGTAACGACTTCCGAACAGGTGTTTCAATTGAATGGAATAACGGCGTGTGGCGGGTTATCGAATTCCTCCACGTCAAGCCAGGAAAAGGCTCAGCTTTTGTGCGGACAAAATTAAAAAACGTCCAAACAGGAAGCGTAGTAGAACAAACCTTCCGGGCTGGCGAGACTATGCCTCAAGCCAATCTCGAAAAGAGCTCGATGCAGCATACCTATAAAGAAGGCGACCAGTTTGTCTTTATGGATATGGAAACTTACGAGGAAAGTCGCCTCAGTGCTAAGGAAATAGGCGATCGTGTCAAATATCTCACTGAAGGAATGGAAGTCAGCATCCTTCGCTGGAACGACCAAATCATGGAAGTGGATCTGCCCAACTCTGTCGTCTTGGAAGTGACGCAAACCGATCCAGGAGTCAAAGGAGATACTGCCACCGGTGGCAGCAAACCCGCCATCCTATCCACCGGCGCTCAGATTATGGTGCCTCTATTTATTTCGATTGGAGAACGGATTCGCATTGATACTCGTGAAGACAAGTACCTCGGTCGAGAGTAGAAACGACGGAGGAAAAGGGAGTTTTGAGTTCGGGTTTCAGAGTTTTGAATTAAATAGCTAAAAATTCCACACTTATCGCTCAAAGCTTAAAAACTATCCCTTTTGTCTCCAAAATCGGTGAGTTTCCTAGCTGCGCCGCATTCCTAATTTTCAATTTTCAATTCTCAATTACCCTTGAATCTGCTGTGGAATTAGACTTAAACCAGCTTTGCGAATTGCTAACTGTTTTAGACAAAACAGGCATTTCGGAACTGACGTTAAAAAGTGGGGAGCTTGAACTAACAGTACGCAAAGGCATTCTAGCCAGCGAACCAAGCACCGCTGCAGCGCTCCCTGCTGCTGCGACAATCGCTCCGATCGCCCTGGGTGTTGCTAGCTCCACTGCGGCATCACCGGATGCTGTTGGCGAAAATTCAGGAGCGGCTCAGGCTCAGGCCCCTGCTGCCGTTTCTGCTGCCGTTTCTGCTGCGGTTTCGGCTCCTGTCGATACCAAATGGGTGTCAATTATCTCGCCGATGGTAGGAACCTTTTATCGCGCTGCTGCTCCCGATGAGCCACCTTTTGTCAATGTGGGCGATCGGATCAAAGTCAGCCAGACAGTCTGTATTATCGAAGCGATGAAGCTGATGAACGAAATTGATGCTGATGAAGTGTCCGGTCAAGTGATGGAAATTTTAGTGCAAAATGCCGAACCTGTCGAATACGGTCAAGTTTTGATGCGGATTAATCCGGATTGAAAGATTACTTTATTGTTATGGAATAAATCCTAATATTTCCCGACCGCTTCTCTCCGGTGAGTTTGATGAAGTCATCCCAGCCTGTCCCGCAAGAGGTTGTGCAACAAGTTGCTGAGTATTTCAGTATCCTGAGCGAACCAATGCGTTTACGAATTTTGAACTTGCTTCGCGACGGCGAAAAATGCGTGCAAGAGTTGGTGGAAGCTACTCAAACGAGTCAAGCCAATGTTTCTAAGCACCTCAAACTCATGCTGCAAGCTGGCATCCTCACTCGCCGGAGTGAAGGGACTTCAGCTTATTATAAGGTGCAGGACGAGTTAATTTTCGAGCTGTGCAATATGGTGTGCGATCGGCTTGCTACCCGGATCGAACAGCAAGCCCTGCACTTTAGGGCATTTAGCCTGACATCAAATACTAAAAATTAGTCATTAGTTGTTAGTCATTAGTCATTAGTCATTAGTCCTTAGTCCTTATACCATTTTTCTAAAGATGTGCTGTAGATGAAGTCTGAGCCACCCCGAACTCGCGGGGGGGTTGGGGGGTAATATCTAGCGCTACTTTATGAAATTGGTATAGCAGTTCTTACAAACATGAGGTATCAATCGATAGATCCCTCAATTCCTCAATCCCCCAATCTAAAATCTAAAATCTAAAATCTAAAATCTAAACCTGTACCTCACCTTTTTGAGAAAGGCTATATTAGTCCTTAGTCATTACAGCAATCTTTGCAGGATTTGTAGGACTATTCCTTACCATGCTCTTCGACAGCAGGGCAGATGGTTCGGCTCTGCCGATTTTAACAGCGGAGGCTCTGCGTCGCTTACATGGGTTTCCAGGCTCTGGGAAAGCCACCAGTTAACGTCATTAGTCACAAGTGCGATCGCCCTCGAATAGCAAACGTCATTAGTCCCCAGCCATCAGTTATATCAAATCCGGTCACTGCGGAATTATACCTGGCAAGCGAGCGGGACGCTTGGCTGCACGATCGCACAACACTCCGACAAAGATTATTTTGTGGTAAATATAAAAATATCATCAGTTATCAGTTATCAGTTATCAATCCCTACTGTTTTCATTCCGATCGATGACCTTCGCGAGCGGGGACAGCACTAATGACTAATAACTAATGACTCCTAATTTTTAAAGAGGAAAATTTTTGTCAAAACTTTGGCGGGTACTCGGCTGAGCAACCTCCAAACCTTCGCCACCCAAAAGTTCTAAAGGCTTGCCCTCCACCGAAATCCAAACCTTAGCATTCGGTTTTAAACTCGTAGCCGTATAGATAACTTGCCCTAACCGGCCAGTCATCGAGGTACTGCCTCCGCCCGAAGTAAATTCTGCCGACAAATCGACATAAACTCCGTCATTCTTGACACTCAAACTGCGGAGTTTTGTCCCCTGGGGAATTTCGCTAGAAACAGTTGCATCCTTGGGCCCAGCCAACAAACTGTTAAAAGCAGCTTCTAAAGCTGTATCAGGCTCGTCAGCAGGTTTGACAGCTACTTTCGTAGGAACTGCTTCAAATTTGCCGCTGGCCCCTTTAACCCAGTAAACTTGGACTGTTGGGGCACCAGCCTCCGGCAAAGGCTTTGGCTGTGGCGACTTGGACACCAGAGCCTGCTGTGGCAGAGCCTGTGGAGTCTGAGCCTGTGGAGTCTGAGCCTGCGGCACCCCGACAGGATTTGGAGGAGGTACGGGAATAATTACAGCAGGGGATTCCGCAGGAGTTGGGGACAGCGCCGGAGCGGTAGTCGGAGCGGAAGACTGCGTGTCTGCGGAGTTGGGCGAACGGTTCGCCGTCCACAAGGCAATGCCCCCACCCGCTACTAAAGCGAACCCGCAAACACCGGCAATGACTGCTGTGGAGACGCGGCTTACTTCTGGTCCATCTTTCATAATACAAATCCTCCGCACACGTTGACACTTTTTTTTAACAAACAAGCGATCGCACTTGACCGCTTGTTTACAAATTACTTCACTTCATTGTAAAGTTCCCGAAATATCATGTCAGCCAATTTGCGACACGTTGCATTTCGGGCTGCTGCGAGCTGACCGCTGCGCTTTTTGGTTCCATCGGCATTGAAGGCGCGGCCGACAAAATATTCTCGCAGTTCGAGCTGGCTGGCGGTGTACGCCTGTCCCTTGAGTTTCTGGGGTTCAATACGGCAGTTGACGTAAGTCCAGAGGGTAGAGCGAGTATTGGCGCACCCCGTCCAGTTGCCGCCACCGCTACCGGCTTTTACTTGGCCGCTAGACTTTTCGACTTTCCCCAAACCGCAAGCTTGGCGGAAGCGGCGCAGCGCTCGCTTCTTTGGCAGGCAGAGGAAGTCGCCGAAAGGATAAACTCGCGACAGAATCCACCCTCGCTCCCGATAGCCGAAGGCGAATCGGTCAAATACTTGGTGGTAGCGATCGAACAAATTGTCACCGAGTAACTCGATCAGCTTGAGTTCAAGGCCGGACTCGACATCGTGCAAGTCGCAAACAGACGCTGCAAACTGGCGCGTCTGTTTGCGAGGTTGGCTCGATCGAGCTCGTGTTCCTTGCGGTAGTGGTTTCGGAATCTGGACAAGATGCTCTTTGACAAGAACTCGCCGCGATCGCCAAGCCAAGCCCAAAAAGCTGGCGGCTGGCCTGTTTTAAAGAACCGTTCGGCCGCTGCGATTTAACTTTGGCGCGCGCCGGATATTCCCACGCCAGCCGTCCTTTGATAGTATTGTTGAAACTGGTTTGCTTGCGGGTGGTTGTTTTGAGGTCTAGCAATGTGCGCCGAATTTCTTGAATCTTGGGATTTAGCTCGCGCAGACGGGAATCCCCATACGCTGATCGCTTCGATTAGTGTGGGACCAGAGGCGCGGTGAGACTCCTGATTCCACCCGCTTACGACCTCACACGCTCAAAGAGCGTTGAGCAATGAGCGGGCGGATGACGAGGCGAACTCTCTTCTCAAATACCGACTAGAAACGGTTTTAAGGGATTTCTGGATTTAACCCAGTGTTATAGTATACTATAATAAGATGGTCGCCGACCCTTCGCGAGCCAACTCAAACGCCCTTGAGGTAGTAGTGCAGTCTAGGAAGCCCCCCCACCGCTGAATATGTGGGCCCGACAAAAAAGTATTTAAAACAATCTCAGGAAGTGGGATTGCTGAACCGGGTAATGCTGCAAGGCATTACGGGAGTAAGTAGCGATGTGTTGCTAATCGCAAGCATTGACTAAAACCTCCAGAGGCTTCGTAAGACCTAAACGGAGTATGTAGGAATGGCTAAAGCCTGTGAAACTAGAAGACCAAACCGTACCGCTTAGCGGTCGGTGTCTGGTACTTCACTTCCTTGACCCAGAATCGGCGATCGTAAATTTCGAGGTAGTGGCGACGGTAAAGTTCGCACATCACCAGGGCGTCAAATTCATCGTCTTTGTTATCGGTGCCGCCAAGGCTGCGGCGAGTTGCTTTCACCATTCCTAGATCCGCCGTCAATACAAAGATTCCTTTTTTCTGAAGCTGATCCTTCCAGAAATAAGAGTAGGTTCCCGTACCCTCTAAAATTGCCACCGCGACGGACTCTCCGATGTGATCTATTAACTTTTGAATTTCATTTGTTCCATAAACCGCGTGAACCTGCTTAAAATTCAGGTGAAAGATAAAATCTCTCAGGGCGATTGTTGGAAATTTTTCAAGACAAACTACATCCACGCGGTGCGCGGACACATCAATTCCTATTACTTTCATCATTTCCCAACGCGACAAACCCTTACATAACCCACGAATCTCCCAGGGGTGTTAACCCATTTCCGCACAGGGGCTTAGGAGTTTTTAGCGCGCGGCGAGGTGGGAATTCGCCGCGCGCTAGCATCTGCTTTTGTTCCCACGAAA
>Ga0335397_10013038_pt1 | contig 10140 bp, 10 predicted proteins | sample MAT04_FD_205740 | JGI IMG/M metagenome (GOLD analysis project Ga0335397, IMG submission 205740) | Freshwater microbial communities from Lake Fryxell liftoff mats and glacier meltwater in Antarctica - MAT-04 (spades assembly) (version 2) ...
CATGCGTGCACCCTACGGAATGGGTGTCGCACAGTGACTCACGGCGTTTTCCGGATGCAAGCGGACCTCCGCTTCGTCGACGGATTCGGAGCATGAACCGACACCCCCGCCACGCCCCGTACCTCCGGGCGCCGTGCTGGGTGTCACCGTGGCGCCGGTGATCAGCGGCTGACCGTCGCTCGTCGTCGTGCCTTGGCCCGGCGGGCGCGAGCGACGAACGCAATGAACGCGATGGCGGCCACGCACCAGGCAATGAGTGCGACCAGTGCCACTGTGGCCACGGTGCCCCAGACGCCGCTCGACCCAGCCACTGCCGACTCGCTGATCACCGATGTGGTCGCGAGGTCGGCGGTGGTGCCGTCGAGCGGTACCGACCAGCTGAGCACGGGTTCGCCGGCGTCGACGCCGGTTCCCGCAGTGGTGACCTCGCCGGGCAGGTCGGCGGTGAAAGTGAACGTCACCACATCGGTCGGGCGCAGGCCGGTGGCCGCGATGTCGTCGGCGTAGGGGCTGCCGCCGATGGCCGCCAGCAGGTCGGGGTCGGCGAAGGCGTTGAGCCCGCCGTCCACCCGTAGCGAGCCGACGAGCGCGGTGGTGACCTGGCCGTCGGCGACGGTGCGAGTGACCGCAACCCCGTGCAGTGGCCCGTCGACGCCGTTGATCGACTGCAGCAACGCGGTGGCTTCCTGCACCGTGGCGAACTCGTGGGTGAGTGTCGCGGTGAGGCCGCCGTCGTCGGTGGGAGTGGGGCCATCGAGCGCCCAACCCGCTGCAACTGCGTCGTCGAAGCGCAGGTCGTCGGCGAGGCCCGGTGCTTGCGTGACCACCTCGGCGTCGGCCACCGCGATGAGCGTGATGACGCCCGACCCATCTGCCGCCACCTCGACGGTGACCGTGGTGTCGACCTTGCACGCCGTGAGCGCGAGCGCGACGACCAGCAAGGAGATGGCGCGACGCATGATGGTCATTCTGTCAGCCCGACCCGCACTGCGGGCGGTCGCCGCGCAACTGCAGCGACTGCTACTCGTACTTCGGGTAGGTGTCGGTGAGCAGCCCGGCGTAGGCGTTGACGCGTACGCCGAAGCGATACATCTTCACCAGGAAGTCGAACATGCCCTTGGGCTGCACGCCGGTGAACAGGATCGCGAACCAGCAGATGATGGTGACGACGTATCCGCCGATGGCCACGACTACGTAGATCAGCGCTGCCGGAATGACCCAGAGGATGCGTAGTGCGTTGGTGAGCCGATCGGCCGACTCCTCGTACTCCAGCGAGAAGTGCACCGGCTCGTTCACCTTCTCGAAGCCGAAGTTGGGGTACGCGTCGTACATCATGCCTGCGTAAGTGGCGGCCCTGTTCTGCCAATCGAGCACGTTGCGGCAGAACGTGAAGACCGCCTGGTTGCGCTTGCCAGTGAACAAGATGATGAACCACTGCACCAGCGACGCTGCACCCGAGGCGTAGCCCAGGGCGCCGACGATGATGAGGTGTGGAATTGCGTAGAGGATGCGCAGCGCGTTACTGAGCCTGCTGCGCGGAGTGGTGTACTCGATGTCGAATGCCACAATTGCCATGGGAAGACCTCCTGGTCAGGGTGCTGGCGCGGGAGCGTAGCGCTACTGCGCGGAGGTGTTGATGATGGTGTCGCGGCCCGGTCGATTCGGCCGGCGTGACTACTCGGTGGGAGCGGGCGGTTCCGCCACGATGTCGGGCGCAGCGGTCGTGGCCAGCTCGACTGCCGCCGGCGGCTGGAAGCCCTCGACCGCATGGAACGACAGCTTCTTGTCGCCGGGGCGCTCGGGGTCGTCTTCCGTGTCGACCACGATGATCTGGCCGGCGTGATACTCCTTGTACAGGATCTTCTCGCTGAGCACGTCTTCGATCATGCGCTGGATGGCCCGACGCAACGGGCGGGCACCCAACTGCGGGTCGTACCCCTTCTCGGCCAGCAGCTCCTTGGCGCTCTGGGTGAGCTCGATGCCCAGGCCCTGGGCCTCGAGCTGACCGGTGAGGCGCTTGGTCATCAGGTCGACCATCTGCATGACCTCGTCGCGGGCCAACTCGTGGAACACGATGATCTCGTCGATGCGGTTGAGGAACTCGGGGCGGAAGTGGCCCTTCAATGCCTCGGTGACCTTGTCCTTCATGCGCTCGTAGCTCATGGCCGCGTCGGCCTTGGTGAAGCCGACGTTGGCCTTGCGCAGGTCGCTGGAACCGAGGTTGCTGGTCATGATGAGCACGGTGTTGCGGAAGTCGACGGTGCGGCCCTGGCTGTCGGTGAGGCGGCCTTCCTCCAGGATCTGCAGCAACGTGTTGAACACGTCGGGGTGCGCCTTCTCGATCTCGTCGAACAGCACCACGCTGAACGGCTTGCGGCGCACGGCTTCGGTGAGCTGGCCGCCCTCTTCGTAACCCACGTACCCGGGGGGCGAACCCACCAGGCGGCTGACCGTGTGCTTCTCCATGTACTCGCTCATGTCGAGCGAGATGAGGCTCTTCTCGTCGCCGAACAGGAACTCGGCGAGCGTCTTGGCCAGCTCGGTCTTACCTACGCCGGTGGGCCCGAGGAAGATGAACGAGCCGCTCGGGCGCTTCGGGTCCTTGAGGCCGGCGCGGGTGCGGCGCACGCTCTGGCTGACCGCCCTGATGGCGTTCTCCTGGCCGATGATGCGCCTGTGCAGCTCACCTTCCATGTTGAGCAGCTTCTGGGTTTCTTCCTCGGTGAGCTTGTACACCGGGATGCCGGTCCACAGGCTGAGCACCTCGGCGATGGCTTCCTCATCGACCTCGTCGAACAGGTCGACACCGCTGGCCTTCACCTCGGCCTCTTTCGTGGCCTTCTCCTCGAGCAGGTTCTTCTCCTGATCGCGCAGACGACCGGCCTCTTCGAAGCGCTGCTCTTCCACGGCGCGCTTCTTGGCTTCCTGCACGTCGGTGAGCTTCTGCTCGATCTCCTTCAGGTCGGGCGGAGTGGCCATGCGCTTGATGCGCAGACGGCTACCGGCCTCGTCGATGAGGTCGATGGCCTTGTCGGGCAGGTGGCGGTCGCTGATGTAGCGGTCGGCCAGGTTGGCCGCGGCGACGATGGCCTGGTCGGTGATGGTGACCCGGTGGTGTGCCTCGTACTTGTCACGCACGCCTTTGAGGATCTCGATGGTGTGAGCCAGGGTGGGCTCCTCCACCTTCACCGGCTGGAAGCGCCGCTCGAGCGCCGCGTCCTTCTCGAGGTGCTTGCGGTACTCGTCGGTGGTGGTGGCGCCGATGGTCTGCAGCTCGCCCCGGGCGAGCATCGGCTTGAGGATGCTGGCTGCGTCGATGGCGCCCTCGGCGGCACCGGCACCCACGAGCGTGTGGATCTCGTCGATGAACAGGATGATGTCGCCGCGGGTGCGGATCTCCTTGAGCACCTTCTTGAGACGCTCTTCGAAGTCGCCGCGGTAGCGGCTGCCGGCGACGAGCGCACCCAGGTCGAGCGTGTACAGCTGCTTGTTGCGCAGCGTGTCGGGGATGTCGTTGCTGACGATCTTCTGGGCCAGGCCCTCGACGATGGCGGTCTTGCCCACGCCGGGTTCGCCGATGAGCACCGGGTTGTTCTTGGTGCGGCGGCTGAGGATCTGCATGACGCGTTCCATCTCGCGGCTACGACCAATGACCGGGTCGAGCTTCTTCTCACGAGCGAGCTGTGTGAGGTTGCGACCGAACTGGTCGAGGATCTGGCTGTTGCCCTTGTCGCCGGCCTCTTCCTTCGGAGCGGCGCCGGTGGCCGCGGCAGCGGGCTGCTCGCCCTTGCCCTGGCCGCCCTGGTAGCCCGATAGCAGCTGGATGACCTGCTGGCGCACGCGACTGAGGTCGGCGCCGAGCTTGACCAACACCTGCGCCGCCACGCCCTCACCCTCGCGAATGAGGCCCAAGAGGATGTGCTCGGTACCGATGTAGTTGTGGCCCAACTGCAGCGCTTCACGCAGCGACAGCTCGAGCACCTTCTTGGCGCGGGGAGTGAAGGGGATGTGGCCCGACGGCGACGAACCGCCCTGACCGATGATCTCTTCCACCTGGCTGCGCACGGCTTCCAGTGAGATACCCAGCGACTCCATGGCCTTGGCGGCCACGCCCTCACCCTCGTGGATGAGGCCGAGGAGGATGTGCTCGGTACCGATGTAGCTGTGGTTCAGCAGGCGAGCTTCTTCCTGCGCCAGCACAACAACCCGGCGAGCCCGATCGGTGAATCGTTCAAACATGGCGGAAGTGTATCGGTGGCTACTGGTTCCTACATGCGGTGCCTCCATCGGCTGGACAATGCAGCAGGTCCCGAATTGTTCGCCTAGCCTTGGCGTGTGTCGTCCGCTCCGCTGTTCGCGCTGCCCAGCCATGCAGCCGACCTCGCGCGGATCGAAGCTGCGCTCACCGAGTCGGTGCACACGCCCGACCCGTACTTGAACGAGATCGCATCGCACCTCATCGTTGCCGGGGGCAAGCGCCTGCGGCCCGTCCTCACTGTGCTCGCCGCGCAGGTGGCCGGTGCGGCCAGCCCTGAGCTGCACGAGCGGGCCGTGCAGGGCGGCATCGCCTGCGAGCTCGTGCAGACCGGCTCGCTCTACCACGACGACGTGATGGACGAAGCCGGCACCCGTCGCGGTGTCGACACGGTGAATGCGAAGTGGGGCAACCTGCAGGCCATCCTCGCAGGCGACTTCCTGCTGTCAAGGGCGTCCGAGATCGCGGCGTCGCTCGGCACCGAGGTTGCCGGGTTGCTCGCTCGCACCATCGGCCGGTTGTGCGAAGGGCAGATCGAAGAGCTGCGCCACACCTACAACGCGGCTCGCCCCGAAGCCAGCTATCTCAACAGCATCAGCGGCAAGACCGCGTCGCTGTTCGCGACGGCGGCTCGCATCGGCGGCATCGTTGCGTCGCTCGATCGGGCATCCATCGACGCCCTCACCGACTACGGCGAGGCGTTCGGCATGGTGTTTCAGATCGCCGATGATCTGCTCGACATCACTGCCACCGACGAGCAGCTCGGCAAGCCCGCTGGGCACGACATGGTGGAAGGCGTCTACACGCTGCCGGTGCTGCGCACGCTGCAGGCCGGCGGGGTGGCAGCGGTCGAGCTGCTCTCGCTGCTGGGCAAGCCGCTGGTCGGTGTCGAGCAGGAGAAGGCACTGGCCATCGTGCGCTCCAACGGCGGCGTGGCGGCGGCGCATGGCTTGGCACTCGAGTGGGCTGCTCGCGCCGAAGCTGCGTGCGTGCTGCTGCCCCAGTCGGCGGCCACCGAAGCCCTGCGGTCGGCCCCCGCCATGTTGTTGGCAACGCTCTGACTGCACCCCGTCACACCCTTTCGTTACCTTCCGGCTCACGGCTTCCCCGTCCCGCTGTGCGAACGAAAGAAGTAGCGTCGTGACCATGCCGCGGTGGTCGACCCCGGTGCCGGTTACATCAGCCCGGTCACCGGTGTGCGGGTGTGTGTCGAGGGAACCGAGCTGGTGGTGACCGACCCCGATGGCGAGCATCGCTGGCTCACCCCGACTCAGGAGATGCAGCGAGCCAGTGCCCAGTCTGCGCGGGCTGACGAGCAATCTGCGCTGGCTGAACGACTGACGGTGCAGGCCAACGACGCGGCGCGCAGGCCTACGGAGGCCGAGTACGAGACGGCGACATTGCGGGCGGAGCTTGCCCGCATGCGGGGCGACCTCACGTAGCTCGGTTCTCACGCACGCCTCGCACCGGCGAGCTGGGCAGCTATGCGTTGGGAGCGAGTTTGACGATCTTCGTCGCAGCCTTGTAGGCCAGCTCGGCCGGGCCGCGCTCGTCGTCGCGCAGCATGTTGGCCATGATGCGCAGCACCCACTCCATCAGCGTGCGGCTGCTCATGCCAACGCGGGTGAGCTCGCGCATGAGCAGCGGCCGACCGATGATGCGGGCGAACAGTCGGGCCACCTTGAAGTACTCGGCGTATTCGAGGTCGACCATGCGCGTGTACTGCTGCAGCGCCGCCGGGTCGCTGGTGACCAGCGCTTGGTGCAGCACGTCGGCGGCCATCCGGGCGGTCTCGTAGGCGTAGTCGATGCCTTCACCGTTGAACGGGTTGACGCTGCCGGCGGCGTCGCCCACGACCAGATACGACGGCCCGGCCTTGGGGCCCACCGAGCCCCCCATGGGGATGCGGCCTCTGGTTGCCTTGCTTTCCGGGTTGCCGGGGTCGATCTGCCAGCGCTCGGCTATCTGATGCGCGTAGACGTCGAGCAGATGCGTGGTGTTGACGCTCTTGAAGTCGCGGAAGGTGCTGAGCAGGCCGACGCCGATGTTGACGGTGCCGTCGCCCACGGGGAAGACCCATCCGTAGCCAGGCATCGCGTTGCCGTTGCGATCCTGCACGTCGAGCTCGGATTCGATCCACGGCTCGTCGTGGCGCGGGCTCTGCCAGTAGGTGCGGATGGCGGTGCCGTAGGGCCACTCGCGAGTGCGGAACGTGCCCAGCGCGCGACCGAAGCGACTGTTGGCGCCGTCGGCCACCACCACGTACTTGGCGTGGATGTCGAGCGTGGGCCCGTCCTTCACCTGCACGGTGGCGCCGCGCACGAAGCCGCGGTCGACCAGTGGTTGCACCGCCTCGTGGCCGGTGAGCAACGTGGCGCCTTCGCGCTGGGCGTTGAGCGCCACCATCGCGTCGAGTTCGCGCCGGCGCACGACGTAGCCGTGCTGCGGGTAGATGGAGTGACTGGGCCACTCGAGTTCGAGCTCGCGGCCCATGCCCATCGCACGCAGTCCGTTGTACCGATGGAACTCGCTGAGCGGCTCGGTCAGCCCCATCGCGTCGAGTTGGTGCACAGCCCGCGGAGTCAGCGCATCGCCGCAGGTCTTCTCACGCGGGAAGGTCTTGCGCTCCACGATGGTGACGTCGTGGCCGTGGCGAGCCAGCCAGTAGCCGGCGGCCGCGCCGGCAGGCCCGCCGCCGATGACGAGCACGTCGGTGGACCGCGGTGCATCGCCGGTGGGCGAGTCGGTACTGAACGCAGCGTCGGGCACGGAGAACAAGTGTGGCCGCTCCCGAACGGAAGCGGCCACACCCAAGTCGATGAGTTCCTCGCAGGGCGAGGTGTGCGGGCTAGGCCTCGGCGGTGGTGCCGGCCACCGGCACACTACCGATGGGGATGATGCCGAGGTCGGGGAGGACCTCATGGAGGTTCTCGAAGGTGGCCGAACCGTCCTGCAGCGCAGCGAAGATGGGCGACTCTTCCGAGCACCACTGATCGAACTCTTCGCCGGTCTCCTCGATGCCACCGAGCGGGTAACGCACGTCGCACACGGCCCCGAGGACCTCGTAGTCGGTGTGCTCGGCGTTGCCGCCGCGTGGTGGCATGACGCCATTCGAGCCGACGATGTGGGGGCCGCCCTCGCGGTTGGGGTCGCCGGCAATCTCGATGCCGGCTGCCTGGTAGGCCACCGTGCCGAGCGCCACCCAACGCAACTGGTCTTCGATGTGCGGGAAGGTGAGCAGCGAGTCGCCGTCGGTGAAGGCGTATGCGCCGCCGGCGACGCCTGCACCGGCAGCGCCGTGGCAGCCGGCGCAGTTGCTGGCGTAGATCTCGGCGCCGACGCCTAGCGGGCCGGCGGCGGCGGCCTCGGTGGGCGTGAGTGCACGAAGGTACATGAACATCCAGACCGGCAGGATGCTGAGGGTGGCCATGGCCCACATCGGGATCTTCTTGCGCGCCTTGTAGGCGGCGACCACCGGGATGTCGGGCTTCGCCGGCGGCGGGCCGACGGGGGCGACGGCAGCCTTGGGCGCTGCGACTGCCGGCGTGGACGCGGCAACGGTGGCAGGTGTGTTGGCAGTGGCGCCGGCCTCGGCCGGGGCGTCGCCACCGGCGCGGCGTGCCTGGCTGCGCTTCAGCAGGTGCTCGGGAATCTCTGTCACGACGAGAACGATAGACGCCCGGGCACCTCGATCAGGAAATCGACGGGCAACGTTCTCGACATCTCCGCCCCGATACGGCCCGAGTTGCCAGAGCCAGGTGTGTTCCGAGGTCGTCGGTGCGCCGTGCACGAGTTCACAACGAAGGGGCGCGACCGACCTGCGCGTGGTAGACCGAAGCGGTGGCGCCCGCCGCTGGGTCTGGTTCTTTTCGCGATCTCGCGGACGGACTGGTATCGACCGGGGGTGTGGTGGCTACAGTTTGTGCAGCAGTTCACGAGGAAGGGCAGCGAAGTTGCTGATCGCTTTTGAAACCAACGTGCTCAAGTGGCCCGGAATGAACGTCGCGTTCCTGTTTTCGTTCTTCCTCACCACGGGCCTCGCATTGCTCGCCATCCCCTACGCCAAGCGTCGCCCCAAGGGCACGCCCACGTCGTGGGGCGAGGCCATGCTCGCATCCACGGCCGTCTTCGGGCTGATGTTCATCGCCTTCGGCGTGGTGCCGCACCAGTTCATCGACCACGCCGACAAGGAACTGGGCTGGAGCAAGAGCAAGGTCATCTTCGGCCCTGGCGACATTCTCAAGCCGCAGGCTTACGGCGGCTGGTTCCCCTTCACCATGTCGTACGAAGCGATTCGCGACATCGTGGTCATCGTCATCCACCTGTGGTACTTCGGCTTGCTCATCTTCCTGTGGAGCGTCTGGCAGAAGCGTGGCGACGGCACACCCAGCAAGGAACTCGCCACGAGCACCTTCGGTCGGCCGCTGGTGAAGAAGAGCTGACACCAATGGCCAAGACCGACGCCAACCCCCCGATGATGCCGTACACCGACGAGTACCAACTCGTCGAGGTCGACGCGGACTACCTGTCGAAGGCCGTCAAGCCCAAGCAGTTCATCCACATCGACCAGACCGAGTGCATCTTGTGCGAGGGCTGTGTCGACATCTGTCCGTGGAAGTGCATCCACATGGTGTCCACCGACGCCATCGCCGGTGCCGACAACACCGAGCAGCCGGGCCTCGACCCCAGCGACAGCGTGTTGTTCATCATCGACGACGACATCTGCACACGGTGCCAACTGTGTGTCGATCGCTGCCCCACCGGCGTGATCATCATGGGCAAAGTAGGAGCCCCGGCAGCCGCCGGCGACTCACACATTCGTACCAACAGCCACGGCTACGCCTACGGCCTGAGGCTCTGAGGGAAACGAAGAACGATGGCAAAAATTCTCGACGAGACACCGAGTCCCACTGCGAAAGAGCGCGCCACCAAGATGGCCGGCGACGTGCAGGGCAGCCAGGCCTGGAACAGCATCTTCCGACCGGGCAGCATCTTCCGCAAGGGCTACACCGACAGCCCGCGCAACCGCAGCTACGTCATCATGAACTCGGTGCTGTACCACCTGCACCCGGTGAAAGTGAAGCGCCACGCAGTGAAGGTCAGCTACACCCTGTGCTTGGGTGGCCTCAGCTTTTTCCTGTTCATCCTGCTCACGGTCACCGGCATCTTCCTGATGTTCTTCTACCGTCCCACCGATGTGCAGGCCTGGAACGACATCTCCAACCTGCAGACGTCGGTCACCTTCGGCTTACTCGTGCGCAACATGCACCGATGGGGTGCGCACCTGATGGTGCTCAGCGTGTTCCTGCACATGGCTCGCGTCTTCTACCACGGTGCCTACAAGCCGCCGCGCGAATTCAACTGGGTCATCGGTGTGGTGCTGCTGATGCTCACGCTGCTGCTGTCGTTCACCGGCTATCTGCTGCCGTGGGACCAGTTGGCGTTGTGGGCCGTCACCGTGGGCACCAACATGATGGGGTACACCCCGGTGTTGGGTGAGCAAGTGCGGTTCGTGCTGCTCGGCGGCAAGGAGATCAGCGGCGACACACTGCTGCGTTGGTACGTGTTGCACGTGCTGATGCTGCCGTTCGTCATCGTCATCTTCATGGCCATCCACTTCTGGCGTGTCCGCAAAGACGGCGGCATCTCGGGTCCGTTGTGAGCGAAGGAGGCGATCGATGACCGAAATCCCTGAACATCTCCTGAAGCGGGCACAGGCTGCGCGCGACAAGGCAGCAGCCGAAGGTGGCGAGGCCCAAGCAGCAGGTCCGGCAGTTGACGCCGCACCCGAGGCGGCATCCGACCCGCGCATTCCGGCGCACCTGCTCGAGCGCAGCAAGTCGCGCAAGGCACAGGCCGAATCCGGTGGCGGCGCGGTCGCCGTG
>Ga0335397_10013041_pt1 | contig 10139 bp, 7 predicted proteins | sample MAT04_FD_205740 | JGI IMG/M metagenome (GOLD analysis project Ga0335397, IMG submission 205740) | Freshwater microbial communities from Lake Fryxell liftoff mats and glacier meltwater in Antarctica - MAT-04 (spades assembly) (version 2) ...
TGCCTTTAAAGGCAAGGGTTGCGTAGTAGACGCCCTATTCCAACGGAGGGGTGCGTTGAATGTTAGAAAAGCCTGGGCTACTTTGTTGGATGTTTCAAAAATCCCGGGTATAAAAATAGGTACTGTAGATGATGGCGGGATTGTTACCAGTACTGTATCTGAAAAAATAAGCCTTCTACTTTCGTCATACAGCTCAAGCGTTGCCTCTCCCCTGATGAGACTTGCGTTTGCATTAGAATTCTCAACGTAGGCAATGATATCTGTTCTGCCTGGTTGCTGAGCTTCTAGTACTCTGGTGAACAAGACTCTGGGTGCTTTGACTTCTAAATTACAAAGTACGTTGCACTCCCCCCCGCAATCAACTCCCGACTCGCTCTGATTTTGCTTATTATCAGTACAGCTTGGAACTTCGTAGAAAATTGCAAAGCCAATACCAAAAAAAATGAGTACCCCTACGGCAGTAAAAATACTTATGACCGCTACCTTTCGTTTTCCTGCCCATGTAAGTTCCATAGGGGAATTATACAGGGCGAAGGACTTGGAGGATAGTTTATGGAAAAATTAAGTACTGCCCCGTTTTCATCACTTCTTACTTCGTCTACATCAATAATAAAACTCCTCGTGAGAGGAGTTTTATTATTGAACGTATCCAGAACGCTGGCGACAACCTACTCTCCCCCTTGCGGAGTACCATCGGCTCAAGAGGGCTTAACTTCCGTGTTCGGAATGGGAACGGGTGTGGCCCCTCCGATAAATCACCAGCGTTCTAGATACGTTCGGTATAACACCATAACGTACGAAAAATGTGTAGGTAGCAAACAAAACAAAAGTGACATACAGAATTCCGCACCGGAAACTGGACATATTAGTACTTCTCGACTAAACACATTGCTGTGCGTACATCTAAAGCCTATCAACCTCATAATCTCTAAGGTGTCTCATAACGATTCCTAATCTTAGAGTGGGCTTCCCGCTTATATGCTTTCAGCAGTTATCCCATCCCAACATAGCTACCGAGCGATGCCACTGGCGTGACAGCTCGTAGACCAGAGGTTAGTTCACCCCGGTCCTCTCGTCGCTTATTCCCCTATTTCTAGGAGCGCAGACTATATCTTCATCCTTCCAAGCTTTTTTTAATTGGCTTAGTGAGGATGACGGCGTATTACCCATGCATGCTGTCGAGCTTATTATATAAAATAATTACCTCGATTCCTCACTGCATAAGTCTGAGTTTTTACACTCAAGTCGTTACGGGGTCAAACCAAGCATTTGATACATTTGTTCTTTTGTTTTTCTTGCCTTGCTCATATAATTTTCATTTTGTATGAGCATGACCAAATTAACACTTGTGTATCTTTTATATTACTTGATCGACTTCCCACGGTATTATCATGGCATTAGTCTGGTCCTCGAGCGAGTACATAATTCAGTGGACCATCGAATTATATACTCTAAAACCAGACGTGCTTTAGACTTCACCGTTATAGCCGTGTTGTCATCAGAAATCTCTTTCTGAAGTAGCAATGTTATTTACTAGGGGCAACACTCTTCAAGAATCAACGCCCGTGGTAGATAGGAGACCAACCTGTCTCACGCATTTTGTTAACTTTCGTTACCGAAAGGATCGGACTGTAACATCACCGTGCCTACTATAAAATAATGGGCTCGGTGTTCAACATTCAGTCTCTACGGGCCCGAGCCAATTCCTTGGAATCGGCTTAGTTCCCTCGGTATTGCCGAGCCTATTCTAAGTAATAGGCTCGGTTTCACCGATATCAGTTGACTTCTCGTTTTGCATTACTGCAAAACGCCGCCGTGTTGTGATTGGTTATATCTAATTTTACTTAGACGAAAAGACTTCTAGTTTATGTTTTATGATAACGCATCGAAGGGATTCAAACGGTAAGGGCTTCGAATCTTGCGATTCGTCGCCCTAACGGTTTGAACCCAGCTCGCGTACCTTTTTAATTGGCGAACAGCCAAACGCTTGGGACCTCATTTATTTGTTGTTCTTGCCTTCCGGCAAGTATCAGACTATTCCATCACCATTTTCATACTGTCACCAGTATGAGAGTAGGTGCAAGCCGTGTTATACCCGAGCGTATTTTACCAAAACATCACTTAAAAAGTGGCGTTTGCGCAGAATACACTTTGCCCTTGTTCATTTCATTGCTGAAAATGAAGGGGCTCGGCATATCTCGCACACTTCCCAAAAGAAGTGTGCTCAGTCGTTAGGGGAGAATTGCTCTTGGATCTTTGTCACAAAGTTTTTACGGCGGTTTTTGGACCGAACGCTTAAACCTGACAAAGTATCTGCGAGTTTGGCAGTAGTTATTAGATCTTCGGGAGAGTTGATACTCAAAGAGAGTATCTTCAGCGCTATTTCTGCTTGTCTTTTTTTGACACGCATAAACGGCAACAGCCTTTCCAGAATTTTCTGTACGTCGTTTCGGTCGCGTATGTGTAAATCAAATGTCTGGCGCTCTTCGCCAACACGATTTGCTCGTACGATTCCTACACCACGTACTTTACGTATCCAATCTAAGATTTTTCGATCGTGTTGCGTTATTTTAAGCGCAACACGAACACGAAACTTATACCGTTTTTCTTTATGCGGTTCGATGATTGCCATGATAGCGCCATCAGCATCTAGAAATCCGGCTATATACGCCTTATCAACTTCAGAACAATTCTTTCCCACGGCGTTAGCTCTCGTGCATCAAGTGTATTACTACACCTGGGACCTCCGAAACATGAGGTCGCGTGCACAAGTCAGCCTTCACCGTTTTGAGCTTGTTTAATTACCCTATCGTTTCCGATAGGGAGAGAAGGTATGTTTTCTCCAGCCCCGCGCTAAGGTGAGCCGACATCGAGGTGCCGAACTCCGCCGTCGCTATGGACGCTTGGGCGGAACTAGCCTGTTATCCCCAGGGTAACTTATATCCGTTAATTTCTGGCCGCATCTAAGGCGGACCATCAGTTCACTATGCTCTGCTTTCGCATCTGTGCGGGATGTACCCCTTACAGTTAAGCTCTCTTATGCCATTACACTATCGACACGGTTTCCATTCGCGTCTAGAGAACCTTAATAGACTCCTCCGTTACTTTTTAGGAGGATAGCGCCCCACCAAAACTACCCACCAGGCACGGTCCCCCTGTAGTTCTTACAGGGGTTAGAGACTGCACAATCCAAGGATGGTATTTCACTGTCGGCTCCATACTCCCCAAAAGGAATACTTCAAAGCCTCCCATCTATTCTACGCAGGGACCACACAGCCCCAATACCAAGTTGTAGTAAAGCTCCTGGGGTCTTTTCGTCTAACCACGGGTAACCGGCATCTTCACCGGTATTGCATTTTCACCGAGCGAGTCCTCGAGACAGTTTTCCACTCATTACGCCATTCGTGCACGTCTGAACTTCGTGTTTTTTCTTATAACCATGCACGATTACAAGTATTATTCTCTTGTTTCCAAGAGCACTGACTATATCTTCATCTCGCTATACAGAGTGTATAGCGAGAGCCGGCGTGTTATGGAATGTTTTCGTATTTAGTTTTGAAGCTAAATATTTTTTAGCAAACCATCCTAGATTCCATCAAAACGATAGAAAACTAAAGTCGATACGGGGTCAACCGAGCCCGTTCTTTAGAACGGGTTTGGCGACTTCCCACGGTATTACCCTATCCGTTATTTATTAGGACGTAGGCTTCACCGTTATAGCCGAATTTTTTAATGACCTCACGGTCAAGACTGGCAATCCAGTTACCAGACAAGGAATTACGCTCTACTATTCCTCCAAGCAGGACCATATCTTCACCGAGCTTATTACTTAAAACAAGCTCGGGCACGACGTATGGCCTCTCATATGAGTCGTGGATCTCCCAGCGTTTCCACTGGGCGAGGTAGCTTTTAATGACGTATCTCCTCTCGGAGCTGTTTACGGTCTCCTATAACCGCCCCAATCCGCACCGGGCAGGCGCATTAATTAAAATGTCCAACCCGGAACCTTAGGACGATTATAGTTATCGCCGACATTCACCGGGGCTTATACGGCTCAGCCTTACAATTAAAAATTATAAGACCATCCGTGCTTGACCTTCCGGCATTGGTCAGGCGTCACCCCCTATACATCCTCTTACGAGTTCGCAGGGAGCTGTGTTTTTGGTAAACAGTTGGCAGAAAATCTTTCGCTGCGGCCCCGTATTTCTACGGGGCAGGCCTTATCGCTAACTTACGGCCGCTTTTTTGCCGAGTTCCTTGAGGACCTTTCACTCGTTCGTCTTACTCTACTCGAGCTGACCACCTGTGTCGGTTTTGGTACGGATGTCATGTACTCTAGCTTAGAAGATTTTCTTGGAACCGTGCTCTCTATTCTTTCCCCCTCCGTAGAAGAGAATCGTGGCTTTGCTTGGAGTTAATGCTTCCCGGATTTGCCTAAGAAGCCTCCTCACTGACCAACCCAAATCCAATTATGGGCAATAAATACAACCGTCCGTCACTCCATCGCATACATGAACAGTTATGGAATATTAACCATATGTCCATCGGGTGCGGCTTTCGCCATCCCCTTAGGCCCGACTAACCCTCAGTTGATCATCATAGCTGAGGAAACCTTGGTCTTTCGACGTGCGGGGTTCTCACCCGCATTGTGGTTACTTGTGCCTGCATTCTCACTTCTGTACGCTCCACCCTGGGTCACCCCTTAGGCTTCATTGCAGAACAGAACGCTCTCCTACCGCTTGTGCATTTCATAGAGGGCGCGAACATCGTTCGCGCAATTTATGAAATGCACAAGCCCGCAGTTTCGGTATAACGCTTAACCCCGATTATCTTCGGCGCAAGAACCCTCGATGAGTGAGCTGTTACGCTTTCTTTAAATGATGGCTGCTTCTAAGCCAACATCCTCATTGTCAAAGGATCCTCACTTCCTTAAGTTGTACTGAGCGTTAATTTAGGGACCTTAACTGGCGATCCGGGCTCTTCCCCCTTTGACGTGTGGAGCTTCGCCCCCACCGTCTAACTGCCGTGCTGTAATTTCCGGTATTCGGAGTTTGATAGGAATGACGAGGTTTCCCCCTGTTCATCCCTTCCAGTGCTCTACCCCCGGAAGGATCACACGACGCCAGCCCAAAAGCTGTTTCGGAGAGAACCAGCTATTACCAGGTTCGATTAGCTTTTCACTCCTTACCACAAGTCATCCCAAGACGTTGTACGATCTACGGGTTCGGTCCTCCATCTGTCTTTCGACAAACTTCAACCTGCTCATGGTAAGCTCACCTGGCTTCGGGTCGTATATATGATACTAACGCGCTATTCACACTCGGTTTCCCTGAGGCTCCGTCCCATTACGGACTTAGCCAAATGCAACATATATACACTCGCAGGCTCATTCTTCAATAGGCACGCTATAAAGGACGCAAGCGCCCCCCATAACCCCTTGTAAGTGCACGGTTTCAGTTCTATTTCACTCCCCTCTCGGGGTTCTTTTCACCTTTCCCTCACGGTACTAGTTCACTATCGGTCTTATACAGTATTTAGCCTTACCGGTTAGTTCCGGCAGATTCACTCGAGCTATTCGTGTCTCGAGCTACTCAAGAGTAGAAGCACAGAAGTGGTTTTTATTTCGCGTACGGGACCATTACCCTCTAGGGTGTTGCTTCCCAGCAACTTCCGCTATAAAAACCTTTTGTAACTTTTGCCGTACAAGTACGGAGCTTCTATCTTACTACCCCGAGCCTCATCTCTGAGCTTGAAGAAGACTATTGTGTAATCTCTTCAAAACACCATGTTTTGCACTTCCCCGCTGTTTTAATTTAGCTTCGCGCTTCATGGCGTCTTCTTTTGCTCGGTAGGCTTCAGCGCATACAAGAATCCAATTACCATCCCCATCTTTACGATGAGTAGAATAATTTGAACCTTGATTATGTTGCTGAAGCCTTCGAGTGAAGTTATTTGTTTGTCCAACATATAAATCACTCGTGCTTGAGTTTTGAATTATGTACACGACATGCATGTACCTAATTATATAACCTCAAGCTCAGAGATGAGGCTCGGTTTGGGCTGTTCCCGTTTCGCTCGCCGCTACTAAGGGAATCGCGAGAGCTGCTTTCTATCCACTCGCCATAGGCAAGCAGACAGAAAGCAGCTCGCTGTTGTTTTCTGTTCCTCTGGGTACTGAAATGTTTTACTTCCCCAGGTTCGCTTCTCTCCACATACGGGAGAGATGATCATTACTGATCGGGTTTCCCCATTCGGACACTTCCGGATCAAAGGCTACAAACCGCCTCCCCGAAAAATTTCGCAGGTTAGTCACGTCCTTCATCGCATGTATAAGCCAAGGCATCCACCGTGCACCCTTCACGTTTCCAGTGCGGAAACCTGAATACCACTTACATTGTTTTTTGTGATTTATTTTTAAATAAATCACGATTGAATTTGCAATCCGAGCCCTACCTACTTTTTACAGCAGAGATTATTACAAGAATTGCTTCTCGTAGTTTTCTGTAGATTTATTACAACCTACAGGATAGGGTCTCGGTACCTACACATATTCGTATGTCAAAGTGCACGTGTATCTTGGCAAGAAAAAAGCCCCGTAAGGGGCGGCTGCGTTTTCACGCTACAGGCTGTTTAAAGGCCTTATCCGCTCCGTTTCGAAAGTAGTTTTTTAGCCGTTTGTAACACGTCATAGGAGTATAGCGGAGGGCGTAATGCCTGTCAACAAACTCCCCAAAGGGTGTCTTACAAGCACAGAGGTGAGAGTGCGATAAATCAAAAAGGGCGCCGCTGTGCGGCGCCCTTTTTGATTTAATGAGACTCAAAAGCCCAATCTTGAGAGTTTCTCCAAGTAACTAGTTAATCTCGTCCTTCATTTTATCAATAAACTTCGCAGCCGCCTGCTGTCCTCCTAGACCGAAAGCAAGTCCAAAAGCAAGAGCGAGCGCTACAACAAACCCTGTAAAGAGTGGCTGAATAAAATCAGTTGCAACCTGTAGCTGGTTAAGAGCTGCTAGTATTGCAAAGATCCAAATAGCGAAGCGGGCAATAGTTCCGAGCAGGTTGCCAGAGCTAAGTCCTGCACCCTTGGCGGATCCTGCAATAACTTTCTGTGCTGCCTCAGCAAGTACTGCGGCAACCAGAAGGATGAGTACTGCCACAATTACCTGTGGAAGGTACCCAAGTACCACTGTGCGTAGGAAGATGGTAACTTCGGTAAGACCAAGAAGCTCAAGAGAAGCGATAAGGAAAATGATAATGAAAAACCATTTCACTAAAAATCCTAGGAATGCTCCTGCGTTAAGACGGAACCCTGCACGCTGAACGAAACTTTCAACTCCAGCTCCTCGAAGCGCCTGATCAACCTTTGCAGCAGAAACGACTTGCGAAACAACTCGTCCAAGTCCAGCTCCAATAAGCCAACCAATAATGAGGATAACAATTGCTCCAAGAAGATTTGGAACAAAGTAAACGAGTCCTGCAAACAACCCTTGGAAGGATAGCGTCAGAACGTCTGCCCATGTAGTAAGAAACATATGCGTTTTTCAATAATTTAGTAAGTAATAAGCACCTGAATATATGTTCTATATCCCTACCCATAATTGTACCAAGACATGGGGCCCACATTTTGGGCTATGTGGATTACCTTTTGGAAGGAGTTTTAAGACTTTCTTCCCGGAAGATTCTCAAGTCCTATCTTGTCGAAAATAACTCTATGCGAAAAATCAAAAATATCACGGAGTAATCTATCATATACGCCGAGACGATAGCGAAAATCCTCGGTCGTGAATGATGCAAAGCGGAGCTCCCGCCCAAGCAATGCTTCAAGTGTATGCACGCCTGCCAAGAGATATTTATCATCAAGCTTATCGCCAACAACCAAAAGATCAATCTTTGTTTCTACCTCTCCCGTAAAAAGTCCTGACAAAACAATAAGGCGAATATTTCCTGCTTTTTTAAGGGCCTGTATCATCGTGGCGTTATCTAGATTTGTTGTTGTTCTAAAAAATGTTTTTAGGCCTTCAAAGTAAGTAAACTTTTTATTGACGCTATATGCCACCCCTCCTGTCACTTTACGTTTACGTATAAGATCAGCAGCAGCAAGCAACAGGAGCTCTTTCCTAACAGCATCTTTCGGCGTCTTAGTTCGTGTGACTATATCAGAAAGCGTAAATCCTTGGTCGTCATTAAACAGAAAAAGGCGTAGCAATTTAAGCCTTGCGAATGAGCCAAAGATTCGTGCGAGGGGGTCCATCGTTCTGCTATTGTACTAGGTCAAAGTTGGTACGCAACCCTGCCCAATTAGTTGACAGATATTGAAAAAGCTTTCTTTAATACAAAAGAGGCGCAGCAAAGCTGAGCCTCTTTTGTATGTTAATAACTTCTGAAAGTTGCTTAAAGTAACCTGTCACACATAATTTTCTGCTGAAAATATACACGACCCCGCCTCAGCCTCGCAAGGCTTCCGGCCGAAAGTTACTTTTGTCGAATTGTTTCCCTATACAACTTCGTAATAAGAATTACTTTGTTTTATAGGGACAAATCGACACTATCGGTCGCGTTTGAGGCTACTTAAATGCTACCTTGCCACCCGCTTCCTCAATCTTTGCCTTAAGGCCTGCAGCATCTTCCTTGCTTACATTCTCCTTAAGCATTGAAGGCACTCCATCAACAAGATCCTTTGCCTCCTTAAGACCAAGTGCTAGAATTTCCTTAACTGCCTTGATTACGGCAATCTTGTTCGCTCCAGCATCAGAAAGTTCAACAGAAACTGTTGACTTCTCTTCCTCGCCAGCTCCGGCGCCTACAGCAGGTCCTGCTACAGCAACTGCTGAAGCAGATACCCCGAACTTCTTCTCGAATACTTTAACGAGTTCAGAAAGCTCCATAACACTCATTTCTTCAATTTCAGAAACAAGCTTCTTGAACTTTGCAGGAACCTCAACTTCAGCCTCAGGCTCTTCTTTAGTCTTCTTTGGAGCCTCAGCCACAACTTCTGGTGTTACGGCTACTTCTTCTGCTGAGGTCTCTTCACTTTGCTCTACGGTTTTTTCATCAGACATAATATTTTTTAACTATTTATAACTTACGCTTTCTTTGTAGCAATTTGATCCAGTGCAATAACGAAGCTCTGGATAGGGCTATTGATTACGTTTACGAACATTCCACGAAGTACAGGTACTGGCGGAATTGTTGCAATTGCGCTCATCGCTACTGCGTCTTTGAAGACTCCTTCGAATACACCTCCTACAATCGTAAGTGTATTCTTGTGTTTTTTTCCATGCTCAAATATTCCGCGGGCTGCTGTTGTTGGGTCTGTATCACTCCAAGCAATAGCAACTTCACCGGGCATATCTGGAATTTCTCCTGTATACCCTCTAGCAATAAGTGCACGCTTTATGAGCGTTTTCTTTGCGACGTAGTAACCGACTCCTTCAAGCTTAAGTGCCTTTCTCATTGCTGACGTATCAGCTACGGGAAGACCTTTGAAGTGAACGAAGACGACGGAAACAGCGTTACTTAGCGCGTCTGCCACTTTTCCTACGATATCGATTTTCTTTTCTTTAGTGATTGCCATAGAGTTTTTTTATGTACGGAAACGAAAAGGCCCGAATTCCCTTTCGGAAATTCTGGACCTATGGAGACATTCGACCCCGAGCCTATTCTAAAGAATGGGCTCGGAATGGTTCCTCGACGAGACTTCTTCTAGAGGAAACTAGATGCTCGTTGTCTTCGGTCCGTACCGTCAGACTATAGCCCACTTCCCATTTTCTAGCAATTCGTCTACCTCACACTTTTTGCTTAGCGCGATTCTTAGAGTAAGAATATGAGTATCTCGCCCCAACATAAATCACGCTCAGTATAGCCAGAAGGTTAATACAAGCGTATCAATGTGCGTCCGAAAAGGTTCGAGAAAGTACGCCCGCTCTTGTGGATATCTTAGTACCCTTTCTATACATTTTTTACACTGGACGCGAAAAAGCCCTTACTAAAGCATTTTTATATAAAATTCATCTAAAGAAAAGATAAAGAAAAGATAAAGAAATTGCGTGCGCGACTTCGCTTAAAACTAGCGATTGCCTGAGCCACGTGCAGGAACTTCAACTCCAGCTGATTCACGCTCACTATTGTTACTCTTCGTG
>Ga0335397_10013047_pt1 | contig 10137 bp, 9 predicted proteins | sample MAT04_FD_205740 | JGI IMG/M metagenome (GOLD analysis project Ga0335397, IMG submission 205740) | Freshwater microbial communities from Lake Fryxell liftoff mats and glacier meltwater in Antarctica - MAT-04 (spades assembly) (version 2) ...
CCGGGATAGGTTCCTGATGTCCTGCAGGTCGGAGATCCGCTCTTCGCCATATGCGCCCCCATGAAGCAACGCCGCGACAAGGAGAACCCTTCCCGTTGGCCATTTCCCCGTGATACGCATTCCTGCGATTGTGACGGCGAAAAACAACACCTTCAAGCAGCGATATATCGCTCGAACGGATGAGTGACCGGAAAGGGCGGCCATGCTATCCTCCGTCACTTTGAAGTCGAAGAAAACTATCCGCATCCTCGTCGCCGACGATCACTCCGTCGTCCGCATGGGACTTTCCGCAATCCTGTCGCTTGATCCTGGAATCGAGGTGGTTGCGGAGGCGGAGGACGGTATCGGTGCCATCGAGCAATACCGCCTCACCCGCCCGGATGTCGTGTTACTCGATCTTCGGATGCCGGAAATGGACGGCCTCTCCGCTCTTGAGGCGATCCGCGCGGAATTTCCCGAAGCGCGTGTGCTCATCCTCACCACTTCGGAATTCGTCGAGGACATGCGCCGCACGCGGGATGCGGGAGCTTGCGGATACCTGCGTAAAAACATTCCCCGCGCCGAACTCACCCATGCGATCCGCGAGGTCCACGCCGGGCGCGATTTCATCACGCCGGAGGTCAGCAGGCGCCTTGCGGAAAACGCCAACCGCCGCAACCTGACAGCCCGCGAAACCGAAGTCCTCGATTTCATCCGCAGGGGAATGTCCAACCGCGAGATCGGCCTGGCGCTGGAGATGAGCGAGCACACCGCGAAGACCCATGTGAAAGCCATCCTCCAGAAACTGGAGGCCGCAGACAGGACCGAAGCGGTTGCCCGCGCCTACGAACTCGGCGTCCTGCTGCTCGATTGAGCGGGGGTTTTCCACATCGCTCGACCGGGCGATAGACGGGTTCCCGGGAAACTGGGATGCTGGGCCAGGTTCGGGAATGGATCGGCAATGTCGCCGAAGTCGTTTCCCGCTACCGGAAACAGAATCCCAATCAACAAACACAAATCAAAATGAAAACGAAACAACTATTCCTCGGAGCCGCTATCGTCGCTTCGACCGTATCCCCGCTCGCGGCAGTGACCTTGCTAAATGACACGTTCTCCGACAATGAGCGCGCCACGCAGAGCCTGACCGGTTCCGCCGAATGGGCGTTTTCCAATTCGGGTGCGTCCAACAGCAACACTTCCCTGAGTGCCAGCACCGGAGCCTTGGTTTACACCGCCACGACGAGTTCAGGTCAATTTTCCACCGCCTATTTCGCTCCCTCAGGATCACCCGTCGGCCTTGCGGATGGCGAGTCTATCACCCTTAGTTTCAACTTTTCGCTCAGCAGTATCGTCGCTAACGAGGAAGGCTTGAGATTCGGAATTTTCAATTCCAATGGCACACGGTTCGCTACCGGATTTTCCAGTGCCGAGCTGGACCTCACCAGCACCGTCCATGAACCAACGAGCGGATATCTAGCCGCTGCCAATCCAGGCGCTACTACCGGAACCTCGACTTTTTCCGTCCGTGAGAAATTCAACAATAGCGGAACCACTCCGTTCAGTTTGACCGGAACCATCGGGACTAACAACACGGCCGCCTATCTAAGCTTGGCTGCCGCTACCACCTACTCTGCCATGTTCTCGATCACCCGCTCCGGTGCGAATGCCGTGCTTTCCTCCACCATCAACGGCATCACTCAAACAGGCACTGACACGGGAGCCTCAGCCGGTTTCAACTTCGACCAGATTTCGATCTTCACCAACTCGGCGCCCGTCCCAACCAATGCCACATTCACTATCGACAATGTCAATGTGACGGTTGTTCCGGAACCTTCCGTAGCCCTTCTCGGTGCGCTCGGCACGCTAGCACTTCTCCGCCGCCGCCGCTAGGCCGGGTTGCGATTTTTAAATTCCAGCGGCTCCCCGGAAACAGGGAGCCGCTTTTCCATTCCCCGCTTCCTGCCGAAACGCAGGAAGCGCCGTTCGCCCACAAGATTGATGCTAGTTAGAAATGATTACCCCCATTCCAAGCTCCCGCCGCGATTTCATACGACACAGTGCCCTGCTCGCTGGCGCGTCCTTTTTCCCGGCCAACCTTCGTGCTGAAACCTCCGCGAAAGGACTCGCCAACCATTTTCCTGCCAGCATCGTTTCCGCCCCGGAAGTCCCACTGCCACAGGGAAAGCGCGAACCCTTCGGCTGGAAAACCGCAGCCGTCGGACAATCACCGCTCGTCCTCGAATGGAGAAATCTTCCCGCTGCAGCGATCCCCACCGCTCTGCGTCTCAGCGTCGGCCTCGATATCCGCGATGAAAAACTTATCGAGGCGCGACTCACGAAATCCGGGCGCATCCTCGGCACCTTCGATATCCGCTTCGGCTGCATCTTCCAGGTATTCTCCATCCCGCTCGCTCCCGGCGATGCGGTGGACATCCGCAACGAAGGCATTTCCCTATATCTAACAAAAGGCTCCGAACTCCGGGTCTTCACCCACGGCGACAGCATCCCCGCCCCGCTCCAGCCCCATCTCCTGGTTCCCGGATCCGCCAATCCGCTCACCGAATACTTTGCGAGGATGGATTCGCTCGCCTGCATCCAGGCTTTTAGTTGGCAGGAAGGCTGCGTCCTCGATGGCCTGCTCGATCTCGCCGAACTCCCCGCACACGCGAATCTCAAGGAAACCGCGAAACTCCATCTCTCCCGCTTCGTCATCGATGGCCGGCTCATCTACGAGAACCACGTCAGCGTTATCAGCGATGGAAAAATTAACGGCATCGAAGGCTACCTCCCCTTCGCCGCGCTCGCGAAACTCGATCCGGAACACGCCTTGCTCGCTTCACCCCTCGCAAACCTCTTCAGCAAGAAAGACCCCGAAGGCGCCATCATCGACGGCCATCACACCTCCAGCGAAGGCTCCTACACCGTCGGCTATCCGCTCGCCATTCTCGGGAAAATCCGTGACGACGAACCGCTCCAGAAACTTGCCCTCACCCAGCTCCGCGTCCGCTACGCGCGCCTTTTCGATGGCTCCATGTTTTGGCGCACCAGCGAACCCGCTGAAGACGGCGGCGTGAATAAAGGCAACCGCGCCTGGTCCCGCGGCATCGCCTGGCAACTCCTCGGCACCGCCCGCACCCTCCGCGTGCTGAAACATCGCGACGACATCGGCGACATTATCCTTTCCTTCCGCCAGCTCGCCGAATGGGCGCTCCAGTTCCAACGCCCCGACGGCCTTTGGAGCGTATTCGCCGATCAGCCGGAAATCGCGCCCGATACCAGCGGCAGCGCAGGTATCGCCGCCGCCTTCGCCATCGGTGCCCGCGAAGGCTGGCTCGATCCATCGATGAAACAAGCCGCCGCGAAAACCCTCGCCGGACTCATGCCCCACCTCACTGCCGACGGGTTTCTCGGCGGGGTCTCGCAAGCCAACAAGGGCGGCGAAGGTCTCCAGCGTGGAAACTACCGCGTCATCTACCAGATGGGCATGGGCCTCATGGCACAGCTCATCGCCGCACTCGACTCATGAAAAAACTGCTCATCGCACTCGCCCTCGCGCTCATCCTCGCCCTAGCCTTCATCCTCGCGCCCAACCGTCCAGCCGTCGCAGGGGATCTGAAGATCCCGCCATTCCCCGCCGACCTCGACCTCTCATCCGTCGAAGGCCTTTACAAATCCGCCGCCTACAAGGTGGAAGTCCGCAAATCCGGCGAGGACGCCTACATGCCCTCCTTCGTTTTCGAAACCCGCAACGAATGGATCCTCCTTGATTTCTTCAACGCTGACAAAACCAAACACTCCGACGTCCTACGCACCGCGTCCCAGATCGGCGGCGGGAAAAGCGACCAACGCACCGCTTCCTTTGCCCAGTTCTCCTTCGCAGACACCGCCGTCGATGTCCGCATCACTCTGCTGAAACCCGCAGCGAAAGCCCGGTCTGTCACCGTCCGTCCGCTCCGCCACGACATCCCCGCAAAGATCAGCGCCGACAGCAAAATCATCACCTTCACCCTCCCCAGGCCGCTCAAGATTTCCGTCGAGATCAACGACAGGCTTGATCCGCTGTTCCTCTTCGCAGACGCCCCGGACATCCCCGATCCCGAAGCCACGCACTATTTCGGCCCCGGAATCCACCGCATCCCCGGCGACGGCACCCTGACCGTCAAGACAGATGAGCGCGTTTACATTGCCGCAGGCGCCATCGTCGAAGGCCGTTTTTTCATTCCCCAGGGCAGCACCCGCGTCAGCATCCGCGGCCGCGGCATCGTCAATACCGGCGAGTGGCCGATGACCTCCATCGATGTCGGTTTTCTCGGAAAACACTCCTCCGTCCGCTCCACCGGCACCAGCCACACCCTAATTGAAGGCATCACCTTCGCCAACGGCAGCGGCTGGACCATCGCCATCGACGACTGGCAACACAACAAAACCCACGACAACCAATACCGTAACCTCAAAATGGTGCACTGGGCGGGCTGCACCGATGGCCTCTGGATCACCGGCGATAACAACATCGCCGACGACCTCTTCATCTTCCACAACGACGACGCCATCGTCTCCAAAGGCGGCAAAGGCAGCCGCGCCTCCAACATCGTCGTCTGGGGCGGGGTCTGGGGCCGCACCGTCCTCCTCTTTGGCCTAGGTGGCAGTTCCTCCGTCTCCGACCTCCTGGTTGAGAACGTCGATGTCATCGGCAAGGAGGGCGGCACGAATTGCTTCCACGTCAAAGGCGCAAACCCCGCCATCCGCTTCGACCGCATCACCTTCCGCGACTTCCGCTTCGAGGAACGCCGCGTCCCCACCCCCTACAACGCAAACCGTTTCCTCGATGCCATGCACACCGAACTCGCCGGCCGCATCAGCGATTGGAAATTCGAAAACATCAGCTTCGACCGCAAACTCCCGGACGAAGGCTCCGTCCTCGGCACCCCTGCGAAGCCCTACGAAAACATCACTTTCCAAAACCTCCGCATGGGCGGCGAGCTCATCCTCTCCGCCGAAGCCGCCAACCTCAGAACCAACCCTGCAGCGACCGGCCTGAAATTCCTCCCACCCGGGTGAAAGGAACCTCTGGGACCGGCCTTCCGGATTTAGAAATCGAGATCTGCACGGCAAATATCCTCGGGGCCATGGCACTTGATGCAGTGCGCTTCCATGGGTGTGTAGACCGAAATCAAGGAAACACCCCGGACATTCACGCCGAAGCCCTTCTCAGCCTGTCCATGATCGCCACCCCGAGGCCGACCTCGCTCAACGGCTCGGCGATGATCTCGTCCAGACCCATCTCATCCATCTCCCGCATCGCGTAAAACAGCCGGATCGCGGCCTCCGCAAGCTTGCCGCTGCCGGGGCTGAGCGCGACGACGCTATCCCAATCATGCATGCGCACGTACTCGCCGCCCTCCTCGCCGGTGTAGCTGAGCAGACCGTAGGATTTCCCCGGCTCCGGGGTGAAATCCGATGGCTTCCCGATCAGACGGAAGGGCGTGAGGGGCGCGTAATGGCTGGGAAGCTGGCCGGGTGCTTGGAGCTTGTCGCCGGGTTTCACTTTTTCCACTTTCCCGAATTTCTGGAGCTGCTCTTTCGTGACAGGTCCGGCGCGGTGGACGAAAAACAAAGGCTTCTTCCCCTCGCGAGGCTCAATGCGGATGATGGTGCTCTCCAGCCCCTCTCCGCACGCTCCCGCATCGACGATGAGCGGGATGCGCCCGCCCAGCTCCTTCATCACCGCCGAGGCAGAGGTCGGGGAGATCCGCCCGAAGCGGTTCGCGCTGGGAGCGGCGATGGGCTTTCCAAGCGCTTTGTTGATGGAGCGGAAAATCGGATGCCCGCTCTGGCGCACCGCCACGGTGGGCAGCCCGCTGGTCACGAGATCCGGCACTTCGGGAGTTTTTGGTAAAATGATTGTCAGCGGCCCGGGCCAGAATTCGTTGGCGAGCTGGTTCACCGTTTCCCGGATCTCCTCCGGCACGATGGCCACCGTTTCCAGATCCCGCATCGATGCGATGTGGACGATAAGCGGATCGAAAGCCGGCCTCTCCTTCGCCGCGAAAATCTTCGCGACCGCCTCTGGATTGAACGCGTCCGCAGCCAGCCCATAGACAGTTTCCGTCGGCAAGGCCACGACCTCGCCCTTTTGCAACAATGCGACCGCCTGGTTCTGCGCTTCCTTCATGCCATCGTCCGTGGCCTCTATGATTCTCGTTTCGAACACGGGGAGATGCTGCGTGATGGTGCGCGGCTTGGCAAGCCGTGGCGGCCCAGGCTCTGGGACTGCTGGGATCATTCCCAGTTCTCTGGGAGGGTGTCTTTTGGCGGGACGATTGGTGATTGCCGGGCGGGCTACTGTTTGACCTTCCCCACCCGGAAATCAGTAGGAAAAGATTTCGTCCGCCTTGAAAAAGCGCTTGATCTCGTCGGTGGCGGCTTCCGTGGAATCGGAGGCGTGGCAGACATTGCGCATCTTGGAGTCGCCGGACTTGTCGCCGAGATCACCACGGATGGTTCCGGGGGAGGCGGTGGTGGAATCTGTCGGACCGAGGAGATCGCGGACGCGGGTGATGGCATCGTCCCCTTCTAGTGCGAGCGCGATGACTGGCGTTTCCTGCATGAAGCCGCGCACGGATGGGAAGAAGGGCATGGCGGCGATGTGGGCGTAGTGCTCAGCGAGGATTTCGTCGCCGAGTTTCATCATTTTGATGCCGCGGATGAGGAAGCCTTCTTTCGCGAAACGGGCGAGGACATCGCCGGTGTAGTTCTTGGAGACCGCGTCGGGTTTGAGGAGAATGAGTGTGGTTTCGGTAGCCATGGGGCGATTGACTTAGGCGGCGGGGGGGCGGGGCGCAAGTGTTTTAACTGCCCTCTTTTTGCTTCCTGCTTATCATCTTGCGCATGAAACAGTCAAAAGCAGCATCCCTGTCTTTTTTGTCGGGATGCTGCCTCTTTAAGCTTTCGTGATTCTCTAGATATTGATCTCTACCGTTCTCGTATTCTTCAATAACCATGGCGTCTTCGTCTGACGCCCCAAAGGGAAGAGTAAGTATCCTCTCCATAAGTGCGGATAGCCATCGGAATTGATCCTCAGGTTTGGTGGGAAACGAGCTGTCTTCTGAATTCACGGAGCAAGAACAGCACTAAGAGCTGAAGAATGCAAGCCTTCGGTACTTCTCGAATATGCCGATTTGGCAATTTTAAGTGCTCTCAAAGCGTTCGTTAAGCTTCTCTCCATTTCCTTCAAGACTACGGGTGGTTCTGAGCCGTCTTCGACAAGATGGATGATTAAAAGAAGATCACAACCAACATCCAAAAGTTCGGAAGTAGCCTCACAGTGCGCCTTTCTGTCGGAGGATTCGATAAAACAGAATCCCTCCTCAAATCCGATTTGAACCAAACGGTCGTATTCACAAGCCCAATAGCCAACAACTTCCTCTAAGGTCTCCCGAACGTCCGCCCATTTTATTTCTTTTTGGATCACCACGTCTTGCTTGAACTCACGAATTTTGCTCGTGTCGAAATAGAAAGCGTTTGGACTGCAGGTATTCATCGGTCGTGTTTTGTGGTGTAGGGGAATTGCTTTCCTCACGAACTCTTGGCGCGGGAGCTGATGGGATGCAAGAGATTTGGGAAAATTCCAACCAGATCCTCTTTTTCTTCCCGGAACGATAGTAACCAACTCAGACGATACAGCAAAGTTAATTATCATAAAAATCTAATCGATGTTCAATTTTCTGCGACCATTTCTCACTTTTTAGGTGGAGGGAACGTAAAATCTGCCACAATTGACGAGAGAACGACGTTGGAAAAGTTTTTTAAAAATCTTTTCTTGCGGGCGATTTTTTTAAAACTCGCAGTGCCCCGGAGTTCTCGGAAATGGGATCACGTCGCGGATATTCTGGATGCCGGTGACGAACATGAGGAGGCGCTCGAAGCCCAGCCCGAAGCCGGCGTGGGGGACGGTTCCGTATTTCCTAAGATCGGCGTACCAAGCGTAAGCTCCGGCATCGATCCCGTGGTGTTTGAAATTTTCCAAAAGGACATCGTAACGTTCCTCGCGCTGGGAGCCGCCGATGATCTCACCGATGCCGGGGACGAGCAGGTCCATGGCAGTGACGGTCTTTTCGTCCTCGTTCAGGCGCATGTAGAAGGGTTTGATCTCCTTCGGGTAGTTGAAAACGGTCGTCGGCTGCTTGAAATATTCCTCGGTGAGCCAGCGCTCGTGCTCGGACTGGAGGTTGAGTCCGTATCTGACGGGGTATTGAAATTCCTTCCCGGAGCCTTCGAGGAGCTTCACGGCATCGGTGTAGGAAATGCGTTGGAAAGGCTTTGCGACGACGTGTTCGAGGCGTTCGCGCAGACCCTTGTCCACGAACTTTTCGAAGATCGCGAGATCGGGATCGGCGAGGGCTTCGGTGACGAGGAAACGGATCATCTCCTCAGCGCAGTCCATGTCTCCGGCGAGGTCGCAGAAGGCCATTTCCGGCTCGACCATCCAGAACTCGGCGGCGTGGCGGGAGGTGTTCGAGTTTTCCGCCCGGAAGGTGGGGCCGAAGGTGTAGATATTGGAAAGGGCGCAGGCGAAGGTCTCCCCCTCGAGCTGGCCGGAGACGGTGAGGTATGCGCGTTTTTCGAAAAAGTCCTCGGCGACCTTGGAGATTTTCTCATCCGGCAGGGTGGTGACGCGGAACATTTCCCCCGCGCCCTCGCAATCGCTCGCCGTGATGATGGGCGTGTGGACGTAGATGAAATCGCGCTCCTGGAAAAAGCGGTGGATCGCGTAGGCCATGCGCGAGCGGATGCGGAAGGCCGCGCCGTAGAGATTCGTGCGTGGGCGCAGGTGGGCGATGCTGCGGAGAAACTCCGGCGAGTGACCCTTTTTCTGGAGCGGGTAATCATCCGGCGCGGTGCCGAGCAGCTTGATCGTCGCGGCCTGCATTTCCCAGTCCTGGCCCTGAGCGGGGGAGGGGATGAGTTTCCCCATGATGGACACGGAAGCGCCGGTCGCCATTTTCGCGATGTCCTCATATCCGGGGATCCCCGCGTCGGCCACGATCTGGAGATTTCCCAGGCAAGAGCCGTCGTTCAGCTCGATGAAGGAAAACGCCTTCGAGTCCCGCCGCGTCCGCACCCAGCCGGCGACTTCGAGGGAGCCGGAAGCTTCTTTCCGGGCGAGAACGTGCTTGATGAGGGTGCGCATGGGTCGGAACTCTAAATTTCAAAACTCAAACTTCAAGGAAGATGGCTTGGGGCGGAATGATCCCGGAAAAACCGCCTACAGGTCCTTGAGGGGCGCCCGTCCGCGGGCCTCGGATTTCGCGGGAGGCTTGGAGCTTTTCCCTGTTGCCCATGAACGATGTGTTTTTACCAAGGGAAAGGGCGACAGCAAGATTGGGCTCACCCAATCTCCGATTATCCTATTGAAACGATGGCGGTAAATTTTTCCGCCGCATGAAAAGTCTTGCAAGCCCGCGTGCGCCCTGACAAGGGAAACCAACAAATGGGTAATATTCCTGGCCGTGAGAAAGTCCTGTTGATCGGTTGGGATGCCGCCGATTGGAAAGCGATACATCCGCTGCTTGATGCCGGAAAAATGCCGAACCTCGCCCGTCTTCTCGAACAGGGGACCATGGGCAACATGGCGACCCTCCAGCCCGCGCTCAGCCCCATGCTGTGGACTTCAATCGCTACGGGAAAACGCCCCTTCAAGCACGGCGTCCACGGCTTTTCCGAACCGGACCCCGTTTCCGGAGGCATCCGTCCGGTCACGAACCTCTCCCGCAAGACCAAGGCGATCTGGAACATCCTCAACCAGCAGGGCATGCACACGATCACCGTCGGCTGGTGGCCCTCGAACCCCGCCGAGCCGCTTTCCAAAGGCGTGATGGTCTCCGATGATTTCCAGAAATCCCACGGCCCTCCCGACAACTGGCCGATGAAGCCTGGCACGGTTCATCCGGAGCGGCTCGAGGAAAAAATGAAAGAGCTGCGTTTCCATCCCGGAGAGCTGGAGGAGGAAGACCTGCGCCCATTCCTCCCCGGACTCGATGGCATGTCGCCGGAGGATTTGGAAAAAGCCTCCAAAGACCCGCGCATGCAGTCGCTGATGAAAATCATCGCCGACTGCACCTCCATCCATTCCGCCGCCACCGCCCTGATGCAGAACGA
>Ga0335397_10013049_pt1 | contig 10136 bp, 9 predicted proteins | sample MAT04_FD_205740 | JGI IMG/M metagenome (GOLD analysis project Ga0335397, IMG submission 205740) | Freshwater microbial communities from Lake Fryxell liftoff mats and glacier meltwater in Antarctica - MAT-04 (spades assembly) (version 2) ...
CGCCCCCGTGGACCTCGTGGCCGGCCGGGCGGTGGACCTGCGCATCGACTACCTCCAGTCGTGGGGCGGCAGCGAACTGACCCTCTGGTGGGAGGGGCCGGGCGTGAACAAGGCCGTGGTCCCCGCGTCGGCGTTCCGGGCGCCGGCCGCCGCCGACCCGCCGCCCGCGCCGGCGCCGGTCCCCGTGGACGCGGACCTCGCGGCACTGAGGAAGGAGGCGGCGGACCTCGCCGCCAGGGTCGCCGCCCTCCGGGCGAGGATCGACGCGGCCATCGAGAAGTAGGACCGAACCGCCCATGCCCATCCTGAGCGACAATCCCGACGTGGTGCCGGCCCAGCCCGAGACGCTGGTCCCGGCCCGGCCGCCCGTGGCGTTCCCGGTCGTGTGGATCGTGCGCCTGCTCGTTGAGCAGTACGACCCGAACGGGCCGATCGTCGCGACCGTCTGGTACAAGAAGGCGCGCGACGTCCTGGACGCCCGGGGCGGCCACGTCCGCTACCTCCTCGCCCGGGCGCACCTGCGGTTCGCCCACGCCCACAGTGCCCACCACGTCCACGCCGCCGTCCACCTCGGGCGGTGCGCCGACCGCGAGTACGCCCTGCCGGCCGACGAGTCGGCGCGCTTGCGCGCGGGACTTGACCGCGCGGGCCCCGCGTTCGTCGCCGCCGAGCTGGAGCGCCTCTTCCTCCGCCGCGAGGGGACGGTCGATGAAGCGATGGGCCTGCCCGACGCGGGCGGCCTGCCCGACGCGCGGGAGTTGGCCGCGTACGACGCCGCGTACTTGATGTGGCGCGCGCCCGGGCTGGCCGCCCTGCGCCGCGGCGACGACGGGGCGGTCGAGGACTGGCTGGACCGGCTCGCCGCCCTGGCACGCGCGTACCAGCGGCGGAGCGGCGAGAAGCAGGTCCAAGACACGTCGGGCCGCGTCCGCCGCTTCGTCCACGCGTTCCGGTACGAGTGTCTGGCCCGGTTCCACGGCTGCCTGGCCGACCTGTGGACGGTGCTGATCCCCCGGCTCGAGCGGTTCTGCGACCTCGACCGCCGCGGCGCGCGGTTCCTGAGCGCGATGCACCAGGTCCACCGCCCGGACGACGGCGGACGCGCGCGGGGCGGCGGGCGCGGGGCCTTATGCGGCTACCCGCTGGCGCTGCACCCGGTCGGGCGGTGGGTCCTGGGCCAACCCCGGCACCTGGCCGCCCTGGCGGCTTGGGTCGATGACCCGGCGCACGACGCGCACGTCGCGGCGGGGACGGCGTGGGCGTGCCCGGCCTACCGCCGGTGGCTGCACGCGATCCTGTGCGCGGCGACCGAGTACGCCGCGGCCCGGCGGCACGACGACGCGACGGCCCGCCCGGTGCGCGTGGCGGCCCGGGCGGCCGCCCGACAGGCGTCGCTGGCGACGCGACCGGTCGGGCAGGACGTGTCGCGGCTGCTGCCCGCGTCGAGCGGTCTGGACGGCGGCGACCGGGAGGCGCTGGCGGCGGCATTCGGCCGCGTCGCGGAGGCCAAGGACCTCGCGTGCGGGGAGTGTCCCGACCGGCCGCGGCTCCCATACCACGCGGTGACGGTGCCCTCCCACCGCCGACGCCCGGCGTCGTCGGTGCGGGTCACGTACGCGTGTCCGCAATGCGGAGCGCGCCAGCGGCTGAGCGTGCGGCCGGCCGACCTTGCGGCCGCGCTGCGGGCCGCGGACGGCCAGTGTCAGGACGAGGCGGCGTAACCGGGTTGGACTGTCCCCCGGGGGGCCGCCGGTGGTACCGCCCGGTGAGCCCATGGCCGCGCGCGACGACGACGACGACGAACCGTCCCGTCAGATCACGCGCCGTGATCCCGCGCGCACACGCGACGACCCCGGGGGCCAGCAACACGCGCCGCCGCCGCCGGCCGGGGCCCAGTGGTACGCGCCCCAGCACCAGTAGCCGGTGACGAGCGGGTCGCCGACGCGGCTGGCGTCCTTGACCGTGCACCGGTACTGCATCCGGCGGGCGTACGGCTTGGCCAGCTCGGTCCCGTCGAGCGGGATTAGGTCGTCCTCCGCGACGGCGTCGGCCTGGAACTGGAGGACGGCCGCGGCCCACACGCGGTGGTCCCACGACTCGCCGGCAAGGTGGTGGCCCATCCGGTTGACGGCCCCGGCCAGCTGGTTGGCGGTGGTGGCGAAGCGGCGGGCCGCGTTGGTGAGCTGGACGGAGCCGGTGAAGACGGTGCCGGCCGTCAGCTCCCGCAGGGCGCGGACGGTCCCGGCTTCACACAGCATGCCCAGCGGCCTAACATACTCGCGCAGGGACGACTCAACGCGCCGCAGGGTCGCGGCGTCTCCGACGTGCGTCATAGCAGCCTCCTTGCAGTTGTGTGCCTCACCACTGCATAGCAGCCCGTGGCTAAGGACCCGTAACAAAATAACCTATACAACTTGCGTGGGGAGGCGCGGGGCGATGGCGTAGTTCCAGTCGCCGTGGAACTTCTCCGGGCGCAGGTCGATCGCCGCGAAGTCCGCGTCGCTCACCTTGATGCCCTGCTCGTAGTGGCCCGCGTCCAACGCCGCCCTGACCTTCAGGCCCTGACGCGTCGTCGTGTGACCGATCAGGTTGACGATCACCGCACGGCTGACCAGCGGCCGGCCCCGCCAGTTCTCGGTGATGTGGCAGAACATCCGGTGTTCGATCTTGTTCCACTTGCTCGTGCCCGGCGGCAGGTGGCAGACGTGGATCGCCAGCCCCGTCTGGTCGGCCAGTCCCTGGAGTTGGAGTTTCCACAGCCGCGCCTGATAGGAATTGCTGCCGCCCGCGTCGGCGACGATCAGCAACTGCCGGGCGTGCGGGTACGCCCGCCCGCCCATCCGCCGCCACCACCGCCGGATGCTCTCCACCGCGAACTGGGCCGTGTCGTGGTCAATGCCCACGTTGACCCACCCCTCGTTGCGGGCCGGGTCGTACACGCCGTAGGGAATGGCCACGCCCAACTCGTCGTCGCGGAAGTCGTGCACGCGGACGCGCTCGGGCTGGCCCCGCGGGTGCCACTCGCGGCCGCCGTTCTTGAAATCGCCCACCAATTCCCGCTTCTTCGTGTCCACCGAGATCACCGGCTGGCCCCGGCGCTGGAAGCTTCGCACCCGGGCGTTGATGTGCTCGAACTGGGCATTGCGGTCCGGGCTCGACGAGCCTTCACGGGTCTTGCGGTTGGCCAGAAGGCTATAGCCCATCTCCGCCAGCAGGCGGGCAACGCTCGTGTGGCTGACGGCATGTCCCTGATGATTGAGTTCCCCGGCCAGGTGGCGGGTGCTCTTGCAGGTCCACAACAGGGCCGAGGTGGGGTCCCCGCGCGTGGTGGACTCCAGCAGCGCGAGTAGGTCCCGGCGCAGGGACGCGTCCTGCTCGGTGAGCGGCTTGCGTCCGCCGCCCGGCCGGCGGACGCGTTCACCCCCCGCGGCCTCGGCGGCCACCCGCGGCATCTGCTCCGTGACCTCATCGATGCCCCGGTGAATGGTGACGCGCGACAGGCCGGTGGCCCGGCACACGGCCGTGACCCCCCCGTAGCCCAAAGCCAGGGCCTCGCACGCCGCCCAGTGTCGCCGCAGCTTCTCGTTCATGATCGATGCCAGGGCGCCGAACTTGTCAGCGATCTGAAAGGCCATCGGGCACCGCTCTCCAACTCCCGCAATGCCCGTAGCCGCCTCGAATTATACCCACCTCAAACCGGGGTAGATGTACAGTTTATTTTGTTACGGGTCCTAAACCCCCTCTTGCCCCTTGAATCGTAAATTGCATCGCGCTAAATTATGAGCAACTCCCACGGAGGTCCCCCGCCCATGGCCCTCGGCAAGCGCTCGCCCGCCCAACAACCCCTGTTCGTCGCCACCGACCGCCTCAACGCGCGGCCCCACCCGTTCTACGACGCGGTGAACAAGGTCCTCGACGCCCACCACTTCGACGCCTTCGCCGAGGACCTCTGCGCCCCGTTCTACGACGCGGGCGACCGCGGCGGCCGCCCCGGCCTGGCCCCCGGCATCTACTTCCGCTGCCTGCTCGTCGGCTACTTCGAGGGCATCGACTCCGAGCACGGCATCGACTGGCGGTGCAACGACAGCCTCTCCCTCAAGGCCTTCCTCGGCATCCCGTGCGACCGACCCGCCCCCGACCACTCCACCATCAGCCGCACCCGCCGCCGGATCGACCTCGAGACCCACCAGGCCGCCTTCCGGGAGGTCCTCAAGATCCTGGCCAACCACGACCTGGTCGACGGCAAGACGCTCGGGGTCGACTCCACCACGCTCGAGGCCGCCGCGGCCATGCGGTCGATCGTCCGCCGGGACACGGGCGAGGGGTACCAAGAGTTCCTCACCCGCCTGGCCAAGGAGAGCGGCATCGAGACGCCCACGCGCGAGGACCTGGTGAAGATCGACAAGGCCCGCAAGAACAAGGCGAGCAACGACGACTGGCAGAGCCCCGAGGACCCCGACGCCAGGATCGCGAAGATGAAGGACGGGACGACGCACCTGGCCCACAAGGCATGGTGAGCGTTCCGCTCACCACCGAGCACGCCGTGGACCTGGGCGAGGGCGGGCACGGAGCGATCCTGGCCGTCAACGTGTGCGACGCGGCCGCGGGGGACACGGCGACCGTGGGCGAGACGATCCTCGCGGCGACGGCGAACCTGGCGGCCGTGCGGGACGACGCGCGGGTGGCGGACAAGATCGACGCCCGACGCGATCGCGAGCGAGGCGGTGCTGGACAAGGGGTACCACGCCCGCCAGACGCTGCCGGACCTGGAGGCGATGGGCGTGCGGCCGTACGCGAGCGAGCCGGCCCGCCGGGGGCCGCAGGACTGGGACCAGGACGCGGCGGCGCGGGCGGCGGTGTACGCCGAACCGGCGGCGCGTGAGGGGGACGCGGGGCAAGCGGCTGCTGGCGTCGCGGGGGGAGTTGGTGGAGCGGTCGTTCGCGCACTGCTACGAGACGGGGGGCGTGCGGCACCCGTACCTGCGCGGGTGGGACAACGTGGCCAAGCGGGTGCTGATCCACGCGGCCGGGTTCAACCTCGGGCTGCTGATGCGCGTGCACTACAAGTTCCCGAAGCCGCGGAGCTGCTCGGCGAAGGCGGCGGCCGCCGCCGCGGCGGCTTCCGCGCGCGTTTTGGGGCCGGTGCGGGGGCTGTGGGAAGCATTTGGGGCGATCCGGGCGTCGGTCGGGGCGATCGGGGCAAGAATGCGGGCCGCGTGGCCGATCGGCGCGCGACGGCCGGTGTTTTTGGGCGGGTGAGCGGGGCGGGCGGTTGAGGGGGGTTCTGCCACGGGCTGCTAACGGTTGAAGGCTTCTTCACCCGCGCGCACGGGGCCGAAAAGATCATCACGCTCTGTCTCGTACGATAGTCAGGATCGGAACGGGCACGCCTGCATCAGTCGATCCAAGTCGACGGTCATGGGCACGTTGCGTGCCAGACGCGCAAGACGAGCGGCCGACATGGGTCGCGTCGGATCAGCCCGAACCGGATCGTCACTTCGAATACTCAGGCTTGCGTAATGGTCATGGAACTTAACATCGTCACCCGGTGGGTTTCGGTCGCTGAATTTTATCCAAAGGGCCGGTATGCCATAGGCGTGCGCGACGATCAAGCCGTGCAGGCTGCTGCTGACGATCGCTTCACAGGCTGTGATCTGGCCGATGACGCTAAGCGCCTGCGTGGTCCTGCCGTCAATAATCCTTACGGACGGGTCAATCTCATGGCTGATCTTCAATAGGCCGTAGTCGTAGTGATGGGGGACTATCCCGACGGCGTGCGTGCGTACGGGCGCGGCCGCGTGGTAGCGGGGAAGGAGCAGAGCTGGATCGCCGAAGACCGCGGGACACTTGCCCCCCCTGTCGAGAATCCGCGCCCTGCTCAGCGGACCCCTAACCGCATGGTAAGTGGCGCCCGGTTCGACGTGGTTATCCCTCTTGCTGATACCAGAGCCCCACACCACGTCACCCGCCTTGGCACATCTGACAACTGACCCGACGCACAGGGTCTTTGGACTGTCATGTTCTCCGGCCGGCGTGATGCTGACGCCCATGTCTTGCATCAGCAGAGGTGTGATCCAGTCGCCCCAGTTCGGCACCCCCTGCCACCAGTACACCCGCTCCGGTAAGCGGCTGTTGTGGTAGCCGACGGCCCGCTTCATCTCGGTTGTCTTGCCGTCGAATCTCGACGTGATCAGGCTGACGATGCTGTACTTGTTGGCCTGTCTGTCGCAAAACGTTCTGGGCAAGATCCGCAGCTTTCCTATTCCCTCCTTCTCCATTTCCTCCCAAACCGGCAATGCATGCGCATGATCGCCGACCGGAGCGTCTGACCGACATCGTTCTGCCCACCGCGTCAGGAAGTCTCTGGCCAGCGGCGTGTTGTTGATGTGCAGCATGGCCACTTCGATGACAAACGTTAGTGGACCCATCTTCGTTCCATCGCCTGCCGGTGCGGCAATGTCGTAGCTGCTGGTCGGCAGCGCCGGGATGCGTTGATGCACCCAGAGCTTTCAAGGTCCGGCTGAGCTTGAGATTTCGTGACCGTCGTGGCGTGATAACCGCCGTCCCAAGCCAAGGATGGGCCCGATGTTCTCGCAACTCCTCCGGAAGTTCATGGAACGCCTCCCCGTCTGCGTCGCCGCCCGGGCCGCCATCGAGCACCTGCTCGGCGACCGGTGGCTCGACGACCTGTTCGACGCCCACGCCGGCCCCAGTACTGCCACGAACTCCTGTTCTCCGACCTGGTCCGCCTCATGGCCCAGGTCGTCAGCGGCCAGCGCCGCAGCGTCCACCGCGCCTACGTCGCCGACCGCGGCGCCGTCACCGTCTCCTGCCAGGCCGTCTACGCCAAGCTCAACGGCCTGGCCCCCGACCTGTCCGCCCGCCTCGTCCGCCACACGGCCGACCGCGCGGCCGCCGTCCTGGCCCACCTCCACGACGGCACCCCGCTCCTGGCCAACCCCGCCGCGGCCGGCCTGGAGGTGCGGATCGTCGACGGCAACCACTTCGCCGGGACCGAGCACCGCCTCGCCGAGGCCCGCACGACCCGCGCCGCCCCGCTGCCCGCCCAGGCCCTGGTCGTCCTGGACCCGCGGCGGCGGCTCATGGTCGACATGGTCCCGTGCGAGAACGCCCACGCCCAGGAGCGGGCGCTGGTCCCGCGGCTGCTGGAGCTGGTCCACGCGGACGAGCTGTGGCTGGCCGACCGCAACTTCTGCACGACGGTCATGCTGTTCGGGATCGCCCGGCGGCTGGCGTACTTCCTGATCCGCCAGCACGCGTCGACGCTGCACGTGGTCGCCGAGGGGCCGGTGCGCCCGTGCGGGCGGATCGCGGCGGGGACGGTGTCCGAGCAGGCCGTGACGATCGAGGACCGGGCCACGGGGGAGCGAATGGAGGTGCGGCGGATCACGCTGGCGCTGGACGTGCCGACGCGGGACGGGGCGACGACGATCGTGCTGCTGACCAACGTGCCGGCGGACGTGGCGGGGGCGTTGGAGCTGGCCGGGCTGTACAAGGACCGGTGGCAGGTCGAGGCGGCGTTCGGGGAGATGGCCAAGGCGCTGGCGTGCGAGGTGCGGACGCTGGGATACCCGCGGGCGGCGATCTTCGCGTTCGCGCTGGGGCTGGCGACGTACAACGCGTTCGCGCTGGTGCGGGGCGGGCTGGCGGCGGCGCACGGGGAGGCGGTGGTGCGGGACGAGGTGTCGTTCCACCACCTGGCGCTGGACCTGGCCGAGGGGGCGCCGGGGATGCTGGCGGTCGTGGGGCCCAAGGAGTGGGGGGCGTTCGCGCGGATGGACGGCCGGGAGTTCGCGGACGTGATGCGGGCGCTGATGGCCGGGGCGGACCTGGGGCGGTGCGCGAAGAGCACGCGGGGCGAGCGCAAGCCGCGGCCGCCGCGGACGAGCGGGAAGCGGAACCATCACGTGGCCACGTGGAAGCTGCTGGCGACGCGCCAACCCACCGCGGCCGGTAGCTCAGCCGGACCTTGAAAGCTCTGGTTGATGCACCCTACTGTCCGCATCGATCCAGATGAGGGGCCGATCATATCGATTCAGGGCGGCGAGCAGAAAGGCCGGCTTTTGCCGACAGGTCTTTAGCCACGTACCTTGGTATGGCACACGGGTGATCTCGTACGGGAGGCGGATTCTCTCCAGGTCCAACTTTAGCAGGGCAGCGTAGCCCGCGAAGGTCCCTCTGCCCGGCTCGTCGGCGTAATAGCTCACGATCAGTGGCTGTTGCTGCATGCGAATGCCCGCACAGGTAAGGCATACCCCCGACGTGTGGACGGTGGCATGGGTGGCATGGCGATGGTGGCCTACGAGCAAATGGTTAAGACAACGAGTTATCATCCCCCGTCCCCGCAGGCTCGCAACCCGGTTGGCCATCGACGCCGCGCCCAAACCGGTCGTCGGCAATGTGGGCGCGGAGCCATGGAGTAGTCAATGGGCGAGGCGGCGGCTGGAAACGTCTATGCTCACGGCGACCCGCCGCCGCCCGGTCGCCCGTCGCGACGGCGAGCGCGCTCCCACGATCACGGCGGACCTCGCCGATCACGATGGTGCTCCGCGCCTTCCCAATCACTGACCTCTACAAATGCTACTGACCGTTGCGCAAAGATTTTCGCCTAAATTAGGAAGCTCACAACCTCAATCCGGCCTGGGCGAAGAACGAATGCACCAGCCACGCCTTCTGCCGGACGCGGTGGACGGCCAGGTGGAACTGCTCGTGCAGTTCCTCCAAATCCCGGCACACCAGGTTCCGCGTCTCCACGTTCTTCAGGTGGTTCCACCCGCCCTCGTCCCAGGGGTTCAGGTCCGGCGCGTATGCGGGCAGCACCTCCAACCGTACCGTCCCGCGCGTCCCCGCCACGAACTCCCGCACCAGCGCCCGCCGGTGGATCGGCGAGCCGTCCCAGATGACCAGCAGCCGCTCCCCGGCCAGCCGCATCAGATGCACCAGGAACTCCACGCTGTGCGACCCGTCCAGCGGCTTCTGCCGCACCAGCGTGTACACCCGGCCCGCCACCGTCATGCCGCCCATCACCGACAGGTGGTCCCGCGTCAGCGTCGCCCGCAACACCGGCGTCCGGCCGCGCGGGGCGTACGTCTTCCGCACCGAGGGCAGCAGGTAAAAGCCTGCTTCGTCCACGAAAACAAGGGTTCTTCGCTCCACCCGCGACTCGGCCAGCAGCCGCGGCCACGCTTGGCTTCGCCACCGCTCGATCGCCGCCTCGTCGCGCTGTGCGGCCCGCACGACGGGCATCTGCGGCGTCCACCGCAGCCGCTTGAGCAACCGCGAGACGTGGCCCGCGTCGTAGCGGACGCCGAACCCCTCCGCGATCACCCGGGCGATGCGGCCGCAGGTCCACACCTCGCCGCGAAAGCCGTAGGCCTCGGCCCCGTGCCACAGGAGTTCCGGGATCCCGTGGAGTTGCTCGGGCGACAGCGCCGGCGGGCAGCCGGGGATCGGGGCCGAGAGCAGACCCTCGGGTCCACGGACCCGCGCGATGGTCAGCCAGCGGTTCACGGACCTCTCCGTCACGCCCAGGGCCTCGGCCACGTCGCGGCGGCGCCATCCCTGGCCCTTCAGGGTCAGCGCCTGAAGGCGACGCCACTCGCGGAAGTCGCCATCCGTGGCCGGCATCCCTTACTATATAGGTCGATTTTGGGCGAAAATCTTTGCGCAGCGGTCAGTAATGTAACCGGAAAGTGACTCGGAACGTAGTGTTATCTCTACTCCCGCGGGGCGGCAACGTCGAGGGCGCGCGGGAAACGGAACGGCCCGGGACGGACCGGGTGCCCCAGGTGGGTTGAGAGGAAGGCGACGTACCGCGTCGCCCACGGCTCCACGTCCAACGTGCAGGGGCGGTCGAACGCGAAGCCCAGGGCGTCCAACAGCGACAGCCGCGCCGGTTGGAACACGGCCCCCCGAACGTGCCGCGGGACGACGACGGGCGTGCCGAACGCCAAGCAGGGCAGGGCCACGTGCAGGCGGCTCGTGTACACGATCTCGGCGGTGCGCAACTGATCCAGGCGGGCCAAAGCCATGTCCCACTGTGCGGCCCAGGAGACGTCTTTGGAGAGCGTGTTGGAAAGGGGCGTGGTCCCGGGGACGGCCAAGTCCACCGAATA
>Ga0335397_10013050_pt1 | contig 10135 bp, 8 predicted proteins | sample MAT04_FD_205740 | JGI IMG/M metagenome (GOLD analysis project Ga0335397, IMG submission 205740) | Freshwater microbial communities from Lake Fryxell liftoff mats and glacier meltwater in Antarctica - MAT-04 (spades assembly) (version 2) ...
GGGGCGGGCCGATCGGTTGCGAAATGGCGCAGGCGTTCGCCCGATTCGGCACCGCCGTCACGCTCATCGAGGCGGCGCCACGGTTGCTGCCGCGCGAGGAGCCAGAGGCCTCGGCGACGGTGGCACGCGCGTTGCAGGCCGATGGTGTGATCGTGCGCCTGGCCACCAGCGCCACAGCGGTGGCCCGACTGCCCGACGGCAGCGTGCAGGTCACCACCGATCAGGGTGAGCCGGCGCAGGCCGGGCAACTGCTGGCGGCCATCGGGCGCGCCCCCTCCGGCCGCGGGTTCGGGCTGGAGGCCGTGGGCGTGCGGCTCGACGCCCGCGGTGCGGTGGTCGTCGACGATGCGATGGCCACGAACGTGCGCGGCATCTTCGCCGCCGGCGATGTCACCGGTCGGCTGCAGTTCACCCACGCCGCTGGCCGCATGGGGTGGATCGCCGCCGCCAACGCACTCTCCAAGGTTGCCAAGGTGCGTCGTTTCCGCTTTTCCACTGCGGCCATCCCGTGGGCAACGTTCACCAGCCCGGAGGTGGGTCGGGTGGGCCTCACCGAGACCGAGGCCGCCACGCAGCACCCGGGCGCACGTGTCGCGTTCCTGCCGTTCAGCCACGTCGATCGCGCCATCGTCAGCGGCCACACCGACGGGTTCGTGAAGCTCATCGCCGTGCCCCGCCGGCTCATCGGCCACCTCGGCGGCGGCCGGTTGGTGGGCGCCACGGTGGTCGGCCCCACCGGCGGTGACGTGGTCCACGAAGCAGCGCTGGCGGTGCAGACCCGCATGCTCGTCGGTCGCCTCGCGCAGACCACGCACGCTTACCCCACGTGGGCGGCCGCGGTGCAGCAGGCCGCGCTGCAGTTCTTCGGTTCCTCGTCGGGGTTCAGCGCCCGACCCGCGCAACGCGAGGGCACGAGCGAGGGCACGAGCGAGGGCACGAGCGAGGTCACGACATGACCCTGCAGGTGGGCGACCTGCTATCCGATCTCGGGTTGCTCGACGACTCGGGTGCCGTGTGGCGGCCGAGCGAGCAGCGCGGCCGGCCGCTGGTGCTGGTGCTGCACCGACATCTGGCTTGACTGCCCTGCCAGGAACACGTGCTCGCCGTGCGCGATCACCTCGAACAGTTCGGCGATGCACGCATCGTCGTGGTCACCTTCGCCGCGCAGGCCCGCCTGGCTGCGTACCGCGAGCACCTGGCGCTGCCGTTCCCCATCGTGGCCGACCCCCAACTGCAGCTGTACACCGCATTGGGCGTGACCCGCGCCGGTAACCGCCAGGTGTGGTCGCTGGGCACGCTGCGGATGTACGCACGCCTGCTGCGCCGCGGTCGTCGGCTGGCGCGCCCCACCGAGGACGTCCACCAGTTGGGCGCCGATGTGGTGGTCGGCCGCGACGGTCGACTGCGCTACCTGATGCTGCCGCCCAGCCCCGATGCGCGGCCCCCGATCAGCGACCTCATCGCGGCACTCGACTGACACAGGGAGGGCGAATCTGCAAGCCTGCGCCGTCCGGTCGAGTTCAATGCACTCGCTAGTCTGACGCAAGGAGTGCCTGCACGCGACGGGGGTCTGCGATGGGGAATTCAAGTGTCGAAAGTGTCGACGTGCGGTGGCGCTGCCGCCTCTACGGGTTGAGGTCGCCATGGTGGCGAGTGCTGGCGCTGATCGCTCCGCTTGCGGGGCTCGGGTTCGCGGCGTGGAGCAATGAGCACGGCAGCGAATGCGGGAACTACCACGCGGCGCTCTCGTTCGGAATCCGGGCCGAACGAGTTGCGACACTGACCAACGGGTGCGGAATCACTCGCGGCGATCTGAACGAGGCGATGTGGATCGACGTCATTGCGGCGCTTCTGTACGGCCTGGGCCTCGCAGTGCTGCTGCTGGTGTTCTGGCGATTCGGCTGGCGGTCGCGCCGGCAGGGCTGCGTGGAGACGGCATCAAAGGTGGTGTGGCTGCCCCTCGCTGCTGGCCTCTTCGACATCATCGAGAACGTGTTGGTGCTCGCCTACGCCGACGTCGAAAACGGGGCGATTCGCATCGGTGAGATCCCTGCTCAGCTGGTGGCGACCTTCGGCATCGGCAAGTGGTTGTTGGTGATTGCTTCGGTCGGCGCCACCTTCCTCACCCTTTACGGCGCGATTCGGTTCCGTGCTCTGAACGTGAAGGACTGGGACGCTGCCGAGCCACCGGACCAGGAAAAAATTGGGGGGCCGGATCTTGCTGTCTGCCTGTCCGGCGGCGGCATCAGATCGGCAGCGTTCTCATGGGGCGCTCTGTCGCACTTGGAGAAGTCGAAGTTACTCACTAACTCGACGACCATCTACTCGGTGTCAGGTGGCGGGTACGCAGCGAACGCATGGACCAGTTCGGCGCCCGAACTGCGACCGGAGAAGCCCGAACTGCCAACGGAGGAGCCCGGCTTCTTTGACATCACCCCCACGGCCGACCGGTCGGCTCCACCAACTACGCCGTTCGCTCACGTCCGCAGCACGCATCGCTACCTCACCAGTCTGCGAGGTGGCCTGGGGTTGGCGTCGGTGAAAGCGTTGCTCGGTGTCGCGACCAACCTGTTGGTGGTGCTCAGCGGCGTACTGGTCGTGGCCATCCTTCCTGCCCTGCTGTCGCGATCGAGCTTCGGGGCAGTGATCAATGAAGTTGTCGACCGCAGCGCCGACGGCACGAAGGTCAGCGCAGGCGCTCTGCGCGATGGCGCCTGGCGGCCTGTGCTGTGGCTCGCCGCCCTCGCAGTGCCGCCTTTCCTTGTGTCATTGTTCTTGGGCCGCCGCCCACGCCATATCGCGATACTGCTCGTGTTCTCGGCGCTCGGCCTCGCCGCAGCCACCATGGTGGTCACTCTTGCACTTCCCTGGCTGGCTCACCGGCTCGACAGGCTGTTGGAGGACTCGTGGTGGGCGACAGTGCCAGCCGTGCTCACCTGGGTAGGCGGTCTCGCGCTGGCCTACCTGCGGCCGCGCCTGTCGAAGGTGGCCATCCGCCTCGGTGGTGTGCTCGCAGCGGTCGGCATGTTCTACGTCCTGGTGTGGGTCATCCGCCGCCTGGTGGTGCCGGGTGCCTGGCCAGCGTTGGACTGGCTGCCCGAATCGAGCGACCCGTTCAGTACGTGGGCACTGGTGCTACTGGGTGCGGCGCTCTTCCTGATCGCAATCGATCACACCGGTGTGCAGTGGTGGTCGTTGCATCCGCTGTACCGCGATCGACTGGCCGGTACGTTCGCCATGACCCGCAACGAGAATGGAGGCGTGGAGACGCGCCCGCACACAGAGTGGCCGCGCTGGAGCGACCTGGAATCGTCGTCGTCCGGTCCGAACCACGTCATCTGCGCAGCAACCCATCGGCGCGAGCCAGCTGTGACCGGCCTGCGCTCCATCTCGTATCGCTTCGAGAAGCGAGGCGTGACATTCCACGAGCCTGTGCTCGACGACTCCAACGTCACCACCCGCTCGTATCACGCCACAGCGGCCTGGCTCGACCGGTCCTTCGGCCTCCCACCGGGCGAGACGCCGCTGCTCCGGCGTTGGTGGCGGCTGTCGCGCAAGCCACACGCACGCTCGACGACAGTGGCCGCTGCAGCGATCAGCGGGGCTGCGTTCAACTCGGCGATGGGGCGACAGTCGAAGGGAACCACCGACTCGTTGCTCGCCGTGCTCAACCTCAGACTCGGGGTGTGGATGCCAAACCAGCGGTTCACCACGCATCTGGACAAGAGCAAGCATCCACGCCCGTTCCCTCGCGCTGGGCTTCGCTATCTGTTTCACGAAGTCATCGGTCACTTCGACATCGAAGACCCGTTCGTGCACGTCAGCGACGGCGGTCACTGGGAGAACCTGGGCCTCGCCGAGGCGCTGCGCGACCGCCCCAAGCGCGTCATGGTGTTCGACGCGTCGGGCGGCAAGGTTGCTCCCGTGAACAGCGGTGCTCTAGGCGCTCACGCAGAAGGTTTCGCGTCGCTGAACGAAGCCACCGACCTCGCGCGCGTCGAGCTCGCCACCGAGATACAGCTCGACGTGGCTGTGATGCGGCCCGACCCAACCACCGGTCGGGCACGGCAGAACTGGGCGGTGGGTAAGGTTCGCTACCACTACGACCGCATTCACAACTGGGAGACCGAATGCAAGGAGGAGTGCCTCGAAGCTGACCTGCTGTTCGTGAAGGCCGTCATCTGCGATCGCACCCCTGAGTGGGTGCTCGCTTACGCCAACACCGACCGGGTGTTTCCCGATTACCCCACCGGCGATCAGTTCCTCACCGACGATCAGTTCGACGCGCTCGTCAGGCTCGGCTGTTCAGCGGCTAAGGACGCTCGCGCCGATCCGCTGTGGGTGAACTGACGGACGCCGGGAATCAGTTGGACGCGGAGTGCGTTGCAGCCGTCCGTGAACAATTCTGACGACAGCATCGACGACAGCGGCACCTTTTCTCCGATGGCCGACTCGCAGGTCACCGTCTACTGGCGGCCGGGGTGCCCGTTCTGCGCAATGTTGCGTGCAGGTTTGCGGCGTCACGATGTCGAGTTCACCGAGGTGAACATCTGGGACGACCCCGACGCGGCGGCGTTCGTGCGGTCGGTGGCGCGTGGCAACGAGACCGTCCCCACCGTCACCGTCGGAACCGTCTCTCTGGTCAACCCGTCGGCGCGGGAAGTAGCTGCACTGGTGAGCGCTGCAAGCTGACGCTCAGGCGATGCCGCACAGGTCGAGCGCGAGCAGCGCCAGCGAGCGGGCGGTCACCACCACTTCGTCGAGCGGCACCGACTCCGCCGGGCCGTGGGCCAGCATCGCGTCGCCCGGCCCGTACTGCAGGGTGGCAATCCCACCGAGTTCGGTGAGCAGTCGCAGGTCGCTGCCGTAAGGGGCCGCGTACACCTCGAGCGGGGCGCCACCACTGGCCACGTGATGCACGGCGCTCACTCGCTGCACCAGGTCGCTGTGCGCGGGCAGGCTGCCGCTGGCGAACTGGCCGCCCCACCACTCGACGTCGACGGGGTTCGCACGTAGCCACGAGTCGCCGGCACAGGCCGCGGCGACTGCCACCTCCAGCGCTTCTCGCGCCGCCTCGACTGGTTCGCCGATGGCCACGCCCATGCGGCCCTCGGCCACCAACAGGTCGGGCACCGAGGAGGCCCAGTCGCCGCAGCGAAGGCTGCCGATGCTGATGGGGTGAGCAAGCGGCCAGCGCGCCGCTCGCGGGTCGACGTGCTCGTGACGGCGCGTTTCGAGCTCGGCGATGGCCTGCCACACCGGCCAGAACTTCTCGATGGCGCTGACGCCATCCGTGCGCCGCGCTGCATGGGTTGCCTTGCCGCGCACGCGCAAGCGGAACGTGAGCGCGCCGCTGTTGGCGGGAATGATGTCCATCTCGGTCGGCTCGGCGATGACGCATGCGTCGGCGCGCCAGCCGCGCTGGAGCGTGGCGTAGGTTCCCAGGCCGCCGTCCTCCTCGCCGAGCACGCTGGCCAGCAGCAGGTCGCCGCGCAGCCGCACGCCCGCCTGGCGAATGGCCTGCACGGCGAACACCGAGGCGATCAGCCCGGCCTTCATGTCGCACGTGCCGCGGCCGTACATGTGCCCGTCACGCACCGTCGCCGCGTAGGGCGGCGTGTGCCACGCATCGGGGTCGCCGGTGGGCACCACGTCGATGTGCCCGTTGAGCATCAGGCTGGCGCCGTCGCCGGTGCCCGCAAGCCGCCCGACCACGCCCCACGCTTCGCTGCGCTCCACTTCCATGCCCGGGAAGTCGGCGCGGCTGGTGAGGTCGTCGAGGTCGATCTGCCAATGGTCGACTTCCAGCCCGCCTGTGGCGAGCAGTGCCGCCATGTGCGCCTGCGCCTCGTTTTCGTCGGCCGTGCCGCCGACGCTGGGGATGCGCACCACCGTGGCCAGTTCGGCCAGCATCGGCTCGCGCAGTGCCTCCAACTGGTCGAGCACGCGCGCCGCGGCGGAGTGGTCGGTGTGCTCGGTCATGGTGTTGGCCTCATCGTGCCGACGCTACCGCTGATGGCTCGGCGAGAGTTCCGAGCCGTGAGAGTTCAGAGCAGCGAGGTGGCCACAGCGGTGGCGATCCCGGTGACGATCTCGGGGATCCAGCCATTGTCGCTGAACGAGTTGATCTGCACCGACCAGGCCCGCCCGCCGGAGGTGACGTAGACCCGCGAGTCGTTGATGCCGGGGATGACTTCCAGCAGCGCGGAGTCGCCGATGCCGGCGAGCGCCGTGGCGCGACCCTCGGCGACCCACCCTTCGGTGAAGCTGGCGAGGTCCGCGGGCGAGTAGGTGGACACCACCATGAACAGTCCGGAGGCGTCGCTGGTGTACTCGCAGTACGGGCCGTAGGCGAACTCGCCGCTGTTGGCCACCGGGGCGAACGACAGGGTCTGGCCGGTGAGCGCTTCGGCACTTGCGGCGTCGAGCAGCGTGCACGCGTCGGCCGGTGGCCACGCACCATCGACGACAGGAGTGGGCGCGTCGGTGCTGACGGCGGCGGGGCTACCGGAGTCGCCGGCGACCGTGCCGCCGCCAACAGCACTGCTGGCCTCCTCGCTGCTGCAGCCCATGGCCAGCAGGCCGAGCGCCGCGACAGCGAGGATGGATCGAACTGAACGTGTGGTGCGCATGATGGTCTCCCGCCGTTGCCGCTTCGGGCGACCGGACCCGGCGAACGTAGCACCAGCCCTCCGGCTGTGACCAACGGCCCTTCTCATCGACCCCGCAGCTACCGATGACACCAGTGACGGAGGCGACAAGAACTTCCCAGAAGTGCCTCCTTCGAAGGAAGCACGATGAGCAAGCACCTGATTCGGTGGGGAGTAGTGACCGCCCTGCTGACGATGCCCAGCCACCATCGCGACGTCGCGAACGACCGGCCCTTGGTCGCCGCCACGAGCGACCCGCTGGCCATGTCGACCAACGAGCTGGCCACCGCCTACCCCGACGAGTTCCAGTACCTGCGCGCGGCACACGACCTGTCGGCCGACGAAGCTGCACGCGCGCTGCAGCTCACCTGGACCGCCGGCAACACTCGGGCGTGGGCGATGGCGGCGTTGCCCGGCTACGCGGGCACCTGGGTGGACTACGACCGCGAGGCTGTCTTCGTGGGCGTCGCCGGAACAGTGAGCGAGCTGAAGGTGGCGCAGGCGAGCATCACACGGTCGACGGTGGGCGGCGTTGCACCCACCACCGTCGTGATGCCACACAGCTACCGGCAACTGCACGACGACGCTGCTCGCATGCAGCGCGTCGTCGACCCCGAGGGAACACACGACCTGCGGATCGTGATCGACGAGCGGGTGGGTTCGCTCAGCGTGGTCGGTCTCTCGTTCACCGAAGCTGCGGTGAACCCAGCGGTCAGCCGCCTCCTGCGAACCAGCAACTATCCGACGGTGCGTTGGTTCGACGCCACCGTCACCGACCCGGCCGATGTGCCCGGCGGCTGGAACGGTGCTCAGGGCGCCGGGTGCACCATGGCGTTCACCGCCGTCAGCCCGTCGAACGGTCGGGCGGTGCTCACCGCCGGTCACTGCGCCGACTACCCGGTGAAGACCGCCGGGGTGACACTTTCGATCGCCCAGTACCAGCGCTCGTTCTGGCCGTGGCTGGGCGGGTCGGTCGATACCGGCTACGACCGTCAGTTGCACGTACTGCCCGCCGGCGCGACCACTGTCGCCAAGCTGCAGGTTCCGAACGTGATGATCAGCGGGTCGTTCCTGCCGGCGGTCGGCAGCGTGATCTGCCGGTACGGCGCTGCCTCGGTGGGCAAGGGTCAGCCGGCAGCGTTCTGCTCCACCGTCACCGCCTACGGGTACGACGGCTTCGTCGGCATGGCCACCGGGTGCATCTATGGCGACAGCGGCGGCCCGTCGTGGGTGATGGGCAAGGCGGTCGGCGTGGCCGCCGTCACCACCGACCCGCAGTGGCCGGTCGACAACAGCAGCACCTGCTGGATGGCGCCGGTCAAGGACCAATTGAACGGCACCGGCTTCTTCCTGCAGGACATCTCCACCGGGCCCGGTGCCGCCGAAGGCACCGACTTCTCGGCACTCGGGCTGTTCCACCCGGTGGGCCCCACGCGTGTGTTCGACAGCCGGCAGTCAACACGGGTGAACGGTCAGGTCGATGTCGGCCTGGGTGGAGCCGTCACGGCGTTCGACCTGGGCTCAGCGGTACTCAGCGTCACCGTGGTACCCCGCGGCGTCGCCGGCTACGCCACGGTGTTCCCGGGGGATGACGGCTTCGTGCCCACTCTGTACAGCGTCAGCTTCGGAGCCCACAGCCCCGAGTCGAACCTTGTGATCGCCAGGGTGAACCGCTACACCAAGACCGTGCGGGTCTACACCTCGCAGTCGGTCGATGTGATCGTCGACGTGCTCGGCTACTACTCCGACACGAGCGGCCAGCCCGATGCGCCGGGCGCCGTGCGCGTCGTGCCGCTGTCCGGCAACCGCGTGCACGACTCGCGGTCCGACGGCGTCAAGCTCAGCCCCGGAGCATCGCGCGACATCCAGGTGCGCGGCGTTGGCGGTGTGCCTGCGTCGGCAACGGCCGTGGTTGCGAACCTCACCGTCACGCAGGTGACCGGGTCGGGGTGGATCACTGCACACGCCGGGGGTAGCGCAGTGACGGGGACGTCGAACCTGAATTTCGTCACCGGTGAGACGAAGGCACGCTTGGCCATCGTTCCGCTGGACGTACTCGGTCGGCTGCGCATCACCGGCGGTGGGTTGTCGTCGGAGGCCTTCATCGTCGACATCCAGGGCTACTTCGAGCCCACCGGCACCGCTACTCCTGGCCGCACGTTCGCCACCAATGGCGGCGGCGGCCGCATCCTCGACACTCGCACGGGCGACATGCTGGCCCCCACCGCAACGCGCTGCATCGACGTGTACACCCCGCGCACAGTGACCGCCAACGGGCTTCCTCGCGATGGTCTGCTGGGTGTGTGGCTGAGCGTCACCGTGTCGGATGCGAGCGCCTCTGGCTGGCTGGTGGTGGCGCCGAAGGCCACCAGCCCGGCCACCTCCAACCTGAACTTCCTGCCCGGCATGACTCGCACCAACGCGGTGTTCGTGTCGCTGCCGTCCACCACCGATGGCACCATCTGCTTCAGCATCGCCGGCACCACCGCCCATGTCGTCGTCGACGTCATTGCGATGACCGTGGCCTGACCTCGGGAACACTCGAACAAGAGACCCTGCGGCCAGTCAGCGCACTTGCGACAAGGCCGCTGGCGTTGGAGCGACGTGGATCGTCCTGGTGGTTTGGCGGGCGCCGGTGAGGGGTATGTGTCAGTCAGTCGAAACGAAGGAAGGCATTCGACGAAACCATCGAGCCTTCACTCCAACGAAAGAAGTAAACCATGACAACCATTCTCATCGTCGTTGTGCTCGTCCTGCTCCTGGGTGGGGGCGGCTGGGGCTATAGCCGCCGCGGCCGCTGACACCCGCCGCGCAACAAGTCAGGCATGCGAACCCTCGACAGGGCTCGGCGTGCCTGCAGCCATTGATCGGCGGTGGCGCCCTCCGGTAGTCCGGATGGTGCTGCCGCCGCGCTCTCCCGACGCGGTTCGGCGAAGCCCTCTCTAGCACCGTCGAACGCCGCCACCGCGGACCCGATCGGCGACAGCGAGGCCCCAGTCCGAGCCGCCTCAACGGCGGTCAGCGGTGCGGAGTCGCTCGTCGAAGGTGAGGATGCCGCTGCGGTGAGAGTTGGCGGTGGCCATGACGCAACAATCCGGGAGCTTGCAGCCACTGTTCGCCCTGAGTGCGGCCAGTGCGACAGGGTCGATCGGCGTCGGGTCGACAGCGACGCCGATGGCAGTCAGTTGGTCGAGGATCTCGATGTGCTCGCCGCGCCTGGTTGGGTTGACCAAGACTTCCGCCAGTGTGACCGGGTGCACCCACAGCGGTGGTTCGGCCGCAGCGAGTTCGTCGATGGCAGCGGCGTGATGGTGATCGGTCGGGTCGATGTAGGCAATCAGGACACTTGCGTCGACGGTGATCATTCGGGCCACTCGCTGCGCAGATCGTCGAGGTACCCGGCCGGGTACATTCCGGGGTGTCCGCCAGCGAGCCGGAGCACGAGCTGCCGGCGAACCGCTGCCTTGTCGGTCAGTGTTTCGGCT
>Ga0335397_10013053_pt1 | contig 10133 bp, 4 predicted proteins | sample MAT04_FD_205740 | JGI IMG/M metagenome (GOLD analysis project Ga0335397, IMG submission 205740) | Freshwater microbial communities from Lake Fryxell liftoff mats and glacier meltwater in Antarctica - MAT-04 (spades assembly) (version 2) ...
ATCCGCCTCCGCGGATTGAAGAAAGTCGGCGGTTGAAACCGCGACTAGACAAACGAAATCCGCCTCCGCGGATTGAAGAAAGTCGGCGGTTGAAACCGCGACTAGACAAACGAAATCCGCCTCCGCGGATTGAAGAAAGTCGGCGGTTGAAACCGCGACTAGACAAACGAAATCCGCCTCCGCGGATTGAAGAAAGTCGGCGGTTGAAACCGCGACTATACAAACGAAATCCGCCTCCGCGGATTGAAGAAACAATTAATTTGTTAGTCTCCTTCGCCCCGTTTCAGTGCGGCTAAGACAGCTTGCTGGCTAACTGCTTGGTAGATTTTGCTAAAATGCTGCTTGAGTGCGTCAGATGCAGATGATGATTTGGTAGCGGTTCCTTTTCCGTCTGTTGCGAGGGGAATTGGGCCTAAAATATCTAAGACTGTTTCACTGCTGGGCGGCGGCACAATTACTACTAGAGATGATTCTAGCTGCTGGTTGTATTCCCAAAAGCGATCGACCTTCGGCAATTTAGCATTCGCAGTCGGGGAATTTTCGCCGGAGTTGAGTTGGGAATTTTCGTCTCCTGGCGTACCGCGTCTTTGGCGGAGTGCGGTCAAAATTTGCTCTTTGGTTCTCCCCCGCAGTTGAAAGAGTACAAAAGGATCTTCTGTGAAGCGATCGCCCAATAAGTAGTATACTGCACTGATGTGCTTGCAAGGATTTTTGGGGTCGGGACAGCTACAGCGCGATCGAATATCTGACAAACTTAACGGAAATAGGGTTTTGCCAGCCGCTGCAAATACATCTTCAATATTGTGTGGCATTTCTCCTGCTAAGAGTTTAGCTGAAAAAACCGCTCTTTGCGACATATTTTCAATCACATAATCCCAATCTTCATCGGTTAATATATCAAGTCCTAAAGAAACTTGATAGGGCTTGGGATCAGTTCCTTGAACTACGGCAATTACTTCTTGGTTGGGAAATTTAATGCTGAGAACTTTACCTTCCCGCGCATATTGCCACCCGCGTTCTAAACGCTTTTTGAAGCGATAGGTATTGATTAAATCTAACCACTGTTGTGTCCACCATTCTCTGTCTATCATAAAACGCAATTATAAAACGATATTTTCTCCGCTCGACTCTCCCTGCAAAATGCCAATAATCGTCCGAGTTACAAACTCCAAATCCTGCGGCACTCGATGCAGCGGTATATATTCTACCACATGACGTGCTGCGCGATCGTACAGCCCAAATCGCCAAATTTCCCCCGTCGAAACCGCACCGTACAAAATCGGACTCTCACTTTCTATCCAGCCATCAACAGCAATTAATTCAACAGCAAGCTGAGTAAAACCTTTGGTCAAATCCGACTGTTTTGCTTCAATGACTAGAAGATTGCTCGGACTGGGAATATAGTAATCTAGGGAGCCTTTTAACCAATTGCTCACACTAATCGAATACTCAATATTAATTGAATAGTCAAATAAATCGCAAATCCGATCGAGCAACGGAAAAATTAATGCCTCCCGGCGGGCCTGTTCAGTGGTTGTATTCACCCGTTTCAGTCTGCGTCGTATACTCTCTGCTAGTTCGGGCAACCAATCTAATTCGCATTGCGTGTAAGGGAGATTTTCGCGATCGGTGCGCTCGATCGTGCAGCCCAAATCTGCTAAAATATCTTCAGGCGAAAAAGGCAAATCAAAATACTTGCTAAAGCTGTAAGACTCGTTTGGATCTAAAACCTTCGGCATGGTGTCGATCTCCTTACTGAAACAGTATGCCCATGTTACTGAAATTATTCTTCTGTTTCTATGATAGCATTGCGATCGAGAATTAGTAAATTGCGAAGTTGGTCAGTATCAAGTTCGGTAAGCCAGTTTTCGCCAGCGCTGACTACTTGTTCGGCGAGAGCTTTTTTACTCTCGATCATATCATGTATCTTTTCCTCTAACGTACCCGTGCAGACAAATTTGTGGACTTGCACGTTGCGAGTTTGACCGATGCGAAATACGCGGTCAGTTGCCTGATTTTCTACTGCGGGATTCCACCACCTGTCATAGTGGAAAACGTGGGTAGCCCTGGTTAAGTTCAAACCGGTACCGCCAGCTTTTAAAGATAATATCATAATCGGCGGGCCTTGCGGATCGTGCTGGAAGCGATCGATCATTTCTTCCCGCTGCTGCTGCTTAATGCCGCCGTACAAAAACAAAACTTCTCGCCCTAAATGCTGTTCTAAATGCGGTTTTAGGAGTTTTCCCCATTCGGCAAATTGAGTAAAAATCAAAGCCCGATCGCCCTCAGCGACAACCTCTTCCAACATTTCCACCAACCGCTGCAATTTCCCCGATTCTTGGCTGTTAATGCTCAATTCCTTCGGCTTAGCTGCTGCGTTCACAAGAGCCGGATGATTGCAAAGTTGCTTGAGTTTTACCAGCAAAGCCAGAATCATTCCCCGGCGCTGAATGCCCTCGGCTGATTCCAAATTAGCGATTGACTCTTCGACTACTTTCTGATATAATGCGGCCTGTCCAGCCGCCAGACTGCAAAATACAGTCATCTCCTGTTTTTCCGGCAAATCTTGGATGATTTCTTTGTCGGTTTTCAGGCGGCGGAGGATGAAAGGCCGCACGAGCGATCGCAAAGTCTGCAATGATTCGCGATCGCCGTATTTCTCGATCGGAATAGCAAATCGGCGCTGAAAGAAATTGCGCGGCCCCAAATAGCCGGGATTGAGAAATTCTAAAATTGACCACAATTCTTGCAGTCTATTTTCCACCGGAGTTCCCGTCAGCGCAATTCTAAAAGATGCCTCGATTTGCCGCACCGCTTTCGACTGCTTAGCCTCAGAATTTTTAATATTTTGCGCTTCATCTAAAACCAATCCCTGCCACTTAATTCCTTGAATTTCCTTAGCATCGCGAAACACCAGCGCGTAACTGGTAACGATTAAATCCTTACCCTTAATTGCCGCCGCAAATGCTTTACCTTTAGCGCGTTTGTCTCCATAATGAAGTAACACTTTCAGCGTCGGGCCAAATTTCCTGACTTCGCGCTCCCAATTGCCCAATACTGATGTGGGACAAACCAGTAATGTCGGCGCTTTTAGGGCATCTTGTTCTTGCAAGTGCAGGAGAAAAGCAATTAGTTGAATAGTATTGTGGCACAATATATTATTGGCAACAAAATTGTGATGTTCGCTCACCTCGAAGTCATACACCCAGCCGCTGTAATCAAAATCCTCAATTTCCTCTATCCGACAATAAAATACTTCGCGATCGAGTATAAGTTGTAAATTTTCTCGAACAGTATCAAGCTGCGGTACATTGAGATTTGCATAGGCATCTAACGTCTGATTCGTCCATTTAGAAGGCTTTAGCTGGCGGTACTCCTGTTCTGCAGAACCACCAAGCACATTTTCCATACCTGCTATTACCTTTCCTAAACTGGTGCGGGAAAACTGCTGGGAACCGTTAATATAAACAGGATTGTGCATCCCGAAATGTCGCAGTGGCAGTTTCGTCATCTCCACTGCACCAGCAACCAGATCCGAAACTGGAATTCCTTCGACATTTGTATTGGCAGTAACTTCGCAAATCTTCTCTAATTTTTGCTGTTTCTCTGGATAGCCAAAGCCGATTTCTTGCAAAAATATCCGCGCTGAGTTACCGCTAAAACTGCCGATATAATAGGTGCGAAAAATTCCGCTACCATTAGTAGCGCGTTTCTGTTTAGCACAGATTCGCAGCCAAATTCCAAAACGGCGCAGCAGTGTAGAAAGTTGTTGGATGATTACAGGTGAAGCGGTGCTAATTTCAACACTCCGCATTTTAGGAAGGACAGAACCTTCAGCATCAAAGTAATTTTTGAGAAAAATCCGTATGCTATCCAGATTGGCTTGCATGATGAATTTTGGGAAACTTTTCTCGGCTGACAGTTTCCCCCACTGATAGCCTTTGGATTCTAGAAAGTTTTGGTATTCTCGACTGCATACAATCAAGTCTGATGCTGTCTGCTTAGCACGAATACGAACCACAGGATTATTGATTTTTATCCCATACTTTTTACTGATTCGGTGGAGTGCGACACGTAAATCTTCCAAAACGGTCGCATCTTTTTGTGCTATTTTGAGCGCCGCTTGATTCCGCTGCTCATATCCCTCAGCAATCTGCCAAGCCAGAAACTTGACTAAATCTGGATCTTCGGGTTTTCCTTCCCAATACAATTTGGCAGGTACACAAACATAATCTCCAGCTTTGAACTCATTTGTCCAACCATCGCGTCCTAACAATTTGTGGCGGCGGGTAATGGTGATGCTGCTACCATCTTGCAGTTTGATTGTTCGCAACTTTTCTTGGACTTGCTGGCGGTAAAGCCGTCGAATATTTGCTTGTACAATCTTGCCAGTTTCCCGATGGATGGAATTTACAATTAATTGCTCGGTAGGTTCAGACCAAAAGCCCTCACCGTCGAATTCTATTTTGTTAGAATAAGCTTCCCAGATTTTTTCAGCTTCTTGTAAAAAACCATTGACAAAAAGCAAGCTCTGCGGTATCAAGCATTTACCGGCTCCCATATCGTCGGCGAGACAAGCACCTAAACCCCAGCGTTCTAAGAATGCTAACCAGCCTGCTCCTAGCGCTTGATAGGGCCGCAATTGTCCTCGAAAACTAGCCGGAGTTGCGATCGCACTTACGGCCTGATTATCGCTTAAAGTATTCAACAATTCCTGAAGTTGACCAGTTGCTTCAAAATTCACCACAGGCAACTTTTCAATCATCTGAGAATCGCCCGAAGCCAAACGCAAAGCATCTTCCAAGGAAAGAGTCATTTGCTCTTTGCGACTAGCAAAAAAAGTTTGAGCCGCCCTCACATCCGGCGCGCGCAATTCTACCCACTCGCCGTTAATTTCCACCAAAGGCGAATTCAACTCTACCAATCTCTCAAATTCAGCCTTAGAAATGCGCTGTCCGCCGATCGTCAATTCCCACTTAAAACTTAGCAGACTTTGCAATCCCAGTCCACCCTTAGCAGGATTCAATTTGGGAGTTTCCGCTTGAATGCTCAAACCCAAACGACTCGCCCAACCATCAGTATGAGTCAAACTAGGCGGCAAAACAACGCCCAACCCGCTATCAGCAAACCGCCAAGCCACAGACTTAATAAACTCGTAAGCTTGCAGCGGATTTAATTGACAAAATTGAGGCCGCTGTGCTTGCAAACTCGGTTCAATTAACGGATAAAGTTTCGATGCTAAACCCAACCCTCCCAGCAAAGTTTCTTGTGGCAATTCAATTGTCCGCCCCGCATAAGCCAAACGTTCAACAGAATTGTTCCAAACAGTTGTCGCATCTACCAAAAAATCCGTTTCATCTACTGCTTGCAAACAATAATTTAAACTCCAGTTAACCTTACCCGGAGACGGCGGGATTAGTTGAAAACAAGTGCGAAACTGACTTTGTTGAGAAAGTTGGTTTTGTAGCGGTGAAGTCCAAGCACTAAGCTTGTTTGCCAACTTTTCTAAAGCTGCTGATTCTGCTTTCACGACTCCAGATTCTTGTTGCAAAGCTTGCAGCCATTCGCGGGTTGGAGAAAGTGTTTTGATGTCTAAAGTTGAGCCAGCAGCAGATCGCACTTCACCATCTACTATACTACTCAAAAACCCCAACACCAACTCCTGGGCCCCCACCGGCAAATCCACCGCCAAAGCCAATTCCCCAAATTCTTCCTTCTCCTCTCTTCCTTCTTCCTTCTCCTCTCTTCCTTCTTCCTTCTCCTCTCTTCCTTCTTCCTTCTTCCTTCTTCCTTCTTCCTTCTTCTGATACATTCGACAAGCCGTCGGCATTTGCTTAGAAAAAGTAGCAAGACGGAGAATATCAGTAGAACTATCTAACAAAGGTTGCCATTTAGCAATAGCCGAACCATCAGATTGCGCCTCCAATGCCGGCAAGAACTTGCACCTAGCCAACAAATCCAAACTCCACCTCGCAAGATGCGACCAAAAACGCAAATCCGAGCCAACAAAAGAATCTGCTTCTGTGGTATTAAGCGGCAATGATTGCAAAAAAATAAAAGCGGCTTGAGGGTTGAGCAAATAACCCTCAACTTGCCAGGGATAAAGATAAATTTCATCAATTTGGGCTGGTTCCTCTAATGCTGCGGCTGAGTGCTGCGGCATAATAGTTGCGTTGGATTCCGAGATTTTGGTGGGAAGCGCGATCGCCCGAACTTGCCTCAGAACCGATAAATTTTCCGTAGGAAGGGCTGCGGTGGTCGTTTTGGCGGGTCGCCTAGTTTTCTTACTTTTCTCCTGAATCTCTGCGGTTTCGGGTAATTGCCAGTTTAGTTTGCCCGACTGCTGCAAGGAACTTAGAAAAATCTTAAATTCAGCTTCAGTCATTGCCAAGGGATGCTGTAGACTTATCGCTGATTCAACGATATCGATCGCCCCAATCTTCCGCCAGATTTCTCCCCAAATAAATAAGCCACTTTTTTCGTTTTCTAGTAGCCAACTACCGTGTAAAATTGCCATTTTTTAATCCTAATATTTTTATTTAATTGCGAGGTTGACTACAGCATTTATATGGATTTATGAATATTTTTTTTAATAGACAGAGGATATTTTGAGCCAGACAGGACTTAGGTAGAACCTGTATATGTAGGGTGCGCAGTGCGCACCTTACCAATTACCGATTACCAATTCCCCATTACCAATTACCAATTACCAATCGAAAATTGATCGTACCATCTATTCCAGGCGTTAGGCGGGCGATCGACCGGATCATCGATCGCCCAGTACCAAAAACAATCAAAGAGTATAAATGCTTACAATCGAGACCCCGACAGTCGATCGCCCGCCGAATCATCCCTGTCTTTTGGCCGATTCCTCTCAAACATCCTGTGGTAATGCTACGATCCCGACAGAGAAAGAATGTGGTAGATAAGGAAGCAGTCCTACATGGTAGAGATAGACAAGTCAATATCCTTCGATGGAAGGGATATTAGACTGAAGATTGGTTTACTAGCGCCTCAAGCAGGCGGTGCAGTGTTGATTCAGTCGGGTGACACGGCCGTTTTAGTGACGGCCACTCGATCGCAGGGGAGAGAAGGAATTGATTTCCTGCCCCTGTTGGTGGATTACGAAGAGAGACTGTACGCAGGCGGTAAAATTCCCGGTGGATTTTTGCGCCGGGAAGGCCGTCCCCCAGAAAAAGTGACTTTGACTGGGCGTTTGATCGATCGCCCGTTGCGCCCGCTATTCCCAAGCTGGTTGCGAGATGACATCCAAGTCGTAGCAACAACGCTGTCGATGGACGAACAAGTACCCCCAGACGTTTTGGCGGTAACAGGCGCTTCCGTAGCGATTCTGCTGGCGAAAATGCCGTTTTATGGGCCAATGGCTGCCGTGCGAGTCGGTTTGGTAGGGGACGATTTCATCATCAACCCAACCTACAGCGAAATCAAAGAAGGCGAGTTGGATCTCGTGGTAGCCGGTTCTCCTGATGGAGTAATCATGGTGGAAGCCAGCGCCAACCAATTGCCGGAACAGGATATCATCGAGGCGATCGACTTCGGCTATGAAGCAGCCTGTGACTTGATTCAAGCCCAGCGCGAAATCATGGCGGAATTGGGCATCGACTTCGTGGTAGAGGAACGCCCACCGCAAGATTTCGCCCTCGAAAACTTCATTCGCGATCGCGCCCAAGAACCAATCCGCATCATTTTGTCAAGATTTGAAAAAGACAAAGCAATACGGAATGCAGCTTTGGATGAAGTTAAAGCAAATGCAGTCGAATCTGCGATCGCCGAACTTGCCGAAGACGATCCGATCAAAGTAGCCGCCACCGCCAACGGCAAAGTAATCGGCAACGTTTTCAAAGACGTTACCAAGAAAATGATGCGGAAGCAAATCATCGAAGATGGCGTTCGTGTAGACGGCCGCCAGCTAGACGAGGTGCGACCTGTTTCTTGTCGCGTAGGCGTGCTGCCGTCGCGAGTACACGGCTGTGCGTTGTTCAATCGCGGGTTAACCCAAGTCTTGTCCGCAGCTACCCTGGGAACCCCAGGCGATGCCCAAGATTTAGGAGACGACTTGCACCCGCAGCAAGACAAACGCTACCTGCATCACTACAATTTCCCCCCATTTTCCGTGGGAGAAACTAAGCCGATGCGATCGCCCGGCCGCCGAGAAATCGGTCACGGAGCCCTCGCAGAACGCGCTTTGCTACCCGTTTTGCCATCCAAAGAAGATTTCCCCTACGTAATTCGCGTAGTTTCCGAAATCCTCTCTTCCGACGGTTCAACCTCAATGGGTTCAGTTTGCGCCTCAACGCTAGCATTAATGGATGCAGGCGTTCCCATTTCCCAACCCGTCAGCGGCGCGGCAATGGGCTTAATTAAAGAAGGCGATGAAGTCCGAATTTTGACTGACATTCAGGCAATTGAAGACTTCTTAGGCGACATGGACTTCAAAGTAGCCGGTACCGACACCGGAATTACTGCTTTGCAAATGGACATGAAAATCAAAGGTTTACCCTTAGATGTAATTGCCACTGCCATCCGCCAAGCCAAACCCGCGAGACTGCACATTTTAGAAAGAATGCTGGCAACCATCGACACTCCCCGCAAGGAAATGTCGCAGTTTGCACCGCGTTTGCTAACGCTGAAAATCGATCCAGAATTCATCGGTTTGGTAATTGGGCCTGGTGGCAAAACGATCAAAGCCATCACCGAAGAAACTGGTGTCAAGATTGACATTGAAGACGACGGAACCGTGACAATTGCTGGCAACGACAGCGAAAAAGCTCAGCGGGCTTACAATATTGTCCAAGGCATGACGCGCAAGTTGAATGCTGGAGATGTGTATGTGGGCAAAGTAACTCGAATTATTCCGATCGGCGCTTTTGTCGAAATTCTGCCAGGAAAAGAAGGAATGATTCACATTTCCCAGTTAGCGGACTACCGTGTTGGGAAAGTCGAAGACGAGTTAGCTGTGAATGATGAAGTGATTGTCAAAGTGCGAGAAATTGACAATAAAGGTCGAATTAATTTGACCCGTTTGAACATTCATCCTGATGAAGCGGTAGCCGCCCGCGAAGCGCTGAATAAGTAGTTTAGGGTTGGTAATTGGTAATTGCTCAAAAGTAATTGCTAATTGCTGATTTATCGGTGGTAATTAGTAATTGCTAGCAGGTAATTGCTAATTGCTAATTAAGATTCAATCCGGTTGTTGCGGGTTGATTTGGGTGTAGAGTGCGCGACAGCGACAGATCAATTGCGATCGGCTGTGGGAGTTAAGACAGTCGCGCACTTTACCCTTCGATTTCTAGGATATTGGTGCTAAGATTTTGACAGATAAGCTGTTTTGTATTTATGTTTAACTTTTTGGGCGGGCTAGAAGCCAGAGAAAGTCAAGGTGTCTGCCCAGCTTGCTTTTTACTGCCGAAAATGCTGGAAATTTGGTAATTTGTAGGGTGGGCCGTAAGCACCGGTTGACTTTGATACCCATCGAAATGCGTACTGGTTGACTTTTTCAATGCTTTTTGACGCACCCTACAAGATGAGCCGGTGCGCATTGCGCACCCTACAAACTAAAGGAGCACTGATGCGCCGGTTGGTCTAAAATATGCTTGTCAGGCGATCGATTTTACTCTTAGTCCGCGGAGGCGGACATCGTTTGTGTAGTCGCGGTTTCAACCGCCGAGTCTTATTGCCGAAGATTCACGTTGCCGAGTTTAAATAACCGCAATACAATCAATCTCCACCAAAACATCCTTCGGCAAACGCGAAACCTCTACACAAGCGCGCGCCGGTGCAGTTTCCGCATCAAAATATTTAGCATAAACCGCATTCACAGCGGCAAAATCATTCATATCTTTGAGAAAAACCGTAGTTTTTACCACATCCAACCAAGTAGCGCCGGCTTCTGTGAGAATCGCTTCCAGATTGGCCATAACTTGTTCGGTTTGCTTTGCCACGTCGTCGGTGTAGACAATATCGTTTAGTCGAATGTCGATCGCAATTTGACCAGCTACAAACAGCATAGTGCCCGTAGCGGCGATCGCTTGATTGTAAGGGCCCACCGGTGCCGGTGCTTTCTCAGTACGAATAATTTTGCGCGTCATAGATATCACTTTTTGGGATATTTT
>Ga0335397_10013055_pt1 | contig 10133 bp, 10 predicted proteins | sample MAT04_FD_205740 | JGI IMG/M metagenome (GOLD analysis project Ga0335397, IMG submission 205740) | Freshwater microbial communities from Lake Fryxell liftoff mats and glacier meltwater in Antarctica - MAT-04 (spades assembly) (version 2) ...
TTTGAACTGAATACCCAAAAAATTATTCAGGCTATCAACGAAGCGAAGAAGCAACAGGCAGACTTGGTTGTATTCTCTGAGTTATGTATCTGTGGTTATCCGCCAAGAGATTTTCTTGAGTTCAATGATTTTATAGATCGGTGTATGCAGGCTATCGAAGAGATTAAAAAACATACAATGGGTATTGGTGTATTGCTGGGTAGCCCTACTGTGAACGCAATAAAAGAAGGAAAAGATCTGTTCAATAGTGCCTGTCTTTTGTATGATGGCGAAATGATCGATTGTGTTCATAAAACATTACTTCCAACCTATGATGTCTTTGATGAATACCGTTATTTCGAACCTGCCTACGATTGGCATGTCATGCATTTCAAAGGAAAGAAACTAGCAGTAACCGTCTGCGAAGATCTCTGGAACCTCGGCGATAATCCCTTGTATCGTATCTGCCCGATGGATGAACTCATGAAGCAACAACCCGATCTTATGATCAACCTCAGTGCCTCGCCATTTGATTATACGCATATCGACGCCCGTAAGTCTATGATACGTGCGAATGTATTGAAATATGGTATCCCGTTGATCTATTGTAACACGGTAGGATCACAAACAGAGATCGTATTTGACGGTGGTTCGCTGGTATTTGATAAGACAGGAGAACTGCTTCGCGAAGCAGCCTATTTTAAAGAAGATAGCATTGAATTTTTGTGGACGGATGAGATTCCAGCCGACAGCAAACCTGTTTCTAAAAGCATGGATCTCATTCAGGATATTCCTCCTGTCTATGATGAAACCTTATACACGGCTAAGATCTACGATGCGATCGTATTAGGTGTGAAGGATTATTTTTCAAAGATGGGTTTTCAAAAAGCTATACTCGGAAGCAGCGGTGGCATTGATTCGGCGGTTGTTCTTGCAATCGCCTGCGATGCCCTCGGTGCTGAGAATGTACATGCCTTATTAATGCCTTCTCAATTCTCCACAGGGCATTCTGTAAGTGATGCCGAATTGCTTTCTGCAAACCTTGGCAACCCCTATGATATCATTGCCATCAAACCGGTTTTCGATGCCTTCATGCAACAGTTAGAACCTATTTATAAAGATCTTCCATTCAATGTGGCCGAAGAAAATATTCAGGCCAGGACAAGAGGAAATCTCCTGATGGCAGTCGCGAATAAATTTGGTTCTATACTTCTCAACACTACGAACAAAAGCGAGTGTGCAACGGGTTATGGAACGCTGTATGGCGATATGGCCGGTGGTATTGCGGTGTTGGGCGATGTCTACAAAACGCAGGTCTATAAACTGGCCCATTATATTAATCGTGAGAAAGAAATTATTCCGCAACATATCATAGATAAGGCGCCTTCTGCCGAGTTGAGACCCAATCAAAAGGACAGCGATTCCTTGCCGGATTATGGAATCATGGATCCGATTTTATATCAGTATATCGAACGAAGGCAAGGACCAAAAGAGATCACAGCTATGGGTTTTGATAAAGCCATTGTCGACAGGATCTTAAAACTGGTGAATACCAATGAATATAAACGTAACCAGTTTTGTCCTATCATACGTGTGTCTCCGAAAGCCTTTGGTATAGGAAGACGGGTTCCTATTGTTGGTAAATATCTTTCTTAGAAGATTATTCTTTTGGGCGCACCCTTCGGGCCGGGCTACCTGTTTGTCACCAGACAAGTACACTGCAAGGTTTTTCTCCTTGAAACATAAAAGTGGATTGACAGAACAAGCAGGAGAAAAACGCTTTCCGTTACTATCCCTTGCGCGTGTTCCTGCCTCAACATTTTTCCTTCTCTGCCGACAGGCTGGTCTTTCTCTCTCACTCTCTCATTCTCATTCTCTTTTTCATTCCCTTTTTCCTTCTCTACCATTAGGCTGGTCTTTCTCTCTCACACTCTCTTTCTCTTTCTCATTCTCATTCTCATTCTCTTTTTCCTTCTCTACCGACAGGCTGGTCTTTCTCTCTCACACTCACACTCTCATTCTCATTCTCTTTCTCATTCTCATTCTCTTTCTCATTCTCTTTTTCATTCTCTTTTTCCCTCTCTGCCGACAGGCTGGTCTTTCTCTCTCACACTCTCATTCTCATTCTCATCCTCTTTTTCCTTCTCTACCGATAGGCTGGTCTTTCTCTCTCACACTCTCATTCTCATTCTCTTTCTCTTTCTCATTCTCATTTTCATTCTCATTCTCTTTTTCCTTCTCTACCGACAGGCTGGTCTTTCTCTCCCGCACTCTCTTTCTCTTTCTCATTCTCATTCTCTTTTTCCTTCTCTACCGACAGGCTGGTCTTTCTCTCTCACTCTCTCATTCTCATTCCCTTTTTCCCTCTCTGCCGACAGGCTGGTCTTTCTCTCTCACACTCTCATTCTCTCTCTCATTCTCATTCTCATTCTCATTCTCATTCTCATTCTCTTTCTCTTTCTCATTCTCTCTTTTTCCCTGTCTGACTGACACGCAGATAGTTGTCACATTTCCTCTCTTTCTCTTCTTCTCTTTGTAAATACCTTTCTCTATGTAAATATCTTTCTCTTTGTAAACCTCTTCTCATTGTAAACCTCCTTCTTCGTAAATTTAGAACTGCATCTTACTTCCAAAAGCTAGATCCCCCGCATCTCCCAGCCCCGGAACTATATATCCTTTCGCTGTCAGTTCGTCATCAATATCAGCACACCAGATTGTAAAATCAGGGTAGCGTCTTCTGATCGCATCGACACCTTCGACACAGGCAATGGCAACAACCACATGCACATTCAAGGGTTTGCCATAATCATGCAATTCATCCAACGCCATGATGAGGGAAGCTCCCGTGGCTAACATCGGATCGGCAATAATCAATGTCCGGCCTTCCAGATTCGGGCAAGTCACATATTCCTGATTAATCTCAAAACTATCATCGATCAGGCTGTGCTTGCGATACGCCGCAATAAAGGCACTATCAGCCTTATCGAAATAATTCAACATACCCTGATATAAAGGAACACCTGCTCGTAGAATCGTAGCTATCACAGGTTGCAGACTGAGGTCTCTTGCATTATAAAGCCCCAGAGGAGTTTCTATTTCTTTCTCGCTAAAGTCCATAGTCTTACTGATTTCATACGCGATTACTTCACCGATCCGTTCCATATTTCTCCTGAAACGCATACGATCGTTTTGTATATCGATATTACGCAGTTCCTTGACCCAGGTGCTAACAAGCGAGTTCGTTTTTGCTAAATGATGTACCATGCGTTAAAAGTAGGTTGTTTTGCCAATTTTGAGAAGGAATGGTAAGAATTATACAGAAAAACTCTCACTTTTCTTCGCTTGAAAATCACGGCATTCTTAAAAATAGCGTGTGGAAAATTTTTGTGCTATGCATAAAGGCGAAGGATGAAAAATGATCGAACGTCTTTTCGTCTTTTGAGATGTTCACATAGCTATTATTTATGCCAATTGTCACAACTTGGTATATTATTTATCATCAGTATCTCTCTTATATTCTCATAATTATTGGATTGTTCTATTCCTTTAAAAATAATTTCTCTGTTGTCAATATCATCTGTTAAGTTGGCTTGTAACAATGTGCGTAATTCCAAATCATTTACAGGACTTCTTTCCATTGCTTATAAGTATAATCTTTTATCAACATACTGCCAGTTCCTCAATTTTCGAAGTTTGCTTTTTAAAATCATATCCAGCCATATGGGCATTGTCCTTTCATTCCCTTCCATAAAAGGATGGGCAATATTCATCTCTACGTATTTCGCAATGACTTCTTCAAAATTGTGTTCAAGGTGTATTTGTTGTAACCTTTTGGTCGTTCCTAACTCGATGCTGTCATTATTGCCCAATTCAAAATAAACGATATGCGTTCTCTACACTTTTCTTATCAATGTTATTCATTTTAATTCTATAATTGGGTTGTTTAACCTGCTATTTTATTTTTACCAAAGTCGGATAAAGTTCGGCTTCATTTTGTAAAAAATTTCTATATTGCCTAAGGTTCTTTGCAAAAACATTGTAGATTCTGTAGTTGAATTTGCATATAAAAGTTTATAGGCTGCAATATAAACCAGCCCGGTATATCATTCATGAATTCTTCTATCTTTGCCGGATGGTATATTATGTAATAGGTACAATGAGTGGGAGTTCGATGGATGGATTGGATATTGCCTACTGTACCTTTGAAGAGATCGGTGGAAATTGGTCGTATGCAATTAACAAAACTGAATGTGTGGCATTTGAACAAATCTGGAAAGATCGTCTGCAGGGAGTGACTGTCATGAATGGACGGAAATTATTATTGACACATTGCGCGTTTGGTCATTGGATGGGGAATACAATTCGCGACTTTATAGAACAAAACGATCTTCAACATAAAGTTCATCTAATCGCTTCGCATGGGCATACCGTTTTTCATGATCCTGAGAATAAGATGACCTTTCAGATGGGCGATGGCGCTTCGATTGCCGCTATAACTAAACTGCCGGTTGTGAGCGATATGAGGAATATGGATATAGCTCTCGGCGGACAAGGCGCACCAATCGTACCTATTGGTGAGAAACTATTATGGAATGAGTTCGCTTTTTTTCTAAATCTCGGTGGGATCTGTAATGTAACGATATCGCAAGGGGAGCAACATCTCGCCTTTGATATCTGCCCGGCAAACCGTGTGTTGAATGAACTAACATCCGGCCTTGGAAAGAACTTCGATCAGGATGGCGAAGAAGCCTCACAAGGGAATCTCTGTGAGGCTTTGTTAGAGGAATTGAATCAATTGGCGTATTACATAAAGTCGCCGCCAAAATCTCTTTCCAATGAATTTGGTGTCGACGAATTGTATAACCTGATACAGAAATACGACGTGTCTATTCAGGATAAATTGCATACGATGAGTATTCATATTGCACAACAGATCCGTATTGCCTTGCAGCCTTTTAAAATGGACGATGCGTCGAAGATGCTTATAACAGGAGGTGGTGCCTTCAATTCTTTTCTAATAGAAAACATCCGTCAGCAACTTGCCTCGTTACAGATCGACGTAGTGATTCCTGAAAAAGAACTGATCGAATACAAAGAAGCGATGATCATGGGATTAATCGGAGTGTTGCGATGGAGAGAGGAAATCAATGTGCTGTCATCTGTTACTGGTTCCTCGCGAAGCAGCGTGGGCGGGGCGTTGTGGATGGGACAGGATTAAATTATATAGTAACCCAATAAAATAAAATAGTACAATGAACGAACAAATAAGAACATTAGAACCTGCTCCACTCTGGAATCATTTTGCAGATTTGAATGCAGTCCCACGTCCTTCAAAGAAAGAGGATCGTGTGATTCAATTTATGAAATCTTTTGGAGAAAGCCTGAACCTACCGACAACCGTAGATGAAGTTGGGAATGTCATTATAAAAAAACCGGCTTCCAAAGGGATGGAAGATCGAACTACAATAGTGTTACAAAGTCATCTTGATATGGTGCACCAGAAAAATGCAAATACGAATTTTGATTTCAATACACAAGGCATTGATATGTTTGTGGATGGAGATTGGGTAAAAGCACGCGGAACAACCTTAGGGGCGGATAATGGCATCGGAGTTTCTGCAATCATGACCTTACTCGCGTCGAACGATATTCCTCATCCTCCTCTGGAAGCTCTGTTTACGATAGATGAAGAAACAGGTATGACAGGTGCACTCTCGTTGAAAGGTGGTTTGCTCAATGCGCAGATCATGTTAAACCTGGATACAGAAGAAGATAATGAGCTGACCATTGGATGTGCAGGTGGAATTGATGTGACGGCAAGCGGGAGTTATGAACATAAAAGTCCTAAATTATCGGATGGCCTTAGGATTAAAATAAATGGTCTTACCGGTGGACATTCAGGAATTGACATTCATAAAGGAAGAGCCAATGCGAATAAATTGATGAACCGAATCCTTTGGCAATTATTGAAAGAAGAGACGATCGAGATTGCATCAATTGAAGGTGGAAGTTTACGAAATGCAATTCCTCGCGAATCGGTTGCTGACATCGTTATTTCCGGAACTAATAAAGAAGAAATAAAGAAAGCAATTGTGTCAATGAAAGACGTTCTTAAAAAAGAATATCAGTCTACTGATCCAAATTTGCAGGTAAGTGTTGACGACATTACGAAGCCGGCATCTGTGATGAGTGCAGCTCTTCAGATCAACTTTTTACGCACTATCTATGCTTGTCCGAATGGCATCTACAGAATGAGCCCTGATATTGCAGGCCTCGTACAAACCTCGAATAATATTGCCCGCGTGGTGTTAAAAGAAGGAAGTTATTCGATTCAATGTCTGAGCAGAAGTTCGGTGGATACAGAAAAAACGGATCTTGTGCAATCCATCTCTTCAACATTTGATCTGTTAGGATCTGAGATCAGTTTTGGTGGTTCATATCCCGGTTGGATTCCTCAACCTTCGTCTCCAATTGTAACACTCATGAGCGATTTGTATACAGAAATGTTTCATGAAAATGCGAAGGTAGATGCGTGTCATGCGGGGCTGGAATGTGGTATCCTTGGAACCAATTATCCGGACATGCAAATGATCTCTTTCGGTCCTAATATTCATGGTGCTCATTCTCCAGATGAAAAAGTACAGATCAGTTCTGTTCAGAAATTTTGGGGTTATTTACTGGAGACACTTACCCGTATTCCTGTTCAAAAGAAATAATAGGATTGCTAAAACTTTGTGCTGAAAAATCATATTCCGGTAATTTTTGCTTGCCTACATTTGTTGTTCAAAAATCCATAAAAAAAGCAAGGAACATGACAACACAAGAAGTAGCAAATCGTTTTTATGAATTGGCGCAGCATGGTCAGTTCGAACAAATCCTCACCGAATTATTTTCACAGGACGCACGCAGTGTAGAGCCAGAAGGAGGCCCCTTTCAAAATGTCCAAGGTCTTGATGCCATTATCGAAAAAGGAAAAAAATTCAATGAGATGGTCGAGGAGATGCATGGCGGTTTTACCAATGAACCTATCGTGGCAGGAAACTTCTTTGCTTGTACGATGGGCATGGATGTCACCATGAAAGGTCAACCAAGAATGAACATGGATGAAATAGCTGTGTATGAAGTTAAGGACGGGAAGATTATTCTTGAACAGTTCTTCTTTTAGAAAAGAACCTCTTGAGGTGACTTGGACGGAGTGGTATCTGACTACTTAGCTCATACTGTATTATCTGTGCAATCTTCTGTAACTGTGGTGATATAAATGTCAACATCAGTGATTGAAACCCCTGGGTTATTATCTGTGCAACTTATTACATCTGTGGCTGAAATCTCGAGTCATTCTTTCTACAACTTGTCTATTGAGTTGTCTGCGACAAACAGGCAAGTAACATCCGTAGCAAAGAAATCTCAGGGTTATTATCTGATCAACTTGTCTGTTGACAATCAGGTCTGTTACATCTGTGGCTGAAATCTCGAGTCATTCTTTGTGCAACTTGTCTGCAGACTTGTATGTGGCAAACAGGCAAACGTGTCTATAGCTGAAAACAAAAAAACCCTCCGAGTTTATCTGAGGGTTTTTTCTACGTTTAAGATTTCTTTTTAGGAGCTGCTTTCTTAGCGGCTGCTTTCTTAGGAGCTGCGTTCTTAGCGGCTGCTTTTTTAGGTGCTGCTGCTGCCTTCTTAGGAGCCGCTGCTGCCTTCTTAGGAGCTGCCTTTTTAGGAGCTGCTTTTTTTGGAGCGACTGCTTTTTTTGGAGCGACTGCTTTTTTTGGAGCGGCCGCTTTCTTAGGAGCTGCTACTGCTGCCTTTTTAGGAGCTGCTTTTTTTGGAGCAGCCGCTTTCTTAGGAGCAGCTTTTTTTGCTGTTGCCATTTTTTTTGAATTTTAAGGTTAGTAAATAAAAGAACTTTATGAAGACAAATATATATAATATTTATTTACAATTACAAAATTGAAACAAAAGTTTTTTGTTTCGTTTTTCTAAATGTAACTGTCCCATCGTTTAATGCAAACAATGTAAAGTCCTTTCCCTGACCAACGTTGGCGCCGGGATGATATTTATTTCCTTTCTGACGAATGATAATGTTGCCGCAGATTGCTGCCTGACCACCAAAAAGTTTTACGCCTAAACGTTTGCTTCGTGAGTCTCTTCCGTTCTTTACACTACCTTCACCTTTCTTATGTGCCATGATATAAAATTTTTAGCTGATTTTGAATTTATTTTTTTCTGAAATTAAATTAAGCAAGTGAAGTCACTCTTACTTGTGTCAACGCTTCACGATGACCGATTTTCTTTGTGTAACCTTTTCTTCTTTTCTTGTGAAAAGTGATCACTTTGTCTCCTTGAAGGTGATTAAGAATTTCAACTTGTGCACTTCCATTCATAGAGATACTTCCGGCGGTAGATGTCATCAATACTTTCGCATCAACAATATCTCCAACATTTCCCTGAAGGCGGTGAACATAAATCTTGTCTTCTGACTGAACTTTGAATTGCTGACCAGCAATATCTACGATTCCAAACATGGCATGTAATTTTTTAAGGACCGCAAAGATAATTAAAAAATCTTTTTTACCAAACTGTAGCTAAACTTTAATTAACTGCTCTATGAAGGCGATTGATCGGCTGTAAAGCCTGTAAACATTGAACTCTTCATGCAACTCGCAAACCTCATTCTCATATAAAAATATGTTGAATATGTAAAAAGGACGTAATTGATCCTTTCCGACCAGCTCAAATCTATGTATCAAACACCTTGAATCCAACATCCGGCATTGTATATTTGGGTCTTTTATGAGTTTAAAGTCTCTCTTAGCCCGGCCATTTGCCTTATCTGTTTCTTCAGTAGTAAGAAAGGAAAGTATGCAAGCTATTCAGCATCAGGAAAAAATACTGCGCTCACTTCTCGACACCGCGAAGGATACACAATTCGGTGCAGATCATTCATTTAATAAAATTCATTCGCATGCAGAATTTATTCAAGCGGTTCCCGTTCGCGATTATGAACAATTGAAAAGTTATATTGAAAAAGTGAAAGCCGGCGAAGAGAATATTTTATGGCCCGGAAAGCCCGCCTATTTTGCAAAGACAAGCGGAACCACCAGCGGCGTGAAATATATTCCCATCAGTAAGGAAAGTATTGGGTATCATATCAAGGCAGCTAGAAATGCATTGCTTTGTTATATCGCCGAGACAGGCAATACAGAATTTGTGAATGGCAAGATGATCTTCTTATCCGGCTCACCGGAATTGGAACAAGTTCATGGTATTCATACCGGAAGATTAAGCGGAATCGTCAATCATCATGTACCTGCATACCTCACAAAAAACAGGTTACCTTCATACGAAACAAATTGTATCGATGACTGGGAAACAAAACTGGATCATATAGTAAAAGAAACAATCACGCAGGATATGCGGCTCATCAGTGGGATTCCGCCTTGGATGCAAATGTACTTTGATCGTTTGCAGGAAGAGAGCTATAAAAAGATCGGCGATTTGTTCAAGAATTTTTCTGTATTGGTACATGGCGGTGTCAACTTCGAACCTTACAAAGCAAAGTTGTTTGAAAGTATCGGCCGCAAGATTGATACTATTGAAACATTTCCTGCGAGTGAAGGATTCTTTGCTTTTCAGGATACACAAACAGAAGCAGGTTTATTGCTGAATACGAATGCTGGTATGTTCTTCGAATTTATTCCGGCATCTGAGATCGTTGATGAGCAGCCTTCACGACTGTCCCTTTCACAGGTTCAACTCAATGTCAATTATGCGCTCATCGTTAGCAGCAATGCCGGATTATGGGCCTATAATATTGGAGACACCGTACGGTTTGTGTCCCATCATCCGTATCGTATTGTAGTAACGGGTCGCATTAAGCATTTTATTTCTGCCTTCGGCGAACATGTGATTGCTGAAGAAGTGGAAGGAGCGTTATTAAGTGTAGCAGAAAAATATAAGGTGCGGATAACCGAGTTTACAGTCGCCCCATTTATCTCTTCCACCGAAAGCGCCAGTTATCATGAATGGTTTATTGAATTTGAGAATCCACCGGAAAACATGATCGCATTTTCAAAGGAAGTAGACGAAGCTCTCCGGCAACGGAATATTTATTACGATGATCTGATCAAAGGAAATATCCTGGCTCCGTTAAA
>Ga0335397_10013061_pt1 | contig 10130 bp, 8 predicted proteins | sample MAT04_FD_205740 | JGI IMG/M metagenome (GOLD analysis project Ga0335397, IMG submission 205740) | Freshwater microbial communities from Lake Fryxell liftoff mats and glacier meltwater in Antarctica - MAT-04 (spades assembly) (version 2) ...
TCTGCTCTCGACCGGAAGCTGCTATTTCGAAGATTACATCAACTGGTTCGGTGGCGCCACCAATACCAACGTTTTCAATAATAACGTCATGACCATGGATGTGCTGCTGGAAGACATCGGCCTTACTTCCACAGACACCGGTTTCGATTTCCAGGTGTTCACATTTAACCGCGAAGCTGCCGGTCTTGTGGATGTCAGCAAGATGATGCACTTTGACGTTGCGAACCAATCGTTTAGCGCGAATAATGCTGGCATTTCGGGTATCCCGGTTTGGTTAGATGATCCGGCGGCTCCTGCGATTACCGTTGCCTACGACAAAGCCAATATCGCAGCCAACCACAGCAAGGGTCTGTTGATCCTGCACACCCACAATGCCGCGAACACTGCTCAAGTGCTGCTGCTCCCGCCGTCTGTCAGTTCCATTACGGCTGCAGACCCGAACCCGACCAACAGCGCTAGTGTTGACTTCACCGTCACCTTCTCGTCCCTGGTCACGGGTGTGGATGTCAGTGACTTTGCCCTGACCAAGACTGGTGTTTCTGGCGCCAATATCACTTCCGTTGTTGGCGCTGGTGATACATACACCGTCAAGGTCAACACCGGCACCACATCCGGCACCATCCGCCTTGATCTATTGGATAACGACTCCATCATGGATGCCTCATCCAACCGCCTCGGCGGTATGGGCACCGGCAACGGCGATTTCATCACTGGTGATGTGTATTCTGTCTTCCGCCCGGCCACTTTTGCAGATGTTCCTCCTACTTACTGGGCCTGGGGCTGGATTGAACGCCTGAATGCAGCTGGCATTACCAGTGGCTGCAGTACTTCGCCCATGCTCTACTGCCCCGAAGTAACAGTTACACGCACTCAGGTGGCCATCTTCTTGCTGCGCGGTATTCATGGCGCAGCTTACAATCCTCCACAAGCTGTTGGCAACATCTTCAGTGATGTTAAAGCCGGTGATTTTGGAGCCGCTTGGATTGAGCAGCTGTACACCGAAGGTATCACCAGCGGCTGCGGCGACACCAGGTTCTGCCCCAATGACGAAGTCACGCGCGCTCAGATGGCTGTCTTCCTGCTTCGCGCCAAACACGGCAGCGCCTATACGCCTCCTGCCGCAACGGGCACCCTCTTCACTGATGTTTCAGCATCATCCTTCGCCGCCGGTTGGATTGAACAATTGTCCAACGAAGGCATTACCAGCGGTTGCGGCGGCGGCAAATTCTGCCCCGGTTTGAATGTGACCCGCGCTCAAATGGCAGTCTTCCTCGTTCGCATCTTTGCCCTGCCATAAGTAGTACTTGCTTCACAGTACGTTTTGCTCCCCCGGAAACCCGGGGGAGCATTTTTTATATCTGAATTATCCTGGCGTAACTTGTTTAACAATAAAAGTGTGGCATAATCCAGATTCTAGGAGATATTTTCATGCCCACAGAACTTACTCATGAAGAAATCCTGCGCTATTCGCGCCATTTGCTGATCCCCGAAGTCGGCCTGGATGGACAGAAAAAGCTCAAAGCATCCTCCGCCCTGATCGTCGGTACGGGCGGGCTGGGATCTCCGGTCTCACTATATCTGGCCGCCGCCGGTATTGGGCGCATTGGCCTGGTGGATTACGATATCGTAGACAAAACCAATCTCCAGCGTCAGATCATCCACGGCACATCCACCATAGGCATGTTAAAGGTTGAAAGCGCCAAAAACCGCCTGATGGATCTCAATCCAGATATTCAAGTGGATACTTATAATATCCCGTTCACCAGCGCCAACGCGCTGCAAATTGCCAGCCAGTACGATATCCTGATCGATGGCACTGACAATTTTCCAACCCGCTACCTCACAAACGATATCTGCGTCTTTCTGGGAAAGCCCAATATCTACGGCTCCATATTCCGCTTTGACGGCCAGGCCAGCGTATTCGACGCCCGCACCGGCCCCTGTTATCGCTGCCTGTTCCCCGAGCCCCCTCCGCCTGGCCTTGTACCTTCCTGCGCTGAGGGCGGTGTGCTGGGCATACTCCCCGGTACCATTGGCACCATCCAGGCCACCGAGGCCCTGAAAGTGCTGCTGGGCATTGGATCGCCGTTGATTGGCAGGCTGCTGCTCTACAATGCACTGGACATGTCCTTCGATTTTGTCAACCTGCGCAAAAACCCAAAATGCCGCGTCTGTGGACCAAATGCGGACATCAAAGAGTTGATCGACTACGAGGAATTTTGTGGTGTGCCCGGGCATGATCACGAAGATGGTTCTGCCGGTTTGGATTGGGATATCGACGTCATCCAGCTTGCCACCCGTCTGGGACAGCCCGGCGCGCCCCTATTATTGGATGTGCGCGAGCCGCACGAGCTCGAAATCTCGCGCCTGCCTGCCGCGCTAAACATTCCACTGGGTACCCTCGCCGCGCGCCTTTCAGAACTGGATACCGCCCGCGAGATGGTCGTCTTCTGCAAAGCCGGCACCCGCTCGGCGCGTGCGCTCGAACTATTGGTCAGCGCCGGGTTCAAAAAAGTTAAAAACCTGAAGGGCGGTATCAACTCCTGGGCTCAAACTGTAGACACCAGCTTGCCGGTCTACTAAAAGCACCTGATAGTTTGCGCCAGCGCAAAGACAAACCAGGTCAAATCCATATACTGGATACATGTCTAAACGCTTATACCTGCCGTTGATCGGTTTTGCTTTGCTTGCACTCCTGGCCGCCCTGTGGGCGGGGTTACTGCGCCTGGGTTGGACTCTTCCCACACTCACATCTAATTTCGCCATGCTGCATGGTCCCCTGATGGTTTCCGGGTTCCTTGGCACCCTGGTTGCACTTGAACGCGCTGTTGCCCTGCGCCAAAAGTGGATGTTTTCTGCGCCTTTGCTTACAGGTCTGGGTTGGATGAGTCTGCTGGTTTTTCCTACCTTCCTGCCAGGCGCAATACTGCTCACCCTTGGAAGCCTGGGAGCGGTGGGCATCCTGGCCTTCATAACCCACCGTGAAACCCAGATTTTCACCATCACCATGCTGGTTGGTGCCATCACCTGGTTTGTTGGGAATGTCTTGTGGATGTTGGGACAACCCATTTTTCAGATTGTTTTTTTGTGGCAGGCTTTCCTTGTGTTAACCATTGCCGGGGAACGTCTGGAATTAAACCGCGTACTGCGCCCCACCAGACAGGCCATTCTGCTCTTTATTGCAGCCGCCAGTCTTTATTTCTGCGGCGTGATGCTTTCCACCTTTGTCCTGAGTTGGGGTACCCGGCTGGCGGGCATCGGGATGTTGCTGCTGGGCGCGTGGTTCCTGCGTTACGATCTTGCCCTTCGCAATCTGCATCACCGTTTGCCCATCACACGCTATATCGCCTGGAGTCTTTCGTCAGGCTTTGTGTGGCTGCTGGTTGGTGGAATCTTGAACCTGATCTTTGGTGCGATGTATGCCGGACCGTATTATGATGCCGCTCTGCATACAGTTTTTGTGGGTTTCGTCATTTCCATGATTTTCGGGCATGCACCGATCATTTTCCCGGCCATTCTGGGCATACCAATAACATTCCACCGCATTTTCTACACACAGCTTATCCTGCTGCATACATCGCTGGTTATCCGCATCTTGGGCGACCTGTTGACCAACCTGTCCATCCGCCAGTGGGGCGGACTGCTAAACGAAGTGGCAGTGCTCTTATTTTTAGGCACCACCCTCTACTCGCTGCAGAAAGGCTCAAAATCCTGATACCAGTAAAATCAACTCTCTTCAGAAAACCCGGCGGGCGGAATGCCCAACGCCTGGATTAGCCGCGCCCAGTAATTCACCTGCGCTGCGGTGGAAGCCAGGATAACCATCTCGCGCTCAGTAAAATTATCCTTTATCTGCTCGATAAAATCAGGATAAAACTTGAGCGGGCTCTGCGAAATCATGCGCGCATACCGGATCGCCAATCGTTCCCGTTTTGAAAAACTGGAGACAGCCTCCACATCCACCTGCCCGCGTAATGCCAGCACTTCTTCCGCACCAATACCCAGAGTCTGGTGTTCATGCGAATTCATATCAATGCAAAACGGGCAAGCAGCTGCAAAAGAAGCTGTCATGCGCACCAGTTTCAGTGTGCGCTCATCCAACTTGCCATCCCGGTGTGCCACCAGTGACTCCAGAACCCCGGAACCTATCGCAGCCCGTGGGTACCAGGCCAAAATACGCGCGGGGAGCATCACCTTACCTGTCACTTTTTCCGAAAACCAGATCCCCAACCGCAGCAAGGTTGGTATCGCACGGGGCGGTTCAATAAAAGCACTCATAGGGTTTCTCCAATTTGTTGTCCCAAGAAAATAACCCTGGCAAAAGCAAGGAATATAAATTCACGCACATGTGCCAATGGTGATAAAAAAGAAGAAAAGGTGCCGGTGCGCTAGAAGCCGGACGCTGGTCAGTTGCCACGCTAAACTGTCCAACGTGTGCATCCACACGTGAACCGCCTGGAAAGTCAATGATCATTTCCATATTTTCCAACTTCTGAAATGGGAAGTTTATTTTGATACAGTATGTTTGATGCATTGCCATAATTAAAGTTTCAATTGAAGCTGTTCCATCTAAAAGTCTTTACAGCATCTTCATATAGCCCGGCACATGTTTATGATATCCTTTGCTGCGGTCAGGATATCCATGCACATGCAAGTGTATTGCATGTGTCGGCAGGCAAAAATAGCGTTAAAATGCTCACCTGACAACAATTCGCCAAAAATAAATTCAGGAGATGGGCTCACATGGCAAAAAAGGGTATTCTAATTGGAATAGGTTTGTTGCTGATCGCAGCCGCTGTTTTTATCAGTATGCGGCGTTCCTACATGATGAGCGGTAGTTCCACCAACGCGGGTGGTCTCACGGCTGTTTCTGCCGATGGTACCACCATCCCCTGGGCCGGGGAGAAGTTGCCAGAGAATACAGCCCGGCAGGAAACCAATGGATTGGTGGTTTCTCTGGTTCTCAATCCTTACCCCCCCACCGGCTCACAGGCCAGTAATTTTGATGTAACTCTCACGGATGCCAACGGCCAGCCCGTAACAGATGCAAATATCAGCCTCGATCTGACCATGCCAAGCATGTATATGCCGCCCAACAACTTCGCCCTTGAAGCTGGTTCAGGCGGCAATTACCAGTCATCGGGCCGTTTCACCATGCGCGGGCAGTGGCGCATTGAAGTGATCATCACGCGTGGCAGCCAAAAACAGTCCTTCTTTTTTGACGTTTCACTGTAAACAGCATGCTGCTCAGTCACCATCCCCACCCTGCCTGGTTTTTGTCCTGGCAGCCAAACTACTGAGCCCCCTGGTTGCGTGGTCGGCTTCAAACATTTGCTGTAATGCTCATAATGCTTTTTGCCGTTCAAACTATTTTACGCGGGCTGGCGGTAACCAACCTGAGCCCATCAATGATTATAGGACCGGTGATGCCATGGTAGACACAATCAAATGCGACCATTGCGGTGCTGAAGCAAGGCGTGTGGTCACAAAAGAGTTCGATGGAAAATTGATGAACTTTTGCTGCAAAGGCTGCTTAAGCGTTTACGAGATGCTGCGCGAAGAAGGCCTTTCCAATCCACCCCAGAGTTCCAAACCTGCGGCATAAGTCAATCAACACCCCGCAGATTGCAAATTCAAGGCTATTCCGCCCCAAAAAACTGCATCGGAAGGTCAACCTGCGCAAACTCTTATTTTCTTCTTAATCTTTGCTCAGGTTGCTCTAAACCGCTGCGCATAAAATAGTATTACATTCTCCAATGTAAACCGCCAAGAGCCTGGGCCGGCTTCAAGGCGGTTTGGTTTTTAAATAGGTCTTTTTAACGCAGCGGCCACTTCGATCGTGTTCTTGGGCTTATTGAATAAGCTGCCGCCGCTCTCGAACTATCCTGACCGACCCATCAGTCGCAAACCAGTCAAACTGTGTGGTTCTCGCGCAAACACTTATTTCCTTCTTAATCTTTACTCAGGTTGCTCTAAACTGCTGCGCATACAATAGTATTACATTCTCCAATGTAAACCGCCAAGAGCCTGGGCCGGCTTCAAGGCGGTTTGGTTTTTAAGCGGGAGTTTTTCGCCTGACCGCCGCTTCACCTGCGCCCCTGGGGGTAAAGAATGAGCCAGATCTGCTCACCGACTATCCTGCCAGACCAACCCGATCAATCAGCGTTGAAATCCTGATAAAATCGATGGCGCGAGATGAAACAAACCTCGATATAGACTGGACTACAAATACACTTCCCTTGTGGAGATATACATGAACGAGATCACCACCCAAGTCATCCAGGCAAACGGCATCAACCTGCGCGTTGCCCTGGCCGGGCCCAAAAGCGGAAACCCGGTTATCCTGTTGCACGGATTCCCGGATGCCAGCTTTGGATGGAATTCGCAAATCCTGGCCCTGGCACAGGCCGGATTTTATGTCATCGCCCCCGACCAGAGAGGCTATAACCTGAGCGACAAACCCGAAGGGGTCGAGAACTACCGGGTTGAGATACTGGTGGCAGATATTCTGGCCCTGGCAGATGCGCTTCACCTGCCGCAGTTCAACCTGGCGGGTCATGATTGGGGTGCAATGGTCAGTTGGAGTCTCGCGGCCAGTCACCCGCAAAGGGTGAAACGCCTGGCAATTCTCAACGTGCCGCACCCCAGGGTGATGAATCGTTTTCTTCAAAAGAATTGGCGGCAGCGGCTGAATTCCTGGTATATATTTTTCTTCCAGATCCGCGCCCTGCCAGAAATAGCCCTGGGCGCCTTTGACGGCAGGTTGCTGGCGCGCCAGATGTGTAAATCGCTCTCCAAAGCAGAGATCAAGCGTTATCGGGCTGCCTGGGCCCAGCCCGGCGCCATGAAAGCCATGATCAACTGGTACCGCGCACTGTTTCAATCCCGGCAGCCTGCACCCCGCGAGAAAATACAGATGCCTGTACTGGTGATCTGGGGCAAAAAAGACGCCTACCTGGTGTGGCAGATGGCGCAGGAAAGTATAGAAATGTGTGAAAACGGGCGCCTGGAAATTGTGGAGGATGCCACTCACTGGGTGCATCAGGACAGGCCCAAAAAAGTCAACCAGCTATTGATCAATCATTTCTCTGGCTGGTAAACATCCTCTGCCCAGTCAATCAAAATCCCCTCTCGCGAGGGGATTTTTTGCTGCTTATCCCAGTATAACTTCGACCACATTTTTCTCACCCAGCATTTCGGCCGGCAGCAGGTTATTGTGTAGTACCTCGCCATTGAGCGTAACTGACCTGACACCCCGGCAAACACCGTTGGGGTTTTTAACCTCGATCTCAACAGTTTTGCCGCGGAAACGACGTTGAGCCTTGAAACCGTTCCAACCAGATGGAATACACGGATCAAGCCGTAGCCCGCCCAATTCGGGACGAATCCCCAATACATACTGGGTAGCGCTGTAATAAGCCCAGGCAGCTGCACCGGTCAACCAGGAAGTGCGCGTATTACCTGGTCGCGGGGAAAACGTGGAATAGGTGGTCTGCCCCTGGACGTAAGGCTCCAGTTGGCGAATTTCAGCACGGTCGTTGTAAGCGGCCGGCATAAAAGCGCGGTAGTATTCGTACGCGCGATCCCCATTTCCCAGCATGCACTCCGCCATCACGCCCCAGCCCTGGGTTTGATTGAAAATCCCCGCATTTTCTTTAATACCAGGGTTGAAAACCACCGCGCGCATCACATCCACAGATGTTTTGACGAAAGGCGGGGCCGAGAGCATCAGGCCATACGGCGTCGCCAACCGCTCCTTGACAGATTGCATGCAGCGTGCAGCCTGTTCAGGCGTTGCCGCACCGCTGATCACTGACCATAACTGCGTGTTGAGATAAACCTGACCCTCCTCATACTCATGTGTGCCGTAGACCGTGCCGTCCTGGGTAATAGCCCAAATAAACCAGTTTCCATCCCAGGCGCAGACCTGAATATTCTCATCCAGTTTTTCGCGCCGCGAGAGCGCCCAGGCAGCTTCCTGCGGGCTGCCAAATTGCTCATTTAGCCCGGCATAGATCGTCAACCCAAGGCGCACCTGGAACGCAACGAACAGGCTTTCGCCGTAATAGCCAAGCCGCAGGCAATCGTTCCAATCAGCGGAAAGGCCGCAAGGCAGCCCGTTTTTACCAGTTCTCTCCAGGTTAAATTCCAACGCGCGGCGCAGGTGCCCCAACACACTGGCTTCGCCCTGATCAGCATACGGCAGCACTTTGTTGTAAAAATCCACATCACCTGTTTCACCCACATAAGCCGGGATCGCGTTAAAAAACCACAGGCAATCGTCAGAGCGGTATTCTTCAAGCTCAGGTACCTTTTCGTGACCTGGATGATGATCGAAAGGCTTGATGACCGGGATCGCGCCGCCATTGGATACCTGACCTGTCAGCATGAGCTCCAGCCGTTGGCGCGATTCTTCAGGGATGGCCGCTGCAACGCCCAAAATATCCTGCACCGAATCGCGGAAGCCCAGCCCATCGCGCTCGCCGTTATACACCAGGCTGGCCGCACGCGACCAGGCAAAAGTGATCAGGCTGTTATACAGTCCCCAGACATTGATGGTGTGGTTCAACTCCTCATCGGGAGTCTCAACCGTCAGGCAGCCCAGTTTGGCATGCCAATTATCTTTTAATTTTTGCAATTCAGCTTCTGCTCGCGCCAGTGAACCAAATTCAAGCACGCTGCGCTTGCCCTGTTCGCGGGCATCGCCAATCCCCAGCATGACCAGGATTTCGCGGCTTTCACCTGGCCGAAGGGTGAGGTTGGTCTGCAAGCTGCCGCAGGCATTATCGCCAAAAGCATTGCTGTTCGTACACTGGCCCTGCTCCACCACCAATGGATTGTGGTACCCGCGATAAGGACCAATAAAAGCCTCGCGGCTGGTATCGTAACCAGCCAGCTCAGCGCCCACCAGCGCCATCCAGGAGAGCATTGCACCGTCATTCCCGCCGGGTGTGGTCATATTGTCATGAATGGCAATGCGCAGTAGCTTATCGTCTGTCAAGCCGCCGCGCACGATGAACAGTGAATACTGCAAATTGACCTGGTCCTGGAAAGTCATCCACTGGTTGGTGAACTCGCAAAAAGAAAAAACGGAAATCTCGCGCGTCAGGTTGCTCTCGTTGGTCACTTTCAGCCGCCAATATTCAAAAGTTTGTCCCAACGGAACGAAGTAGGTGGTCTCCGTTGCAATCCCGTTCAAGCGCGATTCAATCACACTGTAGGCTGTGCCATGCCGGCAAACACTCTGGTACTGGTCAAGTGGTTTCCCCACCGGCTGCCAGGATGCTGACCATGTATCGCTGTTTTGATTGTCGCGCAGGTAGAAATAGCGGCCAGGCTGATCCATGGGTATCGCGTTGAACAGCAAGCGCAAAAACCGTCCGCGCGCGCCCGATTTATAAAAACTATACCCGCCAGCATTGTTGGTAATCACCGCCCCATATTCTGTTGATCCAAGATAATTGCTCCATGATGTGGGTGTATCGGGGCGCGTGATCACATATTCTTTTGCGTTGTCATCAAAATAGCCGTAGTTCATTTTTGCTCCTGGGCATCGAAAATTAAAGCAAGTTTCAGAGACGAAACCATATTTATTTTACATCTGAAGTCCTGGCAACAATATACAAACCACTGGAGCGTAGAGCACGGATATAATTGGCGCGAGGAGCGTACAAAAATGACTGAAACCAGCCCTACCCCCCTATCCGAACCGATCGAGCAACCCATAACAGCCTGCGGAAGCCAGGTAAAAGATCCGGCACAGTACCCATCTGCGCAGTTTCACGGGAAAACCGTCCTTTTTTGCACAGAAGCCTGCCGACTGGCTTTCCTGAACGATCCGGAACGCTTCATGGCCGGGGAGATCGAACACCCAGAATAATTTTAACGGACTACTCAGCAAACTGACGCTGATAGAGCTGGAAATAAAGCCCGGCATGCGCAAGCAGCTCGTCGTGCTTGCCCTGTTCCAAAATTCTTCCGTCCTGAACCACACAGATCAGATCCGCGTTGCGAATGGTACTCAAGCGGTGCGCAATCACCACTGCCGTGCGTGCATGCAGCAATTTTCGCAGCGCATCCTGGATCAATCCTTCCGTCACACTATCAACATTCGAAGTAGCCTCATCCAG
>Ga0335397_10013064_pt1 | contig 10128 bp, 3 predicted proteins | sample MAT04_FD_205740 | JGI IMG/M metagenome (GOLD analysis project Ga0335397, IMG submission 205740) | Freshwater microbial communities from Lake Fryxell liftoff mats and glacier meltwater in Antarctica - MAT-04 (spades assembly) (version 2) ...
TCGAGCTTCGCCATCACCTTGTCATGTGGCACCCACTTCGTTGCGGGATCATCGGCTTCGCGCAGCGCTGCTTCGACATCCGCTCGAAACGCCCGGTCGAAGGCGGCAGCATCAAACGTCTCACGCATCGCCACCGCACGATCCGGTCGCGGCTTTCGCTCGAACTCGATCTCGTCGGGGCGCCAGTCGGTCAGATTGACCGTTGCCTTCTCGATCCCGAGTGCCTGGAGCAAACGCAGCGCCTTGCCGCTGTCCACAAAGCGACGCGGCTTTTTGTCACGCGTGGTGATGAGGGTGGACTCGCCACGGCGAGTTTCGGCGCACAGGAAGAACCCGGCCCCGCTCGCGCGCAGTGTGACACCGAGCACCGCGCCGGTCTCGGCACTAGTGCGAAGTTGGTCTAGCGTCAGATGATCCATAAAATCCTGCATGCAATCATTAGATGCGTGATTTTAGGCCTGATTCAGTGATCACATAACGATTAATCAACCCCACCATCACTTTTTTGTCTTGACACGCACGGCACCGATCTGCCGCGTCAACCGATCAATCGCCGCCTCGACAACCATTGTCGCTGTCTGATCGGCTACGGTCCTCGCCTCGTCGCGCATCTGGCGCACTTCGTTCAACGTGGCTTTGCTGTTCAACTCGACGATCGCGACGGTGGCCTCGGCTCGTGTGCTCTGCTTACGAAGCTCATCGGTCAGAAGTGATACCGCTTGCGCAACGACTGGGTAGAACTTGAACCTCAGCATCCAGTCCAGGTGGACTCTGTTTCCATTGAGAGAGCTCCTGGGTTGAAATGTAGGGGGCGTTTCCACCTTGAGGCGGGCTCGCATGAAGGTGATACAAATGACGCGGGAACTGAAGCATTGTTGGGTAGCGTGGAGACGTCTGATATGGAAATTCACGAGGCGATGGTTGGTGTTGACGCCGCCGCACTACCCACTGGCATCGCGATTGAAATCGAGTCGGACGCGACTCTCGGCTATGCGTCCATCCAGAACTCCGTGCCCGTCATACGATCTCTGCGACTGACCAACCACGGTGTAGAGGCGTTAGAAAACGTGCAGGTGCTAATTACCTGCAATCCACGGTTCGCCCAAGGCATCAAGCTCCGCTTCGACCGACTGGGGCCAAGCGAAACCCGGCGCATCGCGCCCATCGACCTCCATCCCGACCATACGTTCCTCGCGGAACTGCAGGAATCAGTGCACGCGGCGGTCAAGGTGTCCGTTCTTTCTGGAACGGAAGAGCTCGCGCACATCATGCAGCCGGTAGAAGTCCTCGCCTACGACCAATGGGCAGGCACGCGTGCACTTCCCGAACTGTTGGCCGCGTTCTGCATGCCAAACAACCCGGCAGTCGATGTGCTCATTGCTGCCGCGTCCAAGCTGCTGCGCTCAGAGTTCCCAGAACTCTCAATGAATGGCTACCAGTTAAAGAGCCGTGACGTCGTTTGGAAGCAGGTCTCGGCTCTGTACAGCACGATTTGCTCGCACTCGCTGCAATATACGGAGCCTCCTGCGTCGTTTGGGACAGATGGTCAAAAGATACGCACGCCGGAGCGAGTCTTGGAGACGCGAGTTGCCACCTGTCTGGACCTGGCGATGCTCTTTGTGTCGTGCTTCGAGCAAGCGGGTCTCCGCGCGGTTGTCCTGTTAAGGGAAGGACACGCTTGGGTCGGCGTCTGGCTGCACTCTGCGTGTTTTCCCGACCCATTGACCGACGACGTTCAGGCAGTCCGCAAACGGGTTGAAAGCGGCGAGTTCCTGACGTTCGAGACGACCGGAGTTGCGCAGCACCACAGCCGAAGACCTTCGCTGCGAATCGCCCTTGAGCAGGGGCATGCGCACCTGCTGGAGGAAGGCACTTTTCGCTATGCCATAGATATTCACCGTGCGCGCGAGCTCCAAATCAAGCCGCTACCGTCCCGTGCAGCGACGGTCAAACGATCCGAAACCGAGGCAGAAGAGACTCCGGTCGCGATTGAGCCAACGCCGCGGCTGCCAGTTCTAGACCCAGAGTTCTTGACGCCAATCGACCTGCTGGCCGAAGACACCCCAGAGGGGCGCTTGTCAAAGTGGAAGTCCAAGCTGCTGGATTTGACGCTCCGAAATCGCCTCCTCAACTTTAAGCCCACCAAGTCGACGCTGCAGTTCGTTGCACCTGACCTCGCTCACCTGGAAGACGCACTAGCGGATGGCGCCGAGTTTCGCATTCGCCCGTTACCGCCGATCATGGAAGGTAGAGATCCGCGTATGGCGCAGGTCCATGCTGACCGCGGTGGAAGGACGCCGCTCGACGACATGGCCATCGAGGCTCTCGCGAACAACGAGCTCTTGGCAAAGGTCCCGCAGGAGTCGCTTGACGGCAATCTACTCACCATCTTCAGTGCCGCCCGGACAGGCCTTGAAGAAGGCGGAGCTAACACGCTCTACCTTGCCATCGGCCTCCTCCGTTGGACCGAAAAAGAAAAGGCCGAATCGGTGCACCTGGCGCCAATTTTGTTGATACCGGTTTCGCTCCAACGGCAGTCGGTTCGTAGCGGTTTTCGGCTCACTCGTCATGACGACGAGGCCATCGTTAATCCGACATTGCTTCAACTGCTGAAGAACTCGTTCGAGATTCGAACCACAGGTTTGGAAGTCATCGCGACCGACCACAAAGGCGTGGACGTCGAGAAGGTTCTGCAGTCCTTCCGGCTCGCCGTCCGAGAGATAACCAAATGGGAGGTCCTTGAGCAAGCTCACCTCGGGATCTTCTCGTTCACGAAGTATTTGATGTGGAAGGACCTCCAGGACCGCACCGAACAACTGAAGGGCAATCGAGTCGTCAAACATCTCATCGACAACCCCGGTCAGGCATTCGCTAGAGTCGAGAAGGACGGCGAATTTGAGCGCTTAGACGATTCGCATCAGCCTCAGGACATCCTGGCACCGCTCCTCTCCGACTCGTCGCAACTCAAGGCGATCTGCGTGGTTGACGCTGGGCGCGACCTCGTTCTAGAGGGCCCTCCGGGTACCGGCAAGAGCCAAACCATCACCAACCTGATCGCGCACACTTTGGCCCAAGGCAAGACTTTGCTCTTCGTGTCGGAGAAGCTTGCCGCACTTGAAGTCGTGCATCGACGACTCGTCAGCATCGGCCTGGGCCCGTTTTGTCTTGAGCTTCACTCTTCGAAAGCCAAGAAGACCGAAGTCGTGCAGCAGCTTGGCAAAGCTCTGGACATCGTGGGCCAACGCACTGTGCAGGATTGGGAGCGAGAGGCGGAACGGTTGGCACAACTCCGGTTGGAGCTCAACGGACTTGTCGGTTCCCTCCACTTTTCGTATCCCAGCGGTCTTACCGTTTACGACGCAATTGGCACGTGCATCGAGCACTCCGGACAGGTACCGTCACCGATGCCTTGGGCCGATGCCCTGACCCACTCCCAAGTTGACATCGACAAGCTTCGCGAGACTTCGCGAAGGATGTCAGCGTTGGCGGGCTCGCTGGGGGCGCTTCAAGGGCACCCATTGTCGATAATCGGCAAAGGTGACTGGTCGCCGACTTGGCAAGACGAGCTACTTGCTGAGGCCCAAGCGTTGGGCGCTGCAATCGTCTTGCTTCGCGAACAAGCGCAGCTCGTAGCTAAGGTACTCAACTTCTCAACAGCAGGATTGAGCCTGGACGCTTACGCCTCCATCGACCTGCTCGCCGAAGTCCTTCTTGGCGCTCCGAAAGTGCCGATGGGTTTGGCGCGGCAGGCGCACGACGCTAACGTCCGCGCTCGAATTCATTCACTAGTGAAGCACGGCAAATTGCGAACTGCCCACTGGAACGACGTCGGCACGGGCTGGAATGATGCGCTGGCCAAGCTGAATGGAACGGAGCTGAAAGGCGAGTGGTCACGCGCGTTGACCACTTGGTGGCCAAAGTCCTTTCTTGCCAAGCGCAGCCTCAAGGGGCGACTTGCCAGCTTCCGTGCAGACGGGAAACCGCCAGTCGACTCTGCCCTTCAAGACATGCTGAATTCACTGGCGGACGTCAATGAGGAGGATCAATTTATTCGGTCAATGCACGCAGATGCTGAGTTATTGCTGGACGACAGTTACGCAGGAACCAGTACAAACTGGTCCGGCCTTGCCGCTCACGAGCATTGGGCGACGCGATTCGCTGAGGCGGTTACGGTTGTCGCAGGCCAAGACGCCGAGCGTGCGGCCTCCCTGCGAGCCCGCCTTCAGCCTTTAGTGACTGAGCACAGGGCACTGCTCGCGCCAAGCGGTCAAGTTGGTCGCGCCTTGCTTGGCTACCGCGACGCGTGGCGAGCGGTGAGACAACTGCTCGACGCTATCACCCCGGCGGCGCTGCCCACTGCGCCGCTAGCGGGCCAACCTGGGTCGGACGGCGCGCTGGAACGCGTTCAAGGCATCGTCTCTGGGTGGCAGAGTGCCAGGCGGCAACTGCAACCCTGGTGCCTCTGGCGCAACGTCCGCGACCAAGCCATCGCCCAGGGTCTCCAAGGCTTGGTGGTGAGTCTTGAGAGCGGCTCCGTTACTCTGGCTAACGGTCCTTCCCACTTTGAGTTTAGCTATCGCAACTGGTGGGTTAAGAAGACCATCGACAACGACCCTGTCCTTCGCAGCTTCTCCAGCGCCGACCACGAACGAAAGATTCATGAATTCAGGCAGGCTGATGAGAAGTTCCAGCGACTTACCGAGAAATACATCGCCGCCAAACTGTCGGGCAAGGTCCCCTCGGCATTGGGCGTCGTCGTCGGCGCTGATACCGAGCTTGGACGCCTTCGACGAGAGATGCAGAGGCAACGGGGCCACATGCCAGTTAGGCAATTAGTTCGCGGGTTGCCAACGCTTCTGCCAAAGCTCAAGCCGTGTCTGTTGATGTCGCCACTCTCGGTTGCCCAGTACCTTGAGGCGGGCCATGCTCAGTTCGACTTGGTGGTGTTCGACGAGGCTTCGCAGATTCCAGTATGGGACGCCGTCGGTGCCATCGCCCGTGGTAAGCAGCTGGTTGTTGTTGGCGACCCCAAGCAACTGCCACCAACAAATTTCTTCCATAAGTCCACCGACTCGGATGGTGCCGACGGTTCGGAAGAGCAGGTCGAGGACTTGGAGAGCATCCTGGACGAGTGCCTTGCCGCAGGTATGAATCGCTTGAGTCTGCAGTGGCATTACCGCAGCAGGCACGAGAGCCTAATAACCTTCTCCAACATCGCGTACTACGACTCCAAGCTCGTCACGTTCCCCTCGCCCGTCACTGACGACGTCGCTGTCCGATTCGAAAGGGTCCACGGCATTTACGACCGAGGTGCAAGCCGCACTAATCGCATCGAAGCGGAAGCGGTAGTCGATGGCATCCAAAAGCATTACCTCCATGCGAGCAAGCAACTGTTGACCCTGGGCGTCGTCACCTTTAACCAGCCGCAGCAGGCGCTTATCGAGACACTTCTGGACGCGAGACGAAGGACTAACCAGGCGTTGGACCGTGCGATCTCTGCGAACTCGCATGAGCCGCTGTTTATCAAAAACCTGGAAAACGTCCAGGGCGACGAGCGCGACGTTATCTACTTTTCGATCACTTTTGGACCGGACGCGGCGGGAAAGACAACCATGAACTTCGGCCCTCTAAATGGGGAGGGTGGTCATCGCAGATTGAACGTTGCCATCTCGCGAGCCCGTGAAGCCGTCGTCATCTACTCGACACTGATGCCGGAACAAATTGACCTGGCAAAGGTTCGGGCAGCTGGCGCGCGAGACCTGAAGCTCTACCTGCAGTTTGCTCTGACGGGACCGCGGGCACTTGTGAGGCAAAGTTCTCCAACAGGCATCGAACCGGACAGCCCGTTCGAGGTCGCGGTCATCAAGATGCTGAGAGACCGCGGCTGGACGGTTCACCCGCAGGTTGGTTGCTCTGGCTACCGCATCGACATTGGCGTCGTTGACCCTAGGGCGCCCGGCCGGTATCTCGTAGGCATCGAATGCGATGGTGCATCGTATCACTCTGGAGCGACGGCGCGCGACCGAGACCGGCTCCGACAGCATGTGCTGGAAGGCTTGGGGTGGCGCATCCACCGCATCTGGTCGACGGATTGGTGGATGAACGCCGAAGGTGAGATTGAGGCGCTGACGACTTGGATGCGCGCCGTTCTCGAAAAGGGTAACCCCGACTTTGCCGAACCTGAAGGATCAGAAGAAGTCGTACAGGTCGCACCCCACGCACCGGACGAGGCGCCTGCCACTAGCGACGTAACTGCGATACCTGCGGATATTGATGTCAACACGGCTTCGGCCGGTTACGCGCAGGCCTTGCGCGTCTACACGGCTGCCTCCCTGCCGTCAGGAGACCCCGTTGGGTTCTACGAGTTCCGCTCGTCCGCACTGCTCACCCAGCACGTCGTCCTCGCGGTTGAGGCGGAGGGCCCGATTCCTGAGATGCTGCTATTTCGACGCGTGGCCCGTGCATGGGGCTTGGAACGAACCGGATCCAGGATAGTGGAGCGCTTGACGAAGCTGATTCCGCGAGAGCTACAACGGACCAACGAGAACGGCAACACTTTCTACTGGCCCAAGGATGTGCTGCCCACCACATGGAGCGGCTTCCGCGTGTGTGACCACAACGAGGTGTCGCGCCGCCATACAGACGACGTGTGCCTTGAAGAACTGTCAGGCTTGGCTCAGCACGTGCTTAAGCGCGCGGGCGCATCACCCCGTCCAGACATTGCGCGCTCTGTTTGTCGACTACTTGGGATGGCAAGGACACCCGCAGAATCCGAGGCTAGAGTTAGTGCAGCGGTAGACAGGCTCGTGGTCCTCGGTCTGGTTTCGGAGCTGGATGGGAACGTTCGAGGTTTGAACTGAGTGCGTATTACCGAAGCATGCGCAGGCGTTTGGGTCAAGTCTGAACAAAGTAGCAAGCGATTTGCAGGAGGCTAACGGCCTGACCTTGTAGATACAGCCTTACGAATTTCTATTCGACTGGTCCCAATAACGATCAGGGATTGCAGTATCAGGTCGGCGGGCACTGCTTACCCCGCACTCGCAGCGACACAAATCGTCGCGACTCTATGGAAACTCTCTCCTGTTGCATAGCAAAACAGGAGACCGACCATGCACGAAAAGATCCGTAAGCGCAGCGCACGTAAACAAGCCGAGCCATTACCCGAAGTAAGCGCCGAGAGCGCGATCCTCGCGCCCTATCTGATCCGCTTCTATCTCGCTACAGCCAACGCCAGAAGCGAAGCGCTAAACAATGAAATTTACAATCACCTGATCGGTCACATCGTGTGGCCCGCCGATGCGCTGCGACGCGTCACTGCCTGCTTTCCGAAGGCCGAAGACGAGGACGACGGCATCTCGCCGCTCTGGATGTGTCGCAACGGATCGGATCAAAGTACCACCCAATTTCTAACGCCTGTTCACCCTGTTGATCAGTTCCTGTCTGAGCGGAACCGCCCGTTCCATTCCACGCTTCAGATGCTCTACAACAAGCGTCAGAACTGGCTGCGTAACGTATTGCACCTATCGCTCTCCACATGCCTACACGCACAAGACGTCATGGATCAAACAACAATCGAGCGCCTTCACGTTGTGGGAAAAACCTTCGACTGGAGCGAAGATGATTTCTCGCTGGCGACGCTCGCGCTGCACACCGCCGAGTACACGGGTTTGTGCGAATGGCTAGACCAAATTCCCGACGTCGGGCGTGACGCGGCGTTAGCCTATAGCCGCGTGCTCCCGATTGATCGCCCGCGCCTGCGAACCTGCTTTCGTCCGGCGGGAGCCCTGGCAACATCAGGTCTCTATCTCATGCAACGCGGACGTGCGCATGCACAATCGTTTAGCGACCCGCCGCAGCTTCACCCGAAGCTCATCGCCGCGCTGGATAACGACAATTTTGACGGCGCAAAACTGACCGACTTGCTTTTTAATCGCGGGCAATCATCCACACTGGACGACGAAGACTTCAGCCACCTGCTCACAGATTCAGAACCCCTCACGAAGCTACTACGAAAGAGCGCAAGGCAGCAAGAGAAGGGCATCAACGTGCTGATCTACGGCCCGCCAGGCACCGGCAAGACCGAGTTCGCGCGCTGGCTTGCCGCCAACGCAGGACTACGATCTTTCGAGGTGCCGACCATCGATGTGGACGCGGAAGGCGGATCAACCGAGCCTGTCAATGATCGCCTCGGTCTCGTGCGAAGTTCGCAGCGCCTCATGCGCGGAAGCCTCGACGCGCTCATGATGTTTGACGAAGCGGAAGACGCGTTTCCCGTTCCGGCCTCATGGTTCAGTTTCATCCTTTCCCCTGGCGAAAAGTCGGGTCACGCGGGATCGCGCAAAGCATGGATCAACCAACTGCTCGAAGAGACGCCGGTTCCCATCATCTGGATCAGTAACACTATTGATCACGTCGATCCCGCGTTCCTGCGACGCTTCACATACCACCTTGAAATGCGTCGCCCGAGCCAGCGCGTTCGCCTGCGCATCGCACATCGACATGCAAACGCGCTCGGACTTGACGGCACAGTCGGCGAATCGCTCGCGGCCTACGCCGACGCCAGCCCGGCCGCCATTGGCAGCGCCCTGAGGTTCGCGTTACTTGCAGGTGCGCCCTCGAACGAGTGCGACGTCACGGCATGTTCGAATGAAAACATCATCATTCAACAACAGCAACTCGCCGAGAAAAGCCTCCGCGCTGGTTTAGCGGCGGCAGGTCTGAAAGACCGCATCGATAGCCGACTGAAGCCCACACGCTACGACCCAACGCTCATCAATATCGGAAACGGCATCGCGCCTGAAACGTTGCTCGAAAACATGCAGCTGAATCGTGCGATAAGCCTGTGTCTATACGGCGTTCCCGGCACCGGAAAAACGAGCTTCGCAGAACACGTCGCCGAACAACTAGACAAGCCGCTGATCTATCGCCGCGCCTCCGATCTGCAAAGCAAATGGGTGGGCGACACCGAAAAGAATCTGCGCGTCATGTTCGAGGAAGCACAGTCAGAAAACGCCGTACTGCTGCTTGACGAAGCCGACTCATTCCTGTTCGACCGTACTCGTGCCGAACATTCGTGGGAGCGCAGCCAGATTAACGAATTGCTGCAAGGCATGGAGCGCTTCGAGGGGATCTTCATTGCCGCTACCAACCTCATCGATACGCTCGACAAGGCCGCGCTGCGACGGTTTGCCTATAAGCTCGAATTCCTGTCGCTGACACGCGAGCAACGGCACAGAATGTTGCGGAGCTTGATCTCGGAAAGCGTCGATGAATTTGCTCTTGCGAAGCTTGATCGCATGGACGGACTGACGGCAGGTGACTTTGCCGTGATCGCGAGACAACAACGACTGTCGAAGCTACCCATGCCAACTACGAAAATGATCGAACAACTTGAGGCCGAGCTCCTGTTGCGGGAACCGAGGCGCGGTCGGGGTATTGGCTTTGTTGGCTGATTCCTTTCTGCCGCAGACGTAACCTATCTCCGTTGCCGTCAGAGGCGAAATCGTCAGTCATCATTGTTTGCTTGAGAGAAGTATGGCCCCAAACTCCGACCCGCTAACACTTGCACAAATGCATCTCGCCAACGCGAAGCAAATCGTTTTCTTCACTGGTGCAGGCATGTCAGCGGAAAGCGGTATTCCCACCTTTCGAGATGCACTGACCGGGCTGTGGGAGCGCTTTGACCCCGAACAACTTGCGACGCCTCAGGGTTTTCTGCATGACCCGTCGCTTGTATGGGGTTGGTACGAATGGCGACGCATGCGCGTGATGCAAGCCCTACCCAACGCTGGCCATGTGGCAATCGCCGAGTTCGCTGCGCGGCATCGAAAACGCAGCACAGAGGTAACGATAAACGTCATCACACAAAACGTAGACAACTTGCATGAACGAGCAGGCAGCAACAACGTCACTCACCTGCACGGCAGCCTCTTCGCGCACCGCTGCTTCGGCTGCGCAAGCCCGGCTCGCGCCGAGGACATCAACGATGAACCCGAAGGCGAACGTCGCCTTGACCCACCGCACTGTCGCCACTGCGGCGACCTTATTCGGCCGGGCGTCGTGTGGTTCGGTGAGGCGCTACCCAAGGCGTCGTTTGATCACGCGACTGCGCTCATTGATGAATGCGAC
>Ga0335397_10013065_pt1 | contig 10128 bp, 9 predicted proteins | sample MAT04_FD_205740 | JGI IMG/M metagenome (GOLD analysis project Ga0335397, IMG submission 205740) | Freshwater microbial communities from Lake Fryxell liftoff mats and glacier meltwater in Antarctica - MAT-04 (spades assembly) (version 2) ...
AAACCGTTCCTGCCAGATGGTCTTTTCATCGACCAGCTCATCAGGGAGTCCCTGGTCACGGAGGATCTCGGGATGTACCCGGACAATGAGCACCTCCTCGTAGTAGGATCGGTTGAAAATACCTATCCGCCCCCGCTCCGGCAGACGTTTGGTCGTGCGCCAGAGAAAATCGTGCTCCAGCTCTTGGGTGCTCGGCTGTTGGAAACTGAACACCTGACAGCCCTGCGGGTTGACCCCGGACATGACGTGCCGGATGGCGCCGTCCTTGCCGGCTGCGTCCATTGCCTGAAAAATCACCAGCACCGCATAACGGTTGGAGGCATAGTGAAGGCGCTGCAGTTCGCTCAATTCCTCGATATATGCTTCCAGAAGCTTATGGTACTGCTTCTTCGATTTATAAATGGGTTTCACGTTTGTCGGTCGTTTGTCGAGGTCAACCTTATCTCCGGGTAGTACCCGGAAATCTTCCGTCTCTATTTTCATGATCAACTCCCTTGTTGGTATCTGTTTGTATCTGGACTTTCTTCCCCCCCTCTGCCTTGCTGCTGCTGCTCCTGCCTCTGGTCCGCATTTCTCATTGCCGGAATGTTCATTGGTCCAGCCGCTCAACCAGATATCGCATCCTGCATGATTTTTACAATCGCTGTCTCCACTTCCTGGGCTGTTCCTGCCAACTGCGGCGCATTGAACATCGCCAGAAGCGTGGTCGGTTTCAGGGTAGCCAGGACGGTCTTGCCGTCCTCCTCGTAAACTGAGATCCGACAAGGCAGGGCGGTGGAGATACTCATGTTTTGTTCGAGAACCTTCTTGGCCTGTTGCGGCTGACAAACCTCGAAGACCTTACATTGACGGGTGAAATCCACGCCCTTTTTTGTCATGGTCTCCTTGAGGTCGTGAATCTGCATGATGCCGAAATGGTTGGCAGGGACGGCAATCTCTAGGGCTTTCGCAACTTCGGTCACGGTTTTGTCAGTGGAAAATTTGATGAGCATAATAGGTGTCCTTTTGTTTTTTGAGGTGTCAGGTGAGACTTCTTTGAAAAGGTCGCACGAGGCAGCATTCCACAAGGCGATAACGGGCACTTCCGGATGGTCGGGATTAAAGGCCAGGATGCTGAGCGATGCCGTCGCAAGAGGGAAATGTCGCGCTTCAGCCAAGGGCAATCCAATCCACCGTGTGGCCAGCACTGCACCGAACTGGCCGTGCGAAAAGAGGGCAATTTTCCCGTCCATAGTGCGAAGACGGGCGATGAGCCGGTCGGCCCGCCCCGAAACTTCAGCGGGCATTTCGCCGTGCGGGCAGCCGTCCCGAAAAACGTTCCAGTTCGGCTCCTCCTTGCGGATATCAACAGATCGCCTCCCTTCGTAATCGCCGTAGTTCCATTCCGAAAGATCCGGTTCAATCTCCGGAATCCCCTCCAGGCCGACCAATTCACAGGTCCGCCGGGCCCGCTTGAGCGGGCTAGTCAGCACATGGGCAAACTGGATATCCCGAAGATGGCGGCCAAGCTTTCGTGCCTCGTCCTCGCCGTTTTGGGTCAAGGCAATGTCCGTGCGTCCGGTATGCCGACTGGTGAGGGCCCATTCGGTCTCGCCGTGCCGGATAAGGTAAAGGTGCAGAGGGGAGGAGATCATGCCACGTTCCATTTCCAGTTCAATATTTCCGGCATGTCCAGTCCGTGTTTGTCGATGTACTGCTTGTGTTCAACGAGCTTGTCTTCCAGTATCTGTTTCAACGTGATACCGGCGCCTTGGTGCGGCAGTCGATGGAGCACATCCAGCGCCAGGTGAAAGCGATCCAGATCGTTTAAGACCGTCATATCAAAGGTCGTCGTGATGGTGCCTTCCTCTTTATATCCGCGGACATGCATGTTATGGTGATTGGTGCGGCGGTAGGTCAACCGATGAATCAGCCACGGGTAACCGTGGAAGGCAAAGACGATGGGCTTATCCTTGGTGAAAAGCGCATCGAAGTCCTCATCGCTCAACCCATGCGGGTGTTCGATCGGAGGTTGCAGCTTCATCAGATCGACGACATTGACCACCCTAATTCTTAGATTGGGCAGATGCGCACGGAGAATGGACACGGCGGCCAGCGTCTCCAATGTTGGCACGTCGCCGCAGCAGGCCATCACCACGTCCGGTTCTGCCTCCTGGCAGGTACCGGCCCAGTGCCAGACGCCGATGCCCTGGCGGCAATGGGTAACCGCTTCTTCCATGGTCAGCCATTGGGGCGCCTGGTACTTGCCGGCGATGACGACGTTGACGTAATCCCGACTCCTCAGGCAATGGTCCCAGACCGACAGCAGGCAGTTGGCGTCGGGCGGCAGGTAGACGCGGACGATGGAGGCCTTTTTGTTGACGACATGGTCGATGAAGCCGGGGTCTTGATGGGTGAAACCGTTATGGGCCTGCTGCCAAACATGGGAGGCGAGCAGGTAATTGAGCGAGGCGATTTCGCGCCGCCACGGCAACTGTGCGGTCACCTTCAACCACTTGGCGTGCTGGTTGAACATCGAATCGATGATATGAATGAAGGCCTCGTAGCTGTTGAGAAGCCCGTGGCGACCGGTGAGGAGATAGCCTTCAAGCCAGCCTTGACACTGGTGCTCGGAGAGCATCTCCATGACCCGGCCTTCTGTTGCTAGAAACTCATCGTTGTCCTGGGTCCGTGCTGCCCACTGCCGATCGGTGACCTCAAAAACGGCGTTCAGCCGGTTGGAGAGTGTCTCGTCGGGGCCGAAAATCCTGAAATTGCGCGACTCCTTATTGAGCTTGACTACATCGCGCAGGAATTCTCCCAGTACATGCGTATCGGCGGCCTGAACCGAGCCCGGTGTCGGCACCTGCACCGCATAATCCCGGAAGTCGGGCATTATCAGGTCGTGCAGCAGGATGCCGCCGTTGGCGTGCGGGTTGTCACCCATCCGCCTCTTCCCTTTTGGCGCAAGAGCTGCCAGTTCCGGCAGCAGCCGGCCGTTTTTATCGAAGAGTTCTTCCGGCCTGTAGCTTCTCATCCAGCTTACCAGTTGCAGCAGATGTTCGGGATGTGCCGAATCGACCAGGAGCGGCACCTGGTGCGCCCGGAAGGTGCCCTCTATCTGCACGCCGTCGACCTCCTTCGGTCCCGTCCATCCTTTGGGAGAATTGAAAACAATCATCGGCCAACGGGGTCGTGCGGCATCGTTTTTCTTCCGGGCATTGCTCTGAATATGCCGTATTCCCTCAATGGCCTTGTCCAGAGTGGCAGCCATGAGCTGATGCATCTTCTCCGGCTCATCGCCTTCGACAAAGTAAGGCGTCCAGCCGTAACCGCGAAGCAGCTGATCCAGTTCCTCATGGCTGATGCGGGCCAGCACGGTCGGGTTGGCTATCTTGTAGCCGTTGAGATGCAAGATGGGCAGCACGGCGCCGTCGGTGATCGGATTCAAAAATTTATTGGAGTGCCAGGCCGTGGCTAAAGGACCTGTTTCCGCCTCCCCGTCGCCGACGACACAGGCGACGATCAGGTCCGGGTTATCGAACACGGCACCGAAGGCATGGCTGAGGGAATATCCCAGCTCACCGCCCTCATGAATCGACCCCGGACATTCAGGGGAGACATGGCTGGGAATCCCGCCGGGAAAGGAAAATTGCTTAAAGAGTTTTTTCAGTCCACCCTCATCCTGACTGATGTTCGGATAAATCTCGCTGTAGGTGCCTTCTAGGTAGGTGTTGGCAACGAGAGCTGGGCCGCCGTGGCCTGGGCCTGAAATATAAATCATATCCAGGTCGTACTTGGTGATGACCCGGTTCAGATGCACATAGATGAAATTCTGGCCGGGAGTTGTGCCCCAGTGACCGAGCAGTTTCGGCTTTACATGCGAAAGTTGCAGGGGCTCTTTGAGCAACGGATTGTCGTAGAGGTAGATCTGGCCGATTGCCAGATAGTTGGCGGCGCGCCAGTAGGCATCCATTCTGTCGAGCAGTTCCGGGGAAAGGGTTTCAGTCTGCATGGTTTACTTCTCCTTATTTCATTTGCCTGCATATGATTTCAATGAGATGTTTTTCGTGTCTGTGAGTTCCCTGTAAGATTCAATCACCTCTGCCACAGGATATGTGCGTCCCCAAGAGGAACCGAAACACCTTCACAACGCGGTACGATCCGAGCCGTATAGTCGGTTTGCGGGCGGCTTGCGGACACAGCCGCGCTGTAGGTATAGCCTCCCACTACGCCAACGAGTTGGCGAACACGCTGCATCTGCTGCCGTACCGGTGTATCACCGTTTCTTCCATCCGCATAAAGCTCAACCTCTACAGCGTCCGGATGGAGATCACCAAGAAATACCTGAACCTGAAAGAGGTGCTGTTCACCGTGCGTCTCGACCTTCGCTTCGCCGAAGCGCAGCATGGTCCAGTTCTGTTTCAAACGCAGGCGCCAATCGACCATTTGCCTGCTGCTCGCCCCTTTATCGGCAGTGCGCAGAAGATAAGCGACAGCGGCCGGGATATAGTATTGTTCAGTGTATTCACGAACCGCACGGTTGGCGGAGAAGCGTGGCGTCAAAAGCGCCATGCTCTCCCGCATCCGCGAAACCCAGGCTGTGGGGATGCCATTTTCATCTCGGGTGTAGAATTCCGGGATCACCTTCTCTTCGAGCAGGTCGTAGAGGGCTTCGGCCTCGAGGGCGTCCCAGGCCGGATCGTCGCCATGCTCAAGACCATCTCCCAATGCCCAGCCCACCTCGGGGGTGTAGGCCTCGGCCCACCAGCCATCTAGTTCGGAGAGGTTGAGACCACCGTTGACGAGCACCTTCATGCCGCTAGTGCCGCATGCCTCCCAGGGTCTGCGCGGCGTGTTGATCCAGACATCCACCCCCTGCACCAGCTGCTCCGACAACAGCATGTCGTAGTCACTCAAAAAGATAAAATGCGGTCGAACCTCCGGACGACGGTTGAAATGTATCCATTCGCGGATCAGGGCCTGCCCGTCCAGGTCATCCGGATGGGCCTTGCCGGCAATGATCAGCTGCACCGGCCGCTCGGGATGAGTGAGCAGTCGAAGTAGTCTTTCCGGGTCGTGCAGCAGTAGGTTCGGGCGCTTATAGGTGGCAAATCGGCGGGCAAAGCCCAGGGTCAAGGTGCCCGGATCGAAGAGGTGTTTGGCCGTGGCGGCGGTCTTGAGAGACATGCCGGCGAGGGCCAGCTGTCGGGACAACCGCTCACTGGCGTAGGCAACAAGAGACTTGCCGGCGGCGAGACGAAAATCCCAGAGTTTTACGTCGGAGACCCGGCGAATGTCATGTTCCAGGGTTTCCATTGTCCCCAGCCAACGGTCTTTGCCGCAGGCCTCCGTCCAGAGATCATCAGCCGGGGCTGAATCCCAACTCGGCATGTGGACGCCGTTGGTCACGTATCCGACAGGCACTTCCTCCACAGGCCATTGGGGAAAGAGAGGCGCGAAGAGATGGCGGCTGACCTTGCCGTGCAGGCGGCTCACACCGTTGACCGAGTCGCTCCCCCGGATTGCCAGATAGGCCATGTTAAAATTCTCCGAGGCGTCGTTCGGGTCCTTTCGTCCCAGGGCCAGCAGATCGTGGAGAGATATGCCCAGCTTTTCTTTGGCGTATCCGCCGAGATACTGCTCGATCAGGGCCGGCGTGAAGCGGTCAAAGCCCGCGGCCACTGCCGTATGGGTGGTGAACAGGTTGCCGGACCTAGTGGCGGCCAGGGCGACCTCAAAGGGCTGACCCGACTCCTGCATGTAACTTTGGGCGCGCTCCAGTATGGCAAAGGCAGCATGTCCTTCATTGAGCTGACAGACTTCCGGCTTGAGGCCAAGGGCTGCAAGCAATCTCCAGCCACCAATCCCGAGAAGCATTTCTTGCTTCAGACGCAGCTCCGGCCCGCCGCCATAAAGCTCGCTGGTAATCCCACGATGCGCGGGGTAGTTGGCCGCATCGTTGCTGTCCAGCAGGTACAGCTTCACCCTGCCGACCTGGACCTGCCAGGCCCGCAACCAGACCGAATAGCCCGGCAGGGCTATTTCGAGGCGCAACCACTCGCCGTTCGGCTGCCGTAGAGGAGTGATGGGCAACTGACCGGGATCGTTATACGGGAAAAGGGCCTGCTGCGTGCCGTCCTTGTCGATCACCTGGCGGAAATAACCCTGCTGGTACAAAAGTCCCACGCCGACCACCGGCACCCCCAGATCGCTTGCCGCCTTGAGCTGATCGCCGGCGACATTGCCGAGTCCGCCGGAGTAGATGGGCAGGGCCTCACTCAACATGAATTCCAGGCAGAAATAGGCGACGCACGAGAGCGGACTCCCGGCATGATGCTGCTGAAACCAGGCCGGAGCTGCAATCTCCTGCCTTCTTTCCTGTACAAGGGCATCGACGTTTTGGCGAAAAACGGGATCGGCCAACACGCCCTCAATTCGGTCACGCGAGACAGTCTGCAGAACAACCCAGGGGTTATGCGTAATTTCCCAGAGTTTGGGATCGAGCTGCCGCCACACCTCGTCGGTTGCGTGGTTCCACGACCAGCGCAAATCGAGAGCCAGCTCAGCCAGGCAATCAAATCCCTCAATTTCCGTGGGGAAGAGGTTATACAGGGGATGGATGGTACGAACTCGTTCACTCATGGGTTCTCCTTCGTATGTGACGCGGGCGAAATCGCAGTCCGCTGTGCGCCTTCGGCTAGAGCATCGCCGACAATTGTCTGCGCTTCCTCCATGATGCGGCCCAGATGATCCGTTCCCTTGAAGCTTTCCGCGTAGATCTTGTAGATATCCTCGGTTCCTGACGGACGGGCAGCGAACCATCCGTTCTCGGTGCCGACCTTCAGCCCGCCTATGGGGGCGTCGTTGCCCGGCGCCCGGGTCAGGACGGTCTGGATCTTTTCGCCTGCCAGTTCAGTGCGTTTGACCTGCCGGGGTGAGAGTTGTGCCAGCACTTCCTTTTGCTTCGGGGTGGCCGGAGCCTCAATCCGGTCATAATGGGGCTCACCGAAGTCATGGGTGAGTTGACTGTAGATCTCGCCGGGGTCGCGGCCCATCCTCGCCGTAATCTCCGCCGCCAGCAAGGCCATGAGGATGCCGTCCTTGTCCGTGGTCCAGACGCTGCCGTCTTGACGACTAAAGCTCGCCCCGGCGCTCTCTTCACCGCCGAAACAGAGCGCACCATCAAACAGGCCGCCTGAGAACCACTTGAAACCGACCGGCACCTCATAGAGCTTGCGGCCAAGTGCCGCGGTGATCCGATCGATCATCCGACTGCTGACCACCGTCTTGCCAACTGCTGCACCTTTGGACCATTTCGGCCGGTGTTGCAGGAGATAGAAGACGGCCACAGAGAGGTAATGGTTGGGGGTGAGCAGACCATGATTTCGAGTGACAACGCCGTGCCGATCATGGTCGGTGTCGCAGGCCAGGCAGAGGTCATAACAATCCTTCATGTCCAACACGCGCTGCATGGCATAGGGAGACGAGGGGTCCATGCGTATTTTGCCGTCCCAATCCACCGTCATGAAACTAAAGGTCGGATCGACGGCCTCATTCACCACCGTGAGGTTCAACCGGTAGCGTTCGGCAATCGCTCCCCAATAATGGACCCCGGCACCGCCCAGCGGATCGACGCCCAGAGTGATCGTGGATGCACTGATGGCGTCCATGTCGAGCACGTCGGCAAGGCCTGTAACATAGGTATTGAGATAGTCATAACAGTGCGTCGTGGGAGCGTGAAAAGCCTTCTCAAAGGCAATCCGTTTCACATCTTTGAGATCGTTTTCGAGAAACGCATTAGCCTTGGCTTCGATCCAGGAGGTGACGGCAGACCCTGCCGGCCCGCCGTGCGGGGGATTGTATTTGATCCCGCCGTCGTCGGGCGGATTATGCGACGGCGTAATAATGATACCGTCGGCCAGCCCGTTCTTACGCCCGCGGTTGTAGGTAAGAATCGCCTGGGAAACGGCAGGGGTCGGGGTATATTCATCACCTTCTGCGATCATAACCTCTACACCATTTGCCGCCAGCACCTCCAGCACCCCGGCATGCGCCGGCACGGAAAGGGCATGGGTGTCCATGCCGAGAAACAGCGGACCATCAATCAGCTGCTGCTTCCGATACCGGCAAATTGCCTGACTAATGGCGAGGATATGGTGTTCATTGAACGCCTTGTTATAGGCGCAACCACGGTGTCCCGATGTGCCGAAGGCAACTCGTTGTTCCGGCACCGTTGAATCAGGTGTCATTGTGTAATAGGCCGTGACCAGTTCGGGTACGCGGACCAGACTCGATGGTTTGGCAGGCTTTCCTGCATAGGGGCTTATTTCCATGATTCTAACTCCTGTCTGATAGTCGATTGTCCGCTGAATGATAAACGGTAGTAGATCGTCGATCAGGAAGTGCCTTGATACATCAGCCCTTCCGTCCGTAAGAGCCTAGAACCACATCTTCGGAACCCTCCTAGCCATAACCCGAATCAATTCATCCAATTTCACCTGTACAGCCAGGGAATCCCTGTTTTGGGTATTTTGTATCAGGAACACCATCAGAAAGGTTATGATCGTCGTCCCGGTATTTATAACCAGCTGCCAGGTATCACCGAATTTAAAGATCGGGCCTGTAAGTATCCAGACAAGGATGACTAATACGGCAATTATAAAGGCGATGGGCTGTCCGGTTTTCCGGGCCGTCAATTTTGCAAAGCGAGTAAACAATGAGAAGGATTTTGTAGGTTTCATATGTATTTTCAGATCGGTCACTATTTTTTCTTGTGAGCGGTCTTATCGGTGACGAGTCCCATCTCAGGCTGTCCCTTCGATTGCTTGTCAAGATTGTCTCTTTCTTTCTGCTTATGCTTGTCGCTGATTTGTTGGTCACTCTTATGTTTGTTTTTTTTACCGCCCTTATCTCCCATGATCATTCTCCTTAGTAATCGTTCTATTTATCGGTGGTCAGCATGCGTCCGCCGCGCAGCGAGTACCTCCTGGTCAGGGTTGCCTGCTCCGTCCAGGCTGCCTCCCATGTCGGGTCCAGCTTGAAGGATGTAAACTTTTTCTCCGGATAGATTGCCGTCGCGGATCATGAAGGCGGCGGCCAGAGATCCGATACCCTCACCGACAAGATAGGCATTTGCTGTTGTATTCATGGTTTTGTGTTCCTTATTTCCACGACTACATTAACCAAGTTATAAAGCAGCCTCAGATGTGTTCTTCTTTGAATGTAGCAACAGTATCTTCAAGAGTTGTTTGCAATGTAGTCCACACACCCTCCACACCGTCTTTCAGCTGCTCCCAGACGTGCTCATCAGCCTCGCCCAGTTCATTGAGTTTGGTCTTGGTGGCGTTAAACTTTCGTTCGAGATCAGCCACATGCTGAGCATGTTTAATCCGAGTTTCGGCCGTGTAGCTCATGCCCTGGGCCTTGAACCTGTCCAGTTTGGCCTGCACCTTAGTCAGTTCAGTGTCTATCCTCTGTTTATAGGCTTCTTTCGTACTCATACTGTATCTCCATTGTTATTTGATTAAGGACTTTTTGGCGATTCCGGAAAAAATTTTCCTCCTTCTGAATTTGAAACCTAACTCTGGATGAAAGCAGAGTTAGGTAGACGCAGAGAAGTTCCTCAGAATCTAATTTCGAAATTTGGGAGGAAGATATCGATACCGGGCTGTCGAGGAGGTAAATAGGGGATAGGCGCAGGTATATACACTCTCTCCCTGTGTCCATAAGATCGATAATATCCATGTCTGTTATATTGATAACGATCATGTTCGTTTCTTCGACGGTCATACCGATTATAATCACGGTCATGTCCCCCTCTTCTTTGCTCGTGCCGATCATTGTAAGAGTTTTTATTCCGCCAATTACCCTCTTCGCTGAATGCCGGCACCACGTTTATTCCGCCTATTACGGTGGCGAAAACAAATCCCATGATAAACTTGCCTGCTATAGACTTACAATTCCATTTGTTTGATGTTTTCACAAAGTCACCCCTTTTCCTAATAGATTCCTTTTCTGCTCCTAACTTTTATTGTTAGACAATACAGATTTTTCCTTCATTTTTTTCCTGCTCATTCCTTTATGGAAGATTGTATCCGTGCTCTTTTTCTGCGCATCCGACATAGTGGCATAAAGCGCCTCGAAAGG
>Ga0335397_10013070_pt1 | contig 10124 bp, 9 predicted proteins | sample MAT04_FD_205740 | JGI IMG/M metagenome (GOLD analysis project Ga0335397, IMG submission 205740) | Freshwater microbial communities from Lake Fryxell liftoff mats and glacier meltwater in Antarctica - MAT-04 (spades assembly) (version 2) ...
TGGTCGATATGGCCCGCCACATGATGGGCTGCAGCACCGCCCCCGGGGCCCTCCCGCACACGACGCTGGTCATCCGGATGACCCTCGAACAACTCCAGACCGGACTGGGCGCCGCCGATCTGGACGGTGTCGAGGAGCCCATCACCGCCGGTGCCGCGCGGAGACTTGCGGCGGAGGCGGAACTGATTCCGGCGGTCCTCGGCGGGAACAGTCAGGTCCTTGACCTCGGCACCGGCAGGCGACTGTTCAGTCGGGCGCAGCGCATCGCGTTCGCCGAACGCGACGGCGGCTGCGCGATCACCGGCTGTGGGCGCCCACCGTCCCACACCGAAGCCCACCACCTGCACTGGTGGTCCCACGGCGGGAAAACAGACCTGGACAACGGGATCCTGCTCTGCACCGCCCACCACCACATCATCCACAGAGGCTGGAACGTGCAGGTCATCGACAATGTGCCCTGGTTCATCCCACCCGCAAGGACCGACCCCACCCGCACACCCAGACGCGGCGGGAAACTACCTGCACCGGCACTGCGCTGATTCATCGATTGAGCAGGCCTTCCGCCGCCGCGTCGAAACCCGAGACCACCCGCGGTTCGACAGGGTCGCTGCGCAACCTGCTCGATCCGAGAGGACGCGCGACCTGCTTACCCAGCAGCGCTCGCCGCGCGACCTGCCCACCAGCGGAAGTGTATGCGCGATCTGCCCAATCAGCGGAAGTGTATGCGCGATCTGCCCAATCAGCGGAAGTGTATGCGCGATCTGCTGAACCAGCGGAAGTGTCCGCGCGACCTGCCCAATCAGCGGAAGTGTGTGCGCGACCTCTCATCCCGTGGCAGGACCACTCACCTAACAGAAGGGGCCGCACGACCGCGGCTGTCGGCAGCGCCTCGTAAACTTGCAGCCATGACTTCGACACCGGATGCGCCCGCACGCCCCCTCGCGCGCACCGCACCGGCCGAGGTTCTGCACCGCGTCTTCGGGTACGACGAGTTTCGGGGCAACCAAGCCGAGATCATCGACCACGTGTCATCCGGCGGAGACGCCCTCGTGCTCATGCCGACCGGCGGCGGCAAGTCGCTCTGCTACCAGATTCCCTCCCTCGTGCGCCGCGGAACCGGCGTCGTCATCTCGCCGCTCATCGCCCTGATGCAGGACCAGGTCGATGCCCTCTCTGCGGTCGGCGTGCGCGCCGCGTACCTCAACTCGACCCAGGCGCCGGATGCGAAGGCCGCCGTCGAGCGCGCCTACCTCGCCGGCGAGCTCGACCTGCTCTACCTCGCACCGGAACGGCTGCGCGTGCAGTCGACCGCGTCCCTTCTCGACCGGGGGGAGATCGCACTGTTCGCGATCGACGAGGCGCATTGTGTGTCGCAGTGGGGGCACGACTTCCGCCCCGACTATCTGCAGCTGTCGATGCTGCACGAGCGCTGGCCGACGGTGCCGCGCATCGCGCTCACCGCGACCGCGACCGAGCAGACGCACGCCGAGATCGCGCAGCGGCTGCAGCTCGGCGAGGCGAAGCACTTCGTGGCGAGCTTCGACCGTCCGAACATCCAGTACCGCATCGCCTCCAAGAACTCGCCCCAGCAACAGCTGCTGCAGCTCGTGCGCAGCGAACACAACGGTGACGCTGGCATCGTCTACTGCCTCTCGCGGGCCTCCGTCGAGAAGACCGCACAGATGCTCGTCGACAACGGGATCCCCGCGCTGCCGTACCACGCGGGCCTTCCCGCCCCGGTGCGCGCCGCGAACCAGTCGCGATTCCTGCGCGACGACGGCATCATCATGGTCGCGACGATCGCGTTCGGCATGGGCATCGACAAGCCCGACGTGCGGTTCGTGGCGCACCTCGACCTGCCCAAGAGTGTCGAGGGCTACTACCAGGAGACCGGTCGCGCCGGACGTGACGGACTGCCCTCCACGGCCTGGCTCGCCTACGGGCTACAGGATGTCGTGCAGCAGCGCCGCATGATCGCCGACTCCGAGGGCGACAACGCCCACCGCCGCAAGCTGTCGGCGCACCTCGACGCGATGCTGGCGCTGTGCGAGACCGTCGAATGCCGACGGGTGCAGCTCCTCGCCTACTTCGGCGAGACCTCGTCCGCCTGTGGCAACTGCGACACGTGCCTCTCGCCGCCCGAGTCGATCGACGGCACCGTGGCCGCCCAGAAGCTCCTGTCGACGGTGGTGCGTCTGCAGCGCGAACGCAACCAGAAGTTCGGCGCGGGTCAGCTCATCGACATCCTGCTCGGCAAGCTCACCCCGAGGGTCGAGCAGAACGGGCACGACAAGCTCAGCACCTTCGGCATCGGCGGCGAGCTGAGCGACGCGGAGTGGCGCGGCGTCGTGAGGCAGCTGCTCGCGCAGGGTTTTCTCGCCGTCAACAGCGACGGATTCGGCACCCTCGTGATCACCGATGCCAGCGCCGCGGTGCTGTCGGGCGCCCGAAAGGTTTCGCTGCGACGCGAGCCGGAGCGGCCGGCGAAGAAGGCGTCGCGCACGGCGCGCGGCGCCTCGGCGGAGCTGCCCGCCGCCGCCGCGCCCCTGTTCGAGCGGCTGCGCGCCTGGCGCGCCGCGGAGGCGAAGGAGCAGGGCGTGCCCGCCTACGTGATCTTCCACGATGCGACCCTGCGCGAGATCGCGACCGGCACCCCGACCACGATTGCCGAGCTCGGCACGATGTCGGGGGTGGGCGAGTCGAAGCTTGCGAAGTATGGCGAGAAGCTGCTCGCGGCGATCAGCGGCGGCGACGCGGACTGACGCGCGGCCGGCCCGGTGCCCTCGGCGAAGGACTGCTGCCCCGGATGCCCCGGGGCGCCGGATGCCCCGGACGCCGCGGATGCCCCTGATGCCCCTGGGCGCCGCGCGTGGCGGGTCCCGCTGGGCGGGTCCGGCTGGAGCAGGCTCGGCTAGAGCGACCCCTGCCGCGCAGTGCCCGCGGCGAGCGGCTCGAGCATCGTCACCTCGACGGGTGCCGCGAGAAGGTCGCCGATCGCGTCGCCGAGCGCGGCGACTGCGGCGCCCGTGCTGTGCGCGTCGAGCAGCTCGCGCGTCGACCACTTCTCGAGCATCACGATCGAGCCGTCGGGCGCCCGATGGATCGCGTACAGCTCGCAGCCCGCCTCCTCGTGCACCGCGGGGATCGCGCCGACCAGCGCGGCGTGAAGCTCGTCGAATCTGCCGGGCAGCGGAACGAATACAGCCGTGACGACAACCGGTGATGACATGAGTGCTCCCTCGTTGCGTGGGGTGTGGCCCCTCCTGAATTGTGCCCTACCCCTGCAGACGCCGCAGATCGCCGAACCCCCGCCCGATCGCGGCCCGCACCCGATTGCCTGGCCCGCATCCGATCGCGGCCCGCGATCGCGACGTGCCGCGACGTGCTGCGGCGTGCCTGGCCGCGACGTACCGCGACGAACCTGGCCGCGACGTGCCTGGCCGCGACGTGCCGCGACGAACCTGGCCGCGACGTGCCTGACCGCGACGTGCCTCTGAACGATCGGATGCTGCGACAACTCGCCATCCCGCCACGCGCGCGCCCACGCGCAGGCGGCGGGGCATCCGGTGATCAGGAGCTTCGGGCCGGGGGATGCATGGTTCTACGGCCACGACACCGCCGAGGTTATCGCGGTCCCGCGCTCGCCCCGCCGGAGCACAGGCCCGTCGACCAGCCGGTGCCGGGGCCGGCGGGCCGGGTGCCGGCCGATCGGCGCGATCGAATGAACTGATCTCCCAGCGCCGGATCCCGCCCAGAATGCGACACCGCGCCGCGGATCGATCGCACGCTCTTGCTCCCCGGCGAACGGCGGTCTAACGTTGGCCGAACGACGGGGGATGGTCATCGCCGATCGGAGCCTGGATGCCGAAGTACCGCACCGCCCTGCCGCAGCTGGATGAGGCGTCCTTCTTCCTCACGGACGGTGGCCTGGAGACCAGTCTCATCTTTCACGAGGGGATCGACCTCCCTCATTTCGCGGCGTGCGACCTACTGCGGTCGGCCGAGGGCACCGATGTGCTCCGCTCCTACTTCAACCGTCACGCCGCGATCGCGACACGGCTGGGGGTCGGATTCATCCTCGACACGGCGACCTGGCGCGCAAACCCCGACTGGACCGACCGGCTCGGCTACGGCCCGGACGACTTCGAGCGCGTCAACCGGGGGAGCGTTCGGCTCGCCGAGAAGGTGCGCCGGGTGTGGGAGACCGAGCACTCGCCGATCGTGATCTCCGCGGTCGTCGGGCCGCGCGGCGGCGGCCTCTTCGCCGACGACCGCCAGACGGCGCAGCAGGCATCCGACTACCACTCCTGGCAGATCGACCTCTTCGCCGACACCGAGGCCGACTACGTGAGCGGCGTCACGCTCGACTACAGCGACGAGGCGATCGGCATGACGAGGGCGGCGAAGGCGGCGGGCATGCCGATCGTCGTCTCGTTCACGGTCGGGGCGGATGGCCGGCTCGCCAGCGGGGAATCCGTCGCGGAGGCGATCGCGGCGGTCGATGCCGACTCCGGCTGGTACCCGGCGTACTTCGCGATCAACTGCGCGCATCCCACGCGGCTGCGCGACGAGCTTTTGGAGAGCGAGACGGTGCTGCAGCGCGTGCGCGGAGTGCGCGCCAACACCGCGCTCGCGACGCGCGCCGAGATCGAGGCATCCGACACGCTCGACGACGGCGATCCCGACGAGCTCGGTCGCCAGCTCCGCCGCCTGCGCGAGCAGCTGCCGCAGCTGACCGTGCTCGGAGGCTGCTGTGGAACCGACGTGCGGCACCTCGAGGCGATCGGCCGCTACTGCGCTTCGGCGCGGGTCGACTGAGAGGCCCGGTCCTCGCGCGCCAACTCGGTCTGCACGAGCATCGCGAGTTCACGCAGGAACACCATGTCGACGTCGGCGACCGAGCGCGGGCTCGGATCGAAGACGCAGAGCGCTCCGACGCGCTCGCCGCTCGGGGACTCGATGGGGAATCCCGCGTAGAACCTCAGGCGCGGACTCCCCACGACGAGCGGATTGCCGCTGAACCGGTCGTCGGCGCGCGCGTCGGGCACGACCATGCCGTCCCTGGTGAGGATCGCCGCGTCGCAGAACGAGCTCGAGCGGGGGATCTCCCGCAGGTCGGAGCCGCTCGTGGCCAGGCTCAGCTGCCGGTCCCTGTCGAGTATGGTGACGAGCGCCGAGTCCGTGCGGAGCGCCCGCCTGGCGATTGCGACGATGTGGTCGAGCCTCTCGTTGGGGCCGTTCGCCGCGAGTCCCATCTCGTCGACCGCGCTCTGGCGCGCCTGTTCGTCGATCCGCCATTCGGTCGGGTCGGACGCGGGGTGGCCGGTCCCGGCGTCCCGATCGGCTCTGTTCGCGGGCGCCAGCGACGCCGCGATCAGCCGCGCCCAGTGCGCGTACACGCTCGGATCCCGGTGCCGGCCCGGCGCGGGGTCCCCGGGCGTCGTGAGCGGCGTGAAGGTGGTCTGCTTCGATCCGAGGCAGATGCCCTCGGTCACGTCGTTCATCCCGTTGGCGTGCCGGGCGGCCACTCCACCGAGTCGCGAGTCGAAGACGGGAGTCGACCGTAGAGGGTGGATGCCGGTGACGGCGATCTGGGTGCCGGGGGAGACCGAACCCTCCACGCCGGCGAGGAGGCGACGAAACTGGCGCTGCCAGAGATCGAGTGGGGTCAGCTTGAGCGCGTCGTTCACACCGAGCACGATCACGATCGCGTCGTAGCGCCAGAGCGGGAGGGTGAGGAGGCGCTCGAGGGCGCCGTCGACGTTGATCTCGGGGTCGGCGGAGACCTCGACATCCGTTCCCCGCCCCGTGGCGGCGGACAGGGCCCTCGCGAGCGCCCCGGGGAGGGCGAGATCGTGGCTTCGGACTCCCCAGCCGACGGCCGGACCCGCGCCGAAGATCAGCACGCGCCGCGGGTCGGGCCCTGTGGCGTAGGCGCGCGGCGCGTCGTTCGGGCGGGGCGTGGTGCGGAGGGACCGCTCGAAGGAGGATCCCCACAGGGTCATCGCGGGGCCGAGGGCAAGCGCGCGCAGCTCGGTGAGCTCGCCGAAGGGGCGCAGCGGAACGGGAAGGAACGCGGCACGTTCATTCGCTGCATCCATCGTGCTCCCCCGCAGACGACGTGAGTGTCGGTCTGCCCCGTGAAATCGTTCTCACAGCCCACGTCGACGTCGACCCGGCTGTACCCCGATTCTATCTGAGCTGGCTGAAAGCCTCGACGCGGTCGGGCTTTCCCGCGATCAGCACGATGTCGCCCTGCACCAGAACGGTGTCGATCGTCGTGTAGCTCCACCCCGTGCCCGGCCGCTCGAAGGCGGTGATGGTGACACCGTGGTTCGCGCGCACCTTCGTCTCGCCGAGCGGCTTGCCGAGCACCGATACGGGGGGCGTCGTCTTGACGATGGCGAAGTTCTCGCCGACCTCGATGTAGTCCTGCATCGCGCCGCGGACGAGGTGCGCGACCCGCTTGCCCATGTCCTTCTCGGGGTACACGACATGGTGAACGCCGAGCTGGGTGAGGATCTCGCCGTGCTGGTCGGTCACCGCCTTCGCCCACACGGTCGGCACCTTGAGCTTGAGAACGAGCGCGGCGGTGAGGATGCTGGCCTGAAGGTCGCCGCCGATCGCCACGACGACGCGTTCGAACTCCGGCACGCCCAGCTGCTTCAGCGTCTCGGCCTTGGTCGAGTCGGCGCGCACGACGTGCGTGAGCAGCCCGTTGTGGTTCTGCACGATGTCTTCGCGGTCGTCGATGCCGAGCACCTCGGTTCCGCCGGCCATCAGCTCAAGGGCGAGGGCGCTACCGAACCGGCCGAGCCCGATGACCGCGACGGCACCCGCCTCCGCGATGCGGTTGGGGTGGTTGCGGGAGAAGAGCGTGAACTTATCCAATGATGGGCCTCTCTTGCGGCAATTCGTAGGTGGTGCGCCGCTCGCGCAGCGCGAGCGACGAGGCGAAGGTGATGGGGCCGAGACGGCCGATGAACATCAGCAGCACGAGGATCAGCTGCCCGGCCGGCGGCAGGTCTGCGGTGATGCCCGTGGACAGCCCAACGGTGCCGAACGCGGAGACGACCTCGAAGAGAAGTCGGTCGAGGCCGAAGTCGGTCATCAACATCAGCGCCGTCGTGGCCGCGACGACGACCGCGACGGCGAGCAGCACGACCGTGATCGCCTGGCGGTGCACGGCCCGGGAGAGCCGCTTGCCGAAGACGTTGACGGCACGGTCGCCGCGGAGCTCGGTGACGATGATGAAGAACAGCACCGCGAAGGTGGTGATCTTGATGCCGCCGGCCGTGCCGGCGGGGCCGCCGCCGATCAGCATGAGCGCATCCATGCCGAGCCAGCTCGCCGGGTCCATCGCCGACGTGTCGATCGAGTTGAACCCGGCCGTACGCGTCTGCACCGAGGTGAAGAATCCGGCCAGCAGCTTGCCCGGCCAGTCGAGGGGGCCGAGGGTCGCCGGATTGCTCCACTCGATCGCCGTGATGTAAACCCAGCCGGTGACGAGCAGCACGAGCGTGCCCGCCACGACGATGCGCGTGTTCATGGTCCATTTGAGCGTGCGGCCCAGGTGCTTCCGGAGCTGCATGATGACGGGAAATCCGAGGCCGCCGATGATGATCGCGGCGCAGATCGGCAGGCAGATGAATGGATCGGTCGCGTACTGCACGAGGCTGTCGCTGAACAGGGCGAAGCCGGCGTTGTTGAACGACGATACGGCGTGGAAGACGCCGAGCCATGCCGCGCGCCCGATCGGCTCGCCGTATCCGGCCCAGAATCGCAGGGTCAGCATCACGGCGACGACCACCTCGACGACGAGGGAGATGCGGATGACCCCGAGCACGAGCCCGCCGACGTTGTCGAGCCCCATGCTGTGGGCCTCTGCCGCGGTCGTGACCTTGGCGCGCAGCGACATGCGCCGCACGACGGCGAGTCCGATGACCGACGCGAAGGCCATGATGCCGAATCCGCCGATCTGGATCAGCGCGAGGATCACGACCTGCCCGAACGGTGTCCAGTACGTGGCGGTGTCGACGACGACGTGCCCCGTGACGCACACGGCGGAGGTCGCGGTGAACAGGGCCTCGAGAAAGCCCGCGCCACCGGGGCCGACCCGCGCGAGGGGGAGCATCAGGATGCCGGTGCCGATGAGGATCGCGGCGGCGAATCCGGCGACGACCACCTGCGCCGGGTGGGGGCGAAAGCGCCTGGTCGGCACGCGATCGGGGATGCCATTGCGATTGCGCCGTAGTTGCACCCCCATCACACTACGCCCGTCACGGCGCGGTCCACGCGCCTAGGCTGAACGGATGCGCACCCTGTACCCCGAAATCGAACCCTACGACTCCGGCCTGCTCGACGTCGGCGACGGGCAGCGGATCTACTGGGAGGCATCCGGCAACCCGCGGGGCAAGCCCGCCGTGTTCCTGCACGGGGGGCCCGGCGGCGCCGTGTCGCCCAAGCACCGCCGCGCGTTCGATCCGGCCAGGTACCGAATCGTGCTGTTCGACCAGCGCGGCGCCGGCCGCAGCACGCCGCACGCGAGCGAACCCGGCTACGACCTCGCGGTCAACACCACGTGGCACCTCGTCGCCGATATCGAGCGGCTCCGCGAGCACCTCGGCATCGACCGCTGGCAGGTCTTCGGTGGATCGTGGGGCAGCACCCTCGCCCTCGCCTACGCGCAGAGCCACACCGAGCGTGTCACCGAGCTGGTGCTGCGCGGCATCTTCACCCTGCGCAAGTCGGAGCTGGACTGGTTCTATGAGGGGCCGGCCGGCCAGATCTTTCCCGACGGGTGGGAGCAGTACGTCGCGCCGGTGCCGCCGGAGGAGCGCGACAGCTTCATCGGCGCCTATCACCGCCTGCTCAACGACCCGGATCCGGCCGTGCACGGCCCTGCCGCCGTCGCCTGGTCGACGTGGGAGGCGAGCGCGATCACGCTGCTGCCCCAGCCCCAGGTCGTCGCCCAGTTCGCCGACCCGCGCTTCGCCCTCGCCTTCGCGCGCATCGAGAACCACTTCTTCGTGAACCGGGGCTGGATGGACGACGGCCAGCTCATCGCGGGCGCGCACCTGCTGCGCGACATCCCCGCCGTCATCGTGCAGGGGCGCTACGACATCTGCACCCCGCCCGTCACCGCGTGGGACCTGCACAGGGCCTGGCCGGAGGCGGAGTTCCACATGATCCCGGATGCCGGCCACTCGTTCGAGGAGCCGGGGATCCTGTCGGCGCTCATCGAGGCGACCGACCGCTTCGCCGGCTGAGCCGGGCTGGGCTGGCGTGGCCGGGCTGGGCTGGCGTGGCCGGGCTGGGCTGGTGTGGCCGGGCTTGTCCCGCCGGGCGAGGTGAGCTGGGCTGCGCTGGGCTGAGCCGGGCTGGGCTGGCGTGGCCGGGCTTGTGCCGCGGGGCGAGGTGAGCCGGGCTGACCGGCGCGCGCTGGCCGAGCTGCATCGCGCGCCGGCCGGGCCGCAGCGCGCGTCCTTGCGCGCCGGAACGTGCCCGTCGACCCCTACCGCGGCGCGAAGCAGCGGCGCTACGATGCCGCCAGGAGGTGGCGAATCATGCGCGCACAGGTAGGCGAACACATTGTCATGCGGGGCAAGACGGTGGAGACCCCCGATCGGCACGGGGTGATTCTGGAGGTGCGCGGCGAGGAGGGTGCCGCGCCGTACTTCGTCAGGTTCGACGACGGCCACGAGGCCCTCGTGTTCCCCGGCGGCGACTCGATCATCCAGCACCACACCCCCGACCACTGACCGCGCGTTCGACGGATCGAGGCGCCCGATGCCGTGGCGGTTCACTCTTCTCGCGCTTCAGGCGGTCGTCGCCCTGAGTTCGGCGGCGGCCTGCTCGAACTCGTGCTGGTGCTGCTGATGCTCGGCGTGTTGCGTGCGGATGCGCCCTGCGCGGACGCGCGGCACGTGGACGCGCCGCAGGTGGACGCGCGGCACGTGGACGCGCCGCAGGTGGACGCGCGGCAGGTGGACGCGCCGCAGGTGGACGCGCGGCAGGTGGACGCGCCGCACGGATCACAGCGGGCCGCGCTTTGACCTGCCGGCCCGGCGTGGCCTTCTGACTTGCTGACTTGCGGGCCTGCTGAACTGGTGGCGTCCCCGCCT
>Ga0335397_10013072_pt1 | contig 10124 bp, 8 predicted proteins | sample MAT04_FD_205740 | JGI IMG/M metagenome (GOLD analysis project Ga0335397, IMG submission 205740) | Freshwater microbial communities from Lake Fryxell liftoff mats and glacier meltwater in Antarctica - MAT-04 (spades assembly) (version 2) ...
GATCTGGTCGGTCGTGAGGGCCGCTACCTGGGAGGTGCCCAGCGTCGCCACTTGTGCCGTCTTGAGTGCGGCCACATCCGTGGTCTCCAGAGCCGCCACTTGGGTGGTGGTGAGGGCCGCCACGTTGGCCGTCGTCAGGGCGGCGACCTGCGCCGTCCCCAATGCCACGATCTGGTCGGTCGAGAGGGCCGCCACCTGGGAGGTGCGCAACGCCGCAATCTGACTGGTCTTGAGTGCCGCAATGTCGCTCGTCTCCAGTGCAACCACCTGCGTCGTGGTCAAGTTCGCCACGCCCGCCGTCGTCATCGCGCCGACCTGTGCCGTCGTCAATGCAACGATCTGATCCGTCGTCAACGCCGCGATCTGTGTCGTCAGCATGGAAGCAACATCCGCCGTGGTGAACAGTTGAATTTGCGTGGTGGATAAGGCCGCAATTTGCGTCGTCGTAAACCCACTGATATTGCTCATGGTCATGTCCTTAGGAACGTGCTCGCCAAAACAAAATACTCGGTGTCGAACTGGTTTGCTGAATCCATTCAGCCCATCGTCACGAGACCCAATCCGCCGGACCCGCGCCGTTCAAAATCGGCGATCAAATCCGGACGCAGCACCCCACGGAAACAGTTCGTGGGTTACGCCCGTTCTTGTTTAACGTCAATTTGTCAGAGAACTTGAGGGGATCACTGAGAATTAGTTCAACGCACCAAGAAGGTGCGCGCAGTCGACCCGAGCAAACGCCGGGAACACTGGCAACGTCAAAGAGGCTTTATGCCCGGCGCAGTGGCGACCATGCAGCGGCGCGACGTTGCGCTTCCTTGCGCTGTGCGTCGGTGATGCATGCCTCCGAGCGCTTGCAGTTGTCCTTTGCGGGGCCATCCCCCCCTTGCGCCGCGAGCACGAACCACTTGTGGGCCTCAATAGCATCCACCGCGACAGCGTTCCCCGTGGCATACATCAATGCGAGGCGGGACTGCGCACTGACGAGGCCCTGTTCGGCTGCGCGCGCCAGCCACTGGAATGCACTGTGCGCGTCCGGCGCAATCCCAAGGCCCTTGGCATACGCCAGCGCCAGGTTGTACTGCGCCTCGGCATCCCCCTGTTCCGCAGCCCGTGTCCACCAGATTACGGCTTGTGCCGGGTTCTTCATCCGCGCAAACAAGACGCCCAAGGTCGCCTGGGCCGGGCCAAATCCCGCGTCGGCTGCGCTTTGGCACCAGGCAAATGCCTGTTGCACATCCCGCTTCAGCCCTTCCCCGCCACTGGCGTACATGGACCCCAGGTTCCATTGGGCCTTGGCGTCACCCTGCGCGGCCGCCTTTTGAAACCAGATGAAGGCCTGCTGGAAGTCGGTTTGTACCCCCAGACCACTGAAGAAACACGCACCGAGGGCACTTTGCGCAGAGGCATAACCCTGTTCGGCCGCCATGCGCCACCAATTGAAGGCCTGTTGATGATCGACAGGCACGCCTTTTCCCGCCGCGAACTGCTGACCAAGCAGGAACTGCGCCTCCGCGATCCCTTGCTCCGCGGCTTTGCCGAAACATGCCGCCGCAACATGCTCCATCGGGTTGTTGAACAAATGTCCTAACGTCAACAGGGCCCGGGGGTCGCCAGCCTCCGCTGCCCGGGCAAACCAGGTCAGGCCCGCCAAGGCATCCTGCGCCACGTTCAGGCCGGAGGAGTAACTCCGCCCCAAGGCAAACTGGGCGTCCATCGCACCCTGTTGCGCTGCCCTCCGATACCAGGCGATGGCATCCGGATCGCCGTCCGCTTCGGCAAGTTTCGCCACCGCCAATTGGGCCCGGACCTCGTTTAGCCTGGCCGCCTGCAGGTACCAGATTTTGGCCTTGGCCGGGTCCTGCGGAACACCCAGGCCCAGTTCGTGCATCAGCCCCAGGTGGTAGCGGGCATCGGGGTCTCCGAACTCCGCCGCCTTGTCCCATCGCTGCGAGTCGCCCCTGCGCTCGTCCGTCACCGGTTTTCGGCGGCCCCGTCCACGGCCCTTGGCTCGGACATCTGCCGCACCGTGCAGCAGCTCGATCGCGACGTGGGCCGCAATATGGTTCTGACGTGCCGCTTTGCGGTACCAGAAAAGCGCCTGATCCAAGTCGGTGGCGAGGCCCCGCCCGTTGGCATACAAACCAGCCAACGCGCATTGGGCAGTGGCCAAACCTTGGTCCGCCGCCATGCGGCACCACTGCGCCGCCTGCAGGTCATCACACTGCGAACCCTGGGCCGCCAGCAGCTCACTCGCCAGCGCAAACTGGGCTTCGGCCAACCCCTGTTCAGCGGCCCGTGCAAAGCAGTTGTGGGCCTGCTCCGGATGCGGCGTCGCGTACATTTTTCCGAGCCGGAACATGGCCTTGGCGTGTCCCTGCTCCGCCGATTTTTGGTACCACAAAATCGCCTGGTGGTCGTCGCGCTCCACGCCCACGCCATTGGAGTAACTGGTCCCCAGCAAGTACTGGGCCGCTGGCAGTCCACGCTCCGCCGCCTGCCGGATCCAGCCCAACGCCTGCTCGAAGTCCGCCTTTGCGCCGACACCGTTGGCGAACATCAGTCCAACCTGGTACTGCGCCTCGGTATCCCCGATGCGCGCTGTCTTCAGCGCTTCATGGAGGTTTCGCTTGTCTCTGGCACTGATCTTCACCGCCATGTGTGCCTTTCACCGTTGAACGTAGTGTGCCATCCGCAAACGCGCCGAGCGCCGAAACAACTCCGTGGAAGTGACGGGTTATCGGCCGTCTTTTCAGACTTTAGTTCGCAAGGCCCCTCATGACAATCACGTAACCCTACTGACCCTGCACGATGGAATCAAACAGCCAGGACCGCAACCTCCCGGCCTCGGAGCGCAAACTCAAACGCGCCATCGAGGACGGCCAGGTCACGCGTTCGCGAGACTTGTCACACCTCGCCGTGCTGGGCGCCGGCGCGCTGGGGATCCTGGCACTGGCACCGTTGTTGTTCGGCCGGCTGCAGCTGGACCTGTCGCGACAGTTGTCGTTCGATGCACACACCCTGACGCAGACCGGCACCATGCTGACCCGCATGCAGGACATGGTGGTCGCCGGCCTCGTGGCCTGCACCGTGTTTGCGCTGATCGTGATGGTCGCCGTCATCCTGAGCTACATCGCGGTTGGCGGATGGGTCAACAGCCTCAAGCCAATGATGCCCGACTTCAGCCGTCTCAATCCGCTGGCCGGCCTGGGGCGCATGTTCACCAAGGACAAGATGGCCGAGGTGGCCAAGATGCTCGCGATCGTCATCACGCTGTTCGTGGTCAGCAGCATCTACCTGTACTCGACGTCGCCCACCATCATCGCGCTGGTGATGCAGCCGTCCGAGGCCGCCATCGCCCACATGAACGAGTGGCTGGTGTCCGGCATGGGCCTGCTGCTGCTGATCATCCTGCTGGTCGCCGCGATCGACGTGCCGCTGCAGAAGTTTCTGCACAAGTCGCGCCTCAAGATGTCGCACCAGGAGGTCAAGCAGGAACACAAGGAGTCCGAAGGCAATCCGCTCGTCAAGGGCAAGCTGCGCCAGCGCCAGCGTGAACTGTCGCAGCGCAACAGCATTTCGGCCGTGCCCAGGGCGGACTTCGTGGTCATGAACCCGACCCACTTTGCGGTCGCCATTCGCTACGACGAGCACACCATGCGTGCCCCGCAGGTCATCTCGCGCGGCGCCGACCTGCTGGCGCTGAAGATCCGCGATGTCGCGCGCTCCCACGCCATCCCCGTATTGCAGGCGCCGATGCTCGCGCGCGCCCTGTACGCCCACGCGGAACTGGAACAGGACATCCCGTCGAGCCTCTACACGGCGGTGGCGCAGGTGCTGGCCTATGCCTACCGGCTCAAGGCGGCCCTGCGCGGTGACGGTCCGATGCCGGACGCACCACCGGTTCCCGACGTGCCCGCCGAGCTCGACCCGCTGGCGGCGCGAACCACGATGCCGGCAACCCCATGATCGAACAACTCAAGCCCCTGCAACGCTGGCTCGGCTCGAATGCCGCATTCGCCCAGGGTGCGGCAGCCCCCATGCTGGTGGTGGCCATCCTGTCGATGATGGTGCTGCCCTTGCCGCCGTTCCTGCTCGACGTGTTCTTCACCATCAACATCGCGGTGGCCCTGATGGTGATGATGGTGGCGGCCTACATGTTGCGCCCGCTGGACTTCGCGGCGTTCCCGGCGGTGCTGCTGCTGACCACGCTGATGCGCTTGTCGCTGAACGTCGCATCGACCCGCGTGGTGCTGCTCGAGGGCCACACCGGCCCCGGTGCCGCCGGCGCGGTGATCGAAGCCTTCGGCCATTTCCTGATCGGCGGGAACTTCGCTGTCGGCCTGATCGTGTTCTCGATCCTGGTGGTGATCAATTTCGTGGTGGTGACCAAGGGCGCGGAGCGCATCGCCGAGGTCTCGGCCCGTTTCGCGCTGGATGCGATGCCGGGCAAACAGATGGCGGTGGACGCCGACCTGAATGCCGGCACCATCGACGAAAAGGAAGCCAAGCGCCGGCGCGCCGAAGTGGCCGAGGAGGCCGACTTCTTCGGCTCCATGGATGGCGCCTCCAAGTTCGTGCGCGGCGATGCGGTGGCCGGCATCCTGATCCTGCTGATCAACATCTTCGGCGGCTTCGCGATCGGTGTCCTGCAACACGGCCTGAGCGCGTCGCAGGCGGCCGACACCTATATCCTGCTGGCGGTCGGTGATGCGCTGGTGGCCCAGGTGCCCGGCCTGCTGATCTCGGTGGCCGCCGCCATGGTGGTGTCGCGGGTCGGCAAGGACCACGACCTCGGGCGCCAGATCGTGCACCAGATGTTCATCTCCCCACGGGTGCTGGGCATCAGCGCCACCATCCTGGGCGTGCTGGGCATCATCCCCGGCATGCCCCACGTGGTGTTCCTGTCCATCGCAGCGATCCTGGGCTACACCGCCTGGGTGCTCGCCCATCGCCCGCCTGCGCCGGATCCGGATGCCGTGGTGGCCGCGCCCCCCACGGACGGCGAGGCCAGCTGGGACGACCTGCAGCCGGTGGACCAGCTCGGACTCGAGCTCGGTTACCGCCTGATCGCGCTGGTCGACAAGAACCGCCAGGGCGACCTGCTCAACCGCATCAAGGGCGTGCGGCGCAAGTTTGCCCAGGAGGTCGGTTTCCTGCCGCCGGCCGTCCATGTGCGCGACAACCTCGAGCTCAACCCGAGCGCTTACCGCATCACGCTGCGCGGCGTGGTGGTGGGCGAGGGCGAGGCCTTTCCCGGCCTGCACCTGGCCATCAACCCGGGCGGCATCACCACACCGCTGATCGGCACCGCCACCACCGACCCGGCCTTCGGCCTGCCCGCCCACTGGATCGACGATCGCCAGAAAGAAACAGCGCAAATGGCCGGATTTACAGTCGTTGATTCAGAGACCGTGATGGCCACGCATTTGTCACACTTGATGCAGGTGCAAGCCTCGCGGCTGCTCAGCCGCACCGAGACCCAGCAGCTGGTGGATCACGTGGCCAAGCTGGCACCGAAACTGATTGAGGAAGTCGTCCCGAAGATGGTATCCATCGCCGTGTTCCAGAAAGTGCTGCAGCTGCTGCTGGACGAGGCCGTCCACATCCGCGACATCCGCACCATCGTCGAATCGCTCGCGGAACACGCCACCACCATCACCGACCCGGTCGAACTGGCAAAACGGATCCGCGTCGCCCTGTCTCCGGCGATCGTTCAGCAGATCTACGGCCCGACCCGCGAGCTCCATGTGATCGCCATCGACCCGGCCCTGGAGCGGCTGCTGGTGCAGGCCCTGGGCGGCGCCAGCGGGCCCGCCCTCGACCCGGGCGTCGCCGACATGTTCACCCGCAACGCCGCCGAAGTGGCGCTGCGGCAGGAAGAGGTGGGTGTGCCGCCCTGCCTGCTGGTACCGGACCAGATCCGCGGTGCCATCGCCCGCCTGGTGCGTCGCGTCGCACCGCGCCTGCAGGTGCTGGCGCATAGTGAAATCCCCGAGACCCACACGATACGAATTGGCCCGATCCTCCGAGGTGCAGCATCATGAATATTCAACGTTTTACCGGCGCGACGGCGCGTGAGGCGCTGGGCAAGGCGCGCATGGCGTTCGGCGAGGGGACGCTGATCCTGTCGAACCGCCCCACGACCCACGGTGTGGAAGTGATGGCCACCGGCGAAGAAAACCTGAATGATCTGCAACGCCTGGGCGGCCAGGCCCCGGGTGCGCAGGCGAAAACCCCCGGCGCCCAGAAACCGGGCGCTGCCACCGGCCAGGCCGCCATGGCCAACCCGGCCCAGCGCGTCGAAGACGACACCGAGCAGCTGGCCATGAGCACGCTGTCGTTCCAGGACTACGTGCGCGAGCGCATGCTGCGCAAGCGCCAGACCGAGACGCCGGCGCGTGCCGACGAAGTCCCCGCGCGCACGGCCGCCACGGGCGCGCCGGCCCGGCCGGCCGTCGCCCCGGCGCCCACCAGAACGGTGGCGCGTCCCGCCCCACGGGAGGCCGCGGCCACCGGTGCACGCAGCATCGTCGACGAACTGCATGCCATGCGCGACCTGATCGAGGACCGCTTCAACACCTTTGCCTGGCTCAACCAGGCCAAGCAGCACCCGATCCAGTCCAACCTGATGCTCAAGCTCATGCGCGCCGGGTATTCACCGACCCTGTCGCGCACGATCCTGGAGCACATGCCCGAGGCACTCGGGGCGCCGCAAGCCATGCAATGGATGATGGAGGCGATCGAACGCAACCTGAAAACCTCCGAGCCCGAGAATACCCTGCAGGACGAAGGCGGCATCTACGCCCTGGTCGGCGCGACCGGCGTGGGCAAGACCACCACGGTGGCGAAACTCGCCGGCCTGTGTGCGCGTGCGCACGGGCCCGCCAGCGTGGGCATGATCACACTGGACACCCAGCGCATGGGCGCGCACGAGCAACTGCGTGAACATGCCCGCAGCATGGGGCTGGTCGCACACCTGGCCCACGACCGGGCCGCGCTGCAGGACCTGCTGGGACTGTTCGCCAACAAGCGCATGGTGCTGATCGACACCAGCGGCCTGGCACCGCGTGAGCTGGGCAAGGAGGACAGCCTGAGCCTGCTCGACCTGCCCGGCGTGCGCCGCCTGCTGGTGCTCAATGCGGGCGCGCAGGGCGATTCGCTCGACCAGGTGGTGGCCGCGTTCCGGTCGGGTGGCGTGCAGCAGGCGGTGTTGTCGAAGATCGACGAGGCCGTCAAGCTCGGGCCGGCTCTCGACGTCGCGATCCGCCACCAGCTGCTCCTGCGTGGCGTCACGAACGGGCAGAAGGTTCCCGACGACTGGGCCCTCGCGGACGCGGCGGAACTGGTGCGCCAGTCGATGCGCGTCAGCAGCCCGTCGGCCTTCGATCCCAAGCCCGCCGACCTGGGCTTCTACTTCATCCAGCCCGACCACCGGCCCCAGGGCGCCGGACGCACACATGCCTGAAGCCCCGACCCGGCGGAAATTCCCCATGAACGGAAGATCCGATCTTGTTATCCTGTCGGGGTCTGACGTCCGCTTCCACCGTGGTCGACTCCAACCCGTGAACCGCAAGTGATGTACACCGCCAAAGGCCAACTCGACCGGAATGCCCTGATCCGCCAGTACCAGCCACTGGTGCGCAAACTAGCCCACCACATGATGGCCAAGCTGCCCGCCAGCGTGCAGGTCGACGACTTGATCCAGGTCGGGCTGATCGGCCTGTCGGAGGCGCTGTCCCGTTACGAGGCGGCCCAGGGGGTGCAGTTCGAAACCTTCGCGACCCAGCGCATCCGCGGCGCGATGATCGATGAGTTGCGCGAGAGCGACTGGATGTCGCGCGGGTCGCGCAAGAGCCAGAAAGACATCGAACAGGCCCTGCGCCGCCTCGAGCACCAGCTCGGGCGGACTCCACTCGAATCTGAAATTGCCAAGGAACTGGGCATGTCACTGGCCGACTATCAGACGCTGCTGGGCAAGGTGCGCGGAACCCAGCTGGTGTACATCGAGGACATGGGCCACGGGGCCGATGGCGAGGAGGGGTTCCTGGAACGCCATGAAACCGCGGACCCGCAGTCCGACCCGATGCAGGTGTTGCGCGACCAGCGCCTGCGCCAGTCGCTGGTCGACGCCATCAAGGTGCTTCCCGAGCGCGAGCAGTACATCATGAGCATGTACTACGAACAGGACATGAACCTGAAAGAGATTGCCGCCGTGCTGGGCGTTACGGAGTCACGGGTCTGCCAGTTGCACAGCCAGTCGATCGCGCGCCTGCGGGCCAAGATGCGTTCGCATTGATCGGTCGGGTCGGGCGCCACCGCGCCCGTGCCGCGGCGCACCGACCGGTGCGCGTATGACAACAAATCGAGGGTCTTGGCCTTTCCGACAACTGTCGCAAAAATGCAACAGCTACCGGCCTCAGGCAGATATCAAAGTAAATGCGCCACTGCGGCGCGCCTGCTGGCCATAGGGCCTGGCGCCGCCGGCATAGGTGCTCGGGCGGGCGGACGGAATGATGGAATTCAGGGCCCGGTCGACCACCGCCGAACGGCGCAGGCAGGCCTCGCGCTGCATGGCCAGATCCTGCCCGAGCCGGCGCAGGCGCTGTTTCAATTGCAGCGCCAGGCTACCCCGGCGCTGCACCACCTGCAAGCTGCCCGACAAGGCCACCGCCGCCTGCTGCACCTCCTGCGACGCGGACGCGATCAGGTCCGGATGGCCGGCCAGCAGGGCCGACGCCAGCCCCTGCGTCCTGCGTTCTGCCTCAGCCAGGGCATCGAGGAATAACTGCATGTCGCCGGGCTGAAGCATGTTGAAACCCTGGGGGAAATGGGTCGCTTCAGCCCTGCGACCGAGCGAGCATTTCCCGCGCATTGGCAAGCAGCTTGTCGGCAATCGTTTCGGCATTCACGACGTAACTTTTCTTTTCGATCGCCTGGCGCACCGCGTTGACTTTCTCCAGATCGACTTCAGCGGCATTGCCCGCCTGCTCGAGTGCGCGCGCCTGGCTCGACACCGTGACGCCGACGCCGGGCGCCTTGCGGTCATTCTTGGCCACGGGTGTCCCCGCCTGCCCCGCCTTGGCCGTTGCAGTTTGCGCAGCCTGCCCCGGAGCAGGTGTGGAATCGGGCTGTTGACCTATCTTCATCGTGTTCCCCTTGGCCACGTCACTCGTGCCATCCTACGATAGCTATCGGCCGAACGGGGAAAAACTTGAGCCATTGTCTTCACCTGGGTCCACGGATCAGAGGTCGACCCGGACCGTTCGGGTATCCATCACGATTCCGGTAAGTATGCGCCCACCCTCGACACGAACCCGCGCCTGGGAACCGACGACCCCGGCCGACAACGCCTGCCCATCGGAGGTCACGGAGAATCCCGCCCCCTGCGCCAGCACGCGGACCATGGCGCCAGCCTGGAACACCTGGGACGGCCGGACCATGCCGGCACGCAAGGCCTGGCCCGTGCCCAGCTGCCGGGCCGCAGTCTGACCCAGCCACATCTCCATATCGGCCAGGATGGGGCTGTTTTCCTGAGCCCAGTCGACCTCCGCCTGCACCATGTCGCCGGCATCCAGCACCTTGCCCGGCGCAATGTCCCCCTTGACGACCCAGGCCAGCCCGAAGGCCTTGACCTGTACCGGCAGGAACACGTTCCAACGCGCGTTGCCATCCACGCAGCGCAAGCCCAGCCGGGTCCTGCCCCACAGGCGCAATCCGGGGGGAATATAGGGCTCGACCTGGGCGCAGGGCGCCAGCGTCAGGCGGCTGTCCAGCGCACCGACACTGACCACCAGCCGCAAGGGCGTCGCCCCGGCCGGGCGTGCCGCCGCCACGGCCTGGTCCAGCCAGACCTGGGAATCCTTGAGCAGGCCGGTTCCCGCATCCTGCGCCAGCGCACCGGCCCACAGGCACAGCCCCACAGCGCCAGCCGCGATACGCCCCGCACCAAAGCCGAGGACCTGCCTGAAATTCCGAGTGTTCAATTCTTCACCTGATTAATAGCCGCACTGTGACTCTAGCCCGTCGATCGGCCGCCAAAGCGGCCAAGTGATGGCAGAAACAACCGCTATTCGAATGATCGGCGGACTCAAGCTTTTTCATAATCGTTTCACGCCATGGGCCCC
>Ga0335397_10013077_pt1 | contig 10121 bp, 8 predicted proteins | sample MAT04_FD_205740 | JGI IMG/M metagenome (GOLD analysis project Ga0335397, IMG submission 205740) | Freshwater microbial communities from Lake Fryxell liftoff mats and glacier meltwater in Antarctica - MAT-04 (spades assembly) (version 2) ...
TTTCCGAAGATAAACGCCGTACCAAAATCCACAAAATTCTCAAGTCCTACGGACAATGGATGCAGTACAGTGTATTTGAATGCGACTTAACCGATACGCAATATGCCAAGCTGCGATCGCGCCTTAGCAAGCTGATCAAACCAGATCAAGATAGCATTCGGTTTTATTTCCTTTGTGCCTGCTGTAAAGCTAAGGTAGAGAGAATTGGTGGTGAAAGTATCCGAGATGAAACGATCTTTTTTGCCTAGGGCGCGGATGGGTAGGTGTTTTTGAGCGAACTTCCGGTAATCTGGCTCAGTGCCCTGTCAATGTTGGGTTTCAGCCTTCACTGCCAAATATTTGTTCGCGCATCTTCCCAACCCCTGACTATACATACACTCTGAGCCTGTAGCTATGTTCGTGTTTCACCCAATTAGCAATCTAAAATGCTACAATCTGGTTGATCCGCGCAGTCGAACCTTGAAAACTGCATACAGACTGCGTTCCAAGCGCCCGCCGTCGCGATCGGCTTAAAACCCTTATAGGGATTGAAACTGTATCATATCGGCGTCTGGGAATTTCAAACCCGTGGGTCGCGATCGGCTTAAAACCCTTATAGGGATTGAAACAGAGCAGCCGCCCCAAGACCCATACCCAGGATTTTGGCGTCGCGATCGGCTTAAAACCCTTATAGGGATTGAAACTCTTAAACAGCTTGAGTACGCCTTGCATCAATGCGTCGCGATCGGCTTAAAACCCTTATAGGGATTGAAACTTCAATATCCTCAGCTGAGGGCAAGGGGGCAGAAGTCGCGATCGGCTTAAAACCCTTATAGGGATTGAAACATTTCTAGGACATCTTGAAGGGAATCAATTTATAGGGTCGCGATCGGCTTAAAACCCTTATAGGGATTGAAACTATTTTGCTGGGCACTTCGTATGCTTCCAAATCAGGTCGCGATCGGCTTAAAACCCTTATAGGGATTGAAACAACTTTTGCACACTAGAAAAGCCGCTGTTCTTCGAGGTCGCGATCGGCTTAAAACCCTTATAGGGATTGAAACCTTATTATTAAGCTGGGTGGGTGGGTGGCCGGAAAGTCGCGATCGGCTTAAAACCCTTATAGGGATTGAAACCTGTAGCCGCTCCGTTCACGCTCTGCTCCACGATCGCGTCGCGATCGGCTTAAAACCCTTATAGGGATTGAAACAAATACGATAGCAACAACAACCCAATCGGATATGGTCGCGATCGGCTTAAAACCCTTATAGGGATTGAAACCAGAAATGACCAGATGAAGTGGTGAGCTTGACGGTATGCGTCGCGATCGGCTTAAAACCCTTATAGGGATTGAAACTTTTCGATATAGGTTGTATCCAGTTTCATAGCAAGTCGCGATCGGCTTAAAACCCTTATAGGGATTGAAACCATACAACCTAGGGAACCCGGCGATAGACACTTTTTGTCGCGATCGGCTTAAAACCCTTATAGGGATTGAAACAGATATCGTTGTTTTTGCCGAAAATGCGATCGCCGTCGCGATCGGCTTAAAACCCTTATAGGGATTGAAACCATACAACCTAGGGAACCCGGCGATAGACACTTTGTCGCGATCGGCTTAAAACCCTTATAGGGATTGAAACGTCCAGCGGCTACCCTCGCCATCTCTATACCTGTATTGTCGCGATCGGCTTAAAACCCTTATAGGGATTGAAACTTGTCCATTGGTGGTGGGCTTGGCAAATAACCACTGTCGCGATCGGCTTAAAACCCTTATAGGGATTGAAACAAGAAGAATGAGCCTTCATTGGAAGTGCTTCTGAAGTGTCGCGATCGGCTTAAAACCCTTATAGGGATTGAAACAGTTTTCCTTGAACTAAACCGTGTAGAAACATCGGTGTCGCGATCGGCTTAAAACCCTTATAGGGATTGAAACAGCACCCCCGATCCGTGCCACCTAGATATGCTGAGTCGCGATCGGCTTAAAACCCTTATAGGGATTGAAACTATTCAGTAGGTCGGCTAGCGCGAAGCACAGCCGATGTCGCGATCGGCTTAAAACCCTTATAGGGATTGAAACTTGTTTCTGAGGCTCTCTCTGTGTCCAATCTTCGTCGCGATCGGCTTAAAACCCTTATAGGGATTGAAACGGATAGATGCGCCCCAGGGTGGGAAGGCGCGATCAGTCGCGATCGGCTTAAAACCCTTATAGGGATTGAAACATACTGACGCAATCGGCTAATCTAATCAACGTTTCGTCGCGATCGGCTTAAAACCCTTATAGGGATTGAAACGAGCAGCGGCAGGTGAGCCTGAAATGTAGTGACCGTCGCGATCGGCTTAAAACCCTTATAGGGATTGAAACCCGTCGCTGATCATCTCGGCGATCGCAGTGATGATGTCGCGATCGGCTTAAAACCCTTATAGGGATTGAAACTCTGCATCAATCAAGGCTTGCTGAAATGCTGAAAGTCGCGATCGGCTTAAAACCCTTATAGGGATTGAAACTATTCGATCGCAGCCGCCCGCCGTATTTTGGGTAGGTCGCGATCGGCTTAAAACCCTTATAGGGATTGAAACTCACCGCCGCCAGCGGGATTGCCACAAACAACCGAGTCGCGATCGGCTTAAAACCCTTATAGGGATTGAAACTTATTGGATGATCACTATCACGTTCAACACTCGAAGTCGCGATCGGCTTAAAACCCTTATAGGGATTGAAACAACAACTAGGCGATCGCGTTTGATGGTGGCGTCTAGTCGCGATCGGCTTAAAACCCTTATAGGGATTGAAACATTTAAGCTTCTGAGTGTAGGAACTTTCCCAAGAGGTCGCGATCGGCTTAAAACCCTTATAGGGATTGAAACCTTGAAACCGAAAAGCAAAACAGAAGAAACATTCTTGTCGCGATCGGCTTAAAACCCTTATAGGGATTGAAACAGTGCATCAGAGGCATTCTCAAGGCAGGTGTCTAATGTCGCGATCGGCTTAAAACCCTTATAGGGATTGAAACGCTCCAGATGCGTAGCTATCCTGTACATCTGCATCGTCGCGATCGGCTTAAAACCCTTATAGGGATTGAAACCTCCCCTGGACTTTGACACGCGCTTGTTGATAAAGAGTCGCGATCGGCTTAAAACCCTTATAGGGATTGAAACGCTTCCACTTGCGGGGCGACCCCTACAGCGGCAAGGTCGCGATCGGCTTAAAACCCTTATAGGGATTGAAACAGGCAAATACAGAGTAGGGCAAAGTGGCGGATAGGGTCGCGATCGGCTTAAAACCCTTATAGGGATTGAAACAAACACCTTGCAAGTAGAGAGCCTTTAGAATCGCTGTCGCGATCGGCTTAAAACCCTTATAGGGATTGAAACATTAGTACAGCATTGGCAACGACAGAGCTAGAAACGTCGCGATCGGCTTAAAACCCTTATAGGGATTGAAACGCGGTTGAGGACAGATTGATCGACGATTGGCTGGAGTCGCGATCGGCTTAAAACCCTTATAGGGATTGAAACAGAAACAACTCCATCTACCCCAGAGAGGGCGCAAATGTCGCGATCGGCTTAAAACCCTTATAGGGATTGAAACAACATGACTGACATGCTTTTGGCAACACCCTTAAAGTCGCGATCGGCTTAAAACCCTTATAGGGATTGAAACATCTTCCGCTACGAGAGATTCGCAAGAGTAGCCAGGTCGCGATCGGCTTAAAACCCTTATAGGGATTGAAACCTATCTGGGATTCACGTCGCTATCAGATTACATCGTCGCGATCGGCTTAAAACCCTTATAGGGATTGAAACTTAACTCAAGCCCTGTACAATGGGATTCTCACTGGTGCGTCGCGATCGGCTTAAAACCCTTATAGGGATTGAAACAACGGTTCAACCAACTGGTGCAGGCTCTCACGCTTAAAGTCGCGATCGGCTTAAAACCCTTATAGGGATTGAAACGTAGCCAGACGCCAGCATCAGCGGATTGTCTGCGAGTCGCGATCGGCTTAAAACCCTTATAGGGATTGAAACTAGAATCCGGGCATGTTCAGGCGTAGCGGCTCCGGGTCGCGATCGGCTTAAAACCCTTATAGGGATTGAAACAATAAGCGATTTTGTACGGATTGCAGTACGGATGGTCGCGATCGGCTTAAAACCCTTATAGGGATTGAAACCTTATTATTAAGCTGGGTGGGTGGGTGGCCGGAAAGTCGCGATCGGCTTAAAACCCTTATAGGGATTGAAACCGATGACCTTCCTTTCTAACCTTAATTAGCTGTAACGTCGCGATCGGCTTAAAACCCTTATAGAGATTGAAACTTCGTAGTCGATGCTGAAGAGAAAAAAATAGAGGGTCGCGATCGGCTTAAAACCCTTATAGGGATTGAAACCTTTGCCTTCAAGATTGTGCGTAAAGTCATGGCAGGTGTCGCGATCGGCTTAAAACCCTTATAGGGATTGAAACAAAACTGGGACTCTAATTGTGCGCGATCCAGTTGGATCTGAGTCGCGATCGGCTTAAAACCCTTATAGGGATTGAAACACAAACCCATGACGCTGGACAATGCTTATAAGCCTTGGTGGAGTCGCGATCGGCTTAAAACCCTTATAGGGATTGAAACCCTGTGCATCTGTCTGGACTGGCTTGACACCGAGTCGCGATCGGCTTAAAACCCTTATAGGGATTGAAACCCACGCGATTGAGTGTTTCCAGCACTCACTGCAATGTCGCGATCGGCTTAAAACCCTTATAGGGATTGAAACGCGCCAATGGACACCCTGCTTAAGCAAACCCTCATGTCGCGATCGGCTTAAAACCCTTATAGGGATTGAAACAACCCCCCCTAAGTGGCACGTTGACAGAAAGCCACGTCGCGATCGGCTTAAAACCCTTATAGGGATTGAAACAGCCCCCCGGAAGCCAGCGCACCGAGGCCAGCCTGTCGCGATCGGCTTAAAACCCTTATAGGGATTGAAACCCTACACTTACGGTGCAGTATTGCTCCCGCTCTGCGTCGCGATCGGCTTAAAACCCTTATAGGGATTGAAACCCAGCGGGAACCAGACCAAAGCCGGGAATGTAAAGTCGCGATCGGCTTAAAACCCTTATAGGGATTGAAACCTATAACACTCTTTACGACCAAGACCACCTTTACGGTCGCGATCGGCTTAAAACCCTTATAGGGATTGAAACCATGCAATTAACATCTGATTGGGTTGACCAGATTGTCGCGATCGGCTTAAAACCCTTATAGGGATTGAAACTATTTGATTTTGCGTCCAGATGGCTACGTCCTCAAGTCGCGATCGGCTTAAAACCCTTATAGGGATTGAAACTCTGCTCCCTTTAAGCTTTGCGTTACGCTTTCCACGTCGCGATCGGCTTAAAACCCTTATAGGGATTGAAACCCAGCGGGAATTATGCCGAGGCCGGGAATGTAAAGTCGCGATCGGCTTAAAACCCTTATAGGGATTGAAACTTTGAACTCAATGGCGATCGCCTTATCGAATTGGGTGTCGCGATCGGCTTAAAACCCTTATAGGGATTGAAACAGAGTCAATTGCCAGAGTGATGCGCGATTAGATATGTCGCGATCGGCTTAAAACCCTTATAGGGATTGAAACGCGGCGCTGGACAAGTCGCAGCTTATCAACGATGAAGTCGCGATCGGCTTAAAACCCTTATAGGGATTGAAACCAGGAATGGACACGCATACAGATATGGTCTGTGCGTCGCGATCGGCTTAAAACCCTTATAGGGATTGAAACAAAATTGGGACTCTGATTGTGCGCGATCCAGTTGGTCGCGATCGGCTTAAAACCCTTATAGGGATTGAAACCGACTGGCAATTTACGCGAACGATTGACGCGGGGCAGGTCGCGATCGGCTTAAAACCCTTATAGGGATTGAAACAGAACCATTAGCGCGTAGAGTGGCCTCGCCATAGGTCGCGATCGGCTTAAAACCCTTATAGGGATTGAAACGCATCAACAGGGAGTACCAGGGGGGTAGCCTCTGCAAGTCGCGATCGGCTTAAAACCCTTATAGGGATTGAAACAAAAAGCTGCTGCAGACCAGGCTTTAGCTGACCAGTCGCGATCGGCTTAAAACCCTTATAGGGATTGAAACTCGGATTGCCATTCTAATCTGAGCGATCGCAAATAGTCGCGATCGGCTTAAAACCCTTATAGGGATTGAAACCCATTAACCCCGCATGAGGCATTTGCACTAAAAAGTCGCGATCGGCTTAAAACCCTTATAGGGATTGAAACCCATTAACCCCGCATGAGGCATTTGCACTAAAAGTCGCGATCGGCTTAAAACCCTTATAGGGATTGAAACTTTAAAACTGCACTCTCTACTACCCACGTCCTGAAGTCGCGATCGGCTTAAAACCCTTATAGGGATTGAAACTCGGATTGCCATTCTAATCTGAGCGATCGCAAATAGTCGCGATCGGCTTAAAACCCTTATAGGGATTGAAACCCATTAACCCCGCATGAGGCATTCGCACTAAAAAGTCGCGATCGGCTTAAAACCCTTATAGGGATTGAAACCCATTAACCCCGCATGAGGCATTTGCACTAAAAAGTCGCGATCGGCTTAAAACCCTTATAGGGATTGAAACTTTAAAACTGCACTCTCTACTACCCACGTCCTGAAGTCGCGATCGGCTTAAAACCCTTATAGGGATTGAAACTTTAAAACTGCACTCTCTACTAACCACGTCCTGAAGTCGCGATCGGCTTAAAACCCTTATAGGGATTGAAACAGCTTCAACGATGGCGCTGGGCAAGGGATTTCTGGTGTCGCGATCGGCTTAAAACCCTTATAGGGATTGAAACAGGCAAACACAGAGTAGGGCAAAGTGGCGGATAGGTCGCGATCGGCTTAAAACCCTTATAGGGATTGAAACTTATCGAGTGCAGGTTTGCCAAGCCTAAACGCAAGTCGCGATCGGCTTAAAACCCTTATAGGGATTGAAACAGGATCAGGCGGTCGCCGCTGCTGTGGATCTGAGTGGTCGCGATCGGCTTAAAACCCTTATAGGGATTGAAACTTCAAATTTCTTTTTATCTGCTAGAAAAGCCGCTTCGTCGCGATCGGCTTAAAACCCTTATAGGGATTGAAACATCGGCGAAAACGACGATCCGGCGCTGGCCAGCATTAAGTCGCGATCGGCTTAAAACCCTTATAGGGATTGAAACGAAGAATCTCTCGATAGGTATCTGGAACCGCATGAAGTCGCGATCGGCTTAAAACCCTTATAGGGATTGAAACGTTTTTCTCTCGTCTTTTATGTCTCCATTTGAGGCGTCGCGATCGGCTTAAAACCCTTATAGGGATTGAAACTAGGGCTTCCTAGCGCTGAAGGCTTCGGCTCCTCCATGTCGCGATCGGCTTAAAACCCTTATAGGGATTGAAACATCCCCAATGCGCCCGGTGCCTAGGCCACGAACGAGTCGCGATCGGCTTAAAACCCTTATAGGGATTGAAACGAAAGGAAGTGGGTGTGGCATGATTGTGGAGTCTCGTCGCGATCGGCTTAAAACCCTTATAGGGATTGAAACTTCGGGTTCGCCACGACCATTAAATTTGGTTGAAGTCGCGATCGGCTTAAAACCCTTATAGGGATTGAAACTAAACCAGGAACGCATGGAAATCATAACAACTTGTCGCGATCGGCTTAAAACCCTTATAGGGATTGAAACCCCTTCGGCCTGTTTTTCGCCTTCAAGATTGTGCGTCGCGATCGGCTTAAAACCCTTATAGGGATTGAAACATTGCAACGAGAGGAAGCCCAGTGATAGGGTCAAGTCGCGATCGGCTTAAAACCCTTATAGGGATTGAAACATACCCATCAAACTGTCGGAGCAAGGGCATTACGGAGTCGCGATCGGCTTAAAACCCTTATAGGGATTGAAACTAGTGAAAATATCATCACCGGATTTGACTGGAGCGGTCGCGATCGGCTTAAAACCCTTATAGGGATTGAAACGTCTTACTGCTTTAGCGATCGCCGCGCTGCCGACCTGGGCGTCGCGATCGGCTTAAAACCCTTATAGGGATTGAAACTGTTAGTTGCCCCAGGCGGGCAGCTGTGCAGATCGTCGCGTCGCGATCGGCTTAAAACCCTTATAGGGATTGAAACGGAAACCCTGGCTCCTGAAATAAACTCGGGATGAACCGTCGCGATCGGCTTAAAACCCTTATAGGGATTGAAACGAAACTCAGGGCTGTTATAACATCACCGCTCACCAGGTCGCGATCGGCTTAAAACCCTTATAGGGATTGAAACAACAGCAGCCTGTGGCACGGTAATTGGCCCCGTGAGTCGCGATCGGCTTAAAACCCTTATAGGGATTGAAACTTTGAGGCGGGCACTTCCACAAATGACAGGGATAGCGTCGCGATCGGCTTAAAACCCTTATAGGGATTGAAACCTATCCTATCTGGGATATACGTCTCTGTCGGATTACATCGCAGCCAACGACGTCGCGATCGGCTTAAAACCCTTATAGGGATTGAAACCGCACCGTATTTACAGCGAGGCCAGCGGCGGCGGCGTCGCGATCGGCTTAAAACCCTTATAGAGATTGAAACCATATCCTTTTGCAGCTCTTTGGTTAGTGCTGCTGTCGCGATCGGCTTAAAACCCTTATAGGGATTGAAACACAGAAAGCCCTCAGATTTTTCAGCCGCAGTTCGTGTCGCGATCGGCTTAAAACCCTTATAGGGATTGAAACCCATAGGTTTCTTGCTTGCGATCGCCTGAATTAAGATGTCGCGATCGGCTTAAAACCCTTATAGGGATTGAAACTGCATGGGAAGTTTTCTGCTTGCTGGCGATGAACGTCGCGATCGGCTTAAAACCCTTATAGGGATTGAAACCCAGAAATGGGAATCGAGTCCCAAAAATGGGACTGGTCGCGATCGGCTTAAAACCCTTATAGGGATTGAAACACAATCCCCCGATCTGGATTGGGGCTAGGTGCCCCCGCGTCGCGATCGGCTTAAAACCCTTATAGGGATTGAAACATAGTCGTACCGATTATGACCTACGACCGCCCCCTAGTCGCGATCGGCTTAAAACCCTTATAGGGATTGAAACATGTAAATAAAAGTTGACAAACAAAATCTTTTATGTCGCGATCGGCTTAAAACCCTTATAGGGATTGAAACAAACTCTGCGATCGCCCCGATGCCTTCAGCATGAGGTCGCGATCGGCTTAAAACCCTTATAGGGATTGAAACTGATCCGGTTCACGTTGGCGGGAAGCGGCCATTTGGTCGCGATCGGCTTAAAACCCTTACAGGGATTGAAACTTCCATTTGAAGCAAGCCTTCAGACCCAGAAGATCGTCGCGATCGGCTTAAAACCCTTATAGGGATTGAAACAGAAGGGGTTCAGCAAAAGGTCGATGGATCATAAAAGTCGCGATCGGCTTAAAACCCTTATAGGGATTGAAACATATTTTTTGGGGATGGGGTCAACCGCGATCGCCGGGGGTCGCGATCGGCTTAAAACCCTTATAGGGATTGAAACAAAGTTGAGACGGCAGTAACCGGGATCGTCAATGGGTCGCGATCGGCTTAAAACCCTTATAGGGATTGAAACTAGAAGACTTTTACCGGGTCAGCGTAACCGGGATAGGTCGCGATCGGCTTAAAACCCTTATAGGGATTGAAACCTCTGACTAAGTTTCTTTCAAACTCGGCCAGCGCACCGTCGCGATCGGCTTAAAACCCTTATAGGGATTGAAACCAAGAGCGGCTAGCTTTCCCATCAATGCCTGTAGCGTCGCGATCGGCTTAAAACCCTTATAGGGATTGAAACAGCGGCGATGCTTGGGGGCGGCATGATTGCGACTGGTCGCGATCGGCTTAAAACCCTTATAGGGATTGAAACAAGTTTGCCCAAGCGATCGCCTACACCGGGCGATGTCGCGATCGGCTTAAAACCCTTATAGGGATTGAAACCTGGTAACGAGCAAACCGTGGCTTTACGTTGCGAGGGTCGCGATCGGCTTAAAACCCTTATAGGGATTGAAACTAATAGGGATAAGGCGATCGCTACTTTGGTTAAGTGTCGCGATCGGCTTAAAACCCTTATAGGGATTGAAACTCGCAAGTTCCAGGCGAG
>Ga0335397_10013079_pt1 | contig 10121 bp, 9 predicted proteins | sample MAT04_FD_205740 | JGI IMG/M metagenome (GOLD analysis project Ga0335397, IMG submission 205740) | Freshwater microbial communities from Lake Fryxell liftoff mats and glacier meltwater in Antarctica - MAT-04 (spades assembly) (version 2) ...
CAAAACCCATTAAAATGGGTTGAAAGCCTGTCTGCCCAGTTCTTTAGTCCGTTGAAACGGACTTCGTTGCGTTAGCCCGGAATTTCAATTCCGGGTGGGTGTTGCGAGTGGTGCAAGATCTCAGTCATTCTATTAAATAGACAAAAGCTAATTTCTAATCAAAGCATTGCTTATTATTTGATATGGATACTTATATCCTTGACCTATTAGTCATTGGCTTCTTACTACTCTTTGTTACTCTAGGTTCTGGCTGGATTGCCCGCTTGCCTTTTTCCTATGCCCTAATTTATTTGTGCGTAGGTATTGCTCTAGGGCCTTATGGGTTTCATTTGATTCAATTACGTCCGGGGGCAGAGTTTTTACAACGGTTGACTGAATTTGTGGTGCTAATTTCTCTCTTTAGCTGCGGGCTAAAGATGAATCGGCGCTTTAAGTTAAAAACTTGGAAGTCAACGCTTCAACTCATTGGGTTAGTGATGCCCATTTCGATTTTTGCAGCGGCGGCGGCGGGGCATTGGCTCTTAGGGTTAAACTGGGGAGCCTCAATTTTATTGGGGGCAATTCTTGCACCGACTGACCCCGTACTGGCATCGGAAGTTCAACTTTCTGATCCAACCGATCGCGATGAGCTGCGATTTGGTTTAACTTCAGAAGGTGGATTAAATGATGCGTTGGCATTCCCTTTTGTGTATTTTGGATTGCGCTGGATTAATGAAGATAACTGGCGAAGTTGGATTCAAGAATGGATATTAGTTGACCTATTTTGGGCGATCGCGGCTGGTTTTGCAGTCGGTATACTGGTTCCTAAAGGCATCGTCTGGGTTGATAAACGTCTTCAGCAGCTTCGTTCAGCCGATTCGCTGATGGAAGATTTTGTAGCGCTCGGTATTGTTTTCACCACCTATTCAATTGCTGAACTGATTAATGGATACGGATTTCTGGCAGTTTTTGTAGCAGGTATTGTAGCTCAGCGAAGTTATCGTGATCCTGAGAAGCGCTTATCTCAACTGGAATTTATAGAAAGGATTGAAAAGCTATTTGAGGTAGGTACCATTCTTCTGCTAGGAGCATTGCTACTTATAGAGCCAATTCAACGTTTTTGGGTTCCTGCTTTAATCATGGCAGGGCTATTGCTTTTTGTAATTCGTCCATTGGGCGTGTGGGTTAGCACGATAGGACAACCTACTCCAGTTCGGTTGCTATGGGGTTGGTTTGGCATTCGAGGAGTAGGTTCTATTTACTATTTATCTTATGCTTTAGGAGAAGGATTAAAAGATGAATTAGGAGAACAAATTGCTTGGATCACTTTCATTACAATTATCATTTCGGTGGTGCTGCATGGTATCACTGCGACGCCTTTAATGAATTGGTATGAGCGCCAGACTAATAGTAATGAAGCCTAGGCTACTCAAAAGTTCTCCCTCAAGGTAGAGGGGGATATCTAACATCAGTGTCTAAAGTAGAGTATTGATACTTTATTTGCGAGAGTCAATATGTCTAATTCTGTGAAAGAGCGAGTTAAAGCGGATTTAGAACAGGCAAAAGTTGAAGGGCAAGTTCGAGTAGAGCGCTTGCGAGATATTGTTAAGACGGCAGTTTCTCAAGCTGTAGATGAGTTACAGGGTGGCTCGGGCGAGATTCGCGTGATTGTGCGAGATGCGATCGCTGCACTAGTCGAAAACTTGGGCGAACGAGGCAAGCATACTAAGGATGAAGCGATCGCCTCTGTAGAAGGATTGCTTGAAGGAATTAGTCGTTCCAAACAAGAGGCTATTAGCCAGACAGAACGGGAGATACAAAAACTTCAGGCTCGGATGGAACAAGAAGAACGAGATTTAGATGAGACAATGAATGTAGCCGTTAGCGAACTTGAATCTTCAAGTTCAAACGATTCTTCAGAAATTAAGGAGCTGTTATCCACCCTGGTAGATAGAGTCAAAAACACTGAAGAAGCATCTTTACTGAAGAAGCGCTATAGCCAATTGCAAACTCAGTTGGCGATTGTGAAAGCGAATTTAGCAGTGCGATATGGCGATCGCTACGACGAAGTGAAACACCATTTAGACAACGCTAAAGTTTGGCATGAAAATGCAAAAACTCAAGCCGGTGGTCTTGATTCGGGTTTAGTGCAGCAGAAACAAACTGAATTTGAGACAAAGCTAGGTCAAGCAGGAACTGCCGTAGCTCAGAAAGAGAAAGAAGTGAAGCGGTTGCTTAAAGAGCTATGGCATACAGTCACTGAAAAATAGCTTTTTGTTTCTCCATCAAATGAATCGTGTGAAGCGTCTTTAAATTCAATCAGGTTTATCTAAACCCGACTTTGTCCATTTTCTGAAACCCTGAATTGACAGTGGTTGTGGCATGTCAGATTCCCTCTAGACTTTTCTTGATATCGGTTAAGCGTTGGACATCTAAAAAGTTTGAGAGCCTGTCTGCAATCTAAGCGTCGCCGAGAATGGCTCCAATTTAAATTGGACAAATTGGACAAAGTCGACGAGCTTAGCTCGACTTTGTCTACTCACGCCGCATTGCAGAACAACTCCTACCAAAGCTCCAGCAACTTTGGTAGGAGTTGTTCTGCTGTGTGAGTTTGAACCGACATCTCAAAAAGTCTGGTTGTCCAAAGTGAACGACGAACTGCCCCTAGAGCATCAATAAAGGTGGCAGCGGGCGTATCTAACGTGAGTTCGGGATAAGCTGAAACCTGCATTCTACTGTTATAGATTTCAGAAGATCACTAACGTGTCTGCACTGTTTCAGCCAATTGGCAGTTCTAAAGTTGTCTTAACCCGAACTCACGTTGTTATCTTGTTCAAAAGGCCACCGTTGACGACTGAATTTATCGACGGGAGCCTTTTAGAAAGAGACTATACGGTAACTCAATCAGTCAAGGATCTTAAGATGAACGCTTTAGAAACCAATTTGATCCCATTGTCGAGATACTCAAAATCCGATCGCAGACAACAGCTTCTATCTACACCTGCGATCGAGAATGCAATGAGAAGTCATCATACTTGTCTTTGCTGCTCCTCTGTTTTACTCCGACATGTTCGTTTTGGGAAGCTTTACTGGCGTTGTCGCTCCTGCCATACGTATATGCCCGTTTAATCAACGTTACTAACCAACAGTTTCCGAACCCAATCACTTTAAAGTTAGAGGCAAATATGTCATTTGAGTTAATCAATTTAACACTGCCAACCGTTCTACGAGAAATTGACGATGTTTTAAATGAATACCCTGAACACCCCTATAAGTCGGCTTTTTCGATTCACGAATTTCGGCAAAAGCTGGTTGCTCAAATTCTCAGTCATGTGCCTAACCAGTATGCGAATCAAGCGACCCCGCCGCAAGCGGACGGGGTATGGAAGCAGATTTGCTCCCGAATTCTAGATTCGGATTGCAAGCCAGTTGTTTTCGCCGCAGAGCGGCGGGGAATCTACCCGTACTAGATTGAAGGAGAACCAGCCCCCGCGAGAAAATCCAATACTCGACATTCTTCGCCTTTAGCCGAGCGACTCCACATGGAAACGGTCATTCGAGGTAGCATTTTACACATCCTCAGAGAAAATGCTGATCGGCTGAATGACATTTTTCTGCAACCGTAATCCTTCAAGGTTTAATCATAATCGGGAGACATCTATGCCTAGCTCAGTGAACCAACAAATTCTGCTCAAAAGTCGCCCAACAGGAGAACCGACAGAGAGTGATTTTGCCTTGGTTGAAACTGCAATTCCAGAACCTGGTAAAAGAGCTGAAAAATGCGCCTCATGCCTTTATCGGTTTATTGCAAGGGAAGAACTTTGGTAAGTTAATCATTCAGGTTGGTGATAATTCAACAAAGGACTGATTGCCTTAATTTAACCAGTCAAAGGAAATGATTTTATGACGCAATTAAAAGAGGGCGCCAATGCATCCAAAAAGCCTGAAACGAAATCTAGTTCGTCGGCCGATTCATCCCAAGCCCTGATTGATATTGCTCGGCGGGACGTGGATGGAGTGCTGCAACTATTTGACACTTCCCTAGAAGGATTGACTGAGGCTGAAGCCAATCGGCGATTAAAAAAATCTGGGCTAAATGAGATCGCCCGCGAACAACCGATCGCCTGGTATGTCCAACTGCTGAAAACAGTGACTAATCCTCTCTCGCTTCTACTGATTGTGCTGGCGATAGTTTCACTATTAACTGGAAGTTTCGTAGCCGCCTGCATCATTTTTACGATGGTCGTTTTCGGTGGGTTGCTGCGCTTTTCACAAGAATTTCAGTCGAACAAAGCCGCCGAAAAGCTGCGGGAAATGGTGAGCGCAACGGCAACAGTGAGCCGTAAGGATGCCAATCAGGATGTTGCGCCAGAGGAGGGCATCACAGCCGGAAAAGAAATTGCGGTGAAGCTGTTGGTGCCGGGTGATGTCATCTTTCTTTCAGCCGGAGATATGATTCCAGCCGATGTCAGGCTGATTGCTACCAAGGATTTATTCCTCAGTCAGTCAACCCTGACTGGGGAGTCTCTACCCGCCGAAAAACACGCAGAACTCCCGGATGACAAAGAGAAAAACCCACTGGAGCTAGTTAATCTCTGTTTCATGGGCACTGCGGTCGTCAGTGGTTCTGGAACAGCCGTTGTCGCGGAGACGGGGAGTCATACTTATCTAGCATCCCTGGCTAAAACCGTCAGCGGACGCAGAGTCCGAACGAGCTTTGATAAAGGTGTGAATGGCGTGACCATGCTGCTGTTGCGCTTTATGCTGATCATGGCTCCCCTCGTCTTTCTGATCAATGGGGTGGTTAAAGGCAATTGGATTGAGGCATTCACATTCGCTTTATCGGTGGCTGTAGGATTGGCTCCAGAAATGTTGCCTGTGATTGTCACAGCAAATTTGGCGAAAGGGGCGATCGCCATGTCTGAAAAAAAGGTGATTGTCAAAAATATTGACGCGATTCAAGACTTCGGCTCCATGAATATTCTGTGCACTGACAAAACAGGCACCCTGACCCAAGACAAAATCGTCTTGCAGAGGCACTTAGATCCCTACGGTCAAGAGAGCACCGATGTACTCAAATATGCCTACCTCAATAGCTTTTACCAGACTGGCTTGAAAAATTTATTGGATGTCGCTGTACTCGATCGCCATCAAGAACTTAAAGCTTTAGACATTGAGAAAAATTACCAAAAATTTGATGAAATTCCGTTTGACTTTGTGCGTCGTCGCATGTCTGTGGTCGTCGAAGAAATGGGAAACCAGCATGTGCTGATTTGCAAAGGTGCCGTTGAAGAAGTTCTAAAAGTCTGTACTCAACTCAAAGTCAATGACAAGGTTTTGCCAATGGATGAGTCAGTCCATACTAAGGTTGCTGACTTACAACAAAAGCTAAATTCTGAGGGGTTACGGGTCATTGCAGTGGCATATAAAGTGATGCCACCAGATCAATCACATTATGCCATTGCCGATGAAAGTGATTTGGTTCTATTGGGCAACATTGCGTTTCTCGATCCGCCCAAAGATTCTGCTGCCCAAGCGATTAAAGCTCTCAAGCACAGTGGTGTCGATGTGAAGATTTTAACTGGCGATAATGAGATCATCACTCGAAAAATCTGCAAAGATGTGGACTTGCCCGTCCAGCAGGTCTTACTGGGGAGCGACATTGACTCTTTATCGGATGATGAATTCGCTAAGGCGGCTGCAACCACAACCATTTTTGCCAAATTCTCTCCCACCCAAAAAGCCAAAGTGATTCAGGTGCTGCGTCAAAAAGGCAACATTGTGGGATATATGGGCGATGGCATCAATGATGCGGCTGCTTTGCGAGAGGCAGATGTGGGCATTTCAGTGGACACGGCAGTCGATATTGCTAAAGAGTCGGCAGACATCATTTTGTTAGAAAAAAACTTGTTAATTCTGGAATCTGGGGTAACTGAAGGTCGGAAGACGTTTGCCAACATCATCAAATATATCAGAATGGGCACTAGCTCTAACTTTGGCAATATGTTTAGCGTCTTGGGTGCGAGTGCGCTTCTGCCATTTTTACCCATGCAACCCGTGCAAATATTGATCAATAATCTCCTTTACGACTTTTCGCAAACGGGCATCCCCTTCGATCATGTGGATCAAGAAGCCCTAATCAAACCGCCGAAGTGGAAAATTGATAATATCCGGCGATTTATGATCTTCATCGGTCCGATTAGCTCCATTTTTGACTACGCCACCTATGCCCTGATGTGGTTTGTATTTGGGGCTAACTCCATAGACAACCAAGCGTTATTTCAAACGGGCTGGTTTGTAGAAAGCCTGATGACTCAAACGCTGATTGTCCATATCATTCGCACGGCGAAGGTGCCTTTTCTCCAGAGTCGGGCTTCTTTACCTATGCTGCTGATCACCGCTACGGTGATGGCAATCGGCATGTATCTGCCTTTTTCGCCGATCGCAGCCAGTTTAGGGTTTGTTCCTTTACCAGCCGTTTATTTTCTCTGGTTATTCTTCATCCTCACCTGCTATTGCGTCTTGACTCAATTTGTCAAAACTTGGTTCATCAAGAAATATGGCTATACCTAAGAGGATGGCTGAAAAGTAGATGTGACATCCGAGAGTCAGGGCGCGGCATTCGGACGACCATTTTTCGGTGTGTCCAAAAACTTTTGTGCCGAATGCCACGCCCCTACAAGATGATTGGCGATACTTTTCAGACATCCTCTAAGGTTGTCCAAATGCAAAACTATTAGCTGACAGCAACGATAGTGCTAAAACTATAAAGCCATTCAGAAGCTCAATATACTTGACCAGAGAATCATCTTCATAAAAAATAATAGACTCCAGTAGGGAAGAAAAATCAACATGATTAAGAACGCGATCGCGAATCCAGATATCGTTGCGCCCAGAATGGATATCGCGGAAATTGTGGAAGCGGATCGACACTGATATCAAAGCCTTCTAAGTCGGTCAAGCGGTGTATGGTGTGCTGGAAATGGGCGCTTATGCTGAGTTCGCAACGACTTCAGAAGATGAGATCGCCCTCAAACTAAAAACGATCGATTGTGTGCATCTGCATTCTTCTGCCCTAGAGTCTGCTCCCCAGCAGAGGGTTATTTACGTTTTGTGTTGTAGTTAATCAATTCAAACAGGAAATAAAACAACCACTGATTACAGTAGTACTCAGGAGCAGAGTGGTTGACTCGACTCACGTGATTGCGATCGCTGGGCATTACCATTTTTGTGCAAGGCATCATTCAAGTGGCGATCGCGTTTCAACTACGCCGAATCGCACCGAACTGGGGTTGGACGCTTGTGAGTGGCATCATCGGCATTATTTTCGGTATTTTCGTTTGGTCGAGCTTTCCATCTAGTGCCGCTTGGCTAATTGGTACTTTGATTGGGGTCAATCTCCTGTTCGATGGCGTTTGGATGGTCACACTACATTCCGGACAGCGGCGCGTTTTATAGTAGTTAACCGCAGCCCAAAAATACCAGGACATGTGATGAAAGAGGATTTTCGAGAAACAGGCATTGATAAAATCAAAAAGGAAGTGGCGGCATCGGCAGGTTGGATTCTCATGACCAGCAAGGATAATTCGGTGGCGACACTGCTCGAAACTGGCAGACGTATGCAACGACTTTTCCTGAAAGTGCGGGACAGAAGTATTGCTATTCATCCGATGACACAGATATTGGAAGAAGCATCAACCCGGCAACAGTTGAATCAATCAATTGGGATCAGCGAAAATATTCAATTTATCTTGCGAACGGGTTATTTGAAGAGTTATCCGCCTCCAGTTTCTCTACGCCGACCCGTTGATTGGTTTATACGAATATAAAAAAAGATTTGCCATTACAGATGTTGTTAGAAGCATATAAATTTCCTGATCTGAATTAAGTACTGCTGCTAACCTTGTATTTACAATAGCCGGACTAGACTTTACTAATTTAGCTTTTGAATCAATGAAAGAGGTCAGTAGTATGGGGATTCAAGGGATGAAATGGATCACACTCATTTGTCTTTTAATGTTGGTTGGGCTTGGACTAGTTAGCCTTTACAGTGGCGCTCGGTGGCAGTCAGGTACCGATACATTACGCGCCAGGTTAGCCGGTGGGCGACGGATGATAAAGCCCAGAATCTATGACCAAAAAGAGATTGAAGGCTTGCCAGCCCCTGTACAGAAATTCTTTCGGACAGCACTTAAGGATGGACAAGCGATCGTGACTGCTGCTACATTCACTCAGCACGGACAGTTCAACCTGGATGAGAAAAAACCTAAGTGGAGTCCGTTTACTGCCACACAGCAAGTAATCACTCAGCGTCCCGGTTTTGATTGGGATGCAAGCATTCGCATGGCACCAGGGCTGAACGTGTTTGTCCACGATGCTTATGTGTTAGGGGAAGGCACCCTGTATGCCTCATTACTCGGTCTTGTCACTCTTGCGAATGTGCATGGTACACCGGAAGCGAATCAAGGCGAACTGATGCGGTTCTTTGCCGAGGCGGCGTGGTATCCCACTGCTCTGTTACCCAGTCAAGGTGTGCGCTGGGACACAATGGATGCTACGTCTGCTCGCGGCACTCTGACGGATGGTGCAACAACGGTTTCTCTGATCTTTCGGTTTAATCCTGAGGGGTTAATCGACACCATCCATGCTGAGGCTCGTTATTATCGGGCGGCTGCGGCTGGCAGTAACCTGGTAGAAATGCCGTGGGACTGTCGAGTGTGGGCATATACGGTTCGCAATGGGATGCCGATACCGTCAGAAGGCGAAGTGGCATGGCAACTGCCAGAAGGCTCTTACCCTTACTGGAGAGGTCAGATTACAGAGGTTAACCATGAGTTTGCATGAGTATTCAACCTGTCGATTGTAACTATTAAGTTTCTCGTTTTTACTCCACCTGACAGATGCAATGCTGCTCTAATTATACGATTATTTGTTACGAGCTATGTTTAGCGATCGCCAAGCTGAAGCCATGTCAATTAATCAAATAATCAAACTTTTAGAAGGAGAATAGTGATGTTAGATATTGATGAAATGGGACAAAAAGAAATATATAGTTTCCTACAAAAAGTAGGATACGGTCATCTTGGCTACATCCATGAAGGCAAACCTTATGTGATGCCAATGCATTACTATCTCGAAGACTCAGACTTATACATGTTTACAACCGAAGGCATGAAAACTCATGACATGGACGTGAATCCAGAAATCTGTCTACAGGTTGAAGAAATTCACGATCCGCTTCATTGGCGCAGCGTTATTGTGATGGGTCAAGCTAAACGCCTCACAGAGCAGCTAGACATCGATCGCGCAATGCAATTCATCAAAGGGGTTAATCCAACGCTTTCCCCAGCTATTAATCGAACGTGGATCGACTCCTCAGGACGTGCAGAGGTCATTATGATCTATCGCATTCATCCGAGTGAAATGACCGGGCGAACGACTGATGGTCTTAGTGGTCAGCCGTCCTAATAATTTAAGATCACTTTGTGAGTGACTTGAGCAGAGGGGGCAATGTCGTAAACGATCGGCACTCCGGTTGCCAGTTCTAAATTCGTCACTTCTTCGGGGCTAAGATTCTCTAGCTTCATGATAATGGAGCGTAGAGAATTACCATGAGCAACGACTAAGATGTTTTCTCCCTGCTGAAGGTGGGGCGCAATTCGGTCAATAAAGTAGGGGACAACTCGCTTCTGGGTATCTTCTAAGCTTTCACCGCCGGGCGGGCGGGTACTGTAGGAGCGTCGCCAGAGTTGCACCTGTTCTTTGCCAAATTTTGCGGCGGTTTCAGCTTTGTTCAACCCTTGCAGTTCGCCGTAGTACCGTTCATCTAGAATAGCGGTGAGATAAACTGGCAGCTCTTGTTCCGGGTCGCCCTTGTATTGATCCCAGCCATGCCAGTCTTCATCATTTGCCTCATGTTTAATGATGGGAATTCTATTGTCGCAGATATCATTGACTTCCGTTAGAATAATGATTGCTGTGTCAATCGCTCGAAACAGCAGACTGGTAAAGCAAACTCTGATTCGATAATCTTTTAGCTTGCAAGCGGCGATCGCTGCCTCTTCCCTTCCCTGTTTGCTTAAGGGAACATCAACCCATCCTGTAAATTTATTCTCCGCATTCCAAAGGCTTTGTCCATGACG
>Ga0335397_10013080_pt1 | contig 10121 bp, 11 predicted proteins | sample MAT04_FD_205740 | JGI IMG/M metagenome (GOLD analysis project Ga0335397, IMG submission 205740) | Freshwater microbial communities from Lake Fryxell liftoff mats and glacier meltwater in Antarctica - MAT-04 (spades assembly) (version 2) ...
CTGGCCGAGCTCGAGGCATCGGTCGCCATCATCGGGTACCAGCGTCTCGATCTGCTGGGCTACAAGGACTCGGGCATGCCCGACATGGCAGAGAACGCCGATCCGGCCAACTTCGCCAACGCCCCGCTCGACGAGGCCGTCGCCCGGCTGGTTCGCATCATCCGCCGGGACCGCCCGCAGGTCATCGTCACGTATGGCGATGAACAGGGCCACTATCCCCACCCCGACCACCTGCGCACCCACGAGATCTCTGTGCACGCCTTCGATCGTGCCGCCGAGGCGTCGTGGCATCCCGAGCTGGGGGAGCCCTGGCAGATGTCGAAGATGTACTACAGCACCTGGGCGCGGGCGAAGATCACCAAGACCCACGAGAAGATGCTCGAGCTGGGCATCGAATCGCCCTTTACCGAGGAGTGGTTCGACCGGATGGATCAGGACCACCGCATCACCACCCAGGTGCCCGTCGGGCCGTGGCTCTCGGTGCGTGACGATGCGTTGCGGGCTCATGCCACCCAGATCGATCCCGCCGAGAGGTTCTGGTTCGGGCTCTCTCCCGAGGTCAGCGCCGAGGTCTACCCCCACGACGACTACATCCTGGCGCGGTCGACCGTCGACACTTCGTTGCCCGAGGACGACCTGTTCGCCGGCATCCGCTGACCGGTTGCGGGTCGGTGTTCCCGGCGAGCCGGTGGTGTCGGGACGCTCAGCTACGGTGGAGAAGTGCCCACCCTTGCGCAACGACTTGGCTATTCGGCTGACGACCGTCTGCTGATCATCAACTGCGACGATCTGGGACTCAGCCACGCTTCCAACGAGGGCTGCTTCTCGGCGATGCGCACCGGCATTGCGACCAGTGCGTCGCTCATGGTGCCGTGTTCGTGGGCACGCGCCGCTGTCGTCGAGGCTGCGGCGACCGACGACATCGGCGTTCACCTCACCCTCAACTCCGAGTACGACCACTACCGGTGGGGCCCCATCACCCACGCCCCGTCGCTGCTCGACGGCAACGGGGGATTTCCCCGCACCGTCGACGACGCGTGGGACCATGCGGACCTCGACGAAGTGCGGCGCGAGTGTCGGGCCCAGATCGAGCGCGCCGACCTGTGGGGTCTCGATGCAACCCACCTCGACAGTCATATGGGCACCCTGCAGCTGCGACCCGAGTTCTTCGACATCTACCTCGACATGGCCATTGAGTTTCGCCTGCCGCTGCGCATGGCCGGACACTCCGCCGAGCACACGGCCGGGTTTCCGTTTCGTCATCTCGCCGCCGACGAGGGTGTGGTCTTCCCGGACAGCTTTGTCTACGTCGGGGGAGTGGGGTCGCGCGAAGCCGTCGAGAAGGTCGCCGACTCGCTGCGGCCCGGTGTCACCGAGATCTACATCCACCCCGCCATCGATACGCCCGAGCTGCGGGCCATCAACGGCAACTGGACCGCTCGGGTGGACGACCTCGACCTCGTCAGCGCCGACAGTGCGTTGGCTTCGGCTCTCGCTGAACACGACGTCCGCCTCATCGGCTGGCGCGAGCTTCGCGAGCTGATGCGCAGCGGCGGCTAACGCCGGGCCGTTCGCCGGTGAACATCGGGCTATGAGCACCGGTTTTCGACCATCTCAGCCCGATGTTCGTCAGGACCGTAACGATCGACGTAGGTCCTTCATCAGCAAGACGAGGTGGAGGTCATCGGTGGGACTGGGAACGAAGTCGCCGATGAGGTGTTAGTCAGCACTCAGGAGTTCGTAGTGTCGGGGCAGGCCGACCAGAGGCCGAGGTTGGCCTCGCGGGCCGAGCGCTCGGCGGCGCGGAACTGGCTGGCGAAGGCGACATTGGGTGCGATCGACAAAACCTGGGCGTAGCCATCGGCCACCATCTGCAGGTTGAGGAACACGTCGTCGGAGTCTCGGTAGACGTAGGCGAGGGTGCGGCCGTAGCGGTCCTTGGCCTCGACATCACGCTCGAGGCGCACCGTCGTGCCCACGGGAATGAGTTCGGCGAGATGCTTGCTTGCCTCCTTGCCAAAGCACTCCACCGGGCGCCGCGGATCGACGCTCTCGGGCGTGTTGAAGCCGATCATGCGGATGCGCGTGGTCGTGCCGCCGGCATCGACGTCGATGGTGTCGCCGTCGACCACTTTGGCGACCACCGCTGTCCCCGGTTCGCCGCTAGCCGCGCCATCGTCGCCGAACCAGCCGCAGCCGGTGAGCGCGACCGCAGCCGCGACGATCACGCCGACGAGCGCCCGAGCCCGTCGGCGTGTGTCCGCTTGTTGATCAGACGCGTTGGATGATCGTGCCGGTTCCGAGGCCGCCGCCGCAGCACATGGAGATGAGGGCATTGGTGCCGTCCGTCCGCTCGAGTTCGTTGAGCGCCTTGGTGACCAGGAACGCCCCGGTCGCTCCCAGTGGATGCCCGAGCGCGACGGCTCCACCGTTGGGGTTGGTCGTTGCCGGGTCGGCTCCGAGCTCTTTGATCCAGGCGAGCACCACCGAGGCGAAGGCCTCGTTGATCTCGGCGACGTCGATGTCGCCGATGGACAGCCCCGTTCGCTTGAGGAGGAGCTTGGTGGCATCGATGGGACCGGTGAGCATGAGCACGGGATCGACACCGACGAGGGTGGTGTCGATCACCTGCGCCCGTGGTGTGAGGCCGAGGGCCGCAGCCTTCTCGGCGCTCATCATGAGGACGGCGGCGGCGCCATCGGAGATCTGGCTGGCCGACCCAGCCGTGTGTACGCCCTCGGGTCGGGCGATGGGCTTGAGGGTGGACAGCTTCTCGAGCGTGGTCTCTCGCAGGCCCTCATCGCGGCTGACGGTGTGGGTGGTGCCGGTGGGGTTTCCCTCGTCGTCGACATCGGGGGCTTCGATGCTCATGACCTGCGAACCGAAGCGGTCCTCGGCCCAGGCGGTGGCGGCGCGCTGCTGGGACTCGAAGCCGTAGGCGTCGCAGTCGGCGCGAGAAATGGCCCACTTGTCGGCGATGCGCTCGGCCCCCTCGAACTGAGAGGTGAACTCGTACTCGTCGAAGTACGTCTTGGGGATGGGTACGCCGAAGCCCAGCTTCTTGTTGGAGTTGGAGCCGATGGGGATGCGGCTCATCGACTCGACGCCACAGGCGATGGCCACATCGACCACGCCCGAGGCAATGAGGGCGGTGGCGAGGTTGGTGGCCTGCTGGGACGAGCCGCACTGGGTGTCGACGGTAGTGGCGGCCACCTCGAGGGGTAGGCCGGCAGACAACCAGGCCGTGCGGGTGATGTTGAAGGACTGTTCGCCGACCTGGCTCACACACCCGCCGACCACCTGGCCGACCTCGGACGGGTCGATGCCCGTGCGGCTGACCAGCTCTGCCAGCACGGTGGCGAGGAGCTGCGCGGGGTGAACGGAAGAGAGGCCGCCGTTGCGGCGCCCGATGGGCGAGCGAACGGCTTCGATGATGACGACGTCAGACATGGGTGAGACTGTACGCCGAACGAGCGGAGCCGGACCGCTCAGGCGGCGGTCTGGTGCTGGGTGGTGCTCGGCTCGGGCAGGGCGGTGGCCGTGGTGTCGTCGAGGGATCGACGCGGGATGCTGTGCAGCACCTGGCGGGCCTCGGCCAGGCCGCGTCGACCGATCTGGCGGGTGGCCTCGCTGAGGGTCCACTCGGCGGGGGCGTCATCGATGAGGTGGAGTTGAACGGGCATGTAGATCAGTATGAGGGGGACCACTGACACTGAAGCCACGGTGGGACGGATCGGGTCCGGGCGCATCCGTGCTGCCGCTGTGCCGGCCATCTGGCATAGCGTGGGGGCGTGGAGTCGCAGTCGTTCGACAGGGAGGCAGCCGAGCGCATCCTGCGGCGCGCCGTCGAACTCGCCGACGGCATCGAGGGCTACCACACGCCGGGAATCTCCGAGGAGGCGCTCCGCGAGGCCGCCGAAGAGTTGGGGATGGACGGCGGAACTGTGGTGCGGGCCGCGGCCGAGGAGCGGCTCGGCATGCTCAGCGAACAGGGTCGGCGAGCCGACCGCTTCGTGGGGCCCGCCGAGGTGAGCGCAGTGCGGGTCTTCGAGGGGTCCGCCGGGGAGGCCCTCGACCGGATCGACGAATGGTTGCGCCACGTCGGGGCGTTCCGACGACAGCGGCGGGTCGGGAACATGGCCGAGTACACCCGGCGCACCGATCCTGTTGCGGGCGTTCAGCGCAGCGTTCGATCGGTGCTGGGCCACGAAGCCCTCAGCGGGGTCCGCCGCCTGCGTGTGGTGGGCCAACCCATCGGTGACGACCGGGTGATCGTCGCGATGATCGCCGATCTCGAGATGCAGCGCACCGCCGCCCTGTTCGGCGGTGGTTCGGTCGCGACGGTCGGCATCGGGGCCTCGGCCATCGAGGCCGCGCTGGTCACCCCGTGGCTGTGGCTGGGCGTGCCGGCATCGGCCGCGGTTGGGCTCGGCATCATGGTCGGGCGGTCACGAAGCCTGGGCAACGTTGCGGTCGCCATGGAGGGCGTTCTCGAATCCATCGCCGGGGTCGAGCCGAAGCAGGGGCTGCTGGGCGGCGTCGGGGTCCGGATGTTGCGCAACGTCACCCGCCTCCGCCCACCGGCGTAGCCATCAGAGGTCCACGCCGGCCAGCGAAGGACTACACGTACAGCGTCTCGACCAGCTCGATGAGGTTGCCGTCGGGATCAGCGATGTAGGCGGTGCGCTGGCCCCAAGCCCGGTCGGTGGCGGGCACCACCACGGTCACACCTCGGGCGGCCACGATGTCGAGGGCCGTATCGACGCTGTCGACGTGGAAGCCGAGCTCGAACGCCGGGCGGGTGGGATCTGGGGGCCCTTCGATCGGCCGCCCGATGGTCTCGGCCATGACCTCGCGCTCGAACAACCCGATGCGGGTCGTGCCGGTGTCGAGCTGGGCGAACGGACCGGAGCGATGGGCGAGGGGAATCCCGAGGGTCTCGGTGTAGAACGCCACCGAGGCGTCGAGGTCGCCGACGACGACCACCACGTAGTCCGCCGCACCGAGATGCAGGCCCGGCAGCGCAGCGGCCGCCACAGCCTCACCCGGACCGCCCGGCTCGTTCACACCGGCGATGCCGGAGCCACCAGCGGCCAGGGACGCTCGCGTTCGACGATGGCGGCGAGGTCCAACAACAACTGGTCCTCGTGGTGGCGGCCGATGATCTGCATGCCCACGGGCAGCCCGTCGAGGTGTTCGATGGGCACCGAGATGGCGGGATTGCCGACGATGTTGGCCGGGATGGTCAGCACGCCGTTGTTCTCGGGCCCGACCCGGAGGTCTCCCGCCATCTGGTTCAGGTAACAGTCGGCCTCGAACGCCACATCGGGGTTGGTGGCACTGATGATGAAGTCGACCTCGTCGAAGAGCTCGGCCATGCGCTCGTTGGCGTTGGTGCGGGCCTCCTCGCACTTGGCCATCATGGCCAGGTTGAACTGATCGGTGGCGATGTGGAGGCCGAAGGCGATCTCGCGGGTGAGGTCGTCCTTGCAGTCGGGGTAGCGGTGCCCGAGGGCCCGCAGCAGCTGGGACAGGTTGGACAGCGCCCACTCGAAGCCGAGCCCGGGCAGCTTCACCGCCACGTCGACGATCTCGAGCCCGGCATCGCGAGCCAGCTGCTCGGCCGCGGCGATGACCCGCTCCTCGACCTCGGGCCGCACCACGGCGACCCCCAGGTTGGGGGCGATCGCGACCTTGCGGCCGGCGAGGGGGAACGTGCCGAGGTCGCGCTCCCAACCCTCGATCTTGGGCAGGCTGTAGGGGTCGCGCATATCGAAGCCGGACGACACGTCGTACCAACGGCAGACGTCGCGCACCGAGCGGGCCATCGGCCCGACCACCACGGTCATGGGGTGGACCTCGGTGTGAGGCCCGCGGGGGATGCGCCCAGCGGTGCCCTTCATGCCGACGAGGCCGTTGAACGCGCCGGGGATGCGGATGGACCCGCCGCCGTCGCCGGCGGTGGCAATGGTCACCAGGCCGCCGGCCACCGCCGAGGCCGAACCGCCCGAGGACCCGCCGGCCGTCTTGCCGTGCTCCCACGGGTTATGGGTGACGCCATAGAGCTTGTTGACACTGATGTTGAGCCCGCCGAACTCGCTGGCATTGCACTGGCCCACCGGTACTGCCCCGGCATCCAAGAGCCGGTCGACATGAAGGCTCGTGAACTCGGCCGTCTCTCCGGCGAAAGCGAGCGAACACTCGGTATTCGGCCACCCCTTGAACGGAGTGAGCGCCTTCACGCCGAACGGCACGCCGCCCATGGGTTGGCTCACGTCGGCCTGCTTGGCCGTCTCGAGCGCCAACTCGGGATCGAGGTGGACGAAGGCGTTGAGATCGCTCGATTCGATGGCGGCGAGCGATGCCTCCAGTTCTTCGACGGGGGAGCGTTCGCCACTGCGGAACGCGTCGACCAGCGAGACCATGTCGCCCAACCAGGGTGTGTCTGTCATGGCCAGGAGAATAGGGGGTACGGGGCCGGCATATATCCTCGCTGCGATGGACGCATCGGAGTTCTTGGGCCTCGAGCCGACACACAACCCCAACCGCTGGGTCCTCCCCATCACCGCGGGCATAGCGACGGCCGGACGCTTCATGTTCGGCGGCTGTGGCCTCGGGGCCGCCATCGGTGCACTCGAGACGCTCACCGGCCGCCCGGTGGTGTGGGCCACCGGGCAGTACCTCTCCTACGCCATGGTGGGCGACATCTTGGACATTGATGTCACCATCGCGACCTCGGGCCACTTCACCAGCCAGGCCCGCGTCGTCGCCCACGTGGCCGACCGTGAGATCCTCACCGTCAACGCCGCGCTCGGTTCGCGTCCGCTGCCCTTCGATGGTCAGTGGGAGGTGATGCCCGAGGTTCCGGCGCCCGAGGACTGCGTCCCTCGCGTGTCGCGCTGGGATCTCGGCGACACGATCATGGAACGCATGGAGATCCGCCTGGCGAGCGGCCGCCAGTGGGAAGCGCTCGATCGCACGCCGTCGGCCGACGGCACGTCGAGTCTGTGGGTGCGCATGCCCGATCTCGAGATGTCGCCAGCGGCCCTTGCCATCCTCGGTGACTACGTTCCCTACGGCATCGCCCAGGCGCTCGGGCGCTGGACCCGCGCCAACAGCCTCGACAACACGTTGCGGATCCTCAACGTGGTGCCCACCGACTGGGTGCTGCTCGACATCCAGATCCACGGGGTCCGCGACGGCTTCGGGCACGGGCTCGTGCACCTGTGGGCCGACGACGGCACGCTGATGGCCACGGCCAGCCAGAGTTCGATCGTGCGCGACGTCGGAGCCGAGGGGTGACTTGGTGAGGCCCGATGGTTGAGATTGGCGAAGATCTCCGCCTGGGCCGTGGCGTGGTCATCCCCGCGTCCGAGCTCGAATGGCGATTCTCGGCCTCGGGGGGTCCCGGAGGCCAGCACGCCAACACCTCCAACACCCGGTCCGAGGTGGTCTTCGATATAGCGTCGTCGCCCTCGCTCAGCGAGATGATGCGCGAACGCATGACGGCCAAGCTCGGACCGGTGGCCAGCGCGGTGTCGTCCGAGCAACGTTCGCAGTATCAGAACCGCCGCGCCGCCTTGCAACGCCTCGAAGCCATGTTGAAAGCGTCGCTGGTCGTGCCGCGGCGCCGGGTGGGCACCAAGCCCACCTACGGATCCAAGCAGCGGCGCCTCGAGACCAAGCGCCAACAGTCAGAGCGCAAATCTGGCCGCCAACGCCCTGCCAGCGACGACTGAGCCGATCTACAGTCGCGCCATGGATCGCTATGGCATGACCATCCCCTTCGACAATGTTCCCCTTCCCGACCAGAAGGAGTGGATCATCGAACTGGAGGACCTGGGATACACCGATGTGTGGTCATCTGAAGCCAACGGCGCGGATGCTTTCACACCGCTAGCGCTGGCGTCAGTGTGGGCGCCGTCGCTGCGCCTGGGCACGGCCATTGTCCCTGCCTATACCCGGGGTCCGGCGACGCTTGCTCAACAGGTGGGCACCATGGCGGCGGCCGCGCCCGGCCGGTTCGTGTTCGGCGTCGGGACCTCGTCCAACGTGATCGTCGAGAAGTGGAACGGCCTCGACTTCGACGAGCCCTACAAGCGCACCCGCGACACGGTCGCTTTCCTACGTCAAGCCCTCACCGGGGCCAAGACCGATACCGACGCCACCGGCTTTTCGAGCCATGGTTTCCGGCTGGGCATCCCGGTCCCCGGCGGCACGGTGCCAATCCTGGTCGCGGCACTGCGCGAGGGCATGTTGACGATGGCCGGGCGTGATGCCGACGGCGCCATCGTCAACTGGTTGTCCGCCGACAACGTGGCGACCGTCGCTCCGATCGTGCACGCCGCCGGTGGGCCGATTGCGGACGGCGAGCCGGCCAAGGAGGTGGTGGCTCGCATCTTCGTGGCACCCACCACCGACCGCGATCTCGTGATGCGCTTCGGCAAGGTGGCCATCGCCGCCTACCTCAACGTGCCGGTCTACGCGGCGTTCCACGAGTGGATGGGCCGAGGCGAGATGCTGACGCCGATGTGGAACGCCTGGAAGGCGGGCGACCGCGCTGCGGCCCTCGAAGCCATCCCCGATTCGCTGGTCGACGAGCTCATCGTGTGGGGTTCACCCGAGGAGTGCCGCGAGCACATCGGCCGCTATGTCGCCAACGGCGTGACCACCCCAGCATTGGCGATCCTGCCGTTCGGCCTCGACCAGCGCCAAGCCATCCGCGACCTCGCCCCACGCTGAGTCGGCCTGGAGTGAGGCTGCGACGATGAAGCCATCAGATGTTCCGCGAGCCATCGGTGCGGCCGTGGCAACGGCCTCAGTGCTTGGTTTGACGTCCGATGACGTTGTCGTGCTTCACAACTCCAATCGTCTCGCGTTGCGGCTGTTGCCCTGTGGCGTCCTGGCGCGGGTGGCACCGCAGGCGCATCAGGCCGATGCCGTGTTCGAAGTTGAGGTGGCTCGGCGACTCGCCGATACCGGTAGCCCGGTGGCCGAGCTCGACCCTCGGGTGGAGCCCCTCGCCTACCTCCAGGACGGCTTCGTGGTGACGTTGTGGACCTACCACGACCCTGTGTCTTCGGGGGAGGTCCCGCCGCCAGAGTACTCCCAGGCGCTGGAGCGGCTGCATGCCGGGATGCGGCAGGCTGAGTTGGCTGCGCCACACTTCACTGATCGAGTCGCGGAGGCGCAACGGTTGGTTGGCAACTCGACCGACACCCCGGAACTTGGTGACGCTGACCGAGAGCTTCTCAGTAACACGTTGCGAGGCCTGACGTCCTCGATCATCGATCGCGGCGCCGACGAGCAGCTGCTGCACGGCGAGCCCCATCCGGGCAACATGCTCAGGACCACGAGCGGACTGCTGTTCGTCGATCTGGAGACCTGTTGCGTGAGAAGACCTACGAGAACTGGAAGTTGGTTGCAGGGACCGGCCGCCGGCCGATGGTGCCGCCAGAGGACCCACGCCACCCCGACCACGCACCGAACCGTGGCGACGGGCCGCCGGCAGCACCGCCGGGTCGAGACGGCCCCGAACCCGAGGCAGGCGATGTTGGCACCGCCGACCTGGCCGCACCCCTGGCTCGGATCAGGCGTGATGAAGCCGAGCACCAGGCCCGCCTGGCCGGCCAGTGCAGTCTGTTCGAGGCGGGCTGAGCCCATGCCCCAGAGGGGGTGGGAGTTGATCGAGGTACGGCGGGCATCGCCCGCCACCTCGACGCGCTCGGGTTTCGGTCAGCCGGCGCGGTTCGCCAGGGCCTGCACCTCGCGGAAGTGATCGGCCAGCCCGTCGACCGTGACGTGGGCGTTGAGGCCCGACGGGTTGGGCATCACGTACACCGGTCGGGTGCCCAACGGTTCGGGCTGGAGCCCGGTCACCGCCCGGCGGTCCACTGCGGCGCGCCATCCGGTGAGACCGACCACGCAGACGATGCCCGGCTGCAACCACGACACGAGCTGGGCAAGTCGCACCCCGCCCGCTACGTATTCGCTGCGATCGAGCTCATCGGCACGAGCCGTCGCCCGCTTCACCAGGTCAGTCATGCCGACGCCGTGGCGGATGAGCGCGTGCAGCGGGTCCCGATCAACCGACACGATGCCGGCACGCAACGCTGCCGGCC
>Ga0335397_10013084_pt1 | contig 10119 bp, 7 predicted proteins | sample MAT04_FD_205740 | JGI IMG/M metagenome (GOLD analysis project Ga0335397, IMG submission 205740) | Freshwater microbial communities from Lake Fryxell liftoff mats and glacier meltwater in Antarctica - MAT-04 (spades assembly) (version 2) ...
ATGGGTCGAGCTGCCCAATACCCTGGGCATGGCGCTGTTTGCCGATGGCGGCCCGGCCGCCGGCCTGCCCGCCGGCATCGGCCTGATGGCCAGCAAGCCCTATGCGGCCAGCGGCAAGTACATCCAGCGCATGGGCAACCACTGCACCGGCTGCCGCTTCGACCCGGCCCAGTCCAGCGGCGAGCGGGCCTGCCCGTTCACCACGCTGTACTGGGACTTCCTCGGCCGCCATGCCGACACACTGGCGCGCAACCCGCGCATGGCGCTGCAGGTGAAGAACCTGGCGCGGTTGTCGGCCGACGCGCGCAGCGCCATCGGCGCGCGGGCCGATGCCATCCGCGCCGGTGCGCTCGACGCCTGACGGACAAAATGAGCGACCTCTTCGAGCCCAGCCTGGCCGCTGCGCGGCAGCGCATCGCCGCGATCGACCCTGCCGCCTACGCCCGCAGCCGCAACCACCTGGGCGGTGCGGTCACGCGGCTGTCGCCCTACCTCACGCACGGCATCGTCGGCCTGACCGACGTGGCTGCGGCGGTGGCGCGGCGCCATGCCTTGCAGCCGCAGCACAAGCTGGTGATGGAGCTGGGCTGGCGCGCCTTCTTCCACCACCTGGCCAGGCACCGGGGCGAGGGCATCCTGCAATCGCTGCACCCCGGCCCGCAGCCAGACGCGGCCTACCTGCCAGCGCTGCCCGACGACATCCGCCAGGCCCGCAGCGGCGTGCCGGTGGTCGACATGGCGGTGCGCACCCTCTACGCCAGCGGCTGGCTGCACAACCATGCCCGCATGTGGCTGGCCAGCTATGTGGTGCACGTGCGCGGCGTGCACTGGCGTGCCGGTGCCGACTGGCTGCTGGCCCACCTGATCGATGGCGACCGGGCCAGCAACCACCTGTCCTGGCAGTGGGTCGCCGGCACCGCCAGCCACAAGCCCTACCTGTTCAACGCCGAGAACGTGGCCCGCTACGCCGGTGCCGGGTTCGGTGGCTGGCACAGCCCCGGCAGCGTGGTCGACTGCAGCTACGAGCGCCTGGACGCCTGGGCCCACGGCCGTCAACCACTGCCGCCGGCCACGCCACTGCCGGCTGGCGCAGGCGTGCCCGAGCCGGCGCTGTGCCACGCACCGCCGCAGGGGCTGGACGCACCCCCGCCCGACGCGACGCTGGCCGATGCGCTGGCCGGCAGGCAGGTGCTGCTGGTGCACCCCTGGGCGCTGGCCGAGCCCGACCCGGCCGACACCGCCACCCTGCGCCTGGGCGTGTGGCCGGCCGATCACTTCGTGCGTTGGGCCTGGGCGCGCAAGCGTTGGGCGTTCGTCGCGCCACGCCTGGCGGCCGTCAGCCAGCACCAGGTGTGGGCCGATGCGGCACAGCTGCAACAGCTGCTGCAGCGTGCGGCTGGCGTGCGCACCATCGACCACCCCGAGCTGCCCGCCGCCTGGCCGGCTGCCTGGCGCCGGCCGGCGCCGCTGTTCGTGCCCGAGCCGGCGCAGCCTTGCCGGTCGTTCTCGCAGTTCTGGCGCGCTGCGCTGCAGGGCATCACCACGCTGGACCAGCTGCCCGGCTGGCCGCTGCCGCAGCAGCCCGACCTGTTCACGCCCGGTGCAGTGCAACCCGGCGATCGGCGATGATCCTGGCCTGTCACCGCTGAGGCCCAAGCCCATGCCCCTGCTGCCCAACCGCCGCCAATCGCTGGCCCTGCTGGCCACGGCGGGCCTGCCCGCCTGGGCGACCACGGCAACGGCTACTGCGCCTACCGTGCCCACCGCACGCACCGCGCCCACCGGCACGGCCGCCATCACGCTGGCACCCATGGCGCTGCGGCAGCGCCGCCTGGCCAACGGCCTGCAGGTGATCAGCCTGCCGATGGCCGGCGGCACGGTGAGCGTGCAGGTGTGGTACCGGGTGGGCGGCAAGGACGACCCGGCGGGCCGCTCGGGTTTTGCGCACTTGTTCGAGCACCTGATGTTCAAGAGCACCAGGCACATGCCCAGCGAGATGTTCGACCGCCTGACCGAAGACGTGGGCGGCCAGAACAACGCCTTCACCGCCGAGGACATGACGGCCTACCTGAGCGAGGTGCCCGGCAACCACCTGGAGCGGCTGCTGTGGGCCGAGGCCGAGCGCCTGGCCAACCTGCAGGTGGACCAGGCCAACTTCGACAGCGAGCGCAAGGTGGTGATCGAAGAACTGCGCCAGCACGTGCTGGCCGACCCCTACGGCCGGCTGTTCAACGCGCTGCCGCAGTACGGCTTCGAGCGCCACCCCTACCGCCGCCCGGTGATCGGCAACGAGGCCGACCTCAACGCTGCCACGCTGGACGACGTGCGCCGGTTCCACGCCACTTACTACCGGCCCGACAACGCGGTGCTGATCGTGGTCGGCGACTTCGACCCGCCGCAGCTCGACACCTGGGTGGACCGCCACTTCGGCCCGCTGCGCAGCCCGGCCACGGCCATTCCCCGCGTGACCGAGCGTGAGCCGGCGCGTGCGGCCGATCTGCGGGTGGCGCTGCAGGCGCCCAACGTGCCGCTGCCGGCATTGGCGCTGGTGTGGAAGGGCGTGGCGGCGTCGCACCCCGACGCGCTGGCGCTGGAGATGGCCCAGGCGCTGCTGGCCTCGGGCGAATCCTCGCGCCTGAACCAGGCCCTGGTCTACACCGCGCAGACGGCGCAAGCCGCCGGCTTTGCCGCCGAGCAGTATGCCGACGGCGGCATGCTGGCCGCCTACGCGATTGCCGCCAGCGGCCAGAACTTGCGCAAGCTCGAAGACGCGCTGCTGGCGCAGATCAGCCTGCTGGCGCGCGGCAAGGTGGGTTTCGACGAGATCGACAAGGTGCGCACCCAGGTGCTCACCGCCGCGCTGCTGCGCCGGCAGACGCCGCAGGGCCAGGCCCAGGCCATCGGCAGTGCCGCGCTGCTGCTGGGCGACGCGCGCGAAGCCGATGCCCGCATCACGCGGCTGCAGGCGGTGCGGGTGGCCGACATCCAGCGCGTGCTGCGGCAGCATGTGCTGGGTGCACGCCGCGTCAGCATCGACTACACCCAGGCAGCGGCGGCATGAGCCAGGTCGGCCTGCCGCGCCGCCAGGCCCTGGCCGCCGCCCTGGCGCTGCCGGCACTGCCGGCGCTGACGGCACCGACTGCGCTTTCGGCGCTTTCGGCCCTGGTGGCCAGCCCCAGCGCCGCCGCCACGCCCGGCGTCGGCGTGCCGCCGCTGCCGCAGCCGCCGCGCCCGCTGGTGCTGCCGGCCATCAGCCAGCTGAGCCTGGCCAACGGCCTGACGGTGCTGGTGGCGCCGCGCCCCGGCCTGCCGCTGCTGAGCCTCACGCTGGCGGTGCGTGCCGGGCCCGAGGCCGACCCCGCCGGCCGCCCCGGCGTGGCCGAGATGCTCGCCACGCTGTGGCCCAAGGGTGCCGTCCGCGCCGGCCGCCGCGTGGGCGCACCCGAGCTGGCACGCCAGGCCGAGGCTCTGGGCAGCGCGCTGGACGCGCGCAGCGGTTGGGGCGCCAGCAGCCTGGCGATGACGGTGGAAAGCAGCAGGGCCCCGGCCGCGCTGGCGCTGATGGCCGATGTGTTGCGCCGCCCGCTGCTGGCCGCCGACGAGCTGGCCCGCGCCCGCGCCCAGGCATTGGACGCCTGGCGCGTCACGCTGGGCAGCCCGGGCGATCTGGCGCCGCTGGTGCTGCGCCGCGCCTTCTGGGGCGACGTGCCGCATGGCCGGGTGGCGCCGCCCGCAGCGGTGCAGCGCCTGGACGTGGCCGACATGCAGGCACTGCAGGCGCAATGGGTGCGGCCCGACCGCGTGGCCCTGGTGGTGGCCGGCGACACCACGCCCGAGGCCGCACTGGCCCTGGCCCGGCGCCTGCTGGGCGACTGGCGCGCCCCCGCCGCGCCGGCACCCGAACCCGCCGGCGCCGCACCGCGGCCGCTGGCCAGCCCGCTGGTGCTGATCGACCAACCCGGCAGCGGCCAGAGCGCGGTGGCGGTGGCCGCGCCCTTCGTCGCCAGCGGCGCGGCCGACCGGCGCATCGGCCTGGTGGCCAACGCGGTGCTCAGCGGCGGCTATTCGGCGCGGCTGAACCAGGAAGTGCGCATCCAGCGCGGCCTCAGCTACGGCGTGTCGGGCACCGCCGAAGCCTTTGCCAGTGGCGGCATGGTCAGCGCCTTCGCGCAGACCAACCACCCCACCGCAGCGCAGGTGCTGGACCTGCTGCGCGGCGAGATCGGCCGCCTGGCCGATGCCCCGCCCGGCGCGGATGAACTGGCCGCGCGCCAGGCCACGCTGGCCGGCAGCTTTGCGCGCCGGCTCGACACCACCGCCGGCTTGTCAGCGCTGCTGGTGGGCCAGTGGGCCGCCGGCCGCCCCATGGCCGACCTGGCCGGCCATGTGCCGCAGCTGCTGGCCGTCACCCCCACCCAGGTGCAGGCCTTTGCGCGCCAGCACTGGCAGCCCGGCGCCCTGCGCGCGGTGGTGGTGGGCGACCTGGCTGCGGCCGGCGACAGCCTGGCGGCGCTGGCGCCGCAGGCGCTGCGGCTGGGCATGGCTGAACTGGATCTGGAACAGGCCGGGTTGCGCAAGCCGGAATGATCCGGATCGGGGCAAGGGTTGTTTCCCGGGCCATTCGCTCTTCTCTGCAACGCCTTGGTTGTTCGACCCGCGCTGCGCCCGCCATCGCGCAGTGCACGCATGGGCCGTTGGTGCCGCCCAGCATGCGGCCTCCGGGTCAGCGCGGCGTCATGCGCTCTTCACCAACCAGGCGGCGCATCTCGTTCTTGACCACCCCGTAGCACTCGCAGCTGCAGTCGTGCAGGCCCCGGCGGTTGCGCACCGAGATGTGGCCGCGGCGGTAGCTGATGTGGCCCAGCCCCTGCAGTCGACCGGCAGCCTCGGTGACGGACTCGCGGCGCACGCCCAGCAGGCTGGCCAGCAGTTCCTGCGTCATCACCAGATCTTCACCCTGAATGCGGTCCAAGGTCGCCAGCAGCCATCTGCTCAACTGCTGATCGACACTGTGGTGGCGGTAGCAGACGGCGGTTTGCGCGATCTGCGCCATCAGGGCCTGTGTGTAGCGCAGCAGTGTCTGCTGCAAGACGCCGCCCAGGCCGAACTGCTGCAGCAGCACATTGCGGTCCAGGCGCCAGCCATGGCCGCCGGTGTGGACCACGGCCGAACTGGGCATGCCGCCACCGCCCATGAACAGCGACACACCGACCACGCCCTCGTGGCCCACGCCAGCGAACTCGGCGGAGGCGCCGCTCTTCGTCACATAGTGCAGCGAGACCACGGCCGAGCTGGGAAAGTAGGCGTGTCGAAGCTGCGCATCGGGCTCGTAGAGCGTGTCGCCCAGGCGCATCGGTACCCACTCGAGAGCGGTGCCCAGCAGTGCCAGGTCGGCCGGCGGCAGGCTGGCCAACAGGTCGTTCGCACGCCGGCCGACCTGCGCCTGCGGACTGTTCATGTCGCGCCGCCGCTGCGGTGGCCGACATCCACCTCGACACCGATGCCGCGATAGCCGATGAAGCGGCAGGACTGGTCGAACATGGGCTGGCCACTGACGCGAAAGAACTGCCGCGATCCGTCGGCCCCGATGCGGTGTAAGGCGAAATCGAGAAACGGCCGGCGCTCCGCGATGTAGGCCTGCAGCGTCTCGCGCTCGGCCCTGTCCCAGCCCTCGCCCCAGGGGTGTTCGGGCGTGTCCACGACCTCGTCTTGCAGTGGAGTGACGCGGATGCCCAGCATCTCGAGCACCGGGCCCGAGACTTTGGTGAACGCGCCCTGCTCGTCCTGTTCCCAATACCAGTCAGAGGCGAGTTCGGTCAGGCTGCGGTAGCGTGCCTCGCTCTCGCGCAGCTCGGCGGTGCGCTCTTCGACCGCCCTTTGCAGGTTCTGGGCATGCTCTTCGAGTTGGCGGTACAGGAGCCGCACTTCCAGCATGTTGCGGATGCGCGTCTTCACCTCGGTCAGGTCGAAGGGCTTGCTGATGAAGTCCTTGGCGCCTGCCTCCAGCGCACGCAGCTTGTGGCCTGGTTGCGCGGTGAGCACGATCACTGGCAGGTAGGTCTCCTGCGAATTGGTCTTCAGGCCTTCGATGACCGCAAAGCCGTCCATGTTGGGCATCTGCAGGTCGAGCAAGATGAGGTCGTAGGCATGCTCGCGGTGCAGCGCACACACCCCGTGCGGGTTCATGGTGGCACTGACGCGCGTGTAGCCGGCCTCCTGGAGCAGGCGGGTGAGCAGCCGCACATTGGCGGCCTGGTCGTCGACGACGAGAATGTTTGCGCCCAGGATGTCGATCTCGATATTTTTCAAGGTGTGGCCAATACTGCGGGGTGGTTGACGCCAGTGCCGGCGGCGCATTGCAGCGCCAGGTCCAGCGTATGCAGAAACTCGTCGAGCTTGATCGGCTTGGTCAGGTAGCGGAAAAAGCCCGCCGCCAGGCCCTTCTCGATGTCTCTGGGCATGGCATTGGCGCTCAGCGCCACCACCGGGATGTGCGCGGTCAGCGGGTCGGCCAGCAGGATCTGCAGCGCAATGACGCCGCTGATGCCCGGCAGGTTGACGTCCATCAGGATGACGTCCGGCCGGGCGGAGTGGGCCAGGTCGATGCCGCTGCGCCCGTCCTTGGCGCTGATCAGCCGGATGTCCGGCCGACGCGCCAGCACGCGCGCGACCAGCAGCAGGTTGGCGGGGTTGTCTTCCACGCACAGCACGGTGCGCAGCTGCGTGTCGGATGTGGTCTCGGCGGGCGCCTGCAGCGCTGGCAAATCGGCCGGCGCGGGCGACTCGTCGGGCCCGGTGGCCGGCAGTTCAATCCAGAATTCGCTGCCGACGCCGACCTGGCTCTCGGCGCCGATGGTGCCGCCCATCAACTCGACGAGCCGCTTGCTCACCACCAGGCCGATGCCGGTGCCCTGCACGACACCGCCCTCCTGCCCCAGGCGGTTGAAGGGCTGGAACAGTTGCGCCAGTTTCTCGGGCGTCAAGCCCGGGCCGGTATCGCACACCGAGACCCGCACGCGGCTGCCGCCGGAGGCGCGGCAGCTGACAGACACGCTGCCGTCAGGCTGGTTGTACTTGATGGCGTTGGACAGCAGGTTCACCAGGATCTGCTTGACCCGCGTGCGGTCGGCTTTCACCAGCAGCGCCTGATCGGGCAGGCTGAAGCAGAGGCGGATGCTGCCCTTGCGTGCCTGCGGCTCGATCATGGCCTGGCAGTCGGCCAGCACCTCGGCCAGCGCCATGGGCTCGGGCGACATCGAGAGCTGGCCCGACTCGATCAGCGACAGGTCCAGGATCTCGTTGATCAGCTCCAGCAGGTACCAGCCGGCTTGCATGATCTGGTCGACGCTGTCCTTCTGCCCCGGCGTCGGCGCCGGCTTGCCGGAATCGATGAGTTGCGCGAAGCCCAGGATGGCGTTCAACGGTGACCGCAGTTCGTGGCTCATGCTGGACAGGAAGTCCGATTTGGCCAGGTTGGCTGTCTCGGCTGCCACCTTGGCGGCCTGCAGTTCGCGGTGGGTTTCGCGCAGGATCTGGTCAAGGCGCTTCTGCTCGGCCTCGGCCTGCCTGCGCACCGTGTTGTCGGTGCCGATGAGCAGGTAGCCGATGATGAGTTCCTGTGCGTCGCGCAGCGCCGTCACGGACACCACGGCGGGCAGGCGGCTGCCGTCCTTGCACAGGTAAGTGAGCTCGTAGATGTCCTCGATGCCGCGCGAGGCCTTGAACACCAGCGCCTCGAAGCCCGGCGCGATGGGTGTCGCGAATTCGGTGCTCAGCATGCCTGCGCGCAGCACGATCTCCTGTGGGTCAGAAATGTCGGCCGGGGTGATGCGGTTGAGCACGTCGGCGGCTTCATAGCCCAGCATGCGCTGCGCGCCGACGTTGAAGATCTGGATCACGCCGCTCTCGTCGGTGGCGATGCTGGAGAAGTTGGCGCTGCTGAGGATGGCGCTCTGCAACGCGCCCGACTTCAGCAGGGCAGTCTTGCGCTGCCTCTTGGCGCGGCGTGGCGATTCGTCGGCCAGGGCAGCGACATCGAAGTTCTGACCTGTCTCTGACATGGCAGGTTTCCATGGGAAAGCGTGGGTGGTGGGCGCAAAGGCGGCGCCAGGCGCCCGCCCACGAACGGCATTGGCTACAGCGCCTGGCGCCGAAGCAGACCATTGCTTGTACAACACGCGACAGAAGGTTGTCTGTTCGTTGGCAGACACAAGCCGCAGGCAGGCGGGTGAGCGGCCGCGGGACCACGCGGTGGTGCCGGCCGATGTGGCGTACCCGATCAAAGCCGTGGCCCGGATCCGCCGCAACCGCGTGAACTGCCGAATCTGCCAACGCCACGGGTTCGACAGGTTGAAGAACCCGAGGGGCCGAGCTCGGGCCTCTGGCGAAGTGCAGCCTGCAAGGCCGAGCGGCTGCACGACGCAGGCCGTCAACTGCTGCCAGACCATGCTGCACCGCACGCCGCTGCACGGCGAGGCCGGCCTGCGCATGGCGCTGCTGGCCCAGGGCCGGCTGACGGCCGCCGCCGCCAAGGGCTTGCGCTCGTCGCCGGACCTGCCTGGCACCGCGCAGCGCGGCGGGCGCGGCCGGCGCGGCAAGCGCGGAAGGTCAGTAGCCGCGCGCCAGGTCCACCGCCGCAGCAGGCCTGCGGCCGGCGCGCACCGCAGCCAGGTTGTCCAGCGTCTGCCGCACGATCACCGCAGGGTGGGTGCGGGTGGCGATGTGCGGCGTGACGATGATCTGCGGGTGCAGCCAGAACGGGTGGCCGGCAGGCAGCGGCTCCTGCGCAAAGGTGTCGAGCGTGGCCGCGCCCAGTTGGCCGCTGGCCAGCGCGCCCAGCAGGTCGGCCTCCACCAGATGCTCGCCCCGGCCCACGTTGACCAGGTGCGCCCCCTGCGGCAGCTGGCCGAACAGCGCGGCATCGAGCACGCTGCGGGTCTGGTCGGTCAGCGGCAACAGGTTCACCAGGGTGTCGCAGCCAGCCAGGAAGTCGGCCCGCTGTGCATCGCCGTGGAACAGTGTCACGCCGTCGGGCACCGCGTCGCCGGCGCTGCGGCGCCAGCCGCGCACGCTGTAGCCCAGCGCCAGCAGCGCGCGGGCGCAGGTCTGGCCCAGCATGCCCAGCCCGGCGATGCCCACCCGGTGCTGGTGCGCGGGCTGCACCGGCTGCACCCGCCACAGCTGCTGGCCGGCCTGCTGCAGCAGGCGGCCCATGTGGCGCTGGTGTTGCACCACCGCCCACACCACATAGGCGGCCATGCCGCTGGCCATCTCCGGGTCGACGATGCGGCACAGCGGCACCTGCTGCGGCAGGGCCGGGTCGCTGGTCAGGTGGTCGATGCCGGCGGCCAGCGACTGCACCAGCCGCAGCCCCGGCAGCGTGGCCAGCAAGCCCGGTGGCGCCTGCCAGCAGGCGGCGGCCTCGATGGCAGGCAGCGCGCCCAGGTCGGGCAGCAGGCGCAGGTCGGCGCCAGGGCAGGCAGCCTGGAAGGCCGGCACCAGGAAGGCCAGGTCCACCGTGCCGCTGAGCAAGGCGATGACGGGCGGGGGTTGCAGTGTGGGGGGCGTTGGCTGAGGTGTCATGGGAGCGGATTCTGCAAGCTGCGCGGCATCTCGCCACCGGGCATTGCCAGAACACCCGGCCCTTGATTTGCCGGCCGTGCCGCCCATCTGCACACGGTGACGCTCCTGGTGACTGCCGACCTCGCCCCTGCCGCCTGGCCCATGCTCACCGTGGCTGTCGCGGCGGCGGCGGGCGTGGTGGCGTTGCTGGCCCAGCCCTGGTGGCAGGCCCGGCGGCGCGCGGCCATCGCCGCGCGGCCGTTCCCGGCGCCATGGCGGCGCATCCTGCGCCAGCGTGTGCCGGCCGTGGCGCGCCTGCCAGCCGATCTGCAGCAGCGGCTGAAGCAGCACATCCTGGTGTTCCTGGCCGAGAAGCCCTTCATCGGCTGCGCCGGCCAGGCTGTCACCGACGAGTTGCGCGTCATCATCGCTGCCCAGGCCTGCCTGCTGCTGCTGGGCCAGGCTGGCGGCGCGCCCTTCCCGCGGCTGCGCCAGGTGCTGGTGTACCCCGGCGCGTTCGCGGTGCAGGCCGCCCAGGCAACGACGACGGGCGAGGGC
>Ga0335397_10013086_pt1 | contig 10118 bp, 4 predicted proteins | sample MAT04_FD_205740 | JGI IMG/M metagenome (GOLD analysis project Ga0335397, IMG submission 205740) | Freshwater microbial communities from Lake Fryxell liftoff mats and glacier meltwater in Antarctica - MAT-04 (spades assembly) (version 2) ...
CACCGCGCACAGTACTTGCAGCCCCTCGACATAGCCGACGCCGTATCCTACGTGCTCAATGCACCACGTCACGTCATCATCGACGAACTCATGCTGCATCCAATGAAACAAGAGTGGTGAGCTTCTGTGACTAAGGGCATGGAGAATTTTGGGCCGGGATGAAAAAAACTATTTGAATGATTGGATTGGATCCATAGACTTATTTTACATGAAAATTAGATTTTCTTTGCTGCTTTTTGGCTTTTCGGTGTTACTCGTAGCATGTGCGACGCCGCGTGCTACACGCCCTGTCATCGATTCCGTAAAAACCAACGGTATTTGTTTCCGACTGATGGATTACCAACAGCGCATCGAATATTTTGAAAAACAAGGACAACCCCAACGTGCCGAAGAAGAACGCAGGACACAATTGGAATACAACAAGTATGTAAAGCAACTTTTTAAAGATAATTTTGATTTTTGTCCCGTGTACTTTTTTTACACCAGCCAAAACGAAGCTTTGTTGCAAAAACAACCGGTGTTGCTGAACGATGATCTGGAAATCGATCCCAACATACCTTTGCCCGACAACATCCACATCGCTGCTTACAGCGTGCGCGATGTTGGTGAAAGCGTTCACGGCTCCGAACGGTTTTACATCCTGGGAACTGCAATTGAAGTACGGCCAGCTTTTTTTATGCCTTCAGGCGGCAACGATAAGTTTGTCGCGCCTGAAAATGCTCCAGTAGATGCAAAAGGATTTGTTTTTAGGGTAAACATGCAAAGTATCATTGCCAAAGACGTTTACAAGTTCAACAAGAAAATGTACGAAACATACAGCAACCCCCAATAAAACAGCCATGGACCTTGAGGTATTCCGCGTCTATTGTTTGTCGAAAAAAGGGACGTCCGAAGATTTTCCTTTCGATGAAGTAACGCTTTGCCTGCGTGTTGTGGGTAAAATATTCGCCATCACAGGACTTGATTCCGAGCAGTTTTCTGTTGCTCTTAAATGTGATCCGGAAGAAGCCATCGAACTCCGCGAACGCTACGAGGAAGTAAAGCCTGGTTTCCACATGAACAAAACACATTGGAACACCGTCACCTTCGATGGATCGCTCGAAGACCATCTGCTGCGCCGCCTGATCGATATGTCGTACGACCTTGTGGTTAAAAGTTTGAAAAAAACGGAACGCGAGGCATTCGAACAACTCTGAGCCTGATACCCGAAATGCAAGGCCCCCAATCAAATGCAGTTGGTCAAAACTGTAATTGATTGGGGGCCTCTTGCTTTTCAGGCAAATAGCACTACCTAAGCAAACTCACATCGCCTTTGGTTTCGTAGTATTCACCGTTGCCACAACCAACTTTAAGGAACCAACCATAAGAGTCGTTGGGTGCGGGGTTTCCGCGGTAAATGCCGTCCCATTCATCCAAAGGATTTTTTGTTTCGAATACTTTTTCACCCCAGCGGTTCCAAACGATCATGTGTAATTCTACGATATCAACACCGCGTACACGAAACATGTCGTTTTCGCCATCGCCGTTGGGTGTAAATGCATTGGGAACAAAAATGAACGGCTCAATACAGGTTTGGCTGATCACGCGAACAACAACCTGTGCTGTATCCGAACAGCCTTCGAGCTCTGCGGTAAGGGTATACACCGTTGTCTCTGTTGGACGGGCTGTGGTAATACGTTCGGTTGGGTCATCTACGGTAACTGCCGGTTCCCAACTGTAGTTGATGTTTTTGTCGAAGGGGCCGCCGATCAGAGTCGTGGTATCGCCGGGCATAAACAAGGTGTCGCGGGTTACCTGTGCCGTTGCGGTAACGGCTACCACATCCACCACAAACGAAGCGGTATTGGTGCAACCCTCCGGATTGGAAACCGTAACACCGTAAACCGAAGAGTTGGCAGGTGTAATGGTTTGTTCCGGAACGCCGTCGGGCAAAGGATCAGACCAGTTGTACGACAAGTTGGGTTCCGTACTGTTCAACGACAAGGTGATGTCATTTCCGAGACACACCTTGTTTTGCGCCATTTCATTTTCTATTTCAAACGAGGCATTGTCAATTTGCACAGTATCCATATCGAAACAGTTGGGACTGTTGGCGAGCAAGGCGTAGTAAACACCGTTGGCAACAGGAACAACCATAATGCTTGGCCCGGTAGCAAATGGATTGGTAAAGTCTGAAGTTGTAGACCACAAAACCTGGTTGGTGCTTCCAGAAACCTGTGCGGTAATGTTGATCGAATCATCGCTGCAAACCACCATTTGATCAACCGAAAGGTCGAGCGCAGGCAAAGCATCGGGTTGTACCCGTACGGTGTCGAGCACCGTGCAAGCGCCGTTCGAAATGGCGACGGTGTAACTGGTGTTCACTTGAGGCGAAACAACCGGATTGGCAGCAGTGGGGTTAAGTGTTGGGTCGGGCGGATTGGCCGTCCACACATACGTATAACCAGAAACAAAATCAGGGTTGAGCGCCACGTCTTCACCAACACAAATGAATTGCTGGTCGATTATGGCGTCGTCCACGATGTTGATCTGAACAGCCAGGGTATCTGTGCTGCGGCAACCGTTGATGTCGGTTATTTCAAGTATGGCTTGTACGCTACCTTCCGTATTAAACACGGCCAAGGGGTTTTGCGTATTGAACGTTTGTGTGCCAATGGTCCATACCCAAGTCACAATCGGGTCGGTATGCGTACTTTGATCGAAAAACTGGATCTGAGCATTTACGGCGCAATCAACGTACTCGGTACCTATGCCTGCAACCACGGCCGACAAGGCATCAAAGGTGATGTTGAAGGTGTCGCCCTGAACACACAGCTCATCTATGGGCAAAAAGCTTACCGAATAAGTGCCACCGGTGGTATAATCATGGGTTACGACGTTAAGGGTACTGGTATCGCCGTCGCCAAAGTACCAGATGCCGTTGAAACCGCTGTTGTTGGTGAACGTTACTGCCAGGCCGTTGCAGGTATCCGCCAGCAATTGACCAGGTTGAATGGCCTGGGATGGGGTGACATCAACCAAAACACTGTCAACGACCGTACAGGCGCCATTGGTGATGGTCGCAATATACAAGGTTTGTTGCTGCGGCGTAACCACCGGATTGGCGGCGTTGGGGTTAAGCGTCGGATCGGATGGATTGGATATCCACACATACGTATACCCAGCTACGGTATCGGGGTTGAGCGAGATGTTTTCTCCTGCGCAGGCATTCAAAACATCAGCAATGTCGTCATTGACGATGTTGATTTCTACATTCAGGGTATCTATGCTTCTGCAACCATTGATGTCGGTAACCTGAAGAATGGCCTGAACGGTACCTTCGGTTGTAAATACTGCCGAAGGATTTTGTGTATTGAATGTTTGTGTTCCAATGGTCCAAAGCCACGAAGCGATTGGGTCGGTATGTGCGCTTTGATCGGAAAATTGGATTTGCGCGTTAACGGCGCAATCGATGTAATCGGAGCCTATGCTGGCAGTGACTGCAGCAAATTCGTCAAAGGTGATGTTGAAGGTATCTCCCATGACGCAAAACTCGTTGAACGGAATAAAACTTACGGTGTAAGTGCCGCCCACAGTGTAATCGTGGGTAACGGTATTGAGCGTGCTGGTATCGCCGTCGCCGAAATACCAAGTGCCGTCGAATCCGCTGTTGTTGGTAAAAATTACAGCCAGGCCGTTGCAGGTGTCTGCCAGCAACTGTCCGGGTTGTATGGCAAACATGGAGTCAACATGGATGGCAACACTGTCTACAACGGTACAAGCGCCGTTGATGATGTTCACCGTATACAATGTTGGTTGCAGTGGCGTTACCGTTGGGTTGGCGGCGTTGGCATTGAGTGTAGGGTCGGTCGGATTGGCCGTCCAAACGTACGTATAACCCGCAACGGTATCCGGATTGAGCGAAACACTTTGTCCGATACAGATGTCCATGGCATCAATGATGCTTTCGTTGATGATGTTGATCTGAACTGTAAGGGAATCGGTGCTGGTGCAACCATTTGCGTCGGTTACAACCAGAATGGCTTGCACCGTACCTTCGGTAGGAAACACCACCTGAGGGTTTTGTGTGGTAAAGGTCTGGGTTCCTATGGTCCAGTTCCAGGTGGCAATTGGATTGGTATGGGTGCTTTGGTCGAAGAAATAGATTTGCGCTGTGGCCAGGCAGTTGGCGTATTCGGCGCCAATGATCGCAGTAAGTGCCGGCATGCTATCGACAGGCACATTAAGGGTGTCGCCCAAAGCACAGAGGTAATCGTAAGGCAGGAAAATCACGGTGTAATTTCCAGGGAGGTCGTATACATGCGTTACCATGTTGAGGGTGCTTGTGTCGCCGTCGCCAAAGTACCAGGTACCGCCAATGCCGCTTGTATTGGTAAACGTAACAGACAAACCGTCGCAATTATCAACGAGCAGTTCACCGGGATCAACGGTTTGCAGCTCCTGAAAGAAAACTTGAACACCCGATGTGTCGGTACAACCAAACTGGTTGGTAACCTGAACGGTTATGGTGTACAGTCCAGCAGGCGCCGAAATAAACGGATTCGGGTCGGTGTTGCTTGGATTGAATTGTACGAGCGGGCTGCTGGCCGACCACAGGTAGGTTACTGTGTAATCGGGATCGAACGAAAGGCCGTATTGGAGCGGTTCGCCTTCACAAGGGAAATCGATCGAAGGAAGCGCTACGGAGATGGAGGCGTCGAACACCCAGGCGGAGTCGGAAAGGACGCAACCCTGGCCATCGGCTGTAGTGGCAATGTAAAGGGTGCTGTCGCCAGCAGTTACATTCAAATTTGAAGATGTACCAAGCGTATCGCCGGCGATGTTGGTCCAAATGATCGTAGTGAAGTTGCTTGCCTGGGCCGTAAGGGTAGCGGCTGTTGCACAGGCGCCCAGGTCTTCAACCAGCAACGACATGTTTGTTCGCAGGATGTTCACTTTGAACGTATCCACGCAACCGCCGTTGGTTACCACAAGGGTGTAGGTTTGGCTTGTCGGCGGATTAACCACGACGTTGAGGGAACCTGGAATGGTTGTAAGGAAATCCGTTGGCGACCACACATAGATGTAGTTCGGATTGCCGTCAACGTTGATGGTAACAGGCAGGCCGTCACAACCACTGTTTGAGGCTTCTACGGATACGTCAATGATGCCTGTAACAAAAAAGGTATCAACTACGGTTTTGGTACAACCGTTGGATGTAACGGTGAGTATGGCAACACCGGTGGTGTTGTCCGGTATCAATACAACCGGAGGATTTTGTTGTGTAGACGTGAGCGTGTCGTTGTTCCAAGCAATGAACCACTGCCAGGACACTATAGTTCCTGCCGGATTGGTGGAAGCGTCGGTGAATTGAACCTGGATGCCTTCCGGTGTGCATTCCACGATGTTGTAATCGAAGGCTGCTTCGAGTTGCGACAACTCATTGATGTCGGCTACGCCATAAGCTTTGCAACCGCGGTTATCCACTACTTCGAGCAGGTATGCGCCTACGCCCAGGTTGCTGATGGAAGGGCCGTTGACCGTACTGTTGTCGGGGAAGGTCCAGGTATAGGTGTAAGGTTGGGTACCAAGTAAAGCAATGGCGTTGGCGCTGCCGGTAAGTTCTCCGGCACACGCCACATCAACATCGGTTACGGCGACCTGCACCTGGGTATGGTATCCTATGATGCCTGAAGCTGTTACCTGGCATCCGGTACTTGGATCGGTAACGGTGACCGAAACAAATTGTCCACCCGACAGACCATCAATGATGGCGGTGGTGGAGGCAGGAGGGTTCCAGGAATAGGTATAGTTGCCGGTAACTGGTTGGGCATACGCAAGTGCGCTGCCATTATCGATGCCGACACAATCAGCCTTGTTAATAACGAGGCTTACCGTGAAACCGGGTTGGGATTCGATGGCAAGGGTGAAAGTTTCCAGGCATTGGTTGGCATCCGATACCGTTACGGTGTGCTGACCCGGCGTCAGGCCGTCGGCCGTTGGGCCGGTATCGCCATTGGACCAAAGATAAGCATATCCAGGTGTGCCTCCTGTAGTTTGTACAGTAGCTGTTCCGTTGTTGCTACCACAGGCAGGTGTTGAAGACACCAGAGAAATTACCATTGGGCTGGGTTCCGACAAAGAAAAATTGCCGGATACCATGGCGCCGAGGGCGTCGGTAACCGTTACGGCATAGACTCCTGCTGGAAGTCCCAGGTTGGATTGTCCCGATTGCCCGTTGTTCCAAAAGTAGGAATAAGGCTGTTGCCCGCCAGTTACGGCCACGCTGACGCTGCCGTTGGTGAGGGCATAGCATGTTGGCGGCACGCCGCTCAACGTGAGGTTGAGGGTTCCTTGAGCTTGCGCACAAGGCACGGCAAGCAACATTCCCATCATCCATAGTGTAGCGAACAAGCTGATCTTCATATTTTTATGTATTTTAGACCCAATGGTTTTTACAATCTTCATGGGGTTGTTCTTTTTTCGTTTGAGAAAAATCGACAGTTTAGGAGCCCTTTTTGGTGCTAACTTCGACCCCGATGATTTCGACTCGTCGTTCGCGTGAGGCAGGTATGCTGTAAATGGAATTGCGTTCTTCGTTGATTTTATCGCTGATGCCTTTTGGGGCCAGCCTTTCGCCATTGGGCTCTTCCACAATGATCAATTGACCAGATTCGACATACGGTTTGATAATGCCGCCGTCGAAAATACTGAAGTGGTTGATGACACTGGATACACGCCGTGCTGTAAGGTTGAGGTTGTAATTGCTGTTGGCACGAGGTGAAGCGAATCCACGAAGGGTAATTCTAATCTTGTCGCCCCTTTGCAACATTTCATACAATACCTCGGAGAAGGTCATCATGCGTGTCCAGCCACCGCGTATTTCACCTTCGAAAAAGTTGTCGAAATCGTTGTATGCCGCAGTCGTTTCATCCTGTGGCCTGCCAAGGACGAAGCGCTCGTAGAACTCCTGTTTTTTGCGGTAAAAGGTCACGTAAGATTCGCGGTATTCCTTTTTGGTGGTACGTGCCAAAGTGCGTTTATCGGGCTCATCGTTGTCGAAATACAACAAGATGGGCAAATAAGCATCAAGGTTGAGCGGATGCAGGTAAAGTTCACGGGTGATCGACTGGAAAGCGAGGCGCGGCATATCTTTCGTCGTGAACTCCAGAGAATCTGAAGAGTAATTCGGTTTGGAAGCAATGATTCGGTAACGGCGTTCGTAAAATACGGTTGTTTCGTATTTGTTGTCGTTGGTGGCAGTGTGGTTGTAGGAACGGTTTCCGCCTTCCACTTCCACAAGTTTGAAGGTTACACCGTGCAGGGTGTCGTTGTCCAAAGAATTGTATACCAATGCTTTGAAATTGATGCCTTTTTCCAAATACAGGGTTTTTTCAACCACCGAATTGCCCAACAAACCCACAGTAGAAACTTCCGCAGAGTCGGTGGTGTAACCTGGTTTGGAAGCGAGCACCTTGTATTGGCGGTCGAAGCCCAAATCGTAATCATACCTGTTGTCGTCACCTTTGGACAACAAAATGAACTCCGTCCCCGGCAACCTTTCAGCGAATTTGGAAGTAGCGCCATAGATGGGTTCTTTGGTATCTTTATCAAAAACACGTACGATCAGTTTAACATTGGAAGGTTCGAGGTAAAGTTTTTGAACAATCTGATCTTTCCAAATCGTTTTGGGTGTATCAAACAGAACGGTATCGCTGTTGAACTGATCTTTTTCGGCGATCAACATGTATTTTTTTCCAGGTAACAGCGGGAAAGCAAAATTCGAACCAGGCACCTTCACTTTGATTTCCTCGGCCACAGTGCCGTCTTCGTTCAGTTCAATCAGACGCATGGATGTTTGGAACAAGGAGTCGCCGGTTGCTTTGTTGAAGGTAATGGCAACCATCTCTGGTCGCACCAGATCGGCTTTAAATATATCGTAACAGCAGGCTTCTTCCGACAAATTTTGGGAGCCAAAACGGTTGGAAGAGAGAAAAGCCATTCTGCTGTCGGGTGTCATGGTGTAAAACACATCGTTGGCACCCGAATTGAGCACAGCACCCAGGTTTTCAGGGGTTTCCCAACGGTTGTTGCGCATCAGGGCTTTGTAAATGTCAAATCCGCCAAGGGACCGCAGGCCGGTGGTGCTGAAATACAACGTAGAACTGGAGTAATGGTAAAATGGCGTCACATCGTCGCCAACAGTGTTCACGGGTGCTAGGTTTACGGCCACATCGAAGCTGTCCTGAATGATTTTGCTGTAATAGATGTCGCGCTTGCCTTTGCCGCCTAGCCTGTCGCTGACAAAAAACAACACATCGCCGGTTACACCAGGCACCCTACCTACACAGGGCTCCGTATTGGTACAATCGGGCTGGTTGATGTTTGCTGGAAGTTTGGTTGAAGGGCCCCAAGTGCCGTCCGCCAAAAGTGCACGGCGGTAAATTTCACATTGAATGTTGACGGTTTTGCCCAAGAAAAAACAAACAGTGTGGTACATCGTTTTGCCGTCTTCGCTGAAGGTAGCGTGCGCCGTATGTTTGGTTTTTTCGTTGTACGACGCAACCGTAGTTTCAAAGCCGTAGTCGCCGGGAACGGCTTCAAGGATTTTGATTTGGCGGCGTTTGGGATTGTGCTTGTCGTGGTCGAGCAAAAAACGGTAGGAAGAAAAGTACAATTTATCATCCAGCAAGTAGGGCGAAAATTCGGAATAAATGGTATTCACAGTACTATCGAGTACGGCGATGTACACTTCCATATCTGCATTTTCCATCAGCTCAATCGCCCAGTCACAATTTTCTTTTTGGCTTCTGGCATTTTCTAACGCAGCAGCCGGGGCGGGTTCTGGTGTCTGGGTGGTCAGGAACATTTCGTACAGGTCCTGGGCTTCTTCGTATTTTCCGAGGCGGTATTTTACATCGGCAAGGTCTTTGATCACGGTACCGTCCGGACCAAAAAACTGGCGGTCCATCAAAATCTGGTAATTTATTTCGGCTTCTTCATAGGCTGAAAAGTCCATAGCGGCTTTAGCATAACCACGCCGTGCCGGGATGTTCATGGAGTCGAAAGACAGGATGTACCGGTTGTACATCATGGCGGAGTAGAAATCGCCTTCAGCCTGAGCTTTGGTTGCAGCCTTCATGATGGCTTCGGGCGACGGGCCGCGCTGAAGCTCCTCATTGATGCGGTCAGAGTTGCCTTGTTGGGCCCATGTTTCGGACGCAGCCGCAAGCATGAACAGGAAACAGAGAAAGACCTTGATTGTATGTCGCATAAATATAGAAAGCAGGTAAGGGTGGATCAGATGATCGGGCAGGATTTGAAATTGGGCATGGGTTTGATCTTGTACAAACGGTACATGAGCGAAAACTCAGGTCCGCCTCTGCGGTCGGTGATGGTTGCCACCTGAGACCAAGCGTTTATGTCGTAGCTCATGCCGAGCATCCAGGTTTTCCAATGTACTTCAAAGACGGGAATGATGGCATCTTCCTGGCGTGAACGGTAATTGAACCCTACCTGTATGGCAAGCTCGTGGTATGGCCTGCGGTTGAGGTAAATGCGACCGCTTAACGTGTACATTTGTTCGTTGTAAGTACCCTGGTTCTGCCAGAGGTACTGACCTACGAGGTCAAAACTTTTGCTAAGCTGAACTTGGTAAAGGAAATACCCAAGTTTGCGGATGTCCAGCCGCACATCGCGGTCGGGCGACCAGAAGTCGTGGTTCGGGCGGTTGAGGTGGTAAGCTGCGCCGCCCAGGTCAAATTTTGTCCGCCTTTTTTTTGACTGGTAGCGCCAGTTGAGGCCGTGGCTCAAATCGAAGTACTGAATGTTGGTGTTGGCAAACAACGCACCTTCGATCGGGTCGGCATTGGGGTTGTACATAAAGTCGATGAACTGGTTGTCGAACGACAACGAGTTGGTGCTGAAATTGCGTTGGCCGTACGACATGTTGACGCCAGCCGTCAGGAAATGTTTTTTGTTTTTGGTAAGTGGAATGGTGATGGACAACGGCACGCCGATTTGAAGCGACTTCAGGTGTGCAGAACCTTGTTCATCGGAAGTGATCATAATACCGCCGGTAATGTATCGGTCGAATTTTCCCTTGGAATAGAAAAACTTATTTTCAAAAGACCCCATAA
>Ga0335397_10013087_pt1 | contig 10116 bp, 7 predicted proteins | sample MAT04_FD_205740 | JGI IMG/M metagenome (GOLD analysis project Ga0335397, IMG submission 205740) | Freshwater microbial communities from Lake Fryxell liftoff mats and glacier meltwater in Antarctica - MAT-04 (spades assembly) (version 2) ...
AGCAGCCGCCCGGTATTGCCCAGACCGCAATTTCTTCCCAACCCGCTATTTTCAACTGGGCAATCCCTCGCTAACATGTCTATCTGCACAGGGAGGGCAGCCGATCGGTCCTTGTTCCGGTCGGCTAGGTGGGCAGGGATGCAGATCGGGTGTTATGACAGCCGTAGGCGTGGCCTTTGACAGCGCGGTCGAGCCGCTTCGCAGACGAATCGAAGCTCGGCTGGCGGAGTACGTCTCGACCACACCAGACTGCCCGCCCCGTCTCTCCGAAGCGATGGCTTACAGCCTGCTCGCCGGGGGGAAACGCCTGCGTCCGCTCCTGGTTCTCTTGGCCTGCGAAGCCTGCGGGGGGGACGCCGAGGCCGCACTCCCCGCCGCCTGTGCCCTGGAGATGGTCCACACCTATTCCCTGGTTCACGACGACCTGCCGGCGATGGACGATGACGCTCTGCGGCGCGGTCGGCCGACGAATCATGTCGTGTTCGGCGAAGCGATGGCGATTCTCGCCGGCGATGGACTGCTGACACGAGCGTTTGAGATCATTGCGCAAGATGTTACCCCGAAGGACGTTGCCGCCGATTGCTGTGCCGATCTCGCTGCGGCGGCCGGCTGGTGCGGGATGGTGGCCGGCCAGGTTGCGGATTTGGAAGCCGAACATCAGGCGTTGACGAATCTCGACCAACTGGAAGCGATTCATCGGCGTAAGACGGGACGCTTGCTCTGTTCCGCGCTCACCATGGGTGCCCGGATCGCCGGGGCGACGGCGGATTGGCGAAATCGGCTGGAAACCTACGGATTCGCCGTTGGATTGGCGTTCCAGATTACGGATGATTTATTAGACGTGTCGGGCGATCCTGCGAAGTTGGGTAAGGGGACACAGAAGGACGCACATCACGGAAAATTGACGTATCCGGCACTGTTGGGAATCGAAGAGAGCCGCCGCCGGGCGGCGCGATTAATTGATGAAGCCTGCCAGGTGTTGAAACCGCTGGGCGAACCGGCCGGACGTTTGATCGCCTTGGCCGAGTATGTGCGTGAAAGGGATCGATAATGAACTATGAACTGCTGCCGGGCCTGCGTTCTCCGCAAGATCTGCAATCCTTCTCCGATGAGAAGTTGCTGCAACTGGCGGATGAAATCCGCGAGACGCTCTGCAACCTTGTGACGGTGCGCAGCGCGCACTTCGCGAGCAATCTCGGCGTCGTGGAATTGTGTATCGCATTGCACCTCGTCTACGACTTCTCGAAAGACCGGCTGATCTGGGATACCGGCCATCAGATTTACCCGCACAAGTTGATCACTGGCCGCTTCGCCGAGTTCTCGTCGATCCGCACCAAGGGCGGACTCATGGGGTATCCCAATCCGCATGAAAGTCCGTACGACCTGTTCATGACGGGCCATGCTGGTGCGAGCGTCTCAACCGTCCTCGGTTTGAAAACGGCCGATGATCTGCTGCATCAGGATGGTCGTCGGTCGGTGGCGGTGATCGGCGACGGCGCGTTGCCGTCGGGTGTCGTGTTTGAAGCGATGAACAATGCCGCCGAGTTGAACAAGGACTTGCTTGTCATTCTGAACGACAACAAGATGGGAATCTGCCCGCGCGTGGGCGGGTTGGCGAATTATCTGGACCGTGCCCGCATCGCGCCGTTTTACGATGGTTTGAAGCGGGACATTTCCTGGCTGCTTAACAAAGTCCCGCTCGTCGGGGAAACCGCGCAGCAGACATTGTCGCAATTGAAAGACGCGGTGAAAGGCTTTCTCCACGGCGGGATGCTGTTCGAGGAAATGGGCTTTCGCTATATCGGCCCGGTCGACGGCCATGACCTCATCGGTTTGCGAAAATCGCTGGAGCTGGTGAAATCGATGTCCGGCCCCGTGCTGCTGCATGTCTTCACGCAGAAAGGTCACGGATTCGAGCCGGCCTGCGAGGACCCGGTTTTGTTTCACGCCCCGCCCGTCATCGAACGCAACGGTTCCAACGGGATTGCGAAATTCAAGAAGGGGACGAGCAAGGCCTACACCAATGCCGTCAGCGATGCGATTTCCGACGCCATGCGCGCGGATCGCAAGGTCTGCGTACTGACCGCCGCCATGTGCGAAGGGAACAAGCTCTCGAAAGTCCGCACCGATTTTCCCGAACGATTTTTCGATACGGGCATCTGCGAAGCTCACACCGTCGCGTTCGCCGCCGGTATGGCGAAATCCGGGATGCGGCCCATCGTCGATATCTACAGCACCTTCCTGCAACGGAGCTTCGATCACATCTTTCAAGAAGTCGCCTTGCAGAACCTGCCCGTCACGTTCTGCCTCGATCGCGGCGGCCTTGCCGGGCCTGATGGGCCAACGCATCACGGTGTGTTCGACAACACTTACATGCGAATCTTCCCGAACATGGTCGTCACCTCGCCGGGCGACGAACACGATATCGCCCCGCTGCTGGAATTCGCCCTCACGTATGATGGCCCGGTGTCGCTGCGGTATCCGAAAGCGAACGTGGAATCGGTCGACCGGCCGGAATGCCCCATCGAACTCGGCAAGGCGGAAGTCTATCGCTTCGGAGCCGATGGTAACTTCGTGGCCTTCGGTCCGCTGTTCACAAGCTGCGTCAAAGCGGCGGATAAACTGCGAGAGGACGGCCTCGAGATCGGCGTCATCAACGCCCGTTTCTGCAAACCCATCGACCGCGAGACCATGCTCCGAGCCGTGGAAGAGAGCGGCTTCCTGATCACCGTGGAAGAGAACACCGTGGTGGGCGGCTTCGGTTCCGCCGTGCTGGAATGCGTCAACGCCGCCGGCCTGCCGACCGACCGCATCAAATGCCTCGGCATCCCGGACCGCTTCATTGAACACGGCGAACGAGACGAGTTGCTGGCGGATTTGGGGTTGGATGTGGAAGGGTTGGTCGCAACGGCGCTGGCGATGTCAGAACGCGAATCATTCGTCGAATAGCGCGCCTTCCCGAGCGGGGGGCGTCAGCCCCCTGAATATGCGTTCCTACTTCCATGAGATCACCTTCAGGGGACTGACGTCCCCCGCTCGGTGGGGATGAGCCGCAGGTAGGGGAACACGATGAAATTGTTCATTCCAATTATCTCGCTCGTGGTTGCGTCGACTTCCGCCATCGAGGCTGACGAACCATCATTCGGCCGTGACGCGATTGTCGCCTACGCGCAGGCGTGGAAGGCCAATCGTGAACTGTTGCCTCCGCTGCAAGCCGAGTTGAAAGTCGTGAATCGGAATTACGATGTCACAGTTTCAGTGGAAAAGACAACCAAGCTCGACAACGGTTTAGAACTCGTGAGTCGCCGTGATCCAGAGTCAACGAATCTCTATCGCGTTTATCGCGACGCACAACGGATGCGGGTGACAGCGGTAACTCCGGCCGACGAATTGGAATTGCTGCGGGATCTGTTGGTGATTGGGCCGGATTGGAAGACGGTCCGGGGTAACTTGTTAATCCTTCGCCGGCGCGATCAGATTGGCGGCATGCCGTCGGTCGATCCTTATGACATGCAGTCTCCGGAATTTCAGCTCGATTCGCCGGACGAATTGGCACATGCGACACAAGGCGCGTGGGTGAAAGAAGTCCGCTATCAGAAAGTCGACGATGATCACGGTCGGTTGGAAATCGTGATGAAATTCGAGTCGGAAACGGCTCGGCATGTCATTGATTATGACCTCTCAGCCGGTATGGTCCCGATTCGTTACCGGCACTATATCAACGACAGAATTTCTTCGGATCAATCGCTGGAGTACCAAACTGTCGGCAAAAACGGCGGGAAAATCTGCGTGAAACGCTTCTGGCGGATGCGGCCCGAAGGGCAAGACTCGCTCGCGGACGAGCCAAAGTCGTGGTACACAGAACTGACCTACGAGCTGACAAAACTCCGCGAAATGACGGCTGAAGAGATGAAGGTCGCGTTTTCTGAGGAGGATTTTCAAGCCGATCAGATCAGTGATCTAAGATCACTGGAGCCGTGATTCCGGCCGGTTGAGACATGCCGGATGCGGCGAATGAGCATCCTCCCAATTGTGCGATTGAAACTTGAGAACCCGCGCGATGGCAAGAATCTATGTTGAAACAACGGTGATCAGTTTTTATTACAATTCGCGAGCTAAACCAGAAATGATTGCGCGTTAAAACTGGTCGCGAAGGTGGCTTGATGCAGCCATGAATTCTTCGGATGAGATTGTGACCAGCCTTGCCGTTGAAACCGAACTCTCCGCAGGAGAATTCCCGAATCAATCACACATGCTGGCGTTGGCCTCCCGGCTTTCCTTACTTGACGTGAATCATGCTGTGATCGAAGCGGCGGAAGCCTACATCACGCAGCATGTGATGCCGAACGATCCTGGTGGAGACGCCTTGCATCTCGCTGTCGCCTCGTTTCATCGCTGCGATTTTCTTGTCACCTGGAATTGTCACCACATCGCCAATGCGAACAAATATGGACACATTCGACGGGTCAATGGTATACTTGGATTGGGGAATCCAGCACTGGTAACGCCCCTTGAACTAATGAACTAGGACACCAACGATGGATAGCCTTAGCGAAGTGCGACGCGTGCGCAAAGCAATGTCCGCCTCCGTGGGGCATGACATGCAAAAGTTGGCTGCGCTGATCAACAGTCGCCGCTCGGACGTTCTGGGCCGGATCATCGACCCCGGTACGAGTGCCGAACAATGCGATGGACAGAACTTCGCCAGCCATCCAATTCGCATAACTCGGAAATTGCCATAGCCGATTCGGGCCATCTGGAATATCCTGCTTATCAATCAATGCTCTTCGCAGGAGTTCCGAGATGTCCTGGATATTCCGATTCGGCGTGCTCGTCTGTTTGACCCCCGCGGCTCTGCTGTGCGCCGGGGACAAACACCGCCTCGAAGAACCCGCCGATGATGTGCGGGTGTTTGGGGTAGGGATGCGGATTCAGGTCAATGGGAAGCTGCAGATTGGGGCGGGGGAACCGGGGAAGGTGACGCCGCTGGCGTTGGATGTCACCGCCGCGCTGTCGTATCGCGAACGCCGGTTGGTGGGTCTCGGCCGCGATGCGCTGGGGTTGCGATCGCTGCGGGATTACGAGATCACGCAGGCGTCGATCGATGTCAGCGAGCAGAAAACCGATTTGAAACTCGATGACGCATTAAAGCTGATGGTCGCCCAGGGGCGGCCCGAAGGCGTGGAACTGTATAGCCTCAGCGGTCCATTGACGACGCAGGAACTCGAGTTGCTGCATACCCCGGGCGATAGTCTGGCGTTGCCCGCGCTGCTGCCGGACAAGGAGGTCGCGGTGGGTGATTCGTGGTCGCCGCCGAGTTGGGCAGCGCAGCTCTTCGCGGGTGTGGAAGCGGTCACCAAAAGCGAACTGAAATGCACGCTGATGTCTGTGGAAGCGTCCGTCGCCAAGATTAAGTTTGAAGGCCAACTGGAAGGGGCAACGGGTGGCGCGCCGACGAAAGTCGGCCTGACGGGCACAATTGACTATGACCTCATGGGAAAATACATCACCGCCGCGGAAATTACGCAGACCGAACAGCGGTCGGTCGGAGCCGTCAGTCCGGGGCTGGACATCAAGGCCCGCGTGCGGTTGTTGCGGAAGCCGCGTCAAGATGATGGCCGCATCGGCGATCAGAAAACGATCACGGCCGCCGCGACGGAACCGGACCCGTCCGCCAAATTTCTGCGGTTCGATTCCCCGTGGAATTTGTCGCTGCTGCACAGCCGTAACTGGCGGATGTTTCACCAGACGGAAAAAGTCGCCATTTTTCGCTTGATCGATCAGGGGGCCTTGATCACGCAGTGCAACCTCTCGGCGATTAATAACGTCAAACCGGGCACGCACACTTCGGAAGAAGAGTTCCAGTCCGACATCAAAAGTTCGCTGGGGGAAAGTCTCGACAAGATCGAATCGGCCAAGGTAATCCCGACGAAAGATGGCCGTTTCATCTTCCAGGTGATCGCCACCGGCACCGTCAAAGAACGGAAGCTGACGTGGCTGTACTACCTCGTCGCCGATCCGTCCGGCCGCCAGGCGTCGCTGCAATTCGCGTTGGACTCGACATTGGTCAGCAGCCTGGCGAACCGCGACCGCGAACTGGTCGATTCCCTCCGTTTTGTCCCGGCTGGCTCCGCGTTAACGCCATCGCCAAAGAAAAACTGATCCCGAGCGGGATGCGTCAGCCCCCTGACAGAGCCTTCCACAACGAAGCGACCGTAATCAAGGGGCTTACGCCCCCCGCTCGGAGGAAAGAGAAGAAGCAGTGGCAACCGGCTGGTCTTTGCCCCAGAACAGGACGAGTGCGGCCAGGGCGATCAGCGGGGGGATGCCGGCGAATGCCAGGGCCATATCGTAATTCTTCGTCAGATCGATTTGGCGGCCAAACAAGGAATGCAGGGGCGAGGTGGTGACCCAGGCGATGGTTCCCAGAAAGCCGGAGACTTTGCCGAGGTTGTGGGTCGACAGGTCTTGTGCGAACGAATAGAAGCATGGGAACAGGGCGAGCAGCCCTGCTCCGGCGAGATACAGCGAGAACTCCAGCACCCAGCCGCGGCCCATCCACGGGATACAGGCGAGGAGCGCCGCCAGCAGGCTGGCGATGCCGAAGACAGTGAGCCGGGAACGTGTCACCGACATGCCGGCGAGAATGAGCCGGGCGGAGAGCAACCCGCCGCCGATGCAGCCGATGTCGGTCGCGATGTTGTACCAGGTCACGATGTTCAGCATGGCGAGTTCGTCGTACCCGCGCCCTTGTTGCAGAAACTTCGGCAGCCAGACCCGCGTGAGGTGCCAGGCCGTGTTGATGCTGACGACAACGACAACCAGTACCAGAAATCGCCGGCTCTGAAACAGCGCGAAAATGCTGTCCGATTTGTGCGATGCCTCTTCGGCGGAGCGCGGCAGCGGCTTCAGATCGGCGGATCGCACCGATAATAACCAGAACACGATCCATACCAGGCCGATGCCGCCGATGACAACGAACGGCATGCGCCAGCTATCCGGATCGGACGTGAGCATCAGTTTCATGATCTGAGGCGTGACGATCGCGCCAATCGCCGTACCACTTTGCAGTACACTGTTCCCGAGGGTGCGGTCCTTCGCTTCGAGGAGCCGTTGCGTCGTCTTCAGCGCGCACGGCCAATGGCCGGCCTCGAAGAGTCCCAACATTAAGCGGCAGGCGAACAGCCCCTCGTAGTTCGTGACCAGTCCCGTCGCCATGCCGGTCAGAGACCAGGCGAGCAGCACGCAGGGATACAGCCAGCGGACGTTGACCCGATCGGCGATGATGCCGAAGGTCGTCGCGCCGACGGCGAATGCCCAGCCGAACGCCCATTCCAGCCGGCCATACTGCTCTTCGGTCAGTTGAAAGCGTTCGGTGATCCGCTTGGAGGCCGTGGCCAGCGTCTGCCGATCCATGTAGTTGATCGAACTGGCGAACAGCAGCAACGTGCAGATCCACCACGTCCAGGCGCGGGAACGGGCGGCGACAGGGTCAGCGAGGTCGGCGGTCACGGCTGGTAAATCTCCGAGACAACGCTTCTACGAAGCGTCGCTAAGTTGATTGATCACTTCGTCGACTCATCCCAGCTTGAACCGTCCCAGGCGATGATCCGTTCCACCAGCGAGACCAAACCGTTGGCATAGGTGGCGAACAGATGCTCGCCTTTTTCCGCCGTGGCGAATTGTGGCGAACCAATATGGCCGGTTGGCGTGCGGTCTTTGGTGATCCAGCCGCGATACGCCGGCTCGAACGCGAAGCCGAATTCGACGGTTTTCAGTTGCTGCACATCGCCCACGACGAGGTTCGGATGCAAGGCCAGCATCATGGCGGTCTCGCATTCGCAGGCATGGCCGATCTGGTTCTGGGTGAAATCCTTACGACCGGTGAAAGCGTCGCCAAGGTCCCAATAGGTCGAGCCGAGCAGCAGCAGATCTTTCCGCGCGCGGTGCTTCTGTCGTAATTCAAACACGGCTTGCTTGGCCGGCGTGACGTTGCCGCCGTGGCCGTTGATGAGCAGCAGCCGCTTGAACCCGTGGGTCAGCATGTTCTCCATCAGCTCGTTGAGGAGATCGAGATACAGCCTTGGCCCGGCGGACATGGTGCCGGGATAATCCATGTGATGATGCGAGTTCCCGTACCACATCATGGGGGTGAACAGAGCCTTGTCTTTGAGTGCCCCGCTCGCGCGTCGCACAACTTCGCCGAGCAACATGCTGTCGGTGAAGACCGGCATATGATGCCCGTGCTGTTCGAGCGCGGCAATCGGAATGACAACGGGAAGATCGCGCGACAATTTATCGACGGCGGGCCAGGTCATCTCAGCGAGTTGCATCTTCGGTCCTTGCTCACAAACGGCGATGTGGGAGACGAAGATTGTAAACACCCGCGCTCCTGCTGCGTAGTCCGTGAGGCGGGAACATCCGTTCTTCGTAGGGTTTTCCGAGGGCTTTGACGAGGCGAACCATTTCTTGCAATTTCAAATGCAAGACGGTTCTCCTCACAGAGCCTCGGCAAACCCTACGAAATCACCGATGAACCATGATCGGTTCGATGACATCGATTGCTGTCGGACGGGTATCGTCGCGCACGGAGAACCGGACATCGTGCGGGCCGGCTTGGCGGGCTTGCAGCCGGACGCGGAATTCCAGCCGGCGATCGGGGTCGAGCCGCGCGATGCTCGGCAACGTGGCTGACACTTCCTCACGGGTGACATCCAGTGGCAGCGACTGGCCCCCTTGAATCTGTTCCGCAGATTCCCACTGGAATCCTTCCGGCCAATGGCATGTCAGGCTGATATTCTTCGCAGCCGTCAAACCAGGATTCTCGACCGTCACCCGGAACTCGGCAATCTCTCCCACCGCGACCGGGTCGGAGAGATCCTGCGCACGGACATCGAGCTGGCCGTTCAGCGATTTCACCGTGAGACAGGCCTCCGCGTCGTCGCTCGGAACATCCGGGCCGCTGACGGTCGCGGCGAGACACGCGTGCATCGCCGGTTCGCGACATTCGACTTCCAGTTGCAGCAGCAGTCCTTCATCGGCCGCGAGTTCATCAATCGTCCAGGTGATACTCCGATCATCGAGGCGGCCCCCTTTCGTCATTTCACGAACTGTCAGCGCGGCATCAAGATCAACCCGCACCGTGAGATTGCGCAGATTCCGGCGTGAAATGTTGATCAGTGGGATGTTGAACTCCGCCCGGCTGCCGACGGTGCGTTCGCTCGGCCCATGCAGCTGCCAGTCAATCTGCCGCGAGACGAAATCGACCGCGGCATCTTTGACCAGAATGACACGGCTGCCAACGTTCACGGTGAACGTGCAGCGATGGCTCCCCTCGGTGCGACTGAGTAACGTCAGCCTGCTTTCCTTGGCATCGCCAGCTTCAATCTTGGGGATTTTGTGGGTGACGGTATGCCGATCCGAGCCGGGGTATTCCAGCGCGTCATCGAACTCGCTGACCACGCTGACATTCCGCAGCGTTTCATCACTGACATTCCGAATGGTGAGTTGAAACGGCGCACCACTGCCCACAGGTCGACTCGCGGGAACATCAATTTGCAGATCGAGCGGCTCATCACCTGCTGAGGCGGGCGTGAACTGCCGCGCAGCCGTCGGGGAGGCTTCCGGTGGAGCCAGGACCGGCCCGTCGGTGGGCGGTGCGGGCCGACGCTTGGGCGGAGCGATCACATCCGGCGTGATGTCGACGGGAGCCGGCTGCTTCTCGGTGCGATACGGCGGAGCGGCTGATCGCGGAGGAACAGTACGCGGCTTCGGTTCCGGATCGGCGAACGTCTTCGGAGTTTGCCGCCTGGGTGCCGTCGGTGGGACTGCGCGCGGCGTGGGCTGCGAGCGCGGAGTTGGTGTCGGCTGGTATCGAGATGGGTCTTCGATGTTGGGCGTCAGTTCGACGGGTGATGTCGGGCGGACGGGACGCATCCGCTGCTGGGGAGCCAGGCCCGGTTCCACGCTGAGAAACGGATCGCGCGTCGGCTGCTGGGGCGGTAGCATCGCGCACCCCCAGCCCAAGGCCAGCATCACGCCGGGCAACAGGGCCAACATCAGGGGTTTGAGGCGACGCACGCGATCATCCTGCCGAAAATCAACAATGCAGCGGAA
>Ga0335397_10013091_pt1 | contig 10115 bp, 6 predicted proteins | sample MAT04_FD_205740 | JGI IMG/M metagenome (GOLD analysis project Ga0335397, IMG submission 205740) | Freshwater microbial communities from Lake Fryxell liftoff mats and glacier meltwater in Antarctica - MAT-04 (spades assembly) (version 2) ...
TGAGTTGTGAGATGAGCTGATCGGCACCGCCGCCGTAGAACAGGCCCTCCTTGAGGAGACCGCCCGACTCCTCGGCGTCGAGCTCGGAGAACAGGCCGACAGCGATCGTGCCGAAGGCACCACACACACCGTGCACGCTGATCGCGCCCACCGGATCGTCGATCTTGATCTTGTCGAAGAAGCTGACAGCGAAGACCACGATCGCGCCGGCACATGCACCGATGACGATCGCTCCGAGTTGGTCGATGGCCCAGGCGCCCGCAGTGACACCGACGAGGCCGGCGAGCAGGCCGTTGGCGGTCATACTGACATCGGGCTTGCCCGAACGGATCCACGTGGTGCCCATCGCGACGAACGCACCGGCGGCGGCACCGAGCGTGGTGTTGATCGCGAGCTTGCCGATCACCGGGTCGGCACCGAGCCATGAGCCTGCGTTGAAGCCGTACCAGCCGACCAACAGGATGAGTGAGCCCAGGACGGCGAACGGGATGCTGTGGCCCGGGATGCTGCGGGGCTTGCCGTCGGCGCCGTACTTGCCGATGCGCGGTCCGAGGAAGTACGCACCCATCAACGCGGCGCAACCACCGGTCATGTGCACGATCGAGCTGCCGGCGAAGTCGTGGAACGGCGTGTCGAGCTGGAACAGCCAGCCGCCGCCCCACTGCCAACGAACCACGACCGGGTAGATCACCGCAGAGATGACGGCGCTGTAGATGACGTATGTCTTGAACTGCGTCCGCTCGGCCATCGCTCCGGACACGATCGTCGCCGCCGTCGCCGCGAAGGCAACCTGGAAGGTGAAGAAGGTGAACTTGTCGAGTGTGCCGTACGTGAAGACACCGTCGCCCATCAGGAACCAGCCGCCACCACCGATGTAGTTGCCGAGGCCGGAGAACTCACCGCCGAAGGCGATGGCATATCCGACGGCGAAGAACACCAGGACTCCCACGCAGAAGTCCATCATGTTCTTCATCATGATGTTGGCGACGTTCTTGCCGCGGGTGAGGCCGGCCTCGACCAGGGCGAACCCGGCCTGCATGAAGATCACCAGCACCGCAGCGAGCAGGATCCAGACGTTGTCGAGCGTTGCTTGCACCTTGGCGACGGGATCATCCTCCTCTGCGAAGACGGAGCCAGTGGCCAGGATGATGGGGAGTACGGCGCCTGCAGCGATGCCGCCGACGTACTTGAGCGCTGTGGATGTGCGCACGAAGCCTCCAATGGAAGGGAAGTGGTAGGGGACCGCCCGCCGCAGCGCTGGGGTGAGCGGCACGGACCGTACGAGGGGGAGTTTTCGTGGGCATCGCTGGAATGTTTCGGGAGTGAGGCAATTCCGTTCGTGCGCCAAGGAGCGGCTGTCGAGGAATCGGAAGATCGGGCGGACGCTCGGCAGTGCTCGGGCGCGTGGGTACTCGGCCGCAGGCAGCCTGGTGCCGGGCACGCGAGCGCACACGACCACATGGATCGGGCGTGGTGGTCGAGGCATCCCGAGGCATCCCGAGGCATCCCGAGACATCCCGAGACACCTGAGGACACCCGAGGACACCCGACGCATCGCGCCGACGTCACGCGGCGAGGTCGCGAGCTGGAGCGACGCAGGGAGCCGGATCGCTACGGGTTGGCGATGTCGATGCGGATCGACACCAGCGACTCGGCGACGCCGAGCAGCTCGGGTGCGAGCATCCATCCACGGGAGCGGACCGTCACGATCGCCCCCGAGCCGAGCGCCTTGCGCAATCCGACGAGCACGCTGTCGCAGCGCCGCTCATTCAGGTCGTGCAGACCTGCCTGGCGGGCGAGTTCACGACGGCTGAGTACTCGTCCGCTGTTGGCGACGAGCGCAGAAAGAACCGCCCGCTCCTGCGCTCCGAGGGACACCGATCCGAGGGGGGTGGAAGTGGCATCGACCTGGGAGGCAGGAGCGGGCAGGGCCATTGGGAGCAACGCTAAGGATCGTTCGTTGCGTGAACATTCGCGATCTGTGAACAGGCTGTGAACCGGGCGGCCCGCTGATCACGACGTCGGTGGTGCCTCAGCAGAGGGCACCACGAGGCGGTACCCCACGTTCAATTCGGTCTCGGCGACCGGACGCAACGGGCCGCTGCCGATCTGCTTGGGGATCTTGCTGATCGCGATCCGCCACGAGTTCCGATCGCGCGCATCGATGTCGTCACGCCCGTCGCCCGTCCGATCGCCGCCTACGTGACGATCCGCCCCTGGCAGCGCAGGAGGATCACCCAGTGGAGGCACTCGCCGCGGATCACGTGCACCAGGCTGCCGACACCCGGTGCCGGTGTGGCGACACGTGTCACTCGTGATGGGCGACGCTCGATTTCCGTCCACTTGACCCACGGGTCAATACTTCTGGCATGGACCTGAGCTACCCCGCTGACGCCGAAGCATTCCGTGCCGAGATCCGTACCTGGCTGGAGGAGAACCTGCCTGCCGGCTGGATGGACGAGGGCTTCGAGATGACGCCCGACGGGCGCAAGGCGTTCAACGAGGGGTGGCCAGCCAAGCTGTTCGAGGGCGGCTGGATCTGCGCTACCTGGCCGACCGAGTACGGCGGCAAGGGCCTGAGCACCATGCAAGGCGTCGTGCTGAGCGAGGAGTTCGCACGGGCGAAGGCGCCGCTGCGCGCCGACTTCTTCGGCGACACGCTCGTCGGGCCGACGATCCTGCAGTGGGGCACCGAGGAGCAGAAGCAGGAGTTCCTCCCGCAGATCCTGAACGGCACCATGCGGTGGTGCCAGGGCTTCAGCGAGCCCAACAGCGGCTCCGACCTCGCATCGCTCAACACACAGGCTGTGCTCGACGGTGACGAGTGGGTGATCAACGGACAGAAGGTCTGGACCACCGGGGGGCACCACGCCGACTACTGCTTCTTGCTCACCCGCACCGACCCGGACTCCCCGAAGCACAAGGGCATCAGCTACCTCCTGGTGCCGATGCGCCAGCCCGGTGTCGAGGTGCGCGGCATCGTGCAGCCCGACGGCACCGCCGAGTTCTGCGAGGTGTTCTTCACCGACGCCCGCTGCCCGAAGGACAACGTCGTCGGCGGCGTGAACAACGGCTGGAAGGTGGCCAACTCCACACTGGCGTTCGAGCGGGGCATGAGCGCCACCACCGGTTACCGCCGATTCGAGGAGGAGTACAAGCTGATGGTGACCATGGCCACCGAGAGCGGCGTGCTCGACGAGCCGGGCATCCGTCAGCGGTTGATGGTGTTCTACTCGAAGATCCAGATCCTGCGGATCAACGGGCTGCGTTCGCTGTCGGCCACGCTCACCGGCTCGAAGGATCTCGGCGTGGTCGCGCTGGGTGCCGTCAACAAGATGTTCTGGACCGAGATGCACAAGGCGGCGATGGAACTCGCCCTCGACATCAAGGGAGCGCACTCGATGCTCATCGACGCCGGTGCCCCGAGCGGTTCGTGGCCGGGCGCAGCACGGGACAAGCGTCGCGAGGGGTACCCGGTGAGCCCGATGATGAGTTCGTTCTTCTTCAGTCGCAGCGAGACGATCTGGGGAGGCACCAGCCAGATCCAGCGGAACATCGTCGGCGAGCGCGTGCTCGGTCTGCCGAAGGAACCGCAGGCCGCACGCTGAACCGTCGGCCTGTTCGAACGAGCCGAAGCGTCACGGAAACGGTCGGGATCGACGGGGCCGAGCCCCGTCTGGGTTCATACGGCTGTCATAGTGTCGTGATGGTACGGACATCGGTGTCGACGAACGTGGGCCGATGACGATGGCACACGTGCGCGCCGACACCCACACCTGGGACGAACTCCTGGCTCCCGACGGCACCCCGCGGCCCGCCGCTCGGGCGCTGCTCGATCAGCTGGCGACGCTCGAGCACAGTGAGCTGCAGGAGCGTCAGACGCTCGCCGAACTCGACATCCTCACGATGGGGATCACCTTCACGGTGTACTCCGACGGCCGCGGCATCGATCGAGCATGGCCCTTCGACATCATCCCGCGGGTCATCGCCGCCTCTGAGTGGCGAGGCGTCGAGGCGGGCCTGAAGCAGCGACTCCGGGCCATCAACATGTTCATCGACGACCTCTATCACGAGCAGCGGATCATCGCCGATGGCGTGTTCCCGGCAGAACTGCTCGAGCACTCGAAGAACTTCCGGCACGAGTGCATCGGCGCGAATCCGGTACACGGTGTGTGGGCTCACATCTCGGGCAGCGATCTCGTTCGCGACGCGGACGGCACGATGTACGTGCTCGAGGACAACCTGCGCGTGCCTTCCGGAGTCAGTTACGTGCTCGAGAACCGGGCGATCTCGAAGCGAGTGTTCGCAGACCTGTTCGCACGGCAGAGCATTCTCCCCGTCGACAGCTACACCGACGAGTTGAACCGGATGCTCGTGTCGATCGCCCCTGCTGGCATCACCAACCCCACCATCGCCGTTCTCACCCCGGGCATCTACAACTCGGCGTACTTCGAGCACTCCTTCCTCGCTCAGCGGTTGGGTGCGGTGCTCGTCGAGGGGGCCGACATGGTGGTGGGTGACGACGAGTGCGTGTACATGCGCACCATCGGGGGCCTCGAGCGGGTGCATGTGATCTACCGCCGCATCGACGACGAGTTCCTCGATCCCGAGGTGTTCCGACCCGAGAGCACACTCGGCGTGCCGGGGTTGATGCGAGCCTGGCGTGCTGGCAACGTCGCGATCGCGAACGCCCCCGGCGCCGGCGTCGCCGACGACAAGGTCGTGTACGCCTGGGTGCCCGACATCATTCGCTACTACACGGGTGAGGAACCGCTGCTCGCCAACGTGCTCACCTACCGCTGTCACTACCCGGATGAGCGCACGTACGTGATCGATCACATCGATCAGCTCGTGGTGAAGCCCGCGAACGAGAGCGGTGGTTACGGCCTACTGATCGGCGATCGGGCCACCCGCAGCGAACTCGACGCGCACATCGCGCTCATCGAGGCCGACCCGCGGAACTGGGTGGCGCAGCCCATCCTCGCACTGAGCACCGTGCCCACGATCTGCGACGGCGAGATCGAACCACGTCACGTCGACCTGCGACCGTTCATCCTCAGTGGAGCCAGCAGCTACGTCACGGCCGGTGGGCTCACCCGCGTCGCGCTGCGAAAGGGCTCACTCGTGGTCAACTCCTCACAGGGCGGCGGCAGCAAGGACACCTGGATCGTCGAGGCCGAGTGACGTCCGTGCAGCCGGGGGGAATCTGAATGCTGTTGTCACGCGTCGCCGACAGCCTGTACTGGGGGGCCCGTTATCTCGAACGCGCCGAGGACACCGCGCGCATCGTGCGGAGCTACACCGAACTGGTGATCGACCTGCCCACGAGCGCGCTGTCCACCTGGGAGCCGCTGCTCGCCGTGGCTGGTGGTAGCAGCGCTGTCTTTCGGGCCCAGGCGGAGCAGGACGAAGCGCTGTTGCCGATCGGAGAAGTGCCGATCGTGCGTCACCTCGTGGCCGACCAACACAATCCGGGCAGCATCTGCTCGTCGGTCGATGCGGCCCGCGAGAACCTGCGGACGACGCGCGAGATCATCCCGCGTGAGGCTTGGCAGACGGTGAACGATCTGTACCTGTACGTCGGGTCGAACGCGGCTGGTGGTGTCGAGCGGCGCAGTCGCGCTCGCTTCCTCGGGCACCTGATCGGTGAGTGTCAGCAGCTCGACGGCGTGATGACCACCGTGATGAACCGTGACGAGGCGTACGAGTTGTGGCGGCTGGGTCAGTCGATCGAACGTGCCGACATGACCACCCGCGTCGTCGGCGTACGTGCTGCGGCGTTGCTCGGTGCCGGGCAGCAGCACGCAGCCGACGGCTCGATCACCGACATCCACGACGATGTGCAGTGGATGGGCCTGCTCCGCTCGGTCAGCGCGCTGCAGATGTACCAGCGGGCCACCCGGGGGCCGATCGACGGTCGCGCCGCCGTCCGCTTCCTGCTCCTCGACCCGACCTTTCCCCGCTCGGTCGCCAGCTGCGCCACGCGCATCCGCGAAGCGCTCGGTCGGCTGCCGCGCTCACGCCGAACCATGCCCGTGATCGATGAGTTGGAACGCGTGCTCGCGGTCGCTGCCGCCGGTGGTGAGGACGGGGCCAGCCTCGACGCGGCGATGGAAGACGTGCAGGCGATGCTCTCGGCGATCAACGACGTCGTGCACGAGGCGTTCGTCCATTCGAGCATGTGATGGATGTGCACATGTCAGAGACCGATGCGGTTGGCCCGCACCGCGGGGGGTGACGGAGGTGTTCTCGAATGCCACATACCATCCCCAGCGAGGCCGCTACGACGAAGCGGTCGCCGAGGACGGCGCCGTGCGATCGGCGTGGGCGACGATCGGCACCGTCCTCGGCGAGCTCCGACCGATCGACCTGCTCGACCAGCAGCGTCAGTCCGACCGGTTGCTCGACGCCGAGGGCGCGGGCCACCTCGTCCATGAACTGACCTCTGAGGCGTTGCACCCCGGCGCCGAGCAGCTGTTCATCGACAGCCGGCCATGGCGTCTCGACCCGATCCCGATGATGATCGAGCACGACGAGTTCCGCACGCTGTCGCGCGCCGTTGCCCAGCGGGCTCGCATGCTCGAGTTGCTCCTGGGTGACGTGTACGGCGAGCGGCAGGTGGTGCGGTCGGGGGCGATCCCCGCCGACGTGCTCTTTTCGATCGCGGCACTTCGCACGTCGATGGCGATGCACCCACCGAGCCGCTGGCTCGTGAACTATGCGGTCGATCTCGTTCGCACTCGAGACGGCTCATGGCGGGTGGTGCAGGACCTCACCGATGCCCCGTCGGGGGCTGGCTACGCAATGCTGAACCGTTCGGTCGTCGCTCGGGTGATGCCCGACGCGGTGCGGCGGGTCGGGGTCGCTCCGGTGAACACCTTCGCTGCGGTCATGCGCCGCGCGCTGGCGGCGCAGGCACCGCCCGGTCGCAGGAGCCCACGCACCGTCGTGCTCACCGGTGGGCCGATGCACTCCACGTACATCGAGCATTCGTACCTCGCGGTGCAGATGGGGTACCACCTCGCCGAGGGCGGCGACCTCGTCGTGCGCAAGAACCGGGTGTGGCTGCGGGTGCTCGACGGCGTCGAGCCGGTCGACGTGATCTATCGGCGCCTCGAGGATGCGCGACTCGATCCGCTCGACACCCGGATGACGGGCGGCAAGGGGGTGCCCGGCATCGCATGGGCTGCGCAGGCCGGGGGTGTCGCGCTCGCGAACGCATTCGGTACGGGTGTGGCAGAGGAGGCCGCGCTCGCGCCGTATCTCGCGCCAGCTGCTCAGCTCCTGCTCGGTGAGTCGCTCGAGCTGCGGTCCTTGCAGCCGTCCGACGAGTTGGCCTCCGCACCGTGCCTGTCGTCGTCGACGCCGGGAACGCTCGTGCCCGGAGCGGTCGTGCTGAGGATGTACGCGGCCGTCACCCCCGATGGCATCACGACGATGGACGGCGGTGTCGGTCGAGTGCTCGCCCCCGGTGACACACCGTCGACACCGACGGCGCAACTCGTGAAGGACGTGTGGGTGGTGGGCGGCCCCGCACCGACGAGAGCAGCGATTCGGGTCACGCACCCGCAGGTCGACTTCGGTAGCTCCGTGCCGAAGCGGGCTGCCGAGGCGCTCTACTGGCTGGGACGCGCTGCCGAGCGAGCCGAGGTGGCGGCCCGCACCACCCGGGTGATCGGCGCCCAGGTGCAACAGGACCCGACGCTGTTGAACGTGGGCGGGAGTGGGTGGGCCGTGGGTGCGGTGGCACTGCTCCGCGCCGCCCAGGCGTTGCCGATGGTGGTCGACGAGACGGCGGGCAGCAGCGACGTCGTTGCCGGCCAAGTCGGCTCGGTGCCCTATGCCGACCGACTGCAGCACGAACTGCGTGGTGGCCAGCAGGTCGTCGCCGCACAGATCATGTCGCTCGCGCAGGAGGCCACGACGGTCCGCGAGTTCCTGTCGACCACCACCGGGCGCGTGCTCGGTCGCCTCACCCGCATCAGGGCGGACCTCCTCGCATCCGACTCGGCGCCCGACGACCTCGACACCGTGCTGGTCGATTTCGCTGCGCTCGCCGGACTGGCCATGGAGAGCACCGTGCGCGGTCCGGCATGGCGATTCCTCGACATGGCTCGCCGCCTCGAACGCGCCGTCGCGCTGCTCGGCCTGGTTCAGGCCGCGGCCGGCCCTGCCGTCGAGCCGTTGGCCTTTCAACCGCTGGCCGAATCGCTGCTGTCGGTGAACGAGAGCCTCGTCGCGTACCGCCGTCGCTACCGCAGCGATGTCGAGTTGGTCGCTGTGCTCGACCTGCTGATCCACGACGACGCGAACCCGCGCAGCCTCGCGTTCCAGCTCGACCGGTTGCGCGAGCACATGGCGTCGCTCGCATGGCAGGAGGGAGCCGATCTGGTGCAGCGGGCATCGTTCGGGATGCTCACCCTCATCGACGACACGGTCTCGGGTGGGCGCCGCCTCTCGGTCGACTCGATGGTGCTCGCGACGCGTGGACCGCTGATCGAGCTCGGCGCAGCGATCGTGCGTCGTTGGTTCGCCGACCCGGTGAACCCGATGGTGATGGGTCGGTCGTGAGCACTCGCTTCTCGGTCGTTCACCGTACTGAGTACGTGTACAGCTCGCCGATGAGCGATGGCTACACCGTCGCGCATCTCCTGCCGCGCGACGCCCCGGGACAGCGCGTCATCTCGGCGGAGGTGCACGTCACGCCCGACCCTGACGAGTACGAGGAGCACATCGACGTGTTCGGCAACCGGGTCGTACGCATCGGTGTGCACCACCGGCACGATCGCCTGGGTGTGACCGGGCGGTGTGTCGTCGACGTCGATGCGGTCCCACCGCACGGCGCGTCGCCCGAGCCATCGACGCCGTGGAACGAGGTGGCCCGTCTCCTCGCAACCGCTCGTGGCGATCGTGCGAACGATGTCGGTCCGTTCGCCGCTCCCACCGCCGCCACCCCGTCGATTCCCGAGATCACCGATCTCACAGGTGACCTGTTCGTTCCAGGTCGCGGGATCGTCGAAGTCATACGTTCGTTGAGCACGCGGATCAATCACGAGTTCGTGTTCGATGCCGAGTTCAGCGACGTGTCCACACCCATCGCCGCCGTGTGTGCCGCTCGCCGGGGTGTGTGCCAGGACTTCGCGCATCTGATGATCGCCTGCCTCCGCTCGCGTGGGCTGGCTGCGCGCTACGTGAGTGGGTACATCGAGACCCGACCGCCGCCCGGCATGGTGAAGCTCACCGGTTCGGACGCGTCGCACGCGTGGTGCGGCGTCTGGGTGCCCGAACTGGGTTGGCTCGACGCCGACCCCACCAACGATCAGGTGCCGCCGCAACGCCACATCACCGTGGCGTGGGGACGTGATTACTTCGACGTCACGCCCGTGCGCGGCGTGGTGATCGGACCGGCTGCCGCCCAGTCGCTCACGGTCGGCGTCGACGTCATGAGCATCGAGACGCCCTGACCCCGTCATGGGCGGCCCATCGTCCGCCGGCTCCCACCGGCGCCCTGTCCACCCCGAGGGTGCCGTCCGATTCCCGCTAGGCAATCGATTGCGATGCGGCCACACTGGGCCACATGTTGCAGCAGCCCCGGCCCGACGACAGCCCGCACGGTGCCGTGGGCAGCCGATCGGTCGATGTGCCGGCGCGGCTCGACGACGAGCGGTATCGGGCGATGCAGAGCCGCGACGGTCGCTTCGACGGATGGTTCGTCGTTGCGGTGCACACGACCGGCATCTACTGCCGCCCGTCGTGTCCGGCGACGACGCCCAAGCGCCAGAACGTGTCGTTCTTCCCCACGGCGGCCACCGCCCAACAGCGCGGGTTCCGGGCGTGCAAGCGCTGCCGTCCAGATGCGTCGCCGGGCTCGCCCGAGTGGAACGTTCGGGCCGACGTGGTGGCCCGAGCGATGCGGCTCATCGCCGACGGAGTGATCGATCGGGACGGCGTGCGTGGCCTGTCGCGGCGGCTGGGGTACAGCGAACGACACCTGAACCGGTTGCTCACCGACGAGCTCGGCGCCGGTCCGTTGGCGATCGCGAGGGCGCAGCGGGCGCAGACGGCACGGGTGCTGATCGAGACCACGGCGATGCCCATGACCGAGGTCGCCTTCG
>Ga0335397_10013096_pt1 | contig 10113 bp, 12 predicted proteins | sample MAT04_FD_205740 | JGI IMG/M metagenome (GOLD analysis project Ga0335397, IMG submission 205740) | Freshwater microbial communities from Lake Fryxell liftoff mats and glacier meltwater in Antarctica - MAT-04 (spades assembly) (version 2) ...
GGGAAGATTTCCATACATTCCGTCGCGCCCAACGCCATCAAGAACTGTATGGCTCACCACTCAAAATCAATTCGATCCAGCAAGCGGAATGCCTTGTTATCAACTGATTTTAGTCACACTCAAATGATTAGCGGGCCTGACTACGCGGCGGGCAGTGTACATGCAGTGACTGAAGATGGGCAGGTCTTGATCGCGTCCGGTACGGGCAGTCAGGTTGGACCGTATGCTTCCGGTGCGGGAAAAGTGGTCTGGGTGGTGGGCGCTCAGAAAATCGTGAAAGACCTGAATGAAGGGTTCAAGCGCCTCGAAGAGTATGTTGTTCCACTTGAAAACGAACACATGCAGACTCTCTATAAAGTAGGCGCATCAGCAAATAAACTGTTGATCGTCAACAAAGATCGACCAGGTCGTACTACGATGATCATCGTAAAAGAAAATATTGGTTTCTAAAATTTTTCATTATCATTGCTCTTGAAAGGGATACCCTCCTTCAAGAGCGTAGAGAAATATAGAGGAAGATATGAGCACACAAACACAATCCTATGTGAAAACGGACTTTTCGATCCATTCCGCCACGCTGATTGGTCATGTTTCATTGACAGTTGCCAATCTGGAGAATCAGATCACCTTTTATCAGCAGGCGCTCGGATTCAAACTCCACTGGCGCGAAGGAAACAAGGCAGGTCTCGGCGCAGGCGGCGCGGACTTGTTGCGCCTGACCGAAGAACCCAACTTGAAAAAATATCGCGGCGTGACGGGACTGTATCACTTCGCAGTCTTATTCCCCAGCCGCCGTGAACTGGCGCGGGCGGTGGCGCGTTTGTCTGTGCTGAAATATCGCAACCATCCCACCGACCACATCATGACCAAGACCACCTATCTGGATGACCCCGAAGGCAACGGCATCGAACTGTACGCCGAGTCACCAGAAGATGGCATATTCACTGTCGAAAATAATGACTTTATCACCCGCCGCGCCGATGGCACATTGAGCGATGGGCGCGAGCCGTTGGATGTCAAAGCCTTGTTCAGCCTTCTCACAGCGGATGACAAACTGGATGATCCACTTCCACCCGAAACCCGCGTGGGGCATCTCCACTTGCATGTACGCAATGTGCAGGAAGCTGTGGATTTTTATCACGGCGTCATTGGATTTGATGTGATGGGACTGTCATCCACATTTCAAGCGGCCTTCATTTCTGCAGGCGGATATCATCACCACCTGGGATTGAACGCCTGGCAAGGAGAAGGCGCGCCGCCTCCCCCAGCTGATGCGGTTGGACTGCGTCACTTCACCATTGACCTGCCGAATCAGCAGGCATTGGATGAAGTCGTGGCGCGAGTCACACAGGCAGGCATCCCATTTAATCAAACCGAAGAAGGATTACTAATGGTTGACCCGTCACAGAACGGGGTGGTGCTGAGAACGGTCTAAAAGAACAAAACGTCTCGCGGATACGCGGGGCGTTTTTATTCAGCAATTCTCAATATGAACCATGTCATTGCGAGACGGCGCTCTTCCGTCGAAGCAATCCCCTGTTGTAGCGAGGAGATTGCTTCGCACACCTGCCCTGGCGGGCGGTGCCAGGGCAGGACGCTCGCAATGACATAGTGAGAATTGCTGGTTTTTATTTGGCAAGGAAAAGGCGGGGATATATCGCGTTATAATTCCAATCGTAAATCCAAAATCTAAAATCGTAAACAAAATCGGAAATGGAATCCCATGCATATCCTAGTAACCAATGATGACGGCGTGCAAGCGCCCGGACTTTTAGCTCTCGCGCAGGAAATGCGCAAACTCGGCAAAGTGACTGTCTTTGCGCCCGATAAAAACTGGTCCGCCTCGGGACATGTGAAAACGATGGATCGTCCATTGCGCGTGAGGGAAGTTTTCCTAGCGGATGGCACAAGCGCGTTCGCTTCCGATGGCGCACCGTCAGATTGCGTGGCTTTGCCGCTGCTTGGCTTGATCGAGGAACAAATTGACATCGTCGTTTCGGGCATTAATCCCAACGCAAATGTCGGGCATGACGTCACCTATTCTGGGACAGTCACCGCCGCGATGGAAGCTGTGATCGCGGGCGTAAAAGGTATCGCTGTTTCGCTCGATTCTCCCGAGGGTCACAAAGGCATATTGGATTATTCCACCGCTGCCAACGTGGCGCGCCGCGTCGTGAAAAAGATCATCGCGGATGGAATGCCCGAAGGTGTGGTCATCAATCTCAATGTGCCGTATCTCAAAGAGGGTGAGCTCAAAGGCTACATGGTCACGCGTCAGGGATTGCGCGTCTATCGCGATGCGCTGGATGAACGTGTTGATCCGCGCGGCAAACCGTACTACTGGATCGGCGGCGAAGCGCCCACCGGCGTGGACGAACCCGGCACGGATTTCGGCGCACTGCGTGCGGGCTGCGTCTCGATCACGCCTTTGAATTTGGACTTGACCCATTACAAGGCGATGGATGTTTTGAAGAAGTGGAAGTTTTAGCCTGAAAGATCGTAATATTTTCACCGTTGGAAAGGAGATAAAAATGAAACGTATCGTTCCGTTTATCATTGCCCTCGGTTTGATTCTCACAGCCTGTATTCCCAACTTCCCCGACAGAAAACTGTCAGGTAATTCGGAACCTGCTCCAACCCTCCAGCCTGTGGAAAAAATACTTTCCTCATTCAATCCGATCAAAGGCACGAACTACCAGATGGCGGGAGTTATCTCCGCGCCCGCAGCGCGCGAGAGTAGTCTCAATCCGCTGGAATGGATCAACAGCGGTTCCTCCTCCTATTCATCTGGCACGTATAACTACATCTTCTTTAATTTGGATACGGAGCAATACAACCGCCTCCTGCCTACAAACGAGTATTCCATTTATCAAACTTCGGGGTTTCCAACTTTGCAATATGACCCTGCCAATCCAGACCAGCCCGCACCGACCGTGGAATGGTGGGTGTACAGCGTTATAAAAAAAGACACAGATGGCAACGGCAATCTTGCATACGGAGATAAATTAACCATCGGCGTCTCGGATGTCGGTGGGAACGGTTATACAGAATTGATCGAAAATGTGGATGTAATTCTCGCCCAGATTTATAAGGACAGTTCCGCAATGTTCATCATCTATGGTGCCGACGGGAAGAATTTCATCGCAAAGATAAATCCAACTACACGCGAAGTCGTCACCACCACTGAAATGGATCTCGGCGCAGACGTAAAATAGAACACCGTCCAGCGTCAAAAGGATAATCATGAACTTTCTCAAAAAACTTTTTGGCGGTTCCTCCGCCAGCCCAGAAAAACGATATTACACCTTCTCTGTCAAATGCAAGCGCTGTCGGGAAATCATTGAGGGTCACATTGACCTGGATAATGATCTGAGTGTTGAATACGAAGAAGGCGGCGACATCTATATTGCCCGCAAGACTCTAATGGGAGAAAATAAATGTTTTCAGCGCATGGAGGTGGAATTGAAATTCACATCCGCGCGCGAATTATTGGAGCGACATGTTACCGGCGGAGAATTTGCTTAAAATGGATAAGTCAGCTATCGAACATTACTGGTACGCTTTTCTTGCCAGTCTGCCAGCCCAGTCACAATACTTTGGAAAAGCCTATGTCGCCGAAGGGTTTGGCGATACTCCTGAACTTGCAGATGAACTAGGCCAGTTGATCGCGAGCAGAATCAAAACAGGCACATGCTCCGCATTGTGGGAGTGGGAAGCGGAGGGGAAACCCATTCCCCAGCCCGGCTTGATTTCCATCGTGTTAGACGGACATGGTCAGCCCATTTGCATTATTGAAACAACAGAAGTATCTGCTTCACGCTTCAATACAGTGGATGAAGAATTCGCGCGCGCCGAAGGCGAAGGTGATTTGTCCCTCGAGTACTGGCGCGAAGCCCACATAAAATTCTTCTCGCGTGTGCTTCCAAAGATCGGCAGGGAATTCAGCGAAGAAATGCCATTGGTCTGCGAACGCTTCAAACTCATTTACAAATAATGCGCTGCATCTCGAACATCCTGCTTGTCCTGCTTGCCGCGCTTCTCCTCGTTCAGGCAGGCTATTCAACTCAATGGCCCATCGCACACGACGAAGCTCCGCTTTTTTACGAAGCCTTTCTCATGCGCGCCGACGGTCTCATCCCATATCGCGACCTCTTTGATTTTCAAATGCCGGGCAGTTTCGTTGCCTATTCCATCCTCGGCTTCTTAGGCGGCTTCGGCAGTCTTCGCATCCGCATTCTCGATCTCATCATTCTTGCCGCGCTCCTCGTCATCACATTTTTTGCCACGCGCCGCTTTGGCAAAACGCCCGCCTTCGCCGCCGCAATTCTCTTCGGCTTGAAATATCTGCAAGGCGGCCCATCCATGTCGTTGCAGCGCGAATATCTTTTGCTGATCTTCGTCGCGCTCGCAGTTTGGATTTCGATGCGTGACATTCTGACTCTCAAGCATCGGATAACGCTGGGGATTCTCTTCGGTCTAGCCGCAGTCATCAAGCCCCACGCTGCGATCGGACTCGTCCCCATCCTGCTTTTTGACATCTCAGACCTGGTCAAACGCCTCAAGCTGACTCTGCCCAACGCCGCCAAGATCAGCATTCTCCCCGCCGCCGCCGGATTTCTCATCCCAGTCTCTGCAACCATCGCCTGGCTTGGATTCACAGGCGCACTTTCTCCCTTCCTTATCATTGCCACAAACTACTGGCCGCTGTATTCCCAGATCAACGGGCAACTGGTGGTCACTGCTGGTGCGGCGCGAATGTCCCTTTTGCTCAGTCAAACTCTCGGACTCGGCGGCAACGCGCTTTGGCTCATCCCCGCCTTGATCGGCATGTATTTTAATCAAAATAAAAAAACATATTTGCTGGCAAGTCTCGCCCTCTGCTATGCCGTCTACCCAACCTTCTCAGGCCAATTCTTCCCCTATCACTACATCCCATTTCTATACTTCATCATCCTGTTGTCATCCCAAACCTTCAATCTGGAACCTGCAACTTTCAAACCTTCAACCTTCAACTCTTGGTTCTTCATCCTTCATCTTTTATCCTTCATCCTTATCCTCTCCCTCCTTCTTCCGTCTCAAACTTTTATTCGCCAACTTGAAAATAGACCCATCGTCACATCCACTGACCGCGCTATGGAGATTGCAAATTTTCTTGAAAAGAAATTAAAAGACGGCGACACTGTCCAACCGTTGGATTGGACAGGCGGCACACTGCTCGCCATGCTCGAAACCCGTGCCCACATCGCCACGCCCTACGTCTTTGACTTCTATTTTTATCACCACGTTTCGCACCCCTACATCCAATCCCTGCGTGCAGACTTTATGACCGACCTGCGAATCGCAAATCCGCGCTTCATCATCGAAGTCACCGCCATGGATAAACCCTGGGTCGCAGGTCCCGACACCTCACGCGAGTTCCCCGAACTGCGCGCGTTTCTCGATGAGAATTATTCCGTTACAATCCATAAAGACGATTACATAATCTACGAAAGACATTAAATGTCATTGCGAGGAGGATGCTCTTTCCGACGAAGCAATCCCAAATTTTTCATAGATTGCTTCGGGCGAAAAACCATCGCCCTCGCAGTGACATAGATAACTATGCAAACTCGCTGGCTCACACGTATCTCCATCCTCTGCCTCGCCCTCCCATTCATCATATTCTGTATGGGCTGGTTGCGATTGTCAATTGCCATTCCCATCACTGCCATTATCTTCTGGACAATTTGGAACCTTTTCAAACAATCTCCAATTACCAATTACCAATTACCAATCTCCTCTCAATCAACTTTTTACCTATTACTTCTCACTGGCATTTGGGTTCTCCTCTCCGGCGTCGGCGGATACGCTTTCCAAAACTGGGACCATCACTGGCGCAACGCAGTCCTGCATGATCTCATCGCCTATGACTGGCCGGTTATTTATTCCTCTCCCGATAAAGGCCCGATAAAAATGCTGGTCTATTATGTGGGATATTTTCTCCCTGCCGCATGGATTGGAAAACTCTTCGGCTGGCAAATCGCAAACTTTGCCCTCTTCCTGTGGACATGGCTTGGTGTTTTCCTCGTCACTTTGCATCTCAGCCTGAGACTTAAAACCTCAACCGTCAAAGCCACCTTCCTGCTCCTCTTCTTCAGCGGATTAGACGCGCTCGGCGCGCTCCTCTTCTCCAGTGATTACCCAACGCTTTTTCCACCCATCCAACACCTTGAAATTTGGAGCGGCACTCTACAATATTCCTCCTTCACCACTCAATTATTTTGGGTCTTCAATCAAGCCATCCCTGCGTGGTTGTGCTTTGTTCTTATTCTGGAGTCGGACAGCTTGCTGTCTGACAGGCAAATCACCCCAAAAATCTTCCTCTGGTCACTGTGCTTCTTCTTCGCCCCCCTCGCCGCTCTCGGACTTCTCCCATACCTCATCCTCGAATGGTTCAAGCAGACCGACTGGAAAGCTCCGTTCAAAAACCTCCGCCTTGACCTGCTTCTCGCCAGCGGAATCATTGTCTTAATCTCCTATCTTTACTTCTCGTCTAATACCGCCGCTCAGGAGCGCGGACTTCAAGCCGTCGCGCTGAAAGATTTTTTTGCCTTCTTCCTGCTTGAGGGTGGAATCCTCTGGTTGTTGTTGGCTCCGCTCAAATGGCGTGATCCGCGCTGGGCGGTCACGGGATTGCTTCTCGCAGTCATCCCCTTCATCCAATTCGGCAGCGGACGTGATTTCGTTATGCGTGCCTCCATCGCCCCGTTATTTTATTTAATGATAATGACAGGCGAAGCCATCTTTCAGAAAACAACTCCTCGCTTGTTACTTATTACTTTTTACTTATTACTCGCCATTGGCTCTCTTACTCCGCTCTACGAGATCAACCGCTCCATTTACAGATCCTTTGAATATTATTTCATTCCGGATAAAAGCGAGTGCGGATGTGACGTGTCGTCATCCGCGCCTGTCACTCACCTTGAACAGCCCGGCGTGCCAGAGGACGAACACCCCAACACGCTTGTCGCGGATGAAATCCGAACCTTGAAATTCACGGACGATAAACTCTCGAAGAATTTCATTGCCAATGTTCGGCAGTCGTTGTATTATCGTTATATCTCTTCTCATTAATCAAATGTCACACCTGCACTTGCGTGCTGGTGCAAGTGTTGCGAGGAGGATGCTTTTCCGACGAATCAATCTTATGGCACAAGGAGATTGCTTCGAAGCAAAGAGCAAGAACGCTTCTCGCAATGACATAAAAAGGAAAAACTTATGTCTCAACTTACATCCCCCCCCAACCCGCAAACCTTCAACCCCCAAGTCTGGGAAATTGTCCGCAAGATACCGCGTAGCAGAGTCGCCTCGTATGGACAGATCGCAAAAATGCTCCCGCTTCCCGAAGGTGTGGACGGTGACACCTATCTGGAATTTGGAGCGCTTTGGGTCAGCGGCGCGGTGGCAAGCTGTCCCGATGATGTGCCGTGGCAGAGAGTTGTCAACTCAAAAGGCGAGGTCAGCGAAAAAAATGGACTTGATGCAAAACGGCATACCCTTTTGCTTGAAGATGAAGGTGTTCAGTTCAGCGTAAGAGGTCGCATCGACATGAAGAAATTTGGCTGGAGCGGCAAGATCAAACCGGAAACTTCATAGTTGTAATTAAAGGAGAGTCCCATGCCCGCCTTTGCATCTCCTCCCAATCCGCAAGCCTACAACGAACAAGTTTGGAATCTCGTGCGCCAGATTCCCTTTGGCAAAGTCGCCGCCTACGGACAAATTGCAAAAATGCTCCCGCCACCTAATGGCGTGGAAATTGAAACCTACGCCGCATTCGCCCCGCGTTGGGTGGGCGGCGCAATGGCAGCCTGCCCCGATGACGTCCCCTGGCAGCGGGTTATTAACTCGCAGGGCAAGATCAGCGAGCGTGCAGGAGCCGAGAAACAGCGTCAACTGCTCGAAGCCGAAGGCATCATCTTCGACGCTAAAGACAAAATGGACTTGAAAAAATACGGTTGGAAAGGTCTGGCAGAGGATATCGAACCTAGCCAGCCATCGCTCTTCTAGCTATTCCCCGCGAGTTCCATAATCAATGTATCGAGAGCCAGGTCCAAAGTGATCTGGCTCGTTTTGACTCTTTCGTCAATGACCAGCAAATGGCGGTAAATGCTTTCGAGGGCTTCCATCGTGAAGCGGCTCGCCTGTCCTGTGGTTTTCTCAGCCACGAATGGATGTACGCCCAGCGCGCGCGCAACATCGTCTTTGTTTCCGCGCCCGTCTAAAATTTCACGCGCCTGCACCAGCAAACGAAATTGACGCACGACCATGCCCCACAATGAAAACGAGTCTTCGTTTTCCAACAGGCGATGCAAAAGTTTTTGCGCCGTTTTGCCATTGCCCTGCGACAGCGCATCGACGAATTCAAACACGCTTTGCTGGGATGTGACGATACAGACCGCTTCAACATCCGACCCTTGAACTGGTCTTGCCCAATTGACATAAGCCAACAACTTGGCAATTTCCATGCCAGCCTGGCGCGTGTCCACGCCAACCATTTCAGCGAGTTTGGCGGCTGCGGCGGGATCAATTTTTCCGCCTTGATTTTTCACTTCGTTGACGATCCAGCCTGGCATGTCCCTTTGTTTCGGCAGCATGAAAGCCTGCGTCTTTACAATGGACGGGTTTTTGCCCGCCCATTTCATCAGCCAGTGTTTTTCAACTTCCTTGGGTTCGATTGTTTCGCACAGTACAAGTTTGGTTGTGTCGGGCACGCTGCTGATGTATTCCTCGAATTTTTTGCGCGTGCTGACATTATTATATTTTGCAGAAGGGTTGGCGAGAATGACCAGACGCTTTGACGCAAGGAATGGCATGGCGTTGAGTGCATTGTTCAACTCAACTTCATTTACAGTCCGCGCTTCGAGATGCGCGGTATTCATCCCCGCCGTGGTTGGGTCACTGAAATCAGACTCGAAGTCTTTGAGTCTGCGCGTGATGGCAAATTCGTCGTTACCGTAGAGAATGAAAATGTTCATGAAAGGATGAAGGATGAAAATTATATGTTATTGCGAGGAGGATGCTCTTCCCGACGAAGCAATCCCCCAGTGGACGAGGGGATTGCTTCGGGTAAGAACAAGAGCGCCCTCGCAATGACATAGATTATTTGGTGATGACTCGATGCACGCCTTTGCGGACGGGGATGATGTCGATGATCTGCATGTGACCCATGTCTGCCTCGGTGGTGATGTGCTGCTGAAGCAAAGGTCCCAGCGGACGGGCGAGCAAAACGCCGACGACTGCGAGAGCCACGGCAATGGGTAGGAGCAGAATCTTCGTCAGCGTGGATTTGGCTCCTCGAAGCACAGACCAGCCCAATGTCGCGGAAAGAAGCGCAGTGGTCGCCATGTTGGTTCCGCATCCCGCATGGATGGCTAGTCCGCTTTCACCCTCGCGTAATCTTTCCAGCGCTTCGGTGGCAGAAGCCCAAACATCGGGTGTGGAAAAATCACCGAGCAGGAAAAAACCAGTCGGGTTGGAATGTCCCGCCATATTGCCTTTGTGCGTGCGCGCCAGCATGTGAAGCGTGGCGTGTTCGAGCGCGTGATTGCGCCGTGTTTCGAGAATGAAGGGAAGGTCGAGGATCATGGGTTGATTATACGTTATCTGAGGCTTGCTACCGTAAATACTCGTAGTAAATGACATAGCTGCTGATTTTTTGCAGAATATCAAAATCATCAGCGGGGAATTTTTTTACAAGGTTACCCAGAAATTTTTCAAAATCAACATCGCCTGGGTTGGCGTATTTACCCTTTGGCGGACTGAGATGATCTTTGAGTATCGCCGCTCCGAACATATAAATTTCCTTATAGTGAAGGGCAAGATTGTTGATTTCTCCAGGCTCGATTTTGACCGCAAACTTGCGTCGAATTCTCTTCGCCATTTTCTCTGCAAAGTCAGGCGGCAGGCTGCCATACCTGCGGATGGTTTCTGTTGCCAGATCGAGTAAAACGTCAGCAATTCCCGTTATGGATTTTTAGTGACGTAAGTTTCCCATCGACAAACTAAAAATTGGCTGAAACCCAGCGCGACTTGCCACTTCGGCATTATTTTTGCCCGTTTTATGAAATATGACCC
>Ga0335397_10013108_pt1 | contig 10107 bp, 10 predicted proteins | sample MAT04_FD_205740 | JGI IMG/M metagenome (GOLD analysis project Ga0335397, IMG submission 205740) | Freshwater microbial communities from Lake Fryxell liftoff mats and glacier meltwater in Antarctica - MAT-04 (spades assembly) (version 2) ...
ACGGCCACCGTGGTGCGACCGGGGGCACCGGTCGGTCCCCAGACCGCGAGGACCCGACCGCTGCCGGGACCTGGGTCCGGCACCGGGTCGGGCGTGGCCGGGAGAGGCAGGGCGGCCCGCGGGTCGGCGTGTGCGGCCCGCTCGCCGGCGGAGGTCACGACCCCGAACTCGACCGCCTCGACCACGGCGGCCGCAAGCTGCTCCGGTGTGCTGTCGGAGGGCAGGACGTGGGTGACCCCGAGCTGACGCAGCCGTCGCTCGGCGTCCTCGTCGCCCGGCGGCACGAGCCCGACGACGGCGACGCCAGCCAGGGCGAGGCGGCCGAGGGCCTCGCGGTCGAGCCGGCGCAGGTCGGCCGACAGCAGCGCCGCCCGCGCCTGGCCGGTGGACGCGGTTGCCAGCAGGTCGGCCAGGTCGACGCAGCGCCGGACCACGGCGACCCCGAGGTCGCCGCGCTCGAGCGCGGCAACGAGCGCGGCCTCCCACACCGCGTCCGACACCGCCGTGAGGACCGGGACGCGCATCAGCCCGGTCCGGCCGCAGACGTAGACGTGTCACCGGACTCGACCGATCGCGGCACGCGGACCAGGTCCAGCCTCCCCAGCGACACGGCCGACAGGAGCCGCTCGACGTCGTCCGGACGGACCTGCAGCACGACCGGGGCCGCCGAGCCGCCGGCGCCGAAGCTCGCGCTCGGGGGGCCGGCCGACACGGTGAGCGCCGGCAGGACGAGCTGCGCGCCGCGCAGCGGCGCGTCGGCGGCCTCCCCACCGGTCTCGTCCGGTGCCGCTGGCGTGGCCGCGGGCACGCGGGCCGGGGTCACCCAGACGTCGACCTGCTGGCCGCCCACCAGGTCCGGCGGGACGTGCCCGACCTCGACGAGCACCGTCACCAGGCGGAAGTCGACGTCGAGCTCGGGGCGGCGCAGGGCGTCGTCAGGCAGCAGCTCCCCCGCCCCGAGCCCGCGGGAGGCGACGTAGCCGGTCGGCGCGGGCTGGGACGCGTCGAGGTAGAGCGCCGCGCTGTCGAACAGGCGCACCTGGACCGGGACCAGGTCACCGGCCGTCAGGACGCTGCCCGGGGCGAGCGCCCGGCTCGTCGCCCAGACCAGCTGAGAGCGGTCGGACCCGGACAGCACCCGAGCCCCGACGAGCACGCTCACCAGCACCAGCAGGACGCCGAGCACCAAGCGCGCGTCGAGCCAGCGAGGCAGGGCCAGGCGCCGCGCTGGTGGCGACGTCGGCACTGCGGACCGCGACGCCTCGGAGCGGTCAGGCAAGGCGGGCTCCATCCCTGAGGGCCCCGTACGCCTGCGGACCGGGGCACATCGTGACGCACCTGGCGCTCGCGCGCGGGCGAACGGCGCGCACCTGTGGCAGTCGGAGGAGAACGCGCGCGAACGGTGGCACACTTCACCCACTCGGGTGATGTGCCCGCAGCGCCCGTGGACGCGACAGGAGGACCCATGGCCTCGGACCGCTTCCTCCAGCTGGCTGACGTCGCGGAGATCCTCAACATCTCGTCCTCGCAGACCTACGCCCTGGTCCGCTCCGGCGAGCTGCCCGCGATCAAGATCGGCGGTCGCGGTCAGTGGCGCGTCGAGCGGACCGCGCTCGAGGACTACATCCAGCGCTGCTACTCCGAGACCCGGGCGTTCGTCACGGCCCACCCGCTCGGCGGCGACGGGGAGCTGACCGAGCCGTAGCAGGCGATCAGCTGCTCCTGACGACGGCCAGCGCCCCGATCGGCACCAGCCTGACCTGACGGACCACACCGGATCGCCGGGGCTCACCCCGTCCGTGCTCCGCGACGTCGACGTGGTCCGCGCCGACCCGGTCGAGCGTCCCGGTGACCTGTGAGCCGTCGCTGAGCGAGAGCACCACCCCTGTACGGCTCCTCGCGAGCCCACGGAGCGCCCACCGCAGGTCCAGCCGCCGTGCCACGGGGCCGAGCGAGGCCGGGTCGTCGGCGCGACTGCCGATCCCGACCACCCCCAGGACGGCGGCCAACGGCACGAGCAGGTCCGCGCCCCCCGACTCCTCGAGGAGCAGCCAGTCCCGGCCTGCGGCGACGAGCGTCCCGCGCAGCAGTCCGTGGGACGGGACGTGGACCCCGGCCTGCTGACCCACCGCCGGCCCGAGCCGGTCGGCAAGCAGGAGCAGCGCGGCTTCTCGCCGGCTGCGGTCTGCCACCTCCCCCGCCAGCTCGGCGGCCTCTGCGGCATCGAGCTGTCCCTCGAGGTCGGCGAACAGCCTCTGCCAGCGCATGTGTCGCACCCTGCCTCCTCTCCACCGGTCATGGCAAGCGGACTTGACGGCGTCCTGCTACGCCTGTACGAACGCAAACGCAAGCAAACGCATCTCAACGCCAGGGAGCAGTCATGACCACGACCGACGACCGGTCGAGCCCTCACCGGATGGGCCCGGTGCCCGTAGCGCTGGCGGTCGCCGCCCTCGTCCTGCTTGCCACCGCCCCCAGCCCCGCGGCGTCCCTGCAGACGCTGCGCGGACTCCCCACCGTGCTGGACCCGCTGGATCCCGCGGCCCCGGTGCTCGCGGTGCTCGGCCTGGCAGCCTGGACCCTCACCTGCTACCTGGCGCTCGGCGTCGGCCTGGTGCTGCTCGGGCGTACCCCCGGACTCGTCGGGAGGCTCTTCGCGGCGGTGGCCCTGCGGACCGTGCCCGTGTCCCTGCGCAGGACCGTCGAGGCGGTCCTGGGTGCCGGGCTCGTCCTCGGCACCCTCGGCGCAGTGCCGGCGTCGGCGGCCGCTCCGCAGGTCACGCCGGCCACCGCCACCGCAGCCGCCGCCGCCGCCAGCCTCGACTGGCCCGTCACCGCACCCGCCGCACCTGACGCGGCGCCCGCAACGCCAGCGACGGCCCTCCCGGGAGCCACCCACGTCGTCCGACCCGGGGACACGCTCTGGCACCTAGCCGCGCAGGCCCTGGGCGCGCCGGGCGGCCCCGCGCCCGCCGACGCCGTGGTGGCCGCGGCCTGGCCGTCGTGGTGGGAGGCCAACCGCGAGGCCATCGGCGACGACCCGCACCTCCTGCGCCCCGGCACCTCGCTGGTCGCCCCGCCGCCCGCTCCCTGACCCGAGTCCTCCACACCGTCCCGAAGGGCACACCATGACCGCGACCACCGCCGAGCTGCTGCCGGCGCCCCTGCCCACCCTGCGGCTGCTCCCGGTCCCGGTCAGCGAGCCGCCCTACGACGACGAGCTCCCTCCGGTCCTGGCCGGCCGCGTGCCACTGGGGCCGCTGTCCTGCCTGCTGCCGCCGCTCCGCCTGGTGCCGGCCCTGCCCGCGGACGACGAGCCCCCGCCTGCGCGCACGCCGGCCAGCGAGCTCCCGGCCGCCCGACCGGTCGCGCGCGCCCTCGTGCAGGGCCTGCTCGAGGTGCTGGCCGGGGTGCGCCCGCTCACCCAGCTGCAGGGCGGGACCAGCACCGAGCTGTACGCCCATCTCGAGCAGGTCGTCCTGGAGCGCCCGAGGACCACCGGCCGCCGACCGGGCACAGGAGCCGTGCGGAGCCTGCACGTGCAGCAGCGCCCCGACGGCGTGGCCGAGGTGTGCGCGACCGTGCGTCGGGGCGAGCGCACGGCCGCGATCGCCCTGCGGCTGGAGGGCGTCCGCGGGCGGTGGTGCTGCACCGACCTCGCGGGGCTGTGAGGCCCGGGGGCGCCGGCGCCTCAGTTCAGCCTGCGGGTCCCCCCGGGCAGTGCACCGCCGGCCAGCACGTCCTCGGCCAGAGCTGCCAGTGCGGTCAGTGCGACGTTCTGGCTCCACGGCCCGTACGACACCCGCGCAACCCCGAGCCGCTGCAGCGTCGAGAGCGGCAGCGAGCCCGGGACGCCGATCACGTTGAGCCGCTGAGGGCCCAGGGCCTCGACCAGGCGGGTGACGGTCGCCTCGTCGAGCCGGCCGGGCGCGAAGAAGCTCGAGGCGCCGGCGTCGAGGTAGGCGCGACCACGCTCGACCGCGTCGGCGAGCACCGCGTCCGGCTCCTTGTCACCCGCCTTGAGGAAGGCGTCGGTGCGGGCGTTGAGCACGAACGGCACCCCGGCCCGCTCACCAGCGGCGACGGCGGCCTCGACGGCGCGCGCCGCCTGCGCCAGCGGCGTGAGCTGGTCCTCCAGGTTGGCGCCGACGACGCCGGCGTCGATCGCTCGGCTGATCGTGGCCCCCGGGTCGCCGTAGCCGGCCTCGAGGTCAGCCGTGACCGGGAGATCGACCGCGGCGGCGATCCTGCCCACGGCGGCGATCATCAGGTCGAGCGGGATCTGCTCCCCGTCGGGGTAGCCGTGCGACGCCGCGATGGAGTGGCTGGCCGTGGCGAGCGCCACCGTCGCCGGCACGTCGGCGACCACGCGCGCGGTGATGACGTCCCACACGTTGACCAGGAGCAGGAGCTCCGGGGCGGCGTGCAGGCGCTGAAGCTCGGCGGCCTTGTCGGCGAGGGAGGTCATCGGCGCACGCAATCCCGGCGCCGATGGCCCCGGGTCAGGTCCGGTTCGGGTCCCCGTGGCAGCGCTTGTACTTCCGGCCCGAGCCGCAGGCGCACAGCTCGTTGCGGTGCTGCGCCGCGGCGCCGGCCGGGCCGATCCCGGCGTCGGCCGACGTCGTCACGCCCGTCGAGCCCGGCGCGGCGTCGTACTCGGGCCCGCTGTACTGCAGCTGCGCGGGCCGCTCCGGGCGGCCGAAGCCGTCGGGGAGCATGCTGCTGGGCGCCTGCGCGTCCGGCGCGACGTCAGCGGCGGGGGCCGGCTCCGGGGCGGCCTCGTCGCTGTGCAGGTGCTCGACGAGGACCTCGCCCGGGCCCTCCCCCGGACCGGTCGCGACGAGGTCGGCCGGGACGGCGGGCGCCGCGACGGCCGGCGCACCGGTCTGGACCTCGACGTTGAACAGGAAGCCGACGGCCTCCTCCTTGATGGCGTCCATCATCGCGATGAACATGTCGAAGCCCTCGCGCTGGTACTCGACCAGCGGGTCGCGCTGGCCCATCGCGCGCAGCCCGATGCCCTCCTGGAGGTAGTCCATCTCATAGAGGTGCTCGCGCCACTGCCGGTCCATGACCGACAGCAGCACACGTCGCTCGAGCTCGCGCATGACCGGCTCGCCCTCCGGGCCGGTGCCCAGCGAGGCCTCACGCCGTTCGTACGCCTCGGCGGCGTCGCGCTGGACATCGGCGATGAGGGACTCGGCCGACAGCGACTCGCGCTTCCCGTCGTAGTCCTCGAGCGGCAGGCTGATCGGATAGAGCGTGCGCAGCGCGGTCCACAGCTGCTCGAGGTCCCAGTCGTCCGGGTAGCCCTCGCTGGTCGCCGCCAGGACGTAGCCCTCGATGACGTCGTCGACCATGTTGCGGATCTGCTCGTGCAGGTCGGCCCCGGCGAGCACCTTGCGGCGCTCGTCGTAGATGACGGTGCGCTGGCGGTTGAGCACCTCGTCGTACTTGAGGACGTTCTTGCGGATCTCGTAGTTCTGCGACTCGACCTGGCTCTGCGCCGAGCGGATCGCGCGGGACACCATCTTGGACTCGATCGGGACGTCCTCGGGGATGTTGAGGCGGTCCATGATCATCTCGACGGCACCGGCGTTGAACAGGCGCATCAGGTCGTCGCCGAGCGAGAGGTAGAAGCGCGACAGGCCGGGGTCGCCCTGGCGGCCGGACCGCCCGCGCAGCTGGTTGTCGATGCGACGCGACTCGTGGCGCTCGGTCCCGAGGACGTACAGGCCACCGGCCTCCACGACCTCCTCGTGCTCGGACTTGACGGACGCAGCGGCGCGCTCAAGTGCGTCGGGCCAGGCGTTCTCGTACTCCTCCGGGGTGTCGACGGGCGACAGCGCGCGACTGCGCAGCTCGTCGGCGGCGATGTGCTCGGGGTTGCCGCCGAGCATGATGTCGGTGCCTCGGCCGGCCATGTTGGTGGCGACCGTGACGGCGCCCTTGCGGCCCGCCTGAGCAACGATCGTGGCCTCGCGGTCGTGCTGCTTGGCGTTGAGGACCTCGTGCGGGATCCCGCGCTTGTGCAGCAGGTTGGAGAGGTACTCGCTCTTCTCGACCGAGATGGTGCCGACCAGCACCGGCTGACCCGCCTCGTGCTTGTCGGCGATGTCCTCGACGACCGCGTCGTACTTGGCCTGCTCGCTCTTGTAGACGACGTCGGCCTCGTCGATGCGCTTGGGGTCACGGTTGGTCGGGATCTCCACGACGCCGAGGTCGTAGGTCTGGCTGAACTCGGCGGCCTCGGTCGCCGCCGTTCCGGTCATGCCGCCGAGCTTCTCGTACAGCCGGAAGTAGTTCTGGAGCGTGATGGTGGCCAGGGTCTGGTTCTCGTCCTTGATCACCACCCCCTCCTTGGCCTCGATGGCCTGGTGCATGCCCTCGTTGTAGCGGCGTCCGGCGAGCACGCGGCCGGTGTGCTCGTCGACGATGAGCACCTCGCCGTTCATGACGACGTACTCCTTGTCCTTGCGGTAGAGCTCCTTGGCCTTCATGGCGTTGTTGAGGTAGCCCACCAGCGAGGTGTTGACCGACTCGTAGAGGTTGTCGATGCCGAGCTGGTCCTCGACCTTCTCCACGCCCGACTCGGTGATGGCAACGGTGCGCTTCTTCTCGTCGACCTCGTAGTCGACGTCCCTCACCAGGCGCGGGATGATCCGCGCGAACTCGGAGTACCACTTGGTCGCCTGGTCCGACGGGCCGCTGATGATGAGCGGCGTGCGGGCCTCGTCGATGAGGATCGAGTCGACCTCGTCGACGATCGCGAAGTGGTGGCCCCGCTGGACCAGCTCGGCCTGGCTCCAGGCCATGTTGTCGCGCAGGTAGTCGAAGCCGAACTCGTTGTTGGTGCCGTAGGTGATGTCGCAGGCGTAGTTCGGGCGGCGCACGTCCGGCCGCTCGTTGGCCAGGATGACCCCGACCGTCAGGCCGAGGAAGCGGTGCACGCGGCCCATCCACTCGGCGTCGCGGCGGGCGAGGTAGTCGTTGACCGTGACGACGTGGACGCCCTTGCCGGTCAGGCCGTTGAGGTAGGCCGGCAGCGTGCTGGTCAGGGTCTTGCCCTCACCGGTGCGCATCTCGGCGATGTTGCCCAGGTGCAGGGCGGCGCCGCCCATGACCTGCACGTCGAAGTGCCGCTGTCCCAGCGTGCGGCGCGCCCCCTCGCGGGCGACCGCGAAGGCCTCGACGAGGATGTCGTCGACGGTCTCCCCGTCGGCCAGCCGCTGGCGGAAGACGTCGGTCTCCTGGCGCAGCTCGGCGTCGGTCATGGCCGTGAAGTCGGCCTCGACGTTGTTGACCGCGTCGGCGATCGCCTTGAGCCGGCGGACCATCTTGCCCTCGCCGGCACGGAGCAGCTTCTGCAGGACCACGCTGAGCATCTCCCTCGTCGACGGGCTGCCCCTGTCACTTCGGAGCGCCGTCGGTCATCGTAGGTGCTGACACGGGTCGAAACGGTTGGCGCGCGCGTCACGTGCCCGTGCAGAGTGGGACCGGTGGACCCCGTGGACATCACCGCCGGCCGGCTGCACCTGCGAGCGTGGCAGTCCGGCGACGAGCCGGTGCTGCTCGCGCTGGGCGCCGACCCGCTCGCGCAGCGCTGGACCTCGCTGCCCTCCCCCTACCTGGCCGAGCACGCCGCGACGTGGGTCGGCACCACCGCTCCCGGGGGATGGCGGTCCGGCGAGCACCTGAGCTGGGCGGTCTGCGACAGCACGACGTCGGAGGTGCTCGCGGGTGTCACGCTGTCCGCGGGCTGCGACGACGGCGTACGGGACGTCTTCTTCTGGTGCCTGCCGGCGGCCCGGGGGCACGGCGTCGTGCCGGACGCCCTCGAGGCGGTCGCACGGTGGGCCTTCACCGTGCTCGACGTGCAGCGCCTCTCGTGGTTGGCGGAGGTCGGCAACTGGGCCTCCCGCCGGGCCGCCGAGAAGGCCGGCTTCCGCATCGAGGGCGTCCTGCGCGGCGGCATGGTGCACCGGGGAGGGCTCGTGGACGGGTGGATCGCCGGCCTGCTCCCGCACGACCCGCCGTCCGACACCGCGGCGCTGCCGGGCTACCCGGACCGGACCGACGGCGTCGTGACGCTGCGTCGTTGGCGCTCGGCCGACGGGGCCGACGTCGCACGTGCCTGCACCGACAGGGACACCGCCCGCTGGCTCCCGCTGCCCGTGCCCTACACCCCGCAGGACGGGCAGGCCTACGTCGACGAGCTGGTGCCGACCGAGTGGGCCGAGGGCGTACGCGCCAACGTCGCCGTCACCGACGCGGTCACCGCAGCGCTGATCGGGGCGGTCGGCCTCCAGCTCCGGGACGGCATCGGGGAGATCGGCTACTGGACCGCCCCCTGGGCCCGCGGCCGCGGGGTGGCGGTGCGCGCCACCCGGCTGCACGCCTCCTGGGGCTTCGAGGCGCTGTCCCTGCCGCGGATCGAGCTGCTGGCCGATGTCGGCAACGCACCCTCGCAGCGGGTCGCCGTGGCGGCGGGCTTCACGCGCGAGGGTGTGCTGCGCGCGGCGCGGGCCGTCCCGCGCTCGACCGAGCGCGCCGACATGGTGCTGTTCGCGCGGACGGCGACCGGCTGACCGGCTGCTAGCGCTCAGGTGATCTCAAGCAGCTTCTCGCGGACGGCGTAGACGACCGCCTCCATGCGCGAGTGCAGCTGGAGCTTCTCCAGGATGTTGCGGATGTGGTTCTTGACGGTGTTCTCGCTGATGAACAGCTGCCGGGCGATGTCGCGGTTGTTCATGCCCTTGGCCACCAGCTTGAGGACCTCCATCTCGCGGTCGGTCAACCGCGGCGTGGGGACCTGCTGCCGGTCATCGGTCTTCTTGATCATCGTGGCGAACTCGGTGAGGAGCTTGGACGCCATCGACGGGCTGATGAGCGACTGTCCGCCGTGCACGGCACGGATCGCCGAGGCGACCTCCTCGATCGAGATCTCCTTGAGGAGGTAACCCATCGCGCCGGCCTTGATGGCGTCGTAGAGGTCCGCCTCCTCGTCGGAGATCGTCAACATGATGATCTTCGTCGACGGGACCGTCTCGTGGATGGCGGTGCAGGCGTCGATGCCGCCGCGCTTGGGCATCCGGACGTCCATCAGGACGATGTCGGGCAGGGTCTCGGTGGCCTGCTGCACCGCCTCCGCGCCGTCGCTGGCCTCACCGACGACCTCGATGTCGGGCTCTTGCTCGAGCACCATCTGCAGACCGCGGCGGAACAGCGCGTGGTCGTCGACGACCAGGACACGGATCGGCTCCACGACCAGACCTCCGCCGGGTGACAGAGGACCAGCTGCGGGGACGTCGGTCACAGGTGGTCCTCCTGGTTCTGGGGGGTGGCGCGGTCATCTTGCCACGCTGAGCGACGAGCCGGGCACGCCGCGGAGAACTGCGGCGCGCCCGTCCGCTCAGCCCGCCGAGAGCCGGAGCACCCCGTAGTCGTAGCCGTGACGTCGGTAGACGACACTCGGCAGACCGTGGTCGGCGTCGGTGAACAGGTAGAAGTCGTGCCCGACGAGCTCCATCTCGTGGAGCGCGTCCGCCGTCGTCATCGGGTCGGCCGTGTGCGTCTTGTCGCGCACGATGAGCAGCTCGGTGTCGTCCGTGGGCGCCCTCCGGTCCTCCAGCACTGCGCCGCCCTCGTACGCGGCGGCGGTGTCGCGCCCGTTGGTCGACACCGGCGGGAGGTCGGCCGGCAGGCCGGCGGTCGCCTCCGCCACCGACGGCGGGGTGTGGCGGCCGTGGCTCACCCGGCGACGATCGTGTGACTTGCGCAGGCGCGCCTCGAGCTTCATCACGCTGGCGTCCAGGGCGGCGTAGAAGTCCGCGGCCGCGGCCTCCGCCCGGATCACAGGACCCTTGCTGTAGCAGGTGATCTCGACCCGCTGACAGCGATCGGACTGGCGAGGGTTCTTCTCGTGGGCGAGCTCGACGTCGAAGCGGATGAGTCGGGAGTCCAGGCGTTCCGACGGGGCCAGCTTGTCCGCGACGTGCTCGCGGAAGTGGTCCGGTACCTCGACGTTGCGGCCTTTGACGACGATGTCCACGCAGGTCCTCCAGGGCGTAGGGGATGGGACGACGAGCGGTCTCCCGGCACGGTCGT
>Ga0335397_10013109_pt1 | contig 10107 bp, 6 predicted proteins | sample MAT04_FD_205740 | JGI IMG/M metagenome (GOLD analysis project Ga0335397, IMG submission 205740) | Freshwater microbial communities from Lake Fryxell liftoff mats and glacier meltwater in Antarctica - MAT-04 (spades assembly) (version 2) ...
GAGCCACCCCTTATTAAGGGGGGGGTGGGGGGGTAATATAGCGGTTCTCAAAAAAGTGAGGTATGCCCTATGCCCTATGCCCTATGCCCTATGCCCTATGCCCTATGCCCTATGCCCTATGCCGGATAGTAACTCATCTTTCTGAGAAAGGCTATAGTATTTGTTAGTGTCACTGCACTGCATCGCTCCCAGAAGTTGCCGGCTGATTTCTGTTTTCAAGGCTGTACTCCCAAAGACGATCGCAGCGTCACAACATTACCAACAGAAATTCTATCTTAAATTCAGGAAAAAAAGATGTTTGCTAAAATTAACAATTTAAACATTAGAAACAAGATGCTGCTCGGATATCTAGCGCCAGCAGCTATATACTTAGGGTTTCCCGTAGTAGTTATCGCTACTACACATCAGGTGTTGAAAACTTTCCAAGAAACGGAAAGGGTACAGCAGGTAGTCGGAGAAACAAGTAATATATCCGCAGGTTCGGAGCAAATGGTACGGGGGCTACGCGGGTATTTAATTAATCAAAATAATGATTTTTTAATGGATTTTTACTCAGGTGCAGAGTTGGCTCTGGACTCGGCGGATAAAGTAGAGCCGACCATTCAAGATCCCGAACAGAGAATTCGTTTGCAGAGGATGCGAGAGCTAGTCAAGCAATTTTATGAGGGTTGTAACGAAGACATTGTTCGCTTAGTGCTGCAAAATCAGACCGCGAAAGCCATCGCCGTATTTAATGCAGGCAAGTACACAAAAATTGTGAATGAAATTGTGGAATTGAACCGGGAATTTCGGGAAACAGAATTAAAGATGATTAAGGAAAAAACGAAAATGACAAAGGAAGCTTTAAGCTTTTTGGTATCGACGCTGCTGGTTGCTTCGGTGCTGTTAGTGCTGTTTGGTGCGGGTATGGCTTGGCTGATTTCGTCAGGAATTGTGGCAACTATCGATCGCGCAATTAGTTCGATCGCCACTTCTTCCACTGAGATTGCAGCAACAGTTGAAGAACAGGAACGCATGGCAAGCCAGCAAGCAGCTTCAGTCAATCAAACTACTACGACAATGGACGAATTGGGCGCATCTTCTAGGGCGACTTCACAGCAGATAGAAACTGCCGCATCTCAAGCAATGCAAGCTTTAACTTTAGCTGGAACAGGTACAAAAGCTGTCGAACAAACTTTAAAAGCAATGGCAACGCTGAAAACGACAGTGCAGGATATGCAAGGGCAAATTATGCAGTTGAGCGAGCAAACCGATCGCATTGGCAATATCTCAACTGTAGTTAGCGATTTGGCAAATCAGACTAATATGTTAGCACTAAATGCTGCCGTGGAAGCAGTGCGGGCGGGCGAACACGGCAAGGGTTTCGGCGTTGTGGCATCAGAAATTCGCAAACTTGCCGATCGCAGCAAAAAATCTGCCGCACAAATTAATCTCTTAGTTGCCGATATTCAGAAAGCAATTAACTCAACAGTAATGGTGACAGATGAAGGAACTAAAACTGTGGACTCTGGGGTGAATATTGCATCAGAAACTGCTGCGGCATTTGCCGGAGTAGCCCATGCAATTAACAATGTGGTTTTGAGCTCTCAGCAAATTTCCCTGAATGCCAAACAGCAAGCAATCGCGATCGAGCAAGTGGTGGAAGCTATGAACTCACTCAACCAAGCAGCGGCACAAACGGCTTCCGGTATCACTCAAACTAAAGTCGGCACTCAAAAATTGAATGAAGCTGCTTTAGATTTAAAAGCAGTTGTTTAAGAATAGCGATCAGTTCTGATAGTTTCAAAAAAAGATGCAACTGTATGCCCCTTTTCCCAACCCCTATCCTCATTAATCATTGCCAAGTATTCAATTGTTGAATCTAAAATCTCAAAGCTAAGTAGGTCATTGCAAAAAAAAACCTAGTATCTTGTACGGGCGGGTTTAGCTAAGAATCTATGATACAAGGCAGTTTATGAAGGCAAAACCCGCCCGACCCATTTCAGGAAGATTAATTACCAATTCCCAATTCCCAATTATCCATTACTCATTACCAATTTTTAATGATCAATAAATTTTTCCAAAAAATCCAACATCGACTACTGCTGCTTTTAATTTTAAGTACCTTAATTCCAGTATCTATTTTAGGCTGGTATGGAATTTCCTCTTCCACAGCAGCACTGCAAACCTTAGCCTTAACAAATCTTACTGAAAGTGTCGCCTCCAGCCGAGAGCAAATTGTTAACAAACTAGAAAATATCAGTTACGATGTTTTGTTCTTCAGCAAATCTCCCCCTATTCAAGGAATAATTAGAGCTAGAGATGAAAATGGAGTAGACAAAGAAACTAATTCAACTTATCAAAATTGGGTCGATCGAATGCAAATCACATTTTCATCAATGATGGAAGTTAAGCCATATTATATGCAGTTGCGTTATATAGATGAGAAAGGTAACGAACTCGTGCGGCTAAATTCTGACAGCAAAACTATCAAAATTGTTCCAAATTCCGAACTGCAAAATCAAGCTGATAGAGATTACTTTTCCTTAACTATGAAGCTAAAACCTGGCGAAATCTATGTGTCCCAATTCAATCTGAATCAGGAGCGCGGTAAAATAGAAATTCCTTACAAGTCAACAATTCGCCATGCCACTCCTGTTTTTAATACCAAAGGAGAAAGAAAAGGCATTTTGATTGCCAATTCTTTGGGCAAAAATATGACCGATATAGTTAAAAATATTAATCATGACAATTCAGAGCAAGCTTTTATGTTCAATCAAGATGGTAACTATATCTACCATCCCAATTCTAAAAAAGAATGGGGTGCTGAAAGAAAAACCAATGAAAATGTTCAAAAAGATTATGCGGCAGAGGTAGTGAATCAAATACTTTCCGGTGGCAAAGGCAATATTGACATCGGCGATCGAGTTATTAGCTATAATACAGTTTTTACCACACAAGAAAATAAGAAAAATTTTCTGGTTATTGTAAATCAATCACCGAAAATTTCGCTGTTTGCTTCTGTTATTGTGTTACAAAAAATAGCTGCGACTATTACTATAGTCTCCCTAGGCATTGTGCTGGCATTAGGATTGTTTGTGCTGCAACAACTAATTAAGCTGATTCGGGGACTAATCTATCAAATATCGTCATTCTCAATGCAAATATTATCTAATATGAACGAGCAAGAGCAAGTCGTAGGCGAGCAATTTCTCTCCGTCAATGAAACAACTGCAACTTTAGAAAAATTGGGCATATCTTCTCGGCAAACAGCCGAGCAAGCTGAGGCTGTTGCCGCCGCCGCTCGCCAAGCTTTAACCCTGGCGGAAGAAGGTACTCAAAAAGTTGAGGAAACTCTCAATCAAATGCTGAGTCTTAGACAAGCTGTGGCGGCCATTTCTCAGCAAAATCAGCGCCTGGGGGATAGCACGAGTCAGATTGGTAATATCTCGGCTTTGGCAAATTTGGTTAGCGATTTAGCCAGTCAGACAAATATGCTGGCTCTCAACGCGGCTGTCGAAGCAGTCAGAGCCGGTGAGTATGGCAAAGGTTTTGCGGTGGTAGCAAGGGAAATTCGCAAGTTAGCAGATGAGAGTCAAGAAGCGGCGCAAAAGATTAATGGTATTATTCCAGAGATTAAGGGCGCGATCGACTCGACGGTGAAAGCAACGGAAGAAAGCCGCAAAACAGTCGCGGCAGGGGTGAAAACAGCGCAGGATACAGCAGAAGCTTTTACGGGGGTTCGGGAAGCTTGCAATCTGGTGTTTACTAGCAATCAACAAATTTCTTTGAATATTAAACAGCAGGCGATCGCGATCGGGCAAGTAGCTAATGAAATGAACTCTCTCAACCGCACTGCATCTCAAACTATCAGCGGCATTACTCAAGTCAAAATCGGCACTCAAAAACTTAACGAAGCTGCATTAAATCTCAAGTCTGTGGTGTAAGAAGGAAGTTCGGCAACGAGGGGTGTACGGGATTTAACGGATTTAACGGATTTAACGGATTTAATGGATAGAAGGAAGAATTAGCGATTACCAATTAGCGATTACCAGTTACCGATTACCGATTACCCAAAGATATATATGATTGAAGATCAAGAACTCCGAGATGTATTTAAAGTCGCTAGTCAAGAACACTTGCAGAAACTCGACGATGGATTGCTGTACTTGGAACAACACCCAGGGGACTCAGCTAAGTTAGAAGAATTGCTGCGGGAAACCCATTCTCTTAAAGGCGATGCTGGGATGCTGGCCGTAAAAAATGTAGCATCTTTAGCTCATCAAATAGAGCATATTTTGGGAGGTGTCAAGCGGGGAGAAACTCAACTAAATCCAGAGCTTAGCGATCGACTTTCCCAAGGTTTAGACGCGCTTCGCAAACTCGTTAACGAAGCCGTCACGGGTCAAGATTCCGGCGTCAATACATTTTACGTGCTCGCTAGGATGATGGGTGCTTCTAACAATCCCCTGCCCGCCGCCCCGACAGCAGAGCCATCATCTTCACAAGTACCAGAACAAGAATTAGTAAAAACGCAATTTACTGATTCGGAAACTGCGCCACCCGAAACAAACAGTGAAACTTCTTTCGCCACTAATTTAGATCGTAATTTCTCTTTTTCTACTGTACAATCCGAGCAAGAATTGCTCCTGCAATCTCAAAACTTGCCTGCCGCTTCTGGACGCGCTGCTGCATCGGCTTCCGAACCGACTGTTAACGGTTCTTCTAGTTCGTCTTACCGCATCGAAACAATTCGCGTTGCTACCAAAAATTTAGACGATTTAATGACTCAAGCAGGGGAACTTACTGTTACCAAAACTCGGCTAGTACACCGACTTGCTGAGCTCGAAAAGATTACAACTTTGTGGGAAGATTGGAGCCGAGAAGCTTTTATAAATCGGTTGGCTCATCATCAGATAGAAACTGAGAATACCGAGTCTCAACAAAACGCGATCGTCATGCAGTTACAGAAATATTATCAGCGGACTGAAGAACATTTAGAATATCTGGGAACTCTAGTAAATCGCTTGAACAATCGAGTTGATGAAGATACGGCCAGACTCGAATTAATTGCGGAGGAATTAGGCTCAGGAATTCGCACTCTCAGACTGCTGCCTTTGTCTACTATTTTTAATCTATTTCCCCGATCAGTTAGAGACTTGGCGAAGCAGGAAGGAAAAGAAGTTGAATTAGTTATTGAAGGTGGGGAAACTCTAGCTGATAAACGCATTTTAGAAGAAATGAAAGACCCTTTGATGCACATGATTCGGAATGCGATCGACCACGGCATTGAGACTGCGGCCGATCGCGAAAAGCTCGGCAAACCTCCCGTGGCTACTCTCCGAATTAAAGGCTACCAGACTGCTAGCAATATTATCATTGAAGTTGCTGATGATGGTCGGGGGCTGAATCTCGATCGCATTAAACAAACTGCTGTCAAACGCAACGTCTGCACGCCGGAAGCACTCGCCGCCATGACAGAAAGCCAAATTCAATCGCTGATTTTTGCTCCGGGTTTTTCTACCAGAACATTTGTTACTGAAGTCTCTGGCCGGGGGGTGGGTTTAGATGTAGTTCGGACTAATGTTGAATCACTAAAAGGTAGCATTCAAGTTGAATCTGTCTCAGGAAAAGGATGTAGGTTCCGGCTGCTGATTAGCACGTCTATAGCTACTGCCAATGTATTAATTGTAGCGGTTGAAGGTATTGCTTACGCGCTGCCAATTGAGTTTGTTGATACGGGAAGAATGGTGGCTGATTTTGATATTTTCTCCGTGGAAGGTAAAGCAACTATACTTGCAGATGGTCAGCCGCTATCAGTTGCTTATTTGGCAGATTTACTAGAATTAAACAAGGGAGAATGGCTGCCGAAAAATCGGGAGTGGAGACAGGAAAGTTGGAGAGAAATCAACAGCAAAACAGAGGGAGAATGCCTGAATTCAAATTCTCGGAAAATGTCTTGTATTGTTCTGAAAGTTGGGGAGGAAAGATTGGGATTATTTATAGATACTTTGATTGACGCACAGGATGTGGTGATTAAACCTCAAAGTCAATTGCTGAAACGGGTGCGAAATGTTTCAGGTGCAACGATTCTGGGGACGGGGGAAGTTTGTATGGTACTCAATCCCCACGATTTGATAAAATCTGTACGCAAGCAAGTTTTTTCGGGTGGGGTTGGGAGTGCGCGATCGCCAATAGAGACGGTCAGCCAAAAACAAGTTATACTTTTAGCAGAAGACTCGATCGCTACCCGCACTCAAGAAAAGCGCATCCTGGAAGGTGCAGGTTATGAAGTGGTGACAGCAGTGGACGGATTGGATGCTTTCAATAAATTAAAAACTCGCTATTTTGATGCTCTGATTTCTGACATACAAATGCCAAATTTGGACGGTTTGGGACTGACTGTTAAAATTCGCGAGCAAAAAGAATACAGTGAGTTGCCGATTATTTTGGTCACATCTTTGGCATCGGATGAAGATCGAAAAAGAGGGGCTGATGCCGGGGCTAATGCTTATATTTCTAAAGGTACGTTCAATCAAGATATATTGATCGAGACCTTGAAAAGGTTAGTTTAGTTGTTAGTTGTGGGTTATGGGTTACTTGTTATTGGTTATTGGTTAAGCTGTTGCGCATTTAAATTGGAAATTCGGGACGGCGTCGAAGCCCATCCCACAAAATTTTTATTGCTTTTTGACATACAATTTAAATGTAGAACAGCTTATTTCAAGAGTTACGCAAATTTTAAATTTTTACACTAGCAATAGTTTAAGGTGCGCAGTGCGCACCCTACAAATAGAGTTTGCACAGGACTGTATTTGTTATTTACTACAAATTAGCAATTGCCCAATTCCCAATTCCCAATTACCTAAAAAAACTGATGTTATCGCCGATTAAAGTATTGTTAGTAGAAGATTCGCCAGTAGCTACGATTGTACTCAAGCGCATTTTTGATGCTTCACCAGAAATTGAAGTTGTCGGAACGGCTTGTAATGGGTTAGAAGCGCTAGAATTAATCCCGAAACTTCAGCCAGAAGTCATCTGTACGGATTTGAATATGGCACTAATGAACGGGTTAGAATTCACGCAGGAAGTGATGAGGAAATACCCGCGACCGATTTTAATAATTAGTGCTTCTGTACAAGCAAAGGATACTCAAAATGTATTTGAACTTATGAAAGCAGGTGCATTAGATGTTTTCCCCAAACCGATTGGCGGGTTGGTGTCAGATTACGCTCGCCTGGCGAATGAATTAATCGCTAAAGTTAAAGTTTTGTCTGGAGTTAAAGTATTTACGCGGCATCAAAGGCTGGGAGGAATCGAAACAAGCGATCGCCCAAGCCCAAAAATTAATCAATTACCAATGCCCAATTACCAATTATCGAGGGAAAATCTCAAGTCTCAAACTATTAAGTTATTGGCTGTAGGCGCGTCTACAGGCGGGCCGCAAGCGTTACACTCGATTATTTCGCAGTTTCCTGCTAATTTTCCAGTGCCGGTAATTTGCATCCAGCACATCAGTGAAGGATTTTTGCAGGGATTGGTTAACTGGTTGGGTTGTGAATCTAAACTGCCGGTGAAAATAGCTGGTTTGCGGGAATTGCCGCAAGCTGGGATTGTTTATTTTCCGCCTGAAAAACGTCATTTAGAATTGGATTCTCAAGGGCGATTTATTTATTCGGAAGGTGCTGGTGAAGCGGGACACTGCCCCTCTGTAACGGTAACATTTAAGTCAGTTGCTAATTTTTACGGTAGCGGGGCTGCTGGTGTTTTACTCACAGGAATGGGTAGAGACGGTGCTGACGGTATGCTGGCGATCGCGCAAGCAGGAGGCTTGACAATTGCTCAAGATCGAGAGAGTTCAGTTGTTTTCGGAATGCCGAAAGAGGCGATCGCCCTTGGTGCAGCCCAGTACGTTTTACCAGTCAGCGCGATCGCTCCCCTGCTATTGGCTAAGTTAAAATTTAGGAATTAGGGAAAATATAGATAAGACGGCGGTTGAAACCGCGTCTACACAAACGATGTCCGCCGGACGCGACTGAAGACAATAACATAAAACGTAATTTGAACGGTCTGATATTCAACCCGCGCACCATCCGGGTTTTGCTCGTATAGACGCGGTTTCAACCGCCGAGTCTTCTTTTATGATTTTAGATTGATAAACTTACCAATGACTTCGCGCAATTTTTCAGCATCAAACGGCTTAGTTAAATACTCCGTTGCTCCCGCCAAACGCCCCTGCACCTTATCAAAGGCTCCATCTCTGGCTGTCAGCATCACGATCGGCAAATTTTGAAATTGAGGTAAACTTCGCACCGTGCGACAGAGTTCCAATCCGTCAATACCAGGCATCGAAACATCGAGCAACAAAACAGAAATTTGTTCGTGATAAATCGTTGATAAAGCATCGACTGCATTGTCTGTCACGAGAACTCGAAACTCTTTGCTTAAAGCTTGTTTGACCAATCCTTGCATCACGACGCTATCATCAACTGCCAAAATAGTTGGTATTTGAGTGCTAGTTTCAGACATATTTTTCTCCCGGTTTATTTATAATTCTTGAAAATAGAAAACATAATTCCCGCCATGTCGAAGGACTCGAAAACTGGGATGGCTAGAAAAGTCGATCGGCTATTACAACACTTGCAAAATGTCCATCTCTATGCTGAAACCCTCGACGGTCGAGTTTGACCAACTATTGTTACAAAGTTTAACATTTTGTCAGTCTTTTGTACTTCATTTTCTCACTGTAATTGAGCAGTCTGTGGCACAGATTGGTAAACCGCACTGGTATTGTGGCACAAATTTATTATTTTAATCTACCAGCAAGCCTCCTACGCACGATTAGACAAGTTTGTTAAAATACACTTAAACTTATAGAACTCAAGCCCCAAAAATCCCGTTTCTGGGAAAATCGTTGCTCATCCCAGAAATGCTGGATGAAGAAACCGGGTTTTTTGCCTCGCCTGCGTCTAGGACTGACTTATTCAACCAAGTATTTATGAATATTTTGGGGAATGCGATCGACTCTTTGGAAAATCGACCCGCACCCAAGACGATCGCCATCTCGACGGCGCTGGTGGCCCGATAGTCGGATGATGCTGAGTTGGGAAAGTCGATCGGCAAATTTGTGGTGATTCGGATTCGCGACAGCGGGCAGGGATTGACCCAAAAAGCTAAATCCCGCTTGTTTGACCCTTTCTTTACGACTAAACCGGTGGGGCAGGGTACGGGACTCGGCTTGTCTATCAGCTACCAGATTGTGGTGGAAAAACACGGTGGCAGTTTGAAGTGTATCTCAGAACCCTTACAGGGAGCCGATTTCGAGATTTCAATCCCGCTGTATCGCCCCGCGGTTCTCAAAAAATAAACTGGCGGGCGATCGGTTGCAAAAAGATTTTTGAGATTTTATTGTCAAAGTGCTTGACAGATTTGGGTGTTAGAGTGTTAATATGATGAAGGTTGAGACGTTGGGGCGTCGCCAAGTGGTAAGGCAGCTGGTTTTGGTCCAGCCATTCAGAGGTTCGAATCCTTTCGCCCCAGTTAAATTATTTTTGCGATTGTTTTTTCAATTGTTGATGAAAGAAGAAAACCGGGCGGTTAGAAACCGCGTCTACACAGGCAAAACCCGCCTCCGCGGGTTAAAGAGTGGGCGGTTAAAATTAGGTTATCAAACATTTGGGTTTAAAACCTTGTCCTTCTAGGACGGCTTTAATTTCTTAAAACTTGTTTCAAAATTTGCGGTAGTTTCCGATATTTGTGGTATACTCTAAAAGTCAAGGTTAAATTCCTTTGCCATCGTGAAACGGGACATGAGACACACTTTTAGGCATAAACTGGGGACACAGAGCAGCGAAAACTCTTTAAACAGCTATGGGCTGAATTCAGTAAGCCTTAAACCAGTCAAAACAAACTATTTTAGGATTGTTAAGTAGGGTAGGGCATACCCAAACTCTAGATAAATATTCTAGTACGCTTTTGGAGACAGACCCGCTGGGATGGCTGCGAATCAGGCTCGTTAATTGGTAGGGTTCTACGGTTAAAAGGTCGGAGTATTGCCGAAAGGACGCAACATTTAAAGGTTAGTCGCTGAATTAAGAATCCCCGCACCTTTAGGTCGAGGAGTGTCAA
>Ga0335397_10013110_pt1 | contig 10107 bp, 8 predicted proteins | sample MAT04_FD_205740 | JGI IMG/M metagenome (GOLD analysis project Ga0335397, IMG submission 205740) | Freshwater microbial communities from Lake Fryxell liftoff mats and glacier meltwater in Antarctica - MAT-04 (spades assembly) (version 2) ...
TTCCTCCGCACGGCGCCCCGTCGAAGTTGCCGATCGCCCTGCTCGTGAGCGGTGGTGTGTACGAGGTGACGACCGGATATGCGGGGTTGGTCTCGGTCACCGTGCCCGAGGCCAGCCCGGCAGTCGCAGTGACGACCTTGAACGTGGATCCGGGGAAGTAGCGGTCCTGGTAGGCGCGCGACAGCAAGGGCTTCTGCGGAGCGGCGTCCAGCAGCGTCTTCACTGCTTCGGCCTGGTCACCGTCGTTGGTCGAGACCAGGTTCGGGTCGTAGCTGGGGTTGGAGTACATCGCGAGGATGTCGCCGGAGCGGGGGTCGAGTGCGACCACGGATCCTGTGAGCCCGCCGAGCGCCGCCTTCGCAGTCAGCTGCACGTCCGACCGGACGGTGAGAACGACGTCTCCCTCGCTGGATTCGTCGGAGAAGAACCCCGACAGTTCGTGGAGCTGCAACGACGGGGTCCGACCGGTCAGCTCGGCGTCGTACGTGCGCTCGACACCCGTGGATCCGAGTCGGAACGAGTAGTAGCCGGTGATGTGGGAGTACAGGTCCCCCTCGGGATAGATCCGCTGGTAGCGCAGTTCCGCCCTGCGTTCCTCCGAGGTCGCGGCGATCTGCCCGTCTGCCGTGACGATGTCGCCGCGGGGACGGTTGAAGTCCCGCAGCTGTGTGCGGGTGTTCTCGGGTCGGTCGTTGTACTTCGAGGCCTCGAGCACCTGGATCTGGTTGAGCTTCACGAACACGGCCAGGTAGCAGACCATGATCACGACACCGAGGATCCTGATCTGGCGGTTCATGCGGCGACGACCGGGGCCGGGCTGCGCCGCTCGGTCTGGTCCGAGATGCGCACGAGCAGAGCGAGGAGGATGTAGTTCGCCACGAGCGACGACCCGCCGTACGACACGAACGGCAGCGTCACGCCGGTCAGGGGCAACAGGCGCACGACTCCCGCCACGATGATGAACGCCTGGAACGCGATCAGGGTGGTCAGACCGATCGCGAGGAGTGCGCCGAACGGGTCCGAGGATCGACGGGCGACGCTCAGCCCGCTGCCGGCGAGCAACAGGAAGGCACACAGGACCGCCGTCGCGCCCAACAGACCGAGCTCCTCGCCGATGACGGCGAAGATGAAGTCGGATTCGTCGGCCGGGATCCTCCCGGTGATGCCCAGACCGGGTCCGGTGCCGGCGACTCCGCCCCACGCGAGTGCGTACGCGCCCTGGATGACCTGGAATCCGGAGCCCGAAGGGTCCGACCACGGGTCGATCCAGGTCGTGACACGTGTCTGGACGTGGTCGAACATCGTCCACGCGAAGTACGCGGACCCTGCGAAGAGCGTCATGCCGACGGCCACATAGCTGGCACGACCCGTCGCCACCCACAACATGACGATGAACAGCACGAAGAACAACAACGCGGAGCCGAGGTCGCGTTGGAAGACCATCACCACGAGCGAGAACCCGACCGCGAGCAGGATCGGCGCGAAGTGCTTGGGGTCGGGCGTGTTGACTCGGCCGATGCGGAACGTAGCGACGCCGAGCAACTCGCGCCGGTCCACCAGATAGCCGGCGAAGAAGATCGCGAGCGCGATCTTCGCGAGCTCGCCCGGCTGGAATCCGATCGGTCCCAACGCGACCCAGATACGCGACCCGTTGATGCTCCGCCCGACGAACGGCAGCAACGGCATGACCAGGAGCAGCACGCCGATCAGGCCGAACGTGTAGCGGTATCGCTGCAGGAGGCGCACGTCGCGCACCACGACCAACGTGCCGACGTAGCCGAAGATGCCGACCGCCGTCCACGAGGCCTGCAGCCCGGCGAGGTTCTCGTCGATGCGTGCGATGAAGACATAGCCGATGCCGTTGAGGAGAGCGGCGAGTGGAAGGAAGAGCGGGTCCGCGGTCGGGGCCAGGCGTCGATTGGCGACGTGGCCGACCATCAACAAGGCGACGATCACGCCCAGGAACGGGATGATGTCCGCAGGGATCGACGCGCTGCGGCCCAAGCTCGCGAGCGCGTACGTGCCGCAGATGATGAGCACCGCCAGGATCAGCAGACCCAGCTCGGTGGTCCGACGGCGCCGCCCGAGCGCCTTCAGCACATCGGAGTGGATCTCGGTCTCGGTGACCGTCACGCGGGAACGCCGGCCGGCGGGGCCAACGGCTCGACCACGGGCGGCACGGTGGTCGGGGGCACGGTCGTCGTGGTCGTCGTCGTGGTCGTGGTGGTCGTCGTTGTGGTGGTCGTCGTGGTCGACGCCTCGAGGTTGTCGACGAACCGCCGGGCGTCGGCCTCACTGTCGAACGGACGCCCGGACTGCACGTCGGACTGGAGCTTCGGCGACAGGTCACGCACCTGCAGGTCGAAGGCCTCCTCCTGAGTGGATTCGATCCACAGGAAGGTGTCGGGCTGACCGCGGAACAGGACAACGACCTCGCCGCTCGTTCCGACGAACCATCCTCGTCGGGCGTTGAACACCACCGCACCGAACGCCAGTGCGAGGAGCAGCACCACCGCGAGCAGGAAGACCGGGGTCCGCCACGAACGACCATGGCCGGCGTGGGCCGCAGAACCGTTCTCCAGTTCAGTGGCACCGCTCGGGGCGCCCGTCAGACCGACCAGTAGGTCGGGGTCGATCGCTGGATCGCTGCCGGAGGACCCGCTGGTTCCGGTCGACTCCCGGTCGGTTCCCCACGACGACGAGGCGTCTGCGGCCACGCCGTCAGCCAACGTCCCGCTCCCCGTCTGCTCGTTCCCGGCGTCGGCGTCGGCGTCGGCGTCGGCGCGTTCCTGTTGGTCCTCGGGCTCCGAGTGGGCCGATCGCGGCGTCGGCGAGATCGGCACGAGCGGCACGATCGCCGTGTCGCTCGACGGGTCACGGTAGGCGTCGTCCAGATCGACCGTGGGAGTCGCGATGCGGCGGCACCGACTGCCCAGCGGTTCTGGCGCGCGACCGGTGTCGAGCACCTGCACGACGATCGCCGTGATGTTGTCGCGGCCACCGGCGGCGTCGGCCTCGGCGGTGAGGCGACGGGCGGTGACGTCGGGCGGGTCGGCCTCGGCGATGATCCCGGCGATGCTGTCCTCGGACAACTCGTTGAACAACCCGTCGCTGCACAACAGGAGGCGGTCGTCGTCGCGAGGGCTGAGCAGCCACGCATCGACCACCACGAGCGCCTCGACCCCGAGCGCGCGTGTCAGAACGTTCCGCTGCGGATGCACCTCGGCCTCGGCCTCGGTGATGCGACCCTCCCGGACCAGCGTCTCGACCAACGAATGGTCCTCGGTCAGGCGGGTCAGTTGACCACCGGCGAACAGGTACACCCGGCTGTCGCCGACATTGAGCACTGCCAGGTGTTCGCCGTCCTCATCGACCAGACCCACGACGCACACCGTGGTGCCCATGCCGCGCAGCGCCTCGTCCTCGGCGGCGCGGCCGCTGATCCGACGGTTCGCTAGGTGCACCGCTCCGACCAGGTCGACCAACGATCGGCGCCCCGACAGCTGCGAGAGCACCTCGATGGTGTCGGCCGACGCGACCTCACCCGCCCGGTGTCCGCCCATGCCGTCGGCGACCGCGACGACGTCACCGGTGACCAGCAGGCTGTCCTCGTTGACCGTGCGGATCTGCCCGACCGACGTGGCCGCGCCCGCCGCCAGGCGAACCATCGCGACGTCGTCGCTCATCGGACTTCCATCACGACGTTGCCGACCTGTATCCGGTCGCCGAGTCGAGCGGCCATCTGGCCCACCGCCCGACTGCCGTTGACCCATGTGCCATTGGTCGAGCCGAGATCCTCGGCGAAGACCGACCCGTCGCGAATGAAGACGCGGGTGTGGACCTGCGACACGTACTGCTCGTCGAGCACGATCGAACACCCTGCGGCTCGACCGATGGTGAGTTCCGGGCCCAGAGCGAACTCGGCGCCGGCACGGGCAGCAGGCTCGACGATCACCAGCCGTGTCGGCACCGCAGGCGCACGTCGGCGCGTCTTGGATGACTTCACCTTCGGCGACTTCTGCTTCGCCGCCTTGCGCGGCACTCCGCCGAGGTCCGCCGTTGCGGGCCGGGGTGGGTTCACCTCTGTCCAGACGGCGCGCAGCACGCGCAGGAAGAAGAGGTACAGCAACGCCAGGAGGCACAGCTTGAGGACGGTGAGCAGCTGCTCGGACACTGAGGGCGAGCCTACGACGCCTGGAAGTGCATCACGGTGTTGCCGAACGTGACCTCGTCGCCGTCGCGGAGCTGTTGTTCGGCGACCCGTGTGCCGTTGACCTTCGTTCCATTCGTGGACCCGAGATCCGCCACGACGAAGCCGTCGCCCGACGGTCGGACCTCGGCGTGGTGGCGGCTGACGTTCGGATCCCCGAGCACGATCGTGCAGTCGTTCTGTCGGCCGACGGACACGATGTACTCCCCCAGCGGGACGCGATCGCCGGTGGGCAGCAACAAGGACCCCGGGGGCAGTCCGCCCTCGCCCTCGGCGAAGCGGGCGTCGAGCGCGAGCACGCCGCCTCGGACCGTGTCGTCCTGATCGATCTCGATCTCCACCGGACCGACGAACACGTAGCGCTCGTCGCGTGCGTGCTCGCGGGCAGCATCTGCGAGCTCACGTCGCAGTGTCCCGAGCAGGTCGGCCAGCTGGTCGTAGTCGGATGGCGCGAGCCGGAACGTGAAGGAGTTGGGGACGATCGTGCGACCGTCCACGCCGACGGTGCGGTTCCCGTCCAGCTCGCGGACGAGCTTGCGTCCGAACTCCACCGGGCTGAGTCCGCTGCGGAACAACCGGGAGAATGTGCCTTCGACCGCACGCTCCAGGCGACCCTCGAAGCCCTTGATACCCATTCCCCTACGTTAGCGATGCCGGGCGTCAGCGCTGGGATCACAGTTGGGCGAGGTCGGGACCGGGAGCTACGATGACCCCGCACTCGCGCGAGTGGCGGAATTGGCAGACGCGCTGGATTCAGGTTCCAGTGTTCGAAAGGACGTGGGGGTTCAAGTCCCCCCTCGCGCACTCTGGACATGGCCGGCGCGCTGCGCCCCGGTCCGAACCCGGCGTCGTTCCCGGATCGTTCGGGGCGGCGCCCTCGTCGTTCGCCACCCGGTTGGAGCGCGAGACTCCTTGGTCCCAGTCCACAGCTACCGACACGGAGATCCACGATGGGTGAAGGCGCGCTGAATGCGACCGAGGTCGGCCAGGAGATCACCGAGCACCGCCATCACGCCGAGGAGCACAGCTCCGGCAACAGGACCGACCGACGGATCACCGTGGTCGAGGCGGTGCTGTTGTCGGCAGTCACGATCCTCGCCGCGTGGTCGGGGTACGCCTCGGCGAAGTGGGGCACCGAGGCCCAGCTGACGCTGGCTCGTGCAGGCGCAACACGCACGGAAGCAAGCCGGGCGAACCTCGAGGCCTCGGAGCAGCGCAATTTCGACGCGTCCACGTTCGATGCGTGGTTCACCGCGTACACGGCCGGCAACCAACCGGCGATGGACATCGCGGAACGCCGGTTCCGGCCGGAGTTCGACATCGCCTTCAAGGCCTGGCTCGCGACCAGCCCCGAGACCAATGCCGACGCACCTCCGGGCCCGACGTACATGGACGAGTACGACCAGCCGGACATGACTGTGGCCGCAGAGAAGGACGTGGAGGCAGACGCGTTGTACCAAGAGGGCGCGACGGCCGGCAAGAACGCCGACAACTACGTCCGCACAACTGTGTTGTTGGCCAGTGTGTTGTTCTTGGTCGGTATCAGCGGCCACTTCCGAGTGCCGGCCGCCCGCTACGGGCTGATCGGCGTCGGCTCGTTGTTGCTGATCCTGGCGATCTCGATCATCCTGACCTCGCCCAGCCCGCCGGCCTGAGGCAGAACCAGCCCGCCGGCCTGAGGCAGAACCAGCCCGCCGGCCTGAGGCAGGACGCTCGGCACAGCCGTCGGTTGCTACGTTGCTACCCGACACGGACCGGGAGGGGAACGGGGGCACGCTCATGAGCGCGGAGGACCATGGACCTGCGGCCGCGCTGGAATCCTCCCTCGCCGGCGCTCTGTACGGGACGCTCGGAGCGGTCGAGGTCTCCGCGCTGCACCGGATGACCGGCGGAGCATCACGCGAGACGTGGAGCCACGATGCCACCGACACACGCGGTGTGGTCCACGAACTCGTGCTGCGACGCGACCCGCCGGCCCGTCCCGGCGCGCCCGGAGCGATGCGTCGTGAGGCCGCAACGATGCGCGCCGCGACTCAGGCGGGTCTGCCGGTGCCGGAGGTACTGGTCGAGTTCGAGGAGCCGTCGCCGTGGGGTGGTGCGGGAATGGTCATGCGCCGAGTCGGGGGCGAGACGATCGCGCGCCGCATCCTCCGCGACGATCGGTATGCGACAGCGCGGCCGCTGCTCGCTGCGCAGTGCGGATCGGCGCTCGCAGCGCTGCACGGCGTCGACCCGGAGGTGGTGCCCGGTCTGGTCGACACCGATCCACTCGCGCTGCTGCGAGCTCTGTTGGACTCCCTGGACGAGCCGGTTCCGACGTTCGAGTACGCGTTGCAGTGGCTGCAGCAGCACCGACCTGATCCGGTCGGGCGTTCGATCGTCCATGGCGACTTCCGCCTCGGCAACCTGATCGTCGACGAGTCGGGCCTTCGGGCCGTCCTCGACTGGGAGCTCGTGCACGTGGGCGACCCGATCGAGGATCTGGGATGGCTCTGCGTCAAGGCGTGGCGTTTCGGTGCGGCACCTGCGGTCGGTGGGTTCGGGTCGCGCAGGGAGTTGATCGATGCGTACGTCGCCGCGGGTGGATCTCCGGTCGGGTTGGAGACCTTGCGCTGGTGGGAGGTGCAGGGCACCCTGCGCTGGGGGGCGATCTGTCTGATGCAGAGCGCTGTGCACCTCCGAGGCGATCTGCGATCTGTGGAACTCGCCGCCATCGGCCGACGGGTGTGCGAAACCGAGTGGGACCTACTCCTCCTCCTGGAGCCGGCGTCGGCTCGGGTCGCGCTGGACCACCACCTCTCGACGGTCGCTGACACGACTCCGGATGGCGTCGGGGCCGACATCGACGCCGGTGCATCCGACGGTGGGGTGCACGGCCGCCCGACGAGCGCGGAGCTCGTCACTGCTGTGCGGGAGTTCCTGGCCGAGCAGGTCATGCCGGCCACCGAGGGGGCGCTCTCGTTCCACGCACGGGTCGCGGCGAACGTCCTGGGAATGGTGGAGCGCGAGCTGGCCGGGGCCGGCGAGCAGGAACCATTGCGGGCCGATGGTCTGGGCAGGCTGGGCATCACGTCGGAGCGCGAGCTGTGCGAGATGATCCGACAGCAGGGTGTCGGCGGACGGGAGCAGGACCTCATCGAGGTGCTCGCCAGCGGCGTGGTGACACGTGTCTCCGTGGCGAACCCCGAGTACCTCTCGATTCCCGCCGGGTGAAGGGACCACGGCTGAGTGGGCTCCGCACACGGTGGGCAGATGTGCCCGGGATGACGAACCACCGGTACAGAGTTCTCCTTGTGGTGCCGAAAGGGTAGGACCGACGTCAGCGGGGCGATCGCAAGCTCTCCACGTTGACAGCACAGCAAGGTCGGTCGTCCGAGAAAGAGACAAGTGTCACGCGCTGCCCTGTGGCTGCGCTCCGACACCGGTCTGGACCCTTGACACCGGCCGTAGAATACGGGTTTGGTCATCACCTGTTGTCCATGAGTTCCGACTCCGGACACCCACGGTGACCGTCCGTCCACAGCGAATGAGGTAAGTGGTGGCGAATCAGCGAGTAGAACGCGACGAAGAAGACCTCGTCCGGATGTACCTGAAAGACATCGGCCAGTACGCGCTACTGACCAAGGACGACGAGGCGCGTCTCGCACAGGCGATGGAGGCCGGCCGAGAGGCCCGCACCGAGCTGGACGCGGACGGCAAGTCCGTGTCCCCCGGCCGCAAGCGTGAACTGCGCCGCCTCATCCGCGAGGGTGAGGACGCCGAGCGCACCTTCGTGCAGTCCAACCTGCGCCTCGTGGTCTCGATCGCCAAGAAGTATCAGGCATCGGGCATGCCGCTGCTGGACCTCGTCCAGGAGGGCAACCTGGGCCTGATGCACGCGGTCGAGAAGTTCGACTGGCGCAAGGGCTTCAAGTTCTCGACGTACGCCACCTGGTGGATCCGTCAGGCACTCACCCGTGGCATCGCCAACACCGGTCGCACGATCCGCCTCCCCGTGCACGCGGGCGACACGATGAACCGCGTCCAGAAGGCTCGCACCCGCCTCGAAACCACCCTGGGCCGCCCGGCGACCTTGGCCGAGCTCGCTGCGGATCTGGAGATGCCCGAGGCCAAGGTCACCGAGACGCTGCTCTTCGCCGCTGACACCCTGTCGCTGTCGACGCCCCTGCGGGAGGACGGCGACGCCGAACTCGGCGACGTCGTGCCGGACCGTGGAGCGGTCACCCCGTTCGAGGCGGCCTCGGTTGCACTCCTGCCCGCCGAGATCGGCCGACTGCTGTCGCCGCTCGACGAGCGTGAACGAGAGATCCTGAAGCTCCGCTTCGGCCTCGACCGTGGCGAGCCCCGCACGCTCGAAGAGGTCGGAGAGCACTTCGCACTGACCCGTGAGCGCATCCGTCAGATCGAGGCCCGGGCGATGTCCAAGCTGCGTCACCCCTCGGCTGACACCGGCGCTCGTGACCTGTTGAGCGTCTGAGTCACACCGTCGAATCGGCAACGGCCGGTGTGTCCGCCTCCGGGTGGGCACACCGGCCGTTCGTCGTTGGGGGGCGACCTTCCGATCCGGGAGGACGTTCTGGTGGGCGTCGGGAGTTGACCACCACGAGGAATACGGTCGACCGAGGACGCTGTCGATCGACGAACGCCCTTGACGGAAGAGCCACCATGCCCGTGAGACGCCTGAACCATGCAGTGATCTACGTGCGCGACGTGGAGCGCACCCGCGAGTTCTACGAGAACGTCCTGGGCTTCCGGACATTGGTCTGGATGCCGGGTCAGGCCGCCTTCTTCCAGGCAGGCGGTTCCACGAACGACCACGACCTGGGCGCGTTCCAGATCGGCGCTGACGCCGGGCCGTCGACCGCTGGTCGTTCCACGGTCGGGCTGTACCACTTGGCGTGGGAGGTCGACACGCTGGCAGAACTGGCACGCATCCGCGGCATCCTCTCCGAGCGGGGAGCTCTCGTGGGCGCGTCCGACCACGTGACGACCAAGGCGCTCTACGCACAGGATCCCGACGGCCTCGAGTTCGAGGTGTCCTGGCTGCTCCCCGCTGATCGCATCGACGACGAGGTCCGCGCCCGGCTCGCGAAGGACGGCACACGCCCCCATCCTCTGGACCTCGACGCGGAGATCGCGACGTACGGCGCCCAGACCGTCGGCGGACTCGGAGTGTCGATCCCGCTGCCGGGTTGACACGGCTCTCTGCTGGAACGCCGGCTGGCGGCCATTGCGCCGAGCTGTCGATGGGTCTACGGTCTCCGACATGCCTTCGGAAAACGTGGAAACGTCGATTCCCGCCGCGGTCACCGACCGCCGAACCCGAAAACGAGACGCTCGCCGGGACCACCTGCTGGACCTGGCCGCCGACCTGGTCGAGGCCGTCGGGGTGCACGGGGTCACGATGACCGCCCTGGCGGAGGCCGCCGACTACGCACCCGCGTCGCTGTACACGTACTTCGCCTCACGTAGCGCGCTCCTGGCGGCACTCCAGCAGCGTGCGCTCGTGGTGCTCGGCGAGGTCGCCGAGGCTGAACTCTCAGCTTGGGACTCTGCGCTCGCCGACCATGCCGCGGCCTCAGAGCCGATCAGCAAGCAGACCGCCGCGCTGGCACGGCTCTGGGCGTTCTCGGGACTGTTCCTGTCGGCACCCCACGATCACCCCCGTGAATTTTGTCTGCAGCAGCAACTGCTCGTGAGCACCGGAGCCGAGGACACCGCTGATGCGGCCACCATCGTGCCCACTGCGATGATCGTCCTGGACGTGCCGCGCCGTCTGCTCGCCGGTGCCGAATCGGTCGGGGCGCTCGAACCCCTCCGAGCGGCCGCCGACCCCCTCGACCAACCGATCGACGGGTCGATCCTGCGGACGTTCGCGTGGGTCGTCGCACTCAACG
>Ga0335397_10013111_pt1 | contig 10107 bp, 11 predicted proteins | sample MAT04_FD_205740 | JGI IMG/M metagenome (GOLD analysis project Ga0335397, IMG submission 205740) | Freshwater microbial communities from Lake Fryxell liftoff mats and glacier meltwater in Antarctica - MAT-04 (spades assembly) (version 2) ...
GCGCAAGCCGCAGCCGCCTCGCAGGAGCTTGTGCAGTGGGGCGCCTATCTAGCGCGGGCCGGGGATTGCCTGGCCTGCCATACCGCGCCGGAGGAACGGCCGTTTACTGGAGGGGTGCCATTTGAACTGCTGGTCGGAAGGGTTTATTCGACCAACATCACCCCTAACCTCGAAACCGGGATAGGTGGCTACAACAGGGACGATTTCGTCAAGTCTATGCACGAAGGCGTGGCAAAGGACGGACACTATCTTTATCCGGCGATGCCCTATACGTCGTACGCCAGAGCGTCGCAGGAAGATCTGTCGGCGCTCTATGCCTACTTCATGCAAGGCCTGGAGCCGGTACATAATCCCAATCGCCCGGCACAATTGAAATGGCCGCTTGGCATACGTTCCCTGATGGTTGCATGGAATGCGCTCTATTTCAACAAGGGTGAATACGTCAACGATCCGCAAAAAAACACTTCATGGAACCGCGGCGCATCTCTCGTGCAGGGTCTGGGGCATTGCGGTGCATGTCACACACCGCGCGGCGCTATCGGCGAGGAAAAAGCAAGCAGCGAGCAGGATGGCGGGCAATATCTCGCCGGTGCCACGTTGAACAACTGGTATGCATCTCCCCTGACTGGCGACCCTGAAACCGGGCTGCATGCCTGGTCGAAAGACGAGATAGCCGAATACCTGAAATCGCTGCCGCCTGCCGATAACGAAGGGCAGGACCATGCGAATGTGGCCATTAAGGCAAGCGACGTTTCTGAAACAACATGGGCGCTGCGGGTCGGCGATACCAGGATGGCTGGATCGGGCGTCTATCTGGACAACTGCAACGCCTGCCATCGCTCGGATGGGTCGGGCGCCAACCGGACTTTCCCAAATCTGGTAAAAAACGAAGCGATCAACGCCGGCGACCCGATATCATTGATTCATATAGTATTGGCCGGGTCTGCCATGCCGTCAACGCAAACTGCGCCGTCCGCTATCGCCATGCCTGATTTCGGGTGGCGTTTGAGTGATGAGGAAGTCGCGGATGTGCTCAACTTTGTCCGCGGCAGCTGGGGCAACCATGCAGCCGCCTTCAGCCAGGACGCGGTCGAGCGCCTCCGCAAATCCCTCACTCTCCAAAAGAGCCCAAAATAAGTGCGCTGCCATTGCCGACCATTGACGCGCGTTCTTGCCGCAGCATCGCTCCAAGTCAATATCCAAGAGACACAACATCATGGCCTTGATCGGCCTGGATTCGGCCATTGTCGAATGTACACTCCAAACCCCAAGGTGAAGAAATATGACGAATAAAACGGTTGCAAATCTGTTTATAGATACTCTGGTGGCAGCTGGGGTGAAGAGGGTCTACGGGTTGGCCGGAGACTCCCTTAACGGGATTACCGATTCGATCCGCACACGGGATGACATCCAATGGATTGCCGTGAGACATGAAGAAACCGCTGCGTTTGCGGCAGGAGCTGAAGCCCACTTGACCGGGTGGCTGGCTGTGTGTGCCGGAAGTTGCGGGCCGGGAAACCTGCATTTGATCAACGGACTCTACGACTGCCATCGCAGTCGTGTCCCCGTGCTGGCGATTGCATCGCAGATTCCAAGCCAGGAAATCGGCAGTGGATATTTTCAGGAAACCCACCCGGAACATCTCTTCGCCCAATACAGTCATTACTGCGAACTGGTTTCCCATCCGGAACAAATGCCCCGATAATGAAATTGCGGAACTGGCGAAGATTCTCAATACGGCGAAGAAGATAACAATTTTTGGTGGAGTGGGCTGTGCCCGAGCGCACACGGAATTGATCGAGCTTGCGGGCAGGCTGCAAGCACCAATCGTCCATGCGTTGCGCGGGAAAGAATTCATTGAGTTCGACAACCCGTTTGACGTGGGCATGACCGGTCTGGTCGGGATATCCTCCGGTTATTACGCGATGATGAACTGCGATGTCGTACTGATGATGACAGAGACGATAGACATCTGAAGACATCAGTCGAGCATTATCAGAAGACACGGAAGGGCCTTGATAATCTTGCGGCCGAGAATCCGCATGACAAGCAGATCCACCCGCAGCACGTTACCAGAGTACTGAGCGACCTTGCCGCCAAGGATGCCATCTTCTCGTGCGATGTCGGTACCCCGACAATCTGGGCGGCACGCTATCTGGCGATGAACGGTAAGCGGAGACTGCTCGGTTCCTTTATTCATGGATCTATGGCCAGCGCCCTTCCTCAGGCCATTGGGGCGCAGGTCAGCCATCCCGGCCGTCAGGTCATTTCACTGTCAGGTGATGGCGGTCTCGCGATGCTTATGGGCGATCTCCTTTCACTCCCGCAATTGCAGGCGCCGGTCAAGGTGATTGTCTTCAAAAATAACGGCTTAGGCTTCGTCGAACAGGAAATGAAGGCGGCCGGCATCCCGGAGTTCGCAACCGACCTGCATAACCCAAATTTCGCCAAAATGGCCGAGGCAGCTGGTCTCCTGAGGCTTACTGCGGAAACGCCTGATCAGGTTCAACCGATGATCACCCAAGCCCTCAAACATGACGGGCCCGCTCTGGTCGAGGTACTGGTCAATCGGCACGAACTCATAATGCCTCCGAAGGTCAGTCTCGATCAGGTGGCCGGTTTCAGCCTCTTCATGCTCAAGGCACTGCTCAGCGGACACGGCGACGAAATCATCGATTTGGCAAAGGTCAATTTATTCCGCTAGACGTTGAAGAAGGGTTGATGGATATCGTTGGAGAGCAGGAAAAACCGGAGGAGTTGGTCAAGCGCCGATGTTTGCAGTTCGTTATAAATAACCATGGTGAAGTGTCTCATGTGGTCCGGAAATCATGCAACGGTTATGTAGCATGCAACGTTCATTCTGTGCCGGACCGCACTCCAGATTAGACCCCACCATGCTTCAAGTATGCATAATTATAATTTACAAAGCTCAATTAAGGCGCTCTCCGGCCATTGGGCATAGAACTTGCTAACAAAGTTCTATGGCAGAAGGGGCACATTTAATTTCTCCCGCCATTAAACTTCTGTATTTATATCAATTAAAAATCTTAAAAAGGAGTGGTGTTATGGCCCAAAAAGTGACTATTGACGCTGATGAATGTATTGGCTGTCAATCTTGTTTAGAGATTTGCCCTGAAGTGTTCAGTTTTAATTCCGACACCGAAAAGGCAGAAGTTCGTGAAGAATATACAGGTTCTGAAGTGTGTATCGAAGAGGCAGTTGGTTCGTGTCCGGTTAACTGCATCACGGTCGATTGAGCTATATATTTAAAATAATATCATAGTTTTAACGATGTGTGCCTAACTGGAAATCGGACATCCCGATAAACGATTTCAATGGAAAGTTGATAAGATTCCCTGAATCTCCTCGAAGCATCAGGGAGGACCAGCGGTAAGATCATAATTTCCTTTAGGTAAACCCCCGGCTTTGCCGGGGGACAATAAAAGTTTGACGGTTCCAGCAAAATAATGAAACCTCCGAAACCATGGCCTGTTCAAAGTCACGTAAATGGATGGCTCATAAATGACATGAAATGAATTGAACTGTCCGCAACGGTAACGTGGAGAACATTTTTAGTGACCATGGAAATACCGGCAAGAATAGGTGAAATTTTATAATGACACGAAAATTGTTAATTGATCTGGCACGAAAGAAAGAGAGCAACATCCAAGAGCGGCGTTGCAACCCGACCACCGAATGGTGGTCAGTGAATCTTTTGACCATGCCGCTTTGAGCGGCCCACATTTTTAATACCCCGGCTTTGCCGGTGGATACTTATTTCAATTGTGTGAATTAGTCCTCCCTCAGGTCGATTTCTTTTCTTCGCAAGAAATGGAGTCGATCTGAGTTATGAGTCTGTTTGAATCATCGTTACACAAGCAAGTTAACTTGGTTTGGACGGGACATAGTCGACCATCTCAAGGCAATCAATTATAATGGAGGACTGAGATGAATGTTATTCCAGACTTAGAATTTGTTAAATCCTTGAAGGAGACGGGAGGAGATACTCTGAAAAAGTGCTATCAATGTGCATCCTGTTCTGTTGCCTGTCCTTTGTCTTCAGATAAAAATCCTTTCCCGAGAAAGGAAATGATTTGGTCTCAGTGGGGAATGAAGGAAGCCCTCTTCGCTGATCCCGATGTGTTTTTATGTCATCAATGTGGCGATTGCACGGAGATATGTCCGCGTGGTGCAAAACCTGCTGAAGTTCTCAGCGCGATCCGCTCTTATATCTACACGTCTTATGGTTGGCCCGCATGGCTCGCAAAGTTGGCAACCAGTGTAAAGAACTTACCGTTACTGATTGGCATCCCTTCCGCCATAATTTTAGTTCTCTGGTTTCTGTCCGGCGCAATGCATTTTCCATCCTCTGATGTTTTTGCTCGCTACGGGTATACCCAGTTTTTCGGGCACTGGGACTTTAAATGGTATCCGAAGAACACCACATTCATTATATCGATCATGGTTCCTGCCGCAGGCCTGGCTATATTCTCTGTTGCCGGGGGAATCATCAGGATGTGGAGTGCGATGAGCCAAAGGGCGAATATCCGATCCGATTTCAGGCCTTCTGCTATAACTTTTTTCAACGAATTTCTTTGGCCCTCTCTTGTTGAGACAATGAAGCATGATCGATTTCGTTTGTGCACGGCTAACAAAGACAGGGCTAAAGGTCACTTGCCGCTGGTATTGGGCTTCATCGGCGCTTTTATTCTCACCTGCTGGTCAGCAATCAGGCAGGACATCCTGGGCCTTATCTGGCCATCCTTTCATGGTCCGCTGCCACTGACCGATCCATTCAAAATCTATGCGAATTTTTCTGCAATTGCCCTGCTTTATGGAATATGGGTCCTCTGGGGCAACCGTGTTAAACTGGAGAAAAGAGGAAAAGCAAGAAGGACATTCTATGATTGGTTTCTTATCGGAGAAATCACTGCCGTAGGTGTTTCAGGTCTGGCTGCAGAGCTGTTGCGTTGGGCCGGCATACCGACTTTAGGTTACATTCTATACCTCATACATCTCATTTCAGTTATGATGCTTTTCCTCTATATGCCATACACAAAATTTGCTCATATCATTTACAGGACCACGGCGATGTGTTTCGAGAAATTTCGTGAAAGTGTTTTTGCAGATAAACAATGAATTGCCAGAACCTCTCTGCCGACTAGTCGACGCTTGTCGTTTCTTGGAATATCTGCCCAAGTATCAGAAGAGAGAGGGGTTCAACTTTAAAACCACATAGCGGCGGTGAGTTTACAAGAATCTGAACAAAATACTCTTGGAGGAGAAAGAAGATATGAGTTTTCATATAAAGAACAATATTTATTGGGTTGGGAAAATTGACTGGGAAATACGAAAATTTCATGGAGAGGAGTATTCGACGCATCGCGGTTCCAGTTATAACCCCTACCTGATAAAAGAGGAAAAAACGGTTCTGATTGACACCGTATGGGGAAAATTTTCCAATGAATTTGTCGAAAACCTGCAAAAAGAGATCCCCCTTGACAAAATTGATTACATAGTTGCCAATCATGCAGAATCGGACCACAGCGGCGCCTTGCCGGAACTGATGCGCCATATCCCCGATACCCCGATATACTGCACCGCTAATGCCGTCAAATCTTTGAAAGGCCATTATCATCAAGACTGGAATTTCCATGTTGTCAAGACAGGCGACACACTTAGTCTGGGTTCAAAAGAGCTGATATTTATTGAGGCCCAAATGCTGCACTGGCCGGATAGCATGATGAGCTACCTAACTGGGGATAACATCCTCTTTAGTAACGATGCCTTCGGCCAGCATATCGCGTCGGAACTGATGTACAACGATCTGGTCGATCAGGCGGAGTTGTATCAGGAGGCTATCAAGTACTATGCCAACATCTTGACGCCCTTCAGCACCCTGGTTGACAAGAAAATCAAGGAGGTCCTTGGACTGAACGTGCCGGTGGACATGATCTGCCCGAGCCATGGCGTGATGTGGAGGAAGGATCCTTTGCAGATCGTCAACCAGTATGTGCAATGGGCAAACAGCTATGCCGAGAACCAGATTACGATTCTCTATGATACCATGTGGGATGGGACCAGGAGAATGGCGGAGGCGATATCGAAGGGAATTACTGAGATCGATAAGACCGTCACTGTGAAACTCTTCAATATAGCCCGGTCGGACAAGAACGATCTGATTACCGAGGTCTTTAAGTCCAAGGCGATTCTCGTCGGATCGCCGACGATCAATCAAGGTATCCTTTCGGCTGCAGCAGCCATCCTCGAGGAAATACGAGGGCTCAAGTTCAAGAATAAGAAGGCTGCCGCCTTCGGGTGCTACGGCTGGAGTGGAGAGGCGGTCAAGATGCTCTCTGAAAGGCTTAAAGAAGGTGGGTTCCAGTTGCTGAATGATGGAATCCGTGAAAAATGGAATCCGGATAGCGATGCGGTTGAAAACTGTATTCGTTTCGGAAAAGACATCGCATTGAATCTTCAATGATACGGAAGGAGTTCGGCAAGCATATCCAACCCATAACAATGGAGGCATTAAAATGAAGGAACAGCCATCCGATACTCTGCCCCTCTCCCCATGGTGGCGTCATAGTGTGACCTTGGTATTTATTTTGGGCATGGCGGTGTTAATCTTCATGTCTGTTCAAGCCTATCGATATGCTCCTCCTATTCCGGAAAAGGTGGTTGACATTTCTGGTAAGCTCATTTTTACCAAGCTCGACGTTGAAGTTGGTCAGCAGGTCTTTTTGAGATATGCTTTGATGCAAAACGGATCAATCTGGGGGCATGGTTCATACCTGGGTCCGGATTATTCGGCACAATATCTTCATGAGCTTGCGGTCGATACCGGTAATGGTATTGCCGGACAGGAATTCAATAACGATCTGTCATCGCTGAACGATGAACAACGCTCAGCGATAGATGCAAAAGTTGCTCGGCTTCTCAAAGAAAACAGATACAATCCCGTATCGAAACACCTGACATTTCTTGATCCCGAAAAAGTCTCGTATCAGCGACAACTTGGGGTTTGGGCCGATTATTTTCTCCAGCCAACAACAAATACGGGGCTCCCGAGCAAATACATCCACGATCCCGAGGAGATTCGTCAACTGACCGCATTTTTTGCCTGGACCGCCTGGGTCAGTGTCGCTCAACGACCGGACAAATCCTATTCCTATACCAACAACTTTCCTTATGACCCGACAGTCGGCAACCGTCTATCGTCCGACGCCATTCTCTGGAGCGCCCTGAGCATTATCATGCTGATGGCCGGGCTCGCTCTGGTATTGTCTTTTTCCGGCAGATTTGACTACTTGGGCTGGAAAGGAGAAAAACGGAACATTCATCCCCAAATGCTGTTCGGTGGAGTCACTGCCGGCCAGAAGGCGACCATCAAATATTGTCTTATTGTCGCTCTGCTTTTCCTTGCACAGGTTATGCTTGGTGGCGCACTGGCACACTATCGCGCAGAACCCGGCAATTTTTATGGCATCGATCTGGCGCAATATCTACCGAGCAATATCTTGCGCACCTGGCACCTCCAATTAGCCATTTTTTGGATTGCGACATCCTATATCGCCGGTGGGTTGTTGCTGGCCTCTTCCTTGGGCCAAAAGGAACCGCGCGGTCAAGCGATCGGCATTCATGTACTGTTTTGGGCGCTTGTCGTGCTGGTTGTAGGGAGTATGTTGGGTGAATTGCTCGGCATTCATCAGTTCTTCGGCGGCCTATGGTCCTGGTTCGGGCATCAGGGTTGGGAATTTCTCGAGTTGGGTCGATTTTGGCAGATCATCATGGTAATTGGATTCAGCTTTTGGCTGTGGCTTCTCCTCCGGGCGATTGCGCCAGCCCTCAAGGATCCTGAGCGTAGAGAAATCACCCGGATCTTCTTGGGGTGCGCCGCCGCCATTCCCATATTCTACCTGCCGGCCTTCTTTTTCGGGAGCACCACAAATTTTACAGTCGTCGACATGTGGCGTTTCTGGATTATTCACCTCTGGGTGGAAGGTTTTTTCGAGCTGTTTGTTACCGTTTTAGTCGCGCTCACCTTTTACCAACTGGGTGTCGTGAGCCGTCGCAACGCACTGCGGGTCATTTACCTGGATGCCATTCTCTTTCTTGCTGGTGGTATAATCGGCACGGCACACCACTGGTATTGGACCGGTCAGGCAAACTTCACGATGGCCTTGGCGGCCATGTTTTCAGCACTCGAAGTAGTTCCGCTCACCCTGTTAACGCTTGACGCCTGGGACTTTATTAAATTGACCGGGACCAAAGGAACAAGCAGCACGCCGGAAAAAATTATTTCGCACAAATGGACTTTTCACTTTCTCATGGCCGTTGGGTTTTGGAATTTTGTCGGCGCGGGCATCTTTGGATTTCTGATTAACATGCCGGTTATCAGCTATTTTGAGGCAGGTACCATATTGACGCTGAACCATGGCCATGCCGCCTTGCTGGGTGTCTTCGGCATGTTGGGCATGGCAATCCTTGTGCTTGCCCTGCGCCATGTGCTGACCGAGGAACAGTGGGTGGTGCCGGAAAAGTTCATCAAAATTTCTTTCTGGGGCTTAAACATCGGCCTTGCGCTGATGGTGATCTCCAACTTGTTTCCGGTGGGCGTCCTTCAGTTATGGGATGTCCTTGAAAACGGCTACTGGCATGCGCGGAGCCTTGAATTCATTGGGCAGGATCGGATTCGGCTGCTGGAATGGTGCAGCTTACCTTCGCATGCGGTCTTGATTGCACTGGGTGTAACACCGATGGTGATTGCTTGTGGATTGACGTATCTGAAGATACGAAAAACCTGATCCCATATATAAGAAAGAGTTGTCATGATGGCGCGAGGCAAGCAGTGCCATTTGGGCTGAGTTTATAGTTATCCTGTGTGATAAACTCTGTGGGTTTTTCGGTTGATAACACAGGATTTGGAACAGTAAGAACGACATGATGAGGCGGCGTCTGCCGAAAAGGAACATAACCACTCGAAATGATTATTGTGCCATCGAAAATTCGCGGGGTGCTACGACTGTTTGCTAAAAACAGGTTGCCTGATCAGCCTAGAATTGTTGAGAAAAATACGTATGGCAAGTTGCAAGCACTTCAGCTAACAGAGAGGAGAATCTTATGCAAGAGTCATCATTACTTCATACGAAAAATGTAATAGATAGAACAATAGGTGAGATTGTTGCTGCCGATTACCGCACCGCGAAAGTTTTCGAGGAAAATGGGATTGATTTCTGCTGTGGTGGCAAAGTCGCCCTCTCTGCCATCTGTCAGGAAAAACGCCTGGATCCAGTCGCAATAACTCGGGAGATCGAAGCCGCAAAAAGTACACCGGTTGAAAAGGACTGAGACTACGGAGCCTGGCCGCTGTCATTTCTTGCCGACTACATCGTCAATACGCATCATGCATATCTCAAAGATAACCTTGAGCCGATCGATGCCTATACCCGGAAAATCGCCACGGTTCACGGCGCTCATCATCCCGAGGTTGTGAAAATTGCCGCCATCTTTAGCAAGATCGCAACCGATATGGCAGCACATCTCCGCGAAGAGGAAGAGGTTTTTTTCCGATCCGTCAAACGGGCTGAAGCTAGCCAAAAGGTCGGGAATGGAGCATTGAGTCAGGATAGGGAAACGATCAAGGTCTTTCTTGAACGGCTTGGCCGCGAGCACGAGGAGATCGGCGATGCCGTCCACTCGATCAGTCATCTGTCATCTGTCAAAGGAGTATGCGATCCCCAATGATGTCTGCAATACCTTCATGGTCACCTATCAGAAACTCAAAGAGTTTGAGGACGACCTTCATAAGCACGTCCATCTGGAAAATAACATCCTCTTCCTGAAAGCAGCAAAACTCTAGACGTTGAAAAAGGGTTGATGGATATTGTTGGAGAGCAGGAAAAACCGGAGGAGTTGGTCAAGCGCCGATGTTTGTAATTCGTTATAAATAACCAGAGTGAAGTGTCTCATGTGCTCCGGAAATCTTGCAACAGTTATGTAGCATGCAACGCTCATTCTGTGCCGGACCGCACTCCAGATTAGACCCCACCATACTTCAAGTACACATAATTATAAATACAAAGCTCAATCAAAGCGCCATCCGGC
>Ga0335397_10013112_pt1 | contig 10106 bp, 3 predicted proteins | sample MAT04_FD_205740 | JGI IMG/M metagenome (GOLD analysis project Ga0335397, IMG submission 205740) | Freshwater microbial communities from Lake Fryxell liftoff mats and glacier meltwater in Antarctica - MAT-04 (spades assembly) (version 2) ...
ATTTGGGGAAGGGATTTACGCTGAGGGGGAGTGTTACTTTGATAAAGTGAGAAGTAGGGAGTAAGAAGTAGGAAGATGCGAGCAGGCTGCGAAAGCCAAAAACTGTTGAGAAGTTTAGAGGTTGAGCAGCAGGAGCTCTTTAGCAGATGAAGTTATGTGGGGCGTTTAGATAGTTTAGAAAAGGAGTCACCTAAACCTGCCGGAAGGGCGGGCAGGCAGCGTAGCCATTAAACATCTATACTTCTCAACGACTCAACGCATCAACTCATCAACTAATCAACCAATTACTGATTACTGATCACTCATCACTCATCACTACCCTTGCATTTCCAATCAAAATTGCTTATCTTTGACCTCATAATTTCAAGAGATGAACCTGCAATACCTAACCGAAAGCACTTACCTACTGCCCGTTTGCAGCAGATTGGCAATTTCGGTGGGGGGGGTATTGCAAGCCAGATAATTGCTGTTTAAGCCTGTTAAAACACTGCACCAGCAGTACAGGTAAAGCCATGCAGTTTTCAGGTTATCTGAAAAGATTCCCTCTTAGTTTACAAGGTAATAAAGTGCATTTTCTTTGTTAATCCTCATTTTATTGACCTTAATTTTTACAAAAATGAAAAAAATAATTTTATTGATTGCAATTTCACTAATTGCAATCAGTGGCTATAGCCAGTTTATTGTCCCGGTAACCTTAACCGGAGATTGCGTTTATCCCCAGACCGGAACATTTTATGGCGTTAATGTGAAAGTGTATCATGGTACGACTTTAATGGCCGAAGGTCAGGCTGTTTCTTTAACAACTACGAATCAGCTATTGGTTGAAATTCCTGAATTTTGCATGGTTGACAACATTAAAATCTATAAAATCGTTGTTGATGCGCTAAAAGGATACATCAACCCGTATTCAAGAATATGCAAGGGAACTAATATTAGCCTTGACCTCTACTCATGTGAGGATTTTGTTAATGGAGTAGGTGCGCAGGAAGTTACCCTTTATTAATTGCCCTATGAAAAGGCAAATTATCATTTGGTTAGTTGCGTGTCTGCTATTTGGTTGCAATTCATATGCTCAAAACCAGGCAAATATCTGGTATTTTGGATATAAACACGGACTTGATTTCAATTCGGGGTACGCAGAATATCTGGATGATTGTCCGGAATGGCAGTATTACACCACCAGTATTTCTGATACGAATAGTAATTTGCTTTTTTTTACGGATGGACAAACCGTCTGGAACAAAGAGCGGGAAATTATGATAAACGGCGAAGGCCTTCATGGTGACCGCTATAACCCTCAGCCTGCAGTAATTTGCCCTGACCCAGAGAATGCAGATAGATATTATGTATTTACAGTAGGCTCACCTGACATTCATAAAGGCCTTGAATACAACATTATAGGCATGGCCCTTGGCAATGGCTCTGTTGTGACTAAAAATGTAGTGGTACCAGCCGGCGAGTTTGCAAAACACAAAATAACAGCAGTAAAAAAAGCAAATAATGTAGATTACTGGATTATTACCAGGTTCGATGACCCAAATAATCCAAATGTATGGGCTTGTTTTAGTCTAACTGCAACAGGATTAGACCCCATTCCCGTGATTAGCCCGGCGCGTTACAGTGTAAACGCATGGATGCAACACGGAGCGGTAAAGGTCTCTCATGACCGAAAAAAAATAATTTCAGTGCAAAGTGGTGAAACTGGCTCTCATGGTAGATTTGATGTTTGCAATTTTGACATCATTACAGGAGAAATAGATCATAGATTTTACATAAAAGAACATAATAGCAATCCCGATGGTTTCGGAATCTATGGTATGGAAATTACTCCCGATTCTAAACTCCTCTATATTTCTTTTTATGCTTTTCATCAGGCGCCACTTTCATATTTATCATTTGTTTACCAGTATGACTTAACCAGAACAGACTCCCTTGGTTTTTTAAATTCGAGGCTTGCTGTCAGCACAGATAGTCGTGCCAGAAGTTTGCAACTGGGTCCAGATGGCAAAATATATGTTTCAACTACTAACAGTGATCCTTTCAATTCCAGATATCTTGGGGTAATTCACACTGTGTGGGAAAGGGGTATTTTCTGTAATTATGAAAAAAACGCTGTTGATATAGGTGTATTCAATGGTCATTCTGGGTCCACCCTACCTTCCTTTCCCTCCGAACTCCTCTACCGCTTTGTATGGCAGGGCGGGCCATGCGCCAAAACACTTTTCACCTTCCGGCACCGGTTTATTCCTGAGCCCGACAGCATCGTATGGAATTTTGGCGATGGTACCACATCAACTAATTTTAATCCCACCCATGTGTTCCAGTCAGGTGGCAACTATGAGGTTCATGCCCATGTAGTCTATCCCGATGGACGGATTGAAAAAACTTCCCGCGAAGTGGAGGTTACGCCCACTCCCGAACCCACCCTGCCCGCCACGCTGATGCTTTGCACCGGGGAAACCGGTCAATTGGATGCCGGCGGCGGCTACGCTCAATACAACTGGAATGGGCAATTAACCCCGGGAACACAATATTTCACGGCACATGACACCGGCACTTATACAGTACGCATCCGCAATGAATTTAATTGCATTGCCCTTGATACCACAAGGGTAGCGATTTACCCGCCACCCTTGCTTGATCAATCCAACTTAGTAATACAGCCTACCACCTGTAACAATTCTACCGGCTCCATCAGCGGGCTGGTGGTGGAAGCGGGAACCACAGTTTCCTGGAAAAACAATGCCGGGGAAGAGATTTCAACAGACATTGACATCAACGGACTGGGGGTAGGCAACTATTTCCTCTGGCTGACTGATGAAAGTGACTGCACGGTGCTGATGGAAACCTACACCATCAACAACCTGGACTCCGACCTGATTATTGAAAACGCCGAAGCCAGCCCGGCCTTATGCGGGGAAAATGTAGGAGAAATCATGATTACCGTGCAGCAGGGACTGGGCACCATGCTTTACTCCATCACCAACGGACCGCCTTATGTCGACAACGGAGGCGTATTTACCAATCTTGCTCCCGGCAATTACGATGTTTGGGTTATTGATGAGCATGGCTGCGAAGCCGTTTATTCAGGCAACCCGGTGGAAGTAGCGGATCTGGGTGGGCCTGTGATCACTGGTATTTTTCCCTCTCCGGCCACGGGAAGTGGCAACGAAGGCAGCATCACCATTACCGCCACAGGCGACAGCCTTTATTTCAGCCTCGATGGTGCTCCCGGACAACTCAGCGGGGAATTTACCGACCTGGCCGCCAGGGATTACCAGATCACCGTTGCCGATAAATATGGCTGCGACACTACTTTTACCGTAACCGTGGAGCAGTTGACAGGTTATGCTCTTTCGGCCATTGCCGGCACTGCCCGCAAATGCCTGCTGCAACAGGCAGCTTATACTTTAAAAGTGACCAATCTGAACGGGGTGAAGAAATTCAGGGTTGGCGTATTTTTCGACAATACGCGGCTTAGCCTTCAGGGTTTTAGCGATAAGTTTAAACCCGAAATGACCGCCACTGAATATGGCGATAGGGTAATTCTTGAATGGCAGGGAGATGAAAGCCTGACTATTTCAGATACCGTAAACCTGATCACCCTGATTTTCGAAGCCATTCAGCCCGGCACTGCCGATGTAAACTGGGATATGTCCCCAGCTTCCTGGTTCAGGGATGAAAATGGCAATGATATTCCGGTTCAGCCCTTTGATGGCTATGTAAAGATCACTTCCCCTCCCGTAATGGTCACCGGAAACGATCAGCGCAAGTGCGAAGGTGATTTAGCCATCGTTTCAGCAAATGTTCTGTCCGGTGGCGTTGAGCCATTTATTTTTGAATGGACAAAGCCAGACGGCTCAAAAGACAGTGAATCGTCTCTATGGTTGTTCGACCTCACCCAGGCAGAATCCGGAACCTACTCCGTAAAACTCACCGATGCCTACCAGTGCGTGGTTGAAGATACTGTGAAACTGGCTGTTATACCACCCCCCACGGCCAACTTCCCAACCACCAACGACACCATTTTTTACGAAAAGGAATACCAACTCCAGGCCACCCCCGGCTACGCCTCCTACCAATGGAGCACCGGAGACACCACATACTACATTAACATCACCGAAGATGGTGAATACAGCGTAATCCTGCAAACCGCTGAAGGTTGCACCAACCTTGAAAAAGTAATGCTGATTGACACCTGGTTTCCCTTCAACATCCCCAACGCCTTCACGCCCAACGGCGACGGCCTAAACGACACCTTCCGACCCGTAACTGATTACGACCGGTTTTCAAAATATAATATGGTCATATACAACTCCTGGGGCCAACGCATTTTTGAAACCACCAACCCCGCTGAGGGCTGGAATGGAAAGGATGCACCGGCAGGGGTTTATAGCTGGGTGATTAGTTATTCGGATATGGTGGGGAAGGTTGTGAAGTTGAGGGGTGGGGTGACGTTGGTTAAATAATTGCAATTACAGTGTGTTTATGGCTAAAATAAAAGTTCAGATTACTGATCACTCATCACTCATCACTTAAAAAGAAAAACCCCACCAACTGGCAGGGCTTTCTTTAGATAATTCCATTTTACTTACCTCATGCCCATTACTTTAAGGGTTTCGGTTTTAGTACCATCATTCACATTTATCAGGTACAACTGGTTTCCTACCACAAATTTTAGGAAAATGTACTTTTCTCCTTCAGTGTTGTATGAAGCTGAATAAACTTCACGTCCGGTAATATCAAAAACTTTCACCTCATAATGAGTGCTGGTTTTTGTTGCAGAAACTGCCGGGGTAAGATAAGCATGAATTCCGCCCCAGTCAATACCTGCATATCGCCAGATGCTTACTTCTTCCGTGTTTTCAGCTATTGGCACTGTTTTGTTTTGGTTGATGGAGCAGTCTTCAGTAGAGAGAACTCCCCATGGATCTGTTTCAATATCAATACCTACACTACTGCATTGGGTAGCATACGCTGTTCTTGCCATTTGTTGACTTCTCAGTTCCTTTAACTGAACAGTACCCTGTTGATAGCATCCATTGGCGATGGAGTCAAAACCTGCAACGTTCACATATACATACCCAAATCCGTTGGTAGTGCTACAATGGCCTACCATAGCAAGGTTACCCTCCTTGTAAATTGAGTTTTCAGGTGCCCACCAGGCCGTTACTATTGGTTGTGAGCCCTCAGGCATGGCATCGCATGAGTATGAACCAAAATTGATGTTGCCTGAGCTTAGGTTGTTGGCTGCCGGGATGTCGTAAGCAAACAGGTGTTGCTGCATCGTATGGTCAACCAATATATAGCAGTTACCTGTCACTTTTAAGCCATCGTTATCGGTGTAGTGCAAAATATGGCCACGTGCTGCGCCTGTGTAAGCTTCAGATGACCCGCCACCACAGGCCGCGATTTTAAACTCATAAAGCTCAGGATTCTGAATAACCGACCCAAGTAAATCCAGTTCCATGATGGAAAACGGGTAGGTGTCGGCATTCATCAAAATGAAAAGGCTTTGTTCGCGGTCACCGAATTCAACATCAATGCCTGAAAATCTGTTTTCGGTCATTTCGTAGGCATAGCACCATTGAAGGTTCAGGTTCATATCTATCATTCCTACCATAGGGTGGATATACCCGGTAAACTGATCTTCCGCGGTTACCCCGGTGAAATAAATGGCTGATTCTTCCTCATTTATCTCCATGTCGTTTACCGAACATACCTGGGCAAGCCCGGTGGGTAATATATCAGGAGTAAAAACAAGCACTTGGGCCTGTAATAAAGCCGGATCTATCTTCAGAATAAAGCCCCTTGACTGACCCTGGATATCATTGAAGTTCATATCGGCAAATACCTGGTCTGACATTATTCCGCTGATGTAAAAGGCATTCTCTTTTTCCGAGTACTTGATGCGGGTAGCGGCAGTGTTTCTATTCTCATCAGTACCCGGGTAGGAGAGATTATAGTATACCATGCTGATTACTTCCATTGTTTTTCTTTCGTAAACAGCGAAAAACGGAAAGGATGAAGAACTGCTTCCAAAGGGGAAATACACTCCAGTTCCGTAAGCGTATAAAGCATTGCCGCTCTGTTTGGGAACGACAAAGTCCGTTAGGAGCATTCTTTCAATTAAAAGAAGATTAGAGAACGTTGCGCTTCTTCCTCCATATAGTACGGTGCTGTTTATGGAATTACCCTGAATTACTCTTGCTCCGTTAACAAGAAAATCTTATTCATTTCCAGCCACGAATTGCCGGGGCAGATTATCAACGAATCCACCTTCGATTGAATAAGTGAAGTGGCGTTTAAAGGAGCCTGATAAAGCGGTCTCTACTTCAAATCGCTGTGGAAGCACGTTCATACTTAACATGACAAGTAAAGAAAATAAGAAATACTTTTTCATAATGAATTAATTTTGAGGGTTTATAATTCTTTCACATTAATTCAATGCGAAAGCCAATCAAACATTTGTCATCGGCACCTCTTTTCTTTATTAAATATATAATAACTACTGGATCAAGCCATTATGATCTATATTTAGAAATCGCAAATTCAATGAAATTTTTATTCACAAAACCACGTATATTTAATCAACTTTTTGCGAAAAAGTAATACCGATTTAACTAATATTTTTACTGAGTGTATTTTAGACGAAATAATCTTGTAAAATCAATGATATTAAAGTACCTTTACATCAATTATCAAACTTCAACTAATGAAGACGAAGTCATACTCTGGATTCCATATCCTCTTTTTATCTCTGATTATTTCAATAATGCTCATTATAAATGGATCAGTTTATGGGCAAAGCAAACGTGCCAACAATTGGTACTTTGGCTTTTTTGCAGGTCTAAGTTTCAATACCGGCTCTCCCCCTGAAGTCTTGTATGACGGCAAAACAGATTTTGCCAATGTTGGCGCAGCTACTATTTCAGATGAAGATGGTAATCTACTTTTTTATTCAAATGGTTCACAAATTTGGAATAAAGAACATAACCACCTACAGAATAGTGAAAATATTGGTATGGGAAGCACTCAAGGAGCCATCTTTGTTCCTGACCCGGGGGATACTAACCTCTACTATATTTTTAATTTTGGTTTTGATAGCCCTATCATTGCCCATTTTCAGTATTCCGTAATTGATATGAGGCTTGACGATGGTCTTGGAGGGGTAATACCGGAAAAAAAAACAATCCATTTACTGGAAAATGCTTCGTTTCACTTGAGTGCAGTGCAACAGGGAAATGGTGAAGACATTTGGGTGGTAGTGCATAAAGGGAACAATAATTCCTATTATAGTTATAAAATAACTACAAATGGTATTGAGAATCCGGTTATTAGTAATGTTGGCTCCATATTTGAAAATTTAGAAGGTTACCTAAAAATTTCGCCTAATGGAAAAAAAATTGCTGCCGCTGTACTTGCAACGAATAACACTTGCGAAATACTGGATTTTAATGCGGAAACCGGTGAGATAAATGATGAAAATTTAATAAGCACTTCTACTCCTACACTTGGTGTTGAATTTTCCCCTGACAATTCAAAAGTATATACCAATGGACACGGAATAAACTCTTTTTTTCAGTATGATCTTAACGCAGGCAGCCCCGAAGAAATATTGGCTTCTGAAGTTTTATTAATTTCCGAATATACTCCAGAAGGCGCCCTTCAATTAGGACCCGATGGAAAGATTTACTGTGCCACATCTCATAGTTATGTCGGGGTAATCCATGAGCCCAACAAGGCAGGTTTAGCATGTAACTATGAGCGGTATTCAATTTATGTAGGTGATGGTAGGGCGGTAGGAGAGGGTCTCCCCTCCTTTATCCAATCCTACCTAAACGACCCGGAGTATGCCACCGTGCAAAATTGTGCAGGCCAGCCCACGCAGTTTAATATTGCCAACACCAATGGTATAGATTCAGTGTACTGGAAGTTTAAGGATTTTGGCAATATGCCCAATGATACCTCCACCCTGCTTACCCCTGCCTATACCTTTTCGGGGCCGGGTACTTACTACCCGGAGCTTACCGTTTACTCGGGCCTGCTGCATAAAACGGTAAAGGATACCGTGGTTATCTACGCTTTGCCCACGCCTCAGTTGGGTAGCGATACCCTGTTTTGCCCCGGCGCAAGCATTGCCCTTACATTGGATGCTGGCCCGGGGGATTTTTACAACTGGAACGGCAACTTTACCCCCGGCGGCCAGACCCTGGCGGTTACAGATACAGGTACTTATTTTGTTAGAGTAAAAGAGCATGGCTGTAGCGGTTTCGATACTATACACGTGGGTAACTACCCACAGGCTGCGGTAGATATTTCAAATGCAGAATTTAAAAATGCCAACTGCAACCAGTCAGATGGGTCAATTACCCAAATAGAGTTCGCGGCCAGTTCGCCTTTTACAATTGTTTGGCACAATGCCGTTGGCGATCAGGTAGGCACAGGCCCCGATTTACTTATGGTGCCATCTGGCAGTTACACCGCCACGGTAAGTTTTGGCAACAACTGTAGCCAGGAATTTGGCCCTTACAGCATCAGCGACAACAACGCCACCCAGATAAGCGAAGTACAGCCCATCAATGACCACTGCAACCAGGGCATGGGCGGTTTGTCGGTACTTCCCGCTTCGGGCAACCCTGCTGATTTCCTCTATAGCCTCGATGGCATTAACTTTCAGGCCAATGGCGGAGTTTTCAGCGGTCTGGTCGAGGGTGAGTACCACATCACCCTGAAAGATGCCGCAGGCTGCATCAGCAACGTTTTTACCGAGGTCATTGAAAACATTCCCGGCCCGGAAATCACAGGCCCAATCATCATAACCCCCGAAACCGGCTCAGATGCCAACGGAACCATCACCCTTACAGCAACAGGTGATAATCTCAGCTATTCCATCAACGGTGGGCCAGCACAGGACAATGGCTTTTTTAACGGGCTTTCAACAGGCGATTATACGATCACCATTTCCGATCTCTACAATTGCACCACCGATACACTAATACATGTTGACCCGATTACCGGCAGCTACCTTGTGGCCCTGGCTGATAACGACCGCAAATGTTTGCACAAAATTGCAAACTCCAACATCAGGGTAACCAGCATCACCGGCGTAAAAAACCTGAAAGCAACCCTCAGCTATGACGGTCAAAGGCTGCTATGTACCCATTTTAACGACTCATTGCCCGGCATTACCGCCACCATTTACCCGGCACTTTCACGCATAGTACTTGAATGGACCGGAGCTACGGCCATCACCAGCAGCGATACAATTTCGTTGGGTGAACTGATCTTCCAGACAAAAGAAACCGGGCTGGCCGATGTTATGTGGGACCTGAATGCCACCAACACCTTTTTTACGGATGAAAACGGCAATGCCATCACTCCTGTGCTTATCCCGGGCGAGATTACTGTTCATGATCCACCCGTGCTGGCACTTAGCGAACCTTTGCCACTGTGCCAGGGCGGCAACACCACGCTTGCTCCCGGCATTACCGGAGGTACACAACCCATCAGCTACCAATGGCAAACCCCGCAGGGCCCGGCATTTATTCAGGAAGTAGAAATTGAAAATGCAACACCGGACGATTCAGGCATATTCACCCTGATGGTCAGCGACTACTTCCATTGCAGCGATACATTGCAGATTACGCTGACAGTATTTCCCTTGCCACAAGCCAATTTCCCCGCCACCAACGACACCATCTACTATGAACAGGAATACCAGCTCCAGGCCACTCCCGGCTACGCCAGCTACCAATGGAGCACCGGCGACACCACCTACTACATCAACATCACCGAAGAAGGCGAATACAGCGTAACCCTACAAACTACCGAAGGCTGCACCAAACAGGAATTCGTCACCCTCGTTGACACCTGGTTTCCCTTCAACATCCCCAACGCCTTCACCCCCAACGGCGACGGCCTCAACGACAGCTTCCGCCCCGTAACCGATTATGACCGCTTTAGCAGGTTCAGCATGGTCATCTACAACAGTTGGGGCCAACGCATTTTTGAAACCACCAACCCCGCAGTAGGCTGGGATGGCAAAGATGCCGCCGCCGGGGTGTATGTGTGGGTTATTACTTATGCGGATAATTTGGGGAAGG